>Ga0302286_10000306_pt1 | contig 40538 bp, 50 predicted proteins | sample III_Fen_E2_3_FD_198765 | JGI IMG/M metagenome (GOLD analysis project Ga0302286, IMG submission 198765) | Peat permafrost microbial communities from Stordalen Mire near Abisko, Sweden - III_Fen_E2_3 | ecosystem: Environmental > Terrestrial > Soil > Wetlands > Permafrost | place: Sweden: Abisko...
TTATGCCCCCGAGGTTACTTCTTTAAAGGCTGCTTTGGACTTAGCATTTAGAAACAAGCCCTTAGAACGAAAGGCCCAACTACTAGCAAACAAGGTAGTTGCTATGAAGAAGCAAGCTAATCCTGACATGGATCCAGATGACTTAAAGAAGTTAAAAGGAAGAGAGTTGATAACTGCCCGTATACGAACAGGCGCGCATAAGCAGCAGATCAAGATAACAGATCGTGAATGGGAAGCTATTCAAACAGGTGCAGTACATAACAGTGTATTGAACCAGATACTTCTTAATACTGATCTCGATTCTCTTAAGCAACGTGCTATGCCTAGAACACCAAAAGGTATGAGTGCATCAAAGATAACTAGAGCACGTTCTATGTTATCAGACGGGTATACTAAAGCGGAAGTAGCTAATGCATTAGGCGTATCAACAGACACAGTATCAAATGCTGTAGCATAAAAGGAGTATTGTATGGGTGATCAAGTAATGTTAACAACGTTAGACAATCCCTACAATCCCTTTACTCAATGGGTTGAATGGGATGCGTTTGACAGAGGAAAAGGGTACTACACATGTGCTTACTTAGCCCGCGTCGTCCTATCATCGGATGAGTTAAGTGAAGAAGACCAGGCCCTTGCTACCGAACAAGGCATCGACGAGATCTTAGACTTTAATCTTACAGGGAAATATATTAAAGTTACAGAGAAAGACTTCGAATCGTTGATAACTAACCGGCTTAAATGATAGGTAGGGGGGGTCTCGCAAAAGGTACCCCCCCTATCCATCGCTGAACTCCTAAAAAAAACTCCGGGGGTTCATTTTCCGGACACTTTCCAAAAGCTGCATGGGTCTTTCACAACAAAAGTCGATCGGTGAGTCGATTTCTCCTTTCAAGAACCCTGTCAAAAGGGTACGAAAGTCTCATGCAGCTTTTATAAAGTGTCTAGATACACTCATAAACAATATTCAAACAAAGGGAAACACACATTAAACTGGAGGTGAAAACTGGTTACTAAACTTAAGAGTTCCTCTGGCCAGTCTAAACGACGAAGTCCTCCCGCAAAGACTGTCAAAGGCCGAGAGGAACAACTAATTGCGTTGTCCATGGATCTTGCAGAAGAACAAATACGTGCAGGAACAGTCTCGGCTCAAGTTTTAGCTCACTTTGTTAAGTTAGGATCCACTGCACAAAAGTTGGAGATGGAGAAACTTACAAGAGAGAACGAGTTGTTAACTGCAAAGACCAAATCCTTAAAAGATTCAAAACAGATTGATGCTCTTTATCGCGAAGCACTAAACGCAATGAAGTTGTATAGTGGAAATGCAAATCCGAGTCCATCCGATGAAGACTAGATCGTTTAAGGAATTGCAAAAAATAAAAAGTTTCTACGATCGCTACGAGTATCTTAGAATAAAAAGTATTGTCGGAGAAAGAACCTTTGGTTTCGATCGCCAAGTTAATCAAATTCTCTACTCATCAAAACGATGGAAACGAATTCGAGATCAAGTCATAATTCGGGATGATGGTTGTGATTTAGGCTGTCCGGGTTTTGAGATTCAAGGAAGAATTTTAATCCATCACATGAATCCTATAACTTTGGAAGAAGTAGAAGATGACGATCCTGCAATCTACGATCTAAATTTTCTGATTTGTACATCCAACAATACCCATCTGGCAATTCACTATGGAGATAGATCTTTACTTCCATCAATACCAATAATTCGAACTCCAGGGGATACTACTCCCTGGCATTAAAAAAGAAAGGAGTATACAATGCCCAAACAAGTTACAATGCGCGATAACAAACCCGGTCAAAAAACTTTGAACGAAAAATTGCAAGCTGCTCGTGCTTTGAGTTCTTCGAAAAAAGTTGACGTTGATTTCCTTCATGGAAAAATTGTCAATTGTGAACGCGTGAATCTTCGTGAACAAGCGAGTAAAGACTCAACGGTTATAACAACTCTTCCTCTTGGCGAATTGGTAATGGTCGATGTCGACTTTGAATCCAAGGACTGGTCTCATATCCAAGTCTACAATAACTCTTCACAAGTTGGTTACGTCATGCGACAGTTTGTTGAGGTTGAATAATGGATAGTATACTTGATACTATCAAAAAGATGTTGGATTTAGAAGTTGAAAATACTTCATTTGACACAGCAATTATTGTCAATATAAATTCAGCATGTTTGTCATTAAGTCAACTCGGTGTCGGACCAGATGACGGGTTTTCAATAACTGGAAACACCGAAACTTGGACAGATCTTTTAGGGACGAACAAGAATCTAAATGCAGTGCAAATGTTTATATTCCTAAAAGTAAAGTTTGTTTTCGATCCACCAGCAACCGCATCCGTCCAAACCGCATACGATAACCAAATTCGAGAACTAGGGTGGCGTATAAACACCGAAGTTGAAAAGGGTTATATTTCTCCATCGAAAGGAGTCGTAACAGATGACGAAAGTTTATAGCAAAGAAGAACTGGCCCATATTGGGATCCTGGGTATGCACTGGGGTCACCATAAATCTGGCGATGGAAGTTCTGGAGAAAGTGATAATTCAATCTCCGGTTTAAAGAAAACCGCTAGAAAGAAGTTCCAAAACGATCTGGCTGAGTTACATAAATCTGGAAAAGGCAATAACGATGCCGAAGTGATTAACGCCGCAAAGAAACATGATGCTGAAATGGCCACAATAAAAGAAACAGAAAAGGCTATTAAAGTTTCTATAGGAAAAACCTCAAAACCTCATGCCGATGAAGTTATTGCCGAGATGACTTGGAATAAGGATATGAGTCGTGTCGGTGGTGCAGAATTAGATTTTGCCATTAATCGAGTAGCTGGAGTTAATTCGGCCAAACAAGCAATAAAAAAAGGTTGGGTTAAACCTCCATCAAAAAATATTCATGAAATGTCAAATTCCGAACTTGACGTTATAACCGAAAATCCGGAAGTAAAGCGAAAGGCCAAAGAACATATGGATACTCAGATAAAACGTGCTAGACTTATCGTCGGTAGCCTTCTTGTAGCTGGAGCTTTTACGCTTAAAATGCTTGACGTTAATAATAAAGCTACCGCGCTTAATTCTTTTTATGGTGAGATTAATAAATAGGAGACACTAATGCAAAAACAGGATTCGTTAGAACACGTTGGGATCCTAGGTATGCACTGGGGTCACCATAAATCCGGTGGCGAGTCTACCGGAACAAAAGGTCCGAGTGCCGATCATGTGACTGTCCAAACGTTGAAGAAAAAGAAATTAAGCGATATGAGTAACGCCGAACTTAAGACGTTGACCAGTCGCCTGAATCTTGAGAAGAGTTACAAAGAACTGACGGTTAAGAAATTGACCCCATCGGAACAAGCAGCGAAAGACTTTGTTGATTCCCGTCGGAAAGAACTGACCAAGAAAATCCTGACGGCTGTTGCATCCAGCGCTGCCACATTACTCATTCGATATTTGAAAAGTCGAATGGATAAAAATCGTGCGGCGTCAGATACTGTTGACGGTGCGTGGACTGTGGTCAAACCAGCTATCAAGATGCTGCCTGGGTAAAATATGACCTTATCAAACACTGCAACTCCCAAATTCTATAAAGAGTTTCGGGCCAAAGTAATGAATGGTGAGATACCAGTGTGTAAAGAAATCTCACTTGAGATGAATCGTATTGACAAACTAATTGCCAATCCTGGAATTTACTATGATGATCAAGCAGTAATGGGTTGGGTAGATTATTGCGAAAACGAATTAACTCTAACCGATGGTTCCGATCTTTTTCTACTTGATACGTTCAAGCTCTGGGCAGAGCAAGTGTTTGGTTGGTACTATTTTGTCGAACGAAGTATCTATGAGCCGTCTAGAGATGGTCATAATGGCCGGTTCGTCCGGAAGACAATAAAGAAACGACTGATCAACAAACAGTATTTGATAGTCGCACGTGGGGCTGCGAAGTCTATGTACGGGTATTGTGTTCAGAGTTATTTCTTGAATGTCGATACAAGTACAACTCACCAAATCACAACAGCTCCAACAATGAAACAAGCCGATGAAATCTTGTCGCCATTCAAGACCGCGATCACTCGCGCACGAGGTCCACTCTTTAAGTTCCTGACAGAAGGTTCTTTGCAGAATACAACAGGATCAAGAGCTAATCGCGTTAAACTTGCCTCTACAAAGAAAGGTATTGAGAACTTCCTTACTGGATCTCTATTAGAAATTCGTCCGATGGCTATTGATAAACTTCAAGGCCTTCGACCGAAGATCTCCACTGTCGATGAGTGGTTGTCTGGTGACATTCGTGAGGATGTGGTTGGAGCAATTGAGCAAGGTGCGTCCAAGCAGGACGACTATCTTATCATTGCTATGTCGTCAGAGGGTACTATCCGTAATAGTTCCGGTGATACAATCAAAATGGAACTATTGGATATCTTGAAGGGCACCTACATAAACCCTCATGTTAGTATCTGGTATTATAGACTCGATGACATCAAGGAAGTTAACGACCCATCGACCTGGTTGAAGGCCAATCCGAATCTTGGTTTGACGGTCACTTATGAGGTCTACCAGAACGATGTTGAACGAGCCGAGAATGCTCCGGCGGCAAGGAACGATATTCTTGCTAAACGTTTTGGAATCCCTATGGAAGGTTATACCTACTTCTTTACCTATGAAGAGACACTTCCGCATAGGCAAAGAGATTTCTGGTCATTACCTTGCGCGTTAGGTGCCGACTTATCACAGGGAGATGACTTCTGTGCATTTACGTTTCTCTTTCCATTACCTAATGGAACCTTCGGGGTTAAGACTCGTAGTTATATTTCATCATTGACACTAATGAAACTTACTGGTGCTATGAGGATTAAGTACGACGAGTTTTTACAAGAAGGTTCTTTGCAAGTTCTTGAGTGTACGGTCTTAGACATGTCGGAAGTTTACGACGATTTAGACAAATATATCATCGACTCTAGTTACGACGTTCGATGTTTTGGCTATGACCCGTATAATGCCAAAGAATTCGTAACTCGATGGGAACAAGAGAACGGGCCTTACGGTTTGGAGAAAGTAATACAAGGTGCTAAGACAGAATCAGTTCCTTTAGGTGAATTGAAGACTCTTTCAGAGGAACGAATGTTAATCTTTGACCAAGCATTGATGACCTTCTCGATGGGAAATGCTATTACTTTGGAAGATACCAACGGTAATCGAAAACTCTTAAAGAAACGTTACGATCAAAAGATTGACAACGTATCGGCTTTGATGGATGCATATATTGTTTACAAAGCGACTAAAGATGCGTTCGAATAATAGGAGGAATATGAGCGAATTGGAACACGTTGGTGTTCTCGGTATGCATTGGGGCCGTAGACAAACGGTTCCAGGTGTATCTGAGTCCACCAGTAATTTAGCAAAAAAAGATGTGAAACGACATGTCGAAGCAAAGATGTTTTATGGTGAAACTGCTGGAACAAAACGAAAACTCCTAAAAGCTGAACTCGAGAAAAAGAAGACTTCTATTCCCGGATATAAAGAAGCTTTTGATTTTCACATTCAGAATGCGGATTATTCAAAGGCCGCGACTAAAGCAGTAAGAACAAGGACCAGCATCGACACCGTGCATAAAGGACGATCGTTAGTAAAGAAACTTTTGGGTGTTACTGGCTCTTTGACAGTTGGTATAGCCTCCATGGTATATTATGCTAACAAACCAAGAGTGGATGCTTTTGTACTTAAGAAGATCAAAGATCTTATGCCAAAATAAAAGGAGGCACAATGAATGGCTAATACGTTTACTAGCCGATTAAGAGTGGCGTGGAACGCCTTTCGCAATAGGGATCCGGCTCAACAGTATACCCAAAATTTGGGCGATAGTTACGGAACACGTCCAGATCGTTTGCGACTAAATTTGGGTAATGAACGATCAATAGTTGCCTCAATTGTTAACCGAATTGCGATTGATGTTTCTGAGATCCCGATCCAACATGTTCGAATAGATCAAAATGGAAGGTTTTTGGAGACCATAGACTCCGGACTTAACAATTGCTTAAGTGTTGAGGCCAACATCGATCAGTCAGGTCGTCATTTTGTTCGTGATGTGGTTATGATGTTGTGTGATGAGGGAAGCGCCGCTATCGTTCCGGTTGATACCTCATCCAGTCCATATGATTCCAATTCGTATGATATATTAACTCTTCGAGTTGCGAAGATACTTGAATGGTATCCCGAGCATGTCCGAGTTTCGTTGTACAATGACGAAAACGGACGAAAAGAAGAACTGACTTTGGCCAAGAGAACCGTAGCCGTAATTGAAAATCCATTATATACGGTTATGAATGAGCCAAACTCTACACTCAAACGACTGGTTTATAAACTAAATCTGCTTGATGCTGTGGATGAACAAAGTTCTTCTGGTAAGTTAGACATAATCGTTCAGGTTCCATATTCGATCAAAACTCCCGCCAGGCAAGAACAAGCCAATTCAAGACGAGATATGATCGAAGAACAACTAAAGGGATCGAAGTATGGTATTGCATATATCGATGCTTTGGAAAAGGTTGTCCAGTTAAATCGACCCGCCGAAAATAATCTTTTAGGACAAATAACCTATTTGACTAACATGTTATACAGCCAACTAGGTTTAACTGAGGCTATATTTAGTGGCACGGCCGATGAAAAAGAGATGCTGAATTACTATCTTCGTACGGTTAAACCGATTATGTCGGCAGTAACCGATGGTATCAAACGTGTATTCCTGACCAAAACAGCAAGAACTCAGGGCCAATCGATCATGTATTTTATTGATCAGTTTAGTCTTGTCCCCGCTGCCACCTTAGCCGATATGGCCGATAAACTAACTCGTAACGAGATTGTTACTGGTAATGAATTTAGAGCTATCATCGGAATGCGACCTAGTAGTGATCCAAAGGCCGACGAATTGCGGAACAAGAACATCAATCCCCCGAGTGATCAACCTCCCGTGCAGGAAAATTCAGCACCGGTAAACGACGTCCAGAAAGTCAGCAATAATCTGAAAGGAGAATAAATATGAAAGGTAAGTACAATTTCAGTGGCTACGCAACAAAAGCCAATGTCCGTTGTGCGGACGGAAGGCTAATTCGGCCTGACGCCTTTAAAGAACAAGATGGAATTACGGTTCCGCTTGTCTGGCAGCATAATCACGCTGATCCGGCGAACGTACTGGGCCACGCTCTTCTCGAGAACCGCGCGGATGGTGTGTACGCTTATGCATCGTTCAACTCAACAAAGTCTGGCGAGAATGCCCAGGCCCTTGTCGAGCATGGAGATATTGAATCTCTGTCAATCTACGCGAACAACCTGGTCGAGAAATCCAAAGATGTACTTCATGGCGTGATCCGCGAAGTAAGTTTGGTTCTCTCAGGTGCAAACCCTGGTGCAATGATCGACAACCTGGTTTTCGCTCACGGTGATGGTTCGCAAGTTGAATCTCCTGACGAAGCGATCATCTTCTCTGGTCTCCCAATCAAAATGGAAGCTCTTTCTCATGCTGATACCAAAACGGACAGCGCTGCGACTGATAAAACCATTGGTGATGTGATTGACACCATGAACGAAGAACAGAAGACCGCCATGTATGCACTTATGGCCCAGATGTTAGAGAACGCTCCTGATGGGGCTGGCACCGCAACACATTCTGATGATGAAGGAGTAATTATGAAGCACAATGTATTCGAAAAAGATGACGACGGTCCCACCCAGGGCACTCTGTCCCACGATGCGATGAAGGTTATTCTGGCCGACGCGATGGATTCTAATGCGTCCTTCAAGGCCACATTGCTGAAACACGCGGTTACCTACGGTATTGAAAACATCGACCTGCTCTTCCCCGATGCCAAGACGATCGCCAATACCCCGTCGATGATCCAGCGCCGGACCGAATGGGTCTCTACCTTTCTCGCCGGTGTTTACCACAACCCGTGGTCCCGCATCAAGAGTTTGGCATTTGACATCACCGATGAAGTCGCTCGTGCCAGGGGTTACGTTAAGGGCACCATGAAGAAAGACGAAGTCATCAAGCTGACCAAACGCATGACCGGCCCGAAGACAATCTACAAAAAGCAAGCCCTTGACAGGGACGACGTGATTGACATCACAGATATCAACGTCGTGGCGCTTCTCAAGAACGAAATGCGCGGAATGTTGGAAGAAGAAATTGCCCGTGCCGCCCTCCTTTCAGATGGTCGCGATGCAGATGACCCTGACAAGATCAATGAAGAGAACATCCGCCCCGTGTATAAGGATGTGGATATGTACGTTGAACGCGTTCGCGTCGCCTCCAATGCCACAGTTGAGGACACGATCGAAGCAATCATTCGTTCCCGCAAGAACTATGAAGGTTCGGGCAATCCGACCATGTTCACCACAACTGATTTCTTGACCGATATGTTGTTGGTCAAGGATACGACTGGTCGCCGCATCTACAGCAATATGGCCGATCTCATGGCTACTCTGCGTGTCAGTGTTATTGTGGAAGTTCCGGTAATGGTTGGCGTCGATCGCACAACTGATGAAACCCCGGCCGTCCACCTCAACCTACTCGCCATCATGTTAAATATGAAGGATTATGTTATCGGCGCGGACAAGGGCGGCGAAATCAACACCTTCGAAGACTTCGATATCAACTTCAACAAGAACCAGTACCTGATCGAGACTCGCATCTCCGGCTGCCTTACCAAACCGAAGTCAGCCATTGTTATCGAACAGATTGGCGTCGCCGGTTAATCGATCGGTGAAATATGGCAAAATATCAAGGAGAAGTAGGATATGTCAAAAGTGAGCTAACCTCTCCTGGTATTTTCAAAGAGATAGCCACTGAACATATTCACTCTGGTGATGTTTTACGAGAAAATAGGCGTTGGGATTCAACCGAACACCTTAACGATAACTTGGTAGTATCTAACCGAATAAGTATCGTTGCCGACGACTTTGCCTCGAAGAACTTCTCCAATATTCGATATATCAAATGGATGGATCAATACTGGAAAGTTACTAGTGTTGAAGTTTTACGACCCCGTCTAATACTAACGATCGGAGGTGTATATAATGGCCCCAAGGGTTAACCTCCAAGCACTATTGGAGACGTTGCTCGGCTCTGAGAATGTATATTTTCAACCGCCTCCGACCGTTAGTATGGTATATCCATGTATTGTCTTTGGGTTAGATACCGCTAAAACACAATTTGCCGACAATCTTCCTTATTGTTATGATAAGCAATATTCGGTAACCGTCATAGATGCGGATCCGGATAGTCTTATTCCGGATAAAGTTGCGATGTTATCAAAGTGTTCATTTGAAAGACACTTTACCTCAGACAATCTTAATCACAATCTTTTTCGTCTTTTCTATTAGGAGAAAAATATGGGAAATAAAATCAATTGGGACAAGACCGGTGAGAAGATTTATGAAACCGGCGTTGATCATGGAGTATTGTATGTCCGCAATGCCCTGGGCGCTTACCCGAAGGGTGTAGCCTGGAATGGTTTGACCGGCGTGACCGAGAGTCCTTCCGGTGCTGAGTCCACACCTTTGTACGCTGACAACATCAAATACCTGAATTTGCAATCTGCGGAATCCTTCGGCGCGACTGTCACGGCCTACACCTACCCTGATGAATTCGGTGCCTGCGATGGATCGGCTGAGCCGACCCCCGGCGTCAAACTGGGTCAACAGGCCCGCAGCTCCTTCGGTTTGTGCTATCGCACTGCCAAGGGTAATGATGTCAAGGGCCAGGACTTTGGATATCTTCTGCACCTTATTTATGGTGCAACGACTGCTCCTTCCGAGAAGGCGTATGGCACCATCAATGAAAGCCCCGACGCGATCGAGTTCAGTTGGGCTATCTCAACCACACCAGAAGCTGTCGTCGGTTACAAGCCAACTGCCTCTTTGACGGTTGATTCTACAAAGGTCGCCCCAGAAGATCTGGCCGCTCTCGAGTTAATCCTGTACGGTTCGGACGTCGCTACTCCGGTTGAAGGTCGCTTGCCTCTTCCGGCCGAAGTCATCACTCTTCTGACCCCTGCTGGCGGTTAAGAGAGTCCGAACTACAAAAAGGGATCTTATGACATTGTAGGATCCCTTTATCTTTTCTTGAAAGGAATAAAAATGATCAAAGAAAAAATCACCTACACAGATTACGACGATGTTGAACGCACTGAAACCTTCATGTTTAACATAACCGAAACCGAGGCTGCCACGATGGAACTGTCTGTCGCCGGTGGTATCAGCGCGAAGATCCAACGGTTGGTCGAGGCTCAAGAACAGGGCGAAATCATCAAGGTTCTTAAGGACTTCATTCTTATGGCCTATGGGGTTAAAACTCCAGATGGACGTCGGTTTGAGAAGACTCAAGAACTTCGAGATGCATTCGAACAGAATCCGGCTTTTAGTATCCTCTTCATGAAATTGGCCACTGATGCCGCGGCTGCTGCCGTTTTCGTAAACGGTCTGGTTGTGAAAAAGGCCTCCCCGCCCCCGCAATCATAACTCAAACTATTTGAATAAGGAGACCAAACTATGTTAATTATTAATATTCCCGCTAATAATGATCTTTGGGATGAACGAAACGAAATTTTCATCACTACAAAAGAAGTTAAAGCGGTAACATTAGAACATTCTTTGGTCTCCTTATCAAAATGGGAGAGCAAATGGCATAAACCGTTCTTTACCAAAGGGGAAAAGACAAATATCGAATCTTTAGATTATATTCGTTGCATGACAATAACTCCCTCTGACATTGATCCACTATGTTACTTGGGTATTCCGTCACATACGATAGACACCATACATAAATACATAGAAGATTCGATGACCGCTACAACGTTCTCGAAAGACGAACACAAAGTTACGAACCGTGAAATTGTCACGGCAGAAATTATCTATTATTATATGATTACCTTGAACATTCCGTTTGAGTGCCAAAAATGGCATCTAAACAGATTGCTAACATTAATTAATGTGTGTAATCTAAAGAACCAAAAACCAAAAGCACTAAGTCAGAGCGAAACAATAGCTCGAAACCGAGCATTAAATGCTGAAAGAAAAGCAAGATTAAATACTAAAGGATAAATTATGATCATAATTAAGCAAAAAGGAAATTTTAATAACACTGAAAAGTTGCTTAAGAATGCTCAGAATATCCAAGTTAGAAGCATTCTTGAAAAGTATGCTAGACAAGGTGTTTCAGTATTATCGTCTGCAACCCCTGTTGAAAGTGGTTTAACTTCAAACTCTTGGGATTACGAGATCGATGTTAATAGATCCGGTTATTCCATCTCCTGGACGAACTCCAATATCATAAACGGAGTACCAGTTGTTGTACTCTTACAATACGGTCACGCAACAAGAAGTGGTGGTTATGTTCAAGGTAGAGATTTTATAAACCCAGCGATGAAACCCATATTCAACGCCATTGCTGAGGATCTTTGGAAGGAGGTTAAATCATTATGAGCCCAACGGTTGACAAACGATTGGTCGAATTGGGTTTCGACAACAAACAATTTGAAAGCGGAGTTCAAGATAGTGTCAAAACATTAGACACTTTGAAAAAAGGATTGAACCTCGATGCTGCTGCCGGGAGTTTATCGCGACTATCTACTGCCGGGAATTCATTTTCTCTCGGTGGAATAGGCGATACGATAGGTGCTGTAACTAGTAATTTCTCAGTTCTTGGTGTTGTCGGATTTACAGTCCTGCAAAACATCACAAATTCCGCAATACAAGCTGGGACAGCACTTTGGAATGGTTTAATGGTCGACCCCATCAAAATGGGACTAAGTGAGTATGAGACCCAAATGGGTGCAATTCAAACCATCTTGGCAAATACTTCCGCTGACAATACAAATCTCGATCAAGTTAATGCTGCCTTGCTAGAACTGAACAATTACTCTGACAAGACCATATATAACTTCACAGAGATGGCCCGTAATATCGGTACGTTCACCGCAGCCGGTATTAAGCTCGATACATCTGTATCAGCGATCAAAGGTATTGCTAATCTGGCCGCCGTGTCAGGTAGTAATGCTCAACAAGCCAGTACAGCCATGTATCAGTTATCTCAAGCAATGGCCTCTGGAACAGTTAAGTTAATGGACTGGAACTCGGTTGTTAATGCTGGTATGGGTGGTAAGGTATTCCAGACTGCATTGACAAATACGGCTCGAAAACATGGTGTAGCCATTGATGAAATGATTAAGAAAGAAGGATCATTCAGAGAGACTTTATCCAAAGGATGGCTTACAACAGCAGTCTTGACCGAGACATTATCAACCTTCACTGGAGATTTAACAGAGGCCCAGTTAAAGGCTATGGGTTATACTGAGAAGGAAAGCCAGGCCATTATTGAGCAAGGAAAAATGGCTAATGACGCCGCTACCAAAGTCAAAACTATGTCTCAATTGTGGGACACTTTGAAAGAAGCGGCTCAATCCGGTTGGGGTCAAAGTTGGCAATTAGTTGTTGGTGACTTTGAAGAGGCTAAAGCTTTAATGACCGAGATCAGCAATGTCGTTGGTGGTATGATCGGTGCTTATTCTGCCGCTCGCAATTCTATGTTACAAAAGTGGAAAGACAATGGTGGACGAGTAAAGATGATCGACGCTATGCGTAATGCATTTGAGGGTGTTGTTCATATAGTAACCCTTTTCAAAGATGCATTTGAAGAGATCTTTCCACCTATTACTGGTCGTCAGTTAGCCGACATCAGTATCCAACTTGAAGTTTTAAGTCGAAACTTCAAAATGGGGGCAGAGACTAGCGACAAGGTCAAACGCATATTCAAAGGTCTATTCGCCGCTGTTGATATTCTGGCTCAACCATTTATTGCTTTAGGTAAAGGTGTGGGTCAGTTACTTGGGGTTATTACTCCTGCTGGCGGTGGTCTGTTGGATTTTGCCGCAAATCTTGGTGACTACCTTATGAATCTCCGAGATTCTATAAAGTCCAGTGATATATTTGGAAAAGCTGTAACAAACATCGGATTTGTTTTGGGTGGAGCGGTTCTTGCAATAAAGAATTTCGCTAGTGGTGTTGCTGTTGCATTTTCCACATTCAAAACTAGTCTTATGCAGAATGGGTTGTTCATTGTCATATCCGATAAGATTAAAGAGTTTGTTCAGAAGATCAAAGACTCTTTTGCTTCTTTCAAGAATATGGACATGTCCGGATTTACTGACTTTGTCAATAAAGTAAAGGAACGTTTTAGTCCACTCGGTCAGGTTCTTGAGGGAATTGGTACGATCCTTAGCAAATTTGGCGAGGTTATAAAGACTATCTGGACGAAGATCTCTCCTATATTTGGTAAGATCGGCGACTTCATGGGTACTGTTTTGAGTAAGATCAAGGAGGGTATTCTTGGCGGCCTTGACAAACTTGGTGAAACCATATCTAACATAGATTATAACAAATTCTTTGACGGATTAAATGCTGGTTTAATGGCTGGACTAATATACGCCATCAACAAGTTTATCAATAAAGGTGCATCGGCTTTTGATGCCCCAAAAGGTATAGTCGAAACCCTAACGAGTTTTGCAGACAAATACAAAGCAGTTCTTGACGGAATAACTGGTGTATTGAGTGGCGTAAGAGACACACTTAAGACCTATCAAGATTCCTTGAAAGCTGATATTCTACAGAAAATTGCCATTGCTATTGGCATTCTAACTGTATCGTTGATTGCTTTGTCCTTGATCGATTCTAAAAAGTTGGCTGCATCCTTAGGCGCAATGACCGTTATGTTTGCTGATCTCTTTGGCTCAATAACCATATTTGAGAAAGCAAATAAAGACAACACAATGGGCATTCTTACAAAGACTGTTGTTGGTCTTATTGGTGCGTCTATTGCCATCACTATTCTGTCAGTAGCACTAGCCAAACTAGCGTCGCTTGACTCATATCAGATGATACAAGGTGTGTTAGGCATAGCGGCTTTAAGTGTAGTTATTGCAGCACTGACAAAGGTCTTATCTGAGAATTCTGGAGAGATCTTGTCCACCTCAATCGGTCTTACCGTATTTGGTGTTGCGCTTAATGTTATGGCAAGTGCGGTAGAGAGACTTGGTAAGATGAAATTTAACGATCTTCTCAAGGGTCTCGGTGGTGTATTTGTCCTGTGTACCGAATTATCATTGCTTATGAAATTGAAAAACGTCGACAAGTTAGGTTTTGACGTCGGTGTTGGTCTATTAGCGATGAGTGTATCTGTCGGTATATTAGCGATGAGTGTTTCGGCTTTTGGAAATATGCCACTTGAAAAGCTAACACAAGGTATTGGTGCACTTGGTGCGGTTATGATAGAACTGGGTGTATTTCTTCGCATTGCTCAAGGAAATAGTTTGCTCATATCCACATCGATTGGTCTAGTAATTGTTGCTGGATCAATGTTGTTATTTGCCAAATCTATCGAACAGTTAGGTAATTTGTCATTGGACCAAATAGCTAAGGGCTTAGTTACAATGGCTGGAGCATTGGGTATTATTGGTGTTGCTATGGCCGGAATGCCCGTAAATATGCTGTTAAACAGTGTAGCTCTTGGTGTGGTTGCTGGTTCGATATTACTATTGGCGAATGCATTAACGGTGATGGGTAATATGAGTGTCGACCAAATGAAAGTTAGCCTAGGAACGTTAGCCATATCCTTAGGTTTACTGGCTTTCGGTTTATCCTTAATGGTCGAAGCTCTTCCTGGTGCCGCCGCAATGTTGGTTGTATCAATAGCCCTTGCCATATTTGCTCCTGCACTAAAAGTTCTTGGGGATATGCCATTAGCTAATATTGGTGCCGCATTACTAGCAATTGCCGGTATATTTGTAATACTTGGTGTTGCAGGTTTAGTGCTAACTCCGGTATTACCAGTCTTATTTGGTCTAGCCGCAGTAATTGGTTTATTAGGTCTTGCCGCATTAGCTGCTGGTATTGGTGTTGCAGCGTTTGCTGTAGGTTTAACCGCCTTATCAATAGCTGGTGCTGCTGGTACGGCTGCAATGATTGTACTAGTGACGGCATTGATCAAACTTCTGCCTATGATGGGTGAAGAGATCGGAAAAGCAGTCATATCCTTTGCTACAACAATTAAAGACGGTGCTCCAGCGATCAAGTCTGCTATAACTACTGTGTTGTTAAATATGATACAGACGGTTGTAGATACGGTTCCAAAATTTGTTGAAGCACTTGGTATTCTTCTGGTTGCTTTGTTCAACACTCTTGCAAATGCTGTTCCAAAAATGGTCGATGCTGGTTTGCAACTGATCGTTGGTTTGCTTAAGGGTATCGCAAAGAATATCGGTCAGATTATTAAAGCTGGTATTGACATAGTTGTTAATTTCCTTAAAGGCATATCCTCAAAGATTGGAGATGTAACGGAGGCCGCATTTGAATTGGTTATTGCCTTCACCAATGGTCTTAGTAATAGTATTGACGCCCATTCCCAAGAATTGACAGATGCCGGTATACGTTTGGCTGAGTCAATAATAAAGGCTATGGCCTACGGAATATCTCAAGGAGTTGGTGCTATTACCGAGGCTTTGTGGAATGTCATCCAACAGGCTATCGCTAACTTTTTGAATCCGCCAAAGGATGGAGACAACAACGACGAAGCCGAGAAAGCCGGTGCAAAAGTAGTTAACGGTCTATCGTCCGGCTTGTTAAACGCTGCGTCTTTAATTCAAAGTGCTGCATCAACACTTGGCACGGAAGCACTTGATAGTTTCACGGGTGCTATGTCTAATATTGGGTCTATATTATTGGATAGTATTGACACTAATCCAACAATACGTCCGGTTCTGGATTTGACTGACTTGCTTACTGGAAGTGACCAGATTGACCGGTTATTTTCCAAACGATCGTTTGCTCTGTCTGTGCCTATGGATAACCTTCCAAATATGGCAAGTAGTTCACAGAATGTAAATACGTCTCAAAACCAAACCGGATCAGGAAGTACCTCGCTCCAACTTATACAAAATAATTACTCTCCAAAAGCTTTGTCTACCATTGAAATTTACAGACAGACAAAGAACCAAATTTCTTTATTGAAAGGATTAACCAACAAATGATTAACTCGCTAACAGTGACAAATCATTTGGACGAATCCTGCGAAATCGATCTGAGGAATCCTGCGAAATCGGGGTTCCTCATTTCTAAAATAGAAGGGTTAGGTCCAACAAAAGCTGCAATAAACATGTCTGATATTTCGAACATGGACGGTAATACGTTTAACTCAGCTCGAGTGGGAACACGTAATATTGTCATAACTTTAAGCTATGCTGACGATATATCTGTGGAAGATAGTCGCCACAAGTCCTATAAATATTTCCCCGTTAAGAAGCAAATAAAGTTAAAATTCGAGACAGACACAAGATCCTGCGAAATATATGGATATGTTGAATCAAATGAGGTAAGTATATTCAGCAGTAAAGAGACAGCAGTAATATCAGTGCTGTGTCCCAATCCATATTTCTATTCGCTTACCAAGAACTTAACAGATTTCTCCAGTGTGTTCCCAGAATTTGAATTTCCATTTTCGAATGAGTCACTTACTGAACGTATGATGGTTATAAGTTCGGTAACTCTTGCTACCGAGAAATCGATATATTACTCCGGCGACTCAGAAGTTGGAATCTCGATTTTGATTCATGCTGGTGGAGTAGTGTCAAATCTCAGGATTGTAAACAAAACAACTAGAGAAACAATGACCATTGATGACACGAAATTGATAGCTTTTACGGGATCTGGAATTAAGGCCGGAGATGATATTTTAATCTCCACAATCCGTGGAAACAAATCTATAACACTGATGCGAGATGGTCTGTCGATCAATATTCTCAATTGTTTAGACAAGAACACAAAATGGTTCCAATTAAATCAAGGAGATAATGTCTTTGCATATACCGCAGATTCGGGAATTCTCAATTTCCAATTTGAGATAATGAACGACGTTCTCTACGGAGGAATCTAACATGGAATTACGAGTGTTTGATCCGGAGATGGATTTGGTAGCCATTATCGATAGTTTCATATCCTTGATATGGACTGATCGATATTGTGGATTTGGCGATTTTGAACTACACACGGCGGTGTCTTACGAAGCACTAACATATCTTAAATTGGATAATTATGTGTTGACAGACGCCTCAGATACAATGATGATCATCGAGACTTGGAACATCACAACCGATCCAGATAATGGAAACGTTCTGATTGTTACTGGCAGATCGTTAGAATCCGTATTAGATCGCCGTATAGTCATGAGTAGAATCTATGAGACTGGCAGTCTTCAAAATGGCATTTACAATATTTTGAATGACACCACGATCAGCCCGATTGATCCGTCGAGAAAAATTGTTGAACTGGATTTCGCTTTGTCGAGCGACCAACTTGTTACTGATTTAACAATGGACTCATATTTTTACGGCGAGAATGTCTATGAAATCATAGAAGCATATTGCTCAGCGAACAACATCGGATTCAAAGTAGAATATGTTGATACTGGTGATAAAGTAAAAAGCATGTTGTTCAAGTTGTATGCTGGTGTCGATCGGTCATATTCTCAATCATCAAATAGTTTTGTGGTATTCTCTCCAAATTTTGAAAACATTAAGAATACTGCATATCTTGAAAGTAAAAAGGCATTAAAGACTGTTACAGATGTTGTCGGTGTTCAGAATGATGCTGGTGGTTATTTTGAGCAGATTGTCGAATCCGATGATACTATAACCGGTCTTAATCGCCGAGAGTTATATAGTGATGCCGGGGATATCTTAAAGACCGATCCAGATGGCCTGCCTATATCTGATGCAGATTATAATGTTCTCTTGCAACAAAGGGGAATATTGAATCTGAACGATAATCGGTATATAATCACTTTCGATGGCCAAATCGAAATGGGTATTCTTTATGAATATCGTAAAGATTTCTTTATCGGTGACATTGTGCAGTTGGCCAATGAATATGGCATTGAAACACCCGTACGGATTACTGAAATGATCCAATCGGACGGACCTACCGGCCACACTATATATCCCACTTTTAAGTCAATCTAGAAAGGAGTTATACATGGGTTTCACTTACGGATTCTACAATTCTTTGAATGGCGATAGAAAATATAACGCCATTGAACTATCCTCTATTTTTGACGGAATTATCAAGGATGGGGTGTTCGCCACGGTTGGTAATGCTTTTCAAGTTGTTCCCGGCTCGGGAATGAGTATCGCTGTCAAATCTGGTCGTGCATGGTTCAATCATACCTGGTCAAATCTGGATAATGACTTGGTGTTATCATTAACTCAGGCCGACTTGATTCTTCCTCGAATTGACTCTGTTATCATTGAGATCAATTCCACCGAAACAGTCAGGGCAAACTCGATCAAGATTCTTACTGGCATTCCTGCCACGGTTCCTGTTGCTCCCACATTGATCAATACAACCAACGTACATCAATACGCTCTGGCTCATATCTCGGTGCCTGTTGGATTGACTATACCTGCCGTCGCGAACATCACATATTTAGTCGGTAAGAGTCTATGTCCGTTTATCACCGGGATTCTTGAGACTATCGATACAACGATTTTGGTTGCTCAATGGATGAATCAGTTTAATACCTGGTTCTCAAATTTGCAAAATCAACTTGACTCTAATCAAGCCGCCAATCTTCAAAACCAAATTGATCATCTTCCGCCAAAAGCCGTCACCGCAGAAATTGATATTGCCGACAAGACATTGGCAATCGACACCAAATATGTGACACCAAAAGCATTACTTGGAAGTCGCATGATTCCTGTGTTAAAACCGGTTAATATTGGTGATATCCCGGTCTCAACTTTTGACTATGATGATCCAAGTAGTCTAAAATGGGCGCTATCGACCATTGGTGGGCGACTAGCCGATGTTAAAATCCTTACCTTTGCTGGAAGTTTGCTAGACTACATTGGAATGTCCACTGGGTGTAGATATTTGTTGATTGAGATGCTGGGTGCTGGCGGCGGTGGTGGTGGGGCGGCCGTGTCAAGTGCTACTTCCTCAGTTGGCTCGGGAGGTGGCGCAGGAGAATATACCTGGCATCTGCTGAAATTAAATTCTAATCAAGTTTACAACAAGGTCACATTTGCATATAATATTGGTTTACCTGGTTATGGCGGTCAAGGTGCAGTTGTTGGTACTGCCGGTGGTGACACCATCTTCCAATTCAAAAACGTATACGATGGCGGACAAATTGCTCTAGCTAAAGGCGGTGCTGTTGGCGCAACCTTAGCGGCTGCTGCGGCCGTTGGTGTTGTTCCTGGTGCTCAGGGTGGTTTAGCATCTGCATCTCTTGGTTTGGTAAAAACCGATGGTTCTGACGGCGGATATGGTCTTCGTCTGAGCGCTTCTGTCGGTATGTCTGGTGCTGGAGCTGCTGGTCCATTTGGCGGATTAACTGCTGGACGCAATACTATTGGTGCTGGTGCAGATGCGTCTGTTCCTGGTGGTGGTGGTGCTGGAGCATGGACTAATGGCGCAGTTCAAAATGGTGGTAATGGTGCTCCTGGTTGGATCCGCGTAAGCGAATATATTTAAAACAAAGAGAGGCACATGATCAAATGAATATGGAAATAGTAGAACTAGTTGTAACTCTCATGGTGGCCCTCGCTGGATCCTCTGGTTTATGGTTGTATGTTACAAAGAAAAATGAAACAAAGGATTTGAGAAATCAACTTCTAATGGGTCTGGCCCATGACCGAATTGTCTATCTTGGGATGAAGTATATCGAAAAAGGCTATATCTCTCAGGATGAGTACGAGAACCTGAACGATTATCTCTACAAACCGTACCAGGCCATGGGTGGTAATGGCTCAGCTAAACGTATTATGTTGGAAATAGATAAACTTCCAATGAGAAAAACTAACTATGTGAACAAGGAGAATGGAACAAAATGATGATCACTAATAAAGTCTACAACGTTTTGAGATTTCTGGCCCAATACTTACTTCCTGGCCTCGGCACTCTGTATTTCGCTCTTTCTGGTATCTGGGGTTTGCCGTACGGAGACCAGGTGGTCGGGTCGATCATTGCGATCGATGCCTTCTTAGGCGTTATCGTCAGCCTGAGTGCAATCCAATATAAAAATGTTCAGAAAATGGCTACTAACGAGCCAAAAACCAGCGCGACGGCGACGATCGTTAAGCAAGAATTATATGACAGTGGCACGATGCTTACCATCTCATCTGATGTTTACGATATTTTGGTATTCATCACCAACTTCCTTATTCCGGCCACGGGAACCTTATACTTCGCCCTATCGGTGATTTGGCATTTGCCATATGGGGATGCGGTTGTCGGGACGTTGACCGCTATCGATGCCTTTATGGGTTTCATGCTTGGTCTGAGCAGCAACCAATATCATTTGATTAAGAAGGTCGGGACGGTGATCGATTCACTTCGTGCCGGTAAGAAAGAATAGCCTCTCTTCGCGAAAATAACTCACCATATAGTGAAGACAAAAATCTTGAAAGGAAGAGGCTAAAATGAACTTGTTCACTAAAAAGATAAGTCCGATCGACGAAGAGATTAATCGTTTAATCACTCAGTTATCAACTATGAATCCGAAAACTAAGGGTTATGTTGCTGTAGTCAAAAATTTAGAGACCCTTTATCAGGCCCGCGGATGCAAATCCCAGGACAAGATGAATTGGGAATCGATTATTGGCCCAGCAGCTAGCTTAATTAGTATTCTACTCATAATGAACCACGAGGAGTTACACGTTATATCTACGAAGGCGCTCGGGTTTATTTGGAAGGGAAAAGTTTAAGAGTCACCGCTCAACAAGTACTGTCACGAAAGAGAGATCTAACAAGGTCTCTCTTTTTTCTTTTCGCAAAACAAACACCTCTTATAAAAAATTCCTCGCGTCAATTACACCTCCTATAATGAAATCACATTCTAAAAAGGAGAAATATCATGACCGATAAAAATCAACCCCAAGTAGAAAATGACCAGGAGTTCAATGAACTTCTAATAGCAGGCTTTAAAGAAACCATTAGCCAATTATTAAACAAACGACAACAAGAAAAAGTCGAGAATTTGATATTGGGTGGTGCTTACGGCATGTTATTGGGAGGAATTGTAATGATTGGCATTTACACACTCGACAAGAAAATCACGGATCAGATCAAACCAGTAGAATAGATTCAAAGAGAGATATCATAGAAATATGGTATTCTCTTTTTCCTCGCAGGAATTACACATCATATAATGAGAAGTAATCCCGTGAGGGATGGTAAGATGCGAATGCGGAGGATGAGATATCCTTCCTACTACACAAAGAAGAACAGTGTTAAATTAATATATTTCGTCAGTATATTAAGCTTCTCATATAAATTTTCTAAAAATTCCCCGGGAGGAAAAATCGAAAATAACTCGCAAGAGTTACACACCATATAATGAAAAGATAAGAATTAAAACGCGATATAAAGGTCAACAGTCAAAAACTGTTAAGGGTCCGAATCCCAGATATTGGTGGCGCTTATCTTTTTGCTCGCGTCAAAAACACCGGCTATAATGAGAAGTAATACTTAGACAGTGCTACCTATATTAGAGGCAGACGTTCGCACATATAGTGCAACACTAAGTATTATTTCTCCTATATTTTTTCTCACTCTTGAAAGGAGTAAAATGTACGACAAACTTGTTTTTGACATCACCCCAGAAAATAAGATCTATGTCTGTATGACCTTTTCCCAAGACATGTACAATCAACTTGGACAGAAAAGCTTACTCGCTATGACTTTCGATTTCTTAGCTCTAGAGCCACGAACGGTCACTGCAACAATTCAGGACAAGAATCGTAAGGTAACCATATCCTGGCTACTACCAATCAGTTTGGCAGAGTTCCTAACTGAGAAGTTCGCCCAGACTCCGAACGTGGATATTTACGTTCTGAATCGATATCTGGAAGTAGTGTTGAGCATTTATCGAGCAATGGCACGGAGTTAAAAATGAAACACAACTTCATGGTTACCTGGAAATATCACGGTCTTAAAGCAGCATTAAAATGGCTTTTCTGGGCCATTGTTTTTAACGACAAATCGTAAGTCTCTTGAAAGGAGCAATATGAATACCGAAATTGTAAGGAAAGTCGCATATCAAGTCGGAGGAAAGTTGTCGAAAAATTCTCCAAGTATTCTCACCGCAATGGCTGTTGGAGGGTTGATCACAACTGTGATTCTGGCTGTACGGGCAACTCCTAAAGCCATTCAGAAGTGTGATGACGAAGAAGTATATTTTGAAAAAGAAACAGGTGTACTTCGCCGTCTGACAGTAATCGAAATGGCCCGTCTGACCTGGAAAGAATATATCCCGACAGTGGTCATGGCTGGCGCTACGATCGGCTGTATCATTGGTGCAAACTCGATCAGTGCTCGCCGAGCAGCGGTTCTGGCCAGCGCATATTCTTTGGCTGAAACAACCATGAAGGAATATCAGGCCAAAGTGGTTGAGACTATGGGCAAGAACAAAGAGCAGAAAGTTCAGGACGAGATTGCCCAGGATAAACTCAATGCCAATCCGATCGAGAAAAACACGGTTATTATTACTGGCAAGGGTGACATGCTTTGCTACGAGTCATATTCTGGTCGGTACTTCCAGAGTGACATTGAGACTCTGCGCCGGATTGAGAATATGCTCAACAAGAAACTTCTTACCGAGATGTACATTACCCTCAATGACTTCTATTCAGAAATTGGCCTCGAGCAAGTAGCAATGGGTGGTGAGATCGGTTGGGAGGTCAATCATGAGATGATTGATCTGATGTATAGCGCCAAACTCACCAGTGACAATCGACCATGCATCGTGGTACATCTGCACGCTTCGCCAAGAGATCTTTAACCATATTCTCCTCGCGTGAATTACACAGCATATAATGATAAGTTATATTCTAATCATTCAACAAGGAGAAATCACATGTTTGACAAAATTAAAGAGACTATCACCAGCAAGGCTTTACGCCAGCATGTTACTGAAACAGTTATACAGGCCACCGGAGTTATTATACTCTCGTGGGTTGTCGTTGTTGCAGCGAATGCAGTTAAAGATGTTGTGGTGATGGGCATCGACAAGATGACAAGCACGGACCAACCGGTCGAGTAAGAAGAAACACTATCAAAAGAGAGATATCACAGAAATGTGGTATTCTCTTTTTTTAACTCTTGAAAGGAGAGATTAAAATGTGTGAAATGTGTATGTCATACGTAAAAAATGATAAACCACAATTTGAGAAACTTGAGGATGCATTGGAAGAGCTTAAAGTTATGAGGTATGAGTTTAACCAACTCCTTGTCATTGCTCAGGACAGCAAGACCAAGAACGAAGTGGTCGCTAAGGATTGCTTATTGATCCTTGAAAATATCGACCGGTTGAAAATTGTCCTGGTCAAGATGAAGTGGATTGACCTGGAAAAGAATATCAAGACGAAGTTCGATATTCGGTAATGCTATGATCACCGACAAACAAAGGCTCAACGCCATCGACATTCGTGCCAATATTCGCAATATTCGCGAAAAATACGAAGAACTTAAGACCAATACAAAAAATAAAAACCTACAAATTCAATGTCAACATTGGATCAATGAGTGCGACGACATCGAGTATTGGTGTTTAAGTATGATTGCTCAGTATCAATTTGACCACGCACGATCGGCATTAGATATTCCTGTACCAGTATTAATTTGACCACGCACGATCGGCATTAGATATTCCTGTACCAGTAGCCGAGATCAAACCGCAGAATATCGTTGTCAAGATATGGATCCAAATCGTGAACGAGATCATTGCCAGAGTGAAACTTATTCTGGGAAAATAGTTAGTTTCTCCTAACTATATCGCAAGATTTACATGCGGTATAGTGAACACCCATCCGCACGACAAAAGGAGAAACACAATGTTAAAACGCATTTGGATCGAAACTCAGTTGGAGATCGGTTGGTGGATTGGAACAATGATGGGGATGTCTACCTGCCCTGGCGGAACATTTTGGGATGCTTTGAAAGACAAGAAAACCGTCAAAGCTATAGCTCGTTCCATCATGTTAGACAAGTAAGTAATACAAAGAGGGTATCGTCGAAAGATGGTATCTTTCTTTTTTCATATTCTACGTAACATCATTCAGTAAGAGGAGTTGTACCATGGATTTCAAAGCAAAGTTCGCCCAGGTTAAAGAAGTTGTCGTCGCCAACAAGGCCGTCATTATTGAGAAGAGTGTCATGATCGCTGGGGCCGCGCTCGGTGCCCTGATCGCCGGCATCGTCTCCAACGCCATTTCCCCCGACGAAGACAGCGTCATCGTTGATGCTCCGGCCAGAACAGAAGAGGAGGTGGAGGGTCTGTAAAAAATTGTAACAAACGTTTAACCAAAAGGTCTATCTGAGTTAAGGAGTCAAGTCGCAGGGATGAGACTCCTTATCTTTTAAAAGGGTAGTAGACACGCTACAAATGTCGCAATCTGGTACTGATCAAATCGGACCGGCGTTTACTATCCTTTTAAAAGATACATTCGTATCCTATACTTTTTTCTCTTGAAAGGAGAATCGTAATGAAAAAATATGGTAAGGTTCGTCGTCAGAAGAATGCTTTGGCCAGGCTAAATGTAGCTCTTAAGTTGTATACAAACCGAGGAATCGCCAGCGGTTATATCAACATTAACACTACTATTTTTTGGAATGCTTGGGCCGATCGTGTTCGTAATGATATCATCGTGCTGGAAAGAAAACTTGGAGCCGTAAAATGTTAGAAGTTATCAAATCAATCCTGTTCTATATTTGGTACTGGTTGATGCTTATCATTGAGCTAATCATCAGTTTTGTTCAAGGCAGATAAATCCATGTTCTACGAACTGACAAAAGGAAAAAAAGTTCGCCACTATCATGTGGTCGCTAGAAGTATGGGATCAAGTTTTGAACCGTTTATCACCTATGATCGTTACACCGCGATTAACAAATTTGAAACGATAAAACAAACGGTTCTTGACACTTCTACAACTTACGAAATTCGTCATAATCAAGGACCATCTACAGCAATGTTTGCCGATGGTAGTAGGGTTCGTTGGTACGAGTGTGACAAGTGTTGTGCTCATATTACTCCTATGGAACAGTCAATCAAAGAGAAGACCCAGGCCGATCAACTCCTGTACAAGGTCATACTGGACTTTCAAGCTCGTGACTCCGGATCTAACTCATTATATTCTGACGCAGAAGAAGGCTCGCTTTACAGAGCATACGCAAATGCTCAGGATATGTGCTTGTTTCTACGACAACAAATTCAAGAAAAGGATGGCTTATAATGGAGCATAAAACTCCGCACTACCATGTAACCGAAGCATTTCTGGAAGAAGATGGTATTCCGGAAATGAGGATCTTGGATGAGAAGTACCAGGCCATTATTCTCTACAACACCAATATCCGATTGTATACCATCGAGACCGGTTGTTCGGTAGATGTGCATGGCGTAGAAAAACTGGAACTCGAACCGGACGGAAAGTTGGTTGTCGAACGGGATCGAACAACTTTCTCCGATGGTAAGACAATCACCATGTATTCCTGCAATATGAATTGCTCATCGTTGGCAAAAATTGAGAAGTCTGATGATCAGAAATATGTTGACTGGGCATCTTTCACTATGGGAACCCACGACATGTCATCTTTTCTGGCCAAGAACAAAAATTCATTCGAAGAATTCCTGAATAAGATCCTAGAACTATTCAATAAAATTGTTGATGTTGTAACCGAATATGCCAATGCGTTCTGGGAGATCTGGAACGAACGAGATACTCCAGTTAAACATACAAAAAATCTACACTACCATGTTAATTGTATTCGGTCACACTGGGTTCTCGATGACGAGGAAGTTTATAATTATATGAGTATCGACAATACTCATTCCAAATTAGTGTATAACCGCTACGTTGACGAAATTGCCCAGCACACCAATCTTACCCCAACAAGGATTTGGGGAGAAGATACCGAGATAACCATATTCTCGAAAGATTTGAAGGTTCGATGGTATTCTTGTGACATGGATATCTGCAAGAAAAAGATGGCATTCTAAATAGGAGAAGTTATGCCTGATCAAACAGAGAATGACAAAGATCGTTATGACGCATCACTAATGCGACAAAAGATCTCTACTTTCTCAGACACAGAACTCCGAACCCTATTCAAGGCAATTGGGTTAAAAAACAAACCCGGAGCATTGCCCTTATACGGAGTGTCTCTGTCAAAGTGGATAGGCGAGATCCTCAAAGAATTTGATGAACGAAAGAAAAGGCGAATGAAATGAACTTAGTAAAAAATATATCAACAGTTGTCAAATTCGTTGCCAGTATCGGCGTTGGCGCAGTTATCAAAAACGCCATCGAGAAGTCGACTCCTGAGAATACTAGCACCGTGAATAAGCTGTCAGTATGGGTTGGCACCACCGTGATCTGTGGCGTGGTGAATGATCTGGCCGGTAAATATGTCGAGAACGAGATTAATGGCGTTCTCGATATGTTCGGTCTGCAAATCAAAGAAGAACCTAAGAAGGAGGATACGAATGGCTAGTCAACTGGATCCACCGATCACAAATAAGAAGTATGACGAGCTCGAGGCCATGTACGGAAAACTCGAGAGTCTATCCGATGAAGAACTTCAAACATTCTCTGATGGAATTTCATTGTTAGATCCTTCGTCACTATATTCATCCGAGATCACCGCTGATGAATTGATGCTAGCAATTTCCATTGAGATGGATAATCGTTGTTTGAACACTGCCAAGACCGTATTGGAACGAATTAAGAAATGCTGACCTTTGAAGAGATCTATGATTTCTTAAACCACAACGAATATGTTAATGGGATTGCTGTCTGCAAAGATCCTCATGAAAAGATAGCAATCTTAGTTCACACAACCGAACCAAGTGTCCTGCATCATTTGAACGAGATCCGTATGCCGGTTGATTATGCTGACTTGGACGGATTCATAATGGTTAAATTCAAGAGGCCAGAAAATGGATAAAAAAGAGTGTTATTCCTATTTGGAAGATAACGAGTTCGTTCACGACTTGACAACTTTGTTCAATGATGACGTTGCCATAGCATTTGTATTCATTGCCGATGATTCTTCTGTTGGAACATATTTGAATTCCAACAATGCACCGATTGTCTACTCAGACACCGATGGGCTCATGATGGTTAAGTATTAAGGACACCATGCCTGAAATCAATAAAGACGAATTTCCCAACAACTCTCGTAAGGCCAGAGAGCAACAGAAAGACGAGACTCCACGAGTGAGTAAGGTTATTCACGGGTCGGTAATCAAAAAGAAGACCTCGTTCGGCCACAGTATCCTGCAAGCGTTCACTGGCGACGAGACTAAATCGGTGGTGGATTACGTGATTTGGGATGTTCTTATCCCAGCAGCCAAAAATACCATATCTGAGATGGTCAGCACCGGTATTGAGATGATGCTCTTCGGTGAAGCAAAAGGCTCACGTAGCCGGGACAAGAATAAGTCCTATGTGAGTTATGGCAGTTACTTCAAGAAAGACAGTGACCGTCAGCCTGAGCGTCATGAACGAGTATCTCGCAACAAATACAACTTTGACGAGTTCATTCTCTCGACCCGTGGAGATGCGCAGGAGGTCCTCGATGGGCTTCTTAATCAGATCGACGACTATGACGTGGCCACTGTCGCAGACCTGTTCGATATGATTGACGTGCCTGGCGAGTTCACTGACCGAAAATATGGCTGGGACAATCTCAGTCGCGCTACCGTCGTCCGTGTCCGAGATGGATATATTCTGGATCTACCAAAACCGCAACCTTTGGAGTGATATGTCAAAACTCTCTGAGTTAGTAAAAAAAGATATTGACGAACGAGAATACCTGGGTTACAGAAAACACGGTATTTTGGTGGGCACTAAGCCAAATCCGTTATGGGATGCCTATCAACGGGCACTTGACCTGGCTGTTGGTCTTCGTGAGGATATTCTTGAACAGGAGACCAAAAAAGCTGATGATACCAACCCATACACTAACTCGCCAATGATTTTGGTCTTTCGAACGCCATTAAGCCGAGCTGAAATGATCCACATGATAGAAGATCGGATCTTACGATTTGGTTGGTGTCGTGTATATGACGTGGCAGCAAGATTCCAGCCTAACGAATCAGATGATAACTCCAAAAAATATGGTTGGGATAAAGAAAGTGAGATTCAAACATCTCAACCAGCATCTGATAGTTACCATCTTATCCTGGCAGTCCCTAAACTCATTACTCTAAAAGAAACAAAAATAGAGGAACCAACCTATATGATCGGCAGTGTATTTGAACGTCTCACGTTCAAAGACCCTATCGGCATAAGCCTTGTAATGCGACAAGCCAACAATATGATTGAAAAGAATGGTTGGTGTTCGGTTGCTCAACTTATGAATTTCTGTGGAGTACCAGGTTATGATATCAAACAGTTGGATCATGACTATGGCTGGATCTTTGAGTCGGGATTTCTAAAAGCTATAACAAATACCGATGCTGGTTGTAAAATGGTCCTGACTCAGCCAGTAAAACTAAATAAGGAAAATGAAAAATGATGGATATCAGCAAAGCACAAAGTATTATCGTCCGGACCGCTGGTCGCGGAGGTCTTATCCTGCAAAAGCACAGCCCAGAACTTCTGATGAGTCTCGGCGTTGTTGGCGTTGTCGCGAGCACCGTCCTGGCCTGCCGGGCAACGTTGAAGGTGGAGGCGATCAAGAAGAAACACAATTACCATATTTTGGACATTATGGATATGCAAAATAAAAACACACAAACATACAATGAGGCATATACCGCAGATGATACAAAGAAAGACACCGCGATCCTCTTCGCCCAAACCGGCCTGGAATTTGTCAAGCTCTACGGCCCGGCTGTAACACTCGGTCTTGCCTCACTCGCCGCAATTCTGGGATCACAAGGCATCCTACGTCAGCGCAACGTGGCTCTCGTGGCCGCTTACAAACTGATGGAAGAAGGCTTTGCCAGTTATCGCAAGCGTGTCGTCGATGAATTGGGTGTTGAGACGGATTATCTGTATGCCAACGGCCTGCACCAAGAAATTGTGACGGACAAGATCGTCGGTGAAGACGGAAAGAAACTCACGGTCAAGAAAGTTGTTATGACGACCGACCCGAACCATAAGAATGTCTACGCCAAAGTCTTTGAAGAAGGGAATCCTAACTGGAACCCAAATATGGATCTCAATCTCTTCTTCTTGCAGAGTTCACAGACCTGGGCCAACAACAAACTCCAGTCACAGGGTCATCTCTTCCTCAACGAAGTATATGATACGTTGGGCTTTCAACGTACACCTGCCGGAGCGATCACTGGTTGGACTCTTAAAAACTCCAAATTCTCAGACGGTGATGTGGACTTCCGTATGCATGATCCGAACACTGGTCGAGACTTTGCTGATGGATACAGGAATGCAATCCGCTTGGACTTCAACGTGCAAGGACTGATGTACGAGGATATTTAATCCTGGGCCAAATCGCCCCCAAAAAGGAAAACTGAAATATGGAGCATAAAAAACGTAACTATTTTATCCTCATGGTGTTTGTTGCAACCATAGGTTATGGCATGGATGGCTTTGAGGGGGCCTTGGTTTGGATGTTCATATTTACATTAGTGGGTCTCGCCTTCTTTAGCCGGGATTAATAGGAAAAATAATGGATACAAATACCTTACGTACCGTTCTTATTTATACCACGGGCATCACCGTTGGTGGCGTTTTGGGGGCTGTTGCTGGTGCTCTCCTCGCTGACAAACTCACGGCCGAAGATATTGCCACGGTCACGCTGGAAGCCGCTTGGATCGATAATCCTGATGGCACATCCTCGATCAAAGAAATCAGTATCATCCCAGACAAGGAACCCGAAGTGGAAGTCGACACACGAAAAGAAAAGCGCAAGAAACTCGATCGCAAGAAACTCAAGGAAGATGCTCTCCTGGCCGATGCTCAGGAAGGTATCAACTACGCCTCGTTTGCCAGTAAGACTCGTCAGAAGGTTGACCTGAACGAAATGGCTCTCATCGCTGAGAAATATAAAGTGACGCCTAAGAACGGCGAAGCAAAGATTGATCCTACGATCATTTCCCTTGATGAGTATGATCAAGCTCGCCTGGACAAAGCCAGTCTGACCTACTATGAGGAAGACGAAGTTCTGACCGAGGAAAACGAAGATGTTGTTGAAAATGCGAAAGAGATTGTCGGTACGGACTTTAAGAATCGCTTCGGCGGCATCTCTGGAGATCCCGATGTTGTGTACGTGGCCAATCCCCAGTTGGGGATCATGTACGAGATCATCCGTATTCACAACAGTTACAGCGAAGTTGTGCAGGGCATCCCGACGACCAAAAAGAAGAAACGGGTAAGGAGCGCGAATGCCGCAAGTTAAAAAAGTAGCTATAAGCTATCCTTCCGATAAGACTCGAGATTCATATTTTCAATGGCTTTGTGGTCTGGTTGAGGTTGAAAAGCCAGGCCACAGCTATTGGATCCTTGCAAGGGTGCTCTTCAACAAAGAATATTTTTGGACGGTTCCGAATGATGACAATCGTTCCGAGGATGGTAAGAAGCTTCGAGAAGAATATAATCGAATGCGACATTCTCGGGATGATTTCTCATTGGGCCCATGCACAATGTTGGAGATGCTAATTGGGCTGGCTATTCGAATGGAAGATATGCTGGCTGAGCCGTCAAAGGGTAACCGGACGAATATCTGGTTCTGGGAGATGATTCGCAATCTAGACTTTGATCAGTACACGGATGAGGATTACCATCGCTTAAATGGTGATCATTTCGTCAACTGGATTTTGGATGGATTGCTCGCACGGACATTTTCCCGAAACGGAAAAGGTGGTCTATTTCCATTGAAGAGATCACGACATGATCAACGCGACATCGAAATTTGGTATCAGATGGCAGAATATCTGGACGAAAATCACTCAAATTAGTGTTACGTTTTATGTTACAATGTTACACTTTTTTAAGACATTTCAATTTCGCGAAAATCGATTTTGGAAAAATGTTACGAAAAAGTGTAACATTGTTACGTTTTTGAAAAAAAAGTGTAACACCCCTAAATTTTGTAGAAGGCAAAAAAAGGCCTATTTTAGGCGTTTAAAATGCTTTGGGGTAATATTTCTACCCTTTTTTGTAAGGTCTGTTACACTTTTACACTTTTTTTATAAATTATATATTAGAGAAAAAAATGGTTTCTAGGGATTTACTATTTACACAAAAAAGTGTAACAGTGTAACAAACTCTTGAAAGGAGCTAATAAATGGATTTTTACCAAATCAAAGAACGATCAACAAAAAATGGCGTTATTGAGATAGTCCCAGATTTTACAATATGCCGATCTAAAGACTTGATGGTCAGGGGAAAGTCCTTCTATGGAATATGGGACGACGCAAAAGGCCTATGGTCTACAGATGAATATGATGTACAAAGGCTGGTTGATACTGAGTTGTCCGCTTATCGAGATGAGGTGGTGTCTAAAACAGACGGAGTAGTACACGTTAAACTAATGCGGGATTACTCCACAACTAGTTGGACTCAATTTCGTAATTACCTTAGCAACATCTCTGATAACTCACATCAATTGGACACCAAGTTAGTATTTGCCAATACAGAGGTAAAGAAGAAAGACTATGTTAGCCGTAGACTACCATATCCTCTGGAAGAAGGACCGTGCCCCGCTTATGATGAGATTATTGGAACCCTTTACGAGCCAGCAGATCGAGCAAAGTTAGAATGGGCTATTGGGTCCATTGTTGCTGGGGATAGCAAGGATATCCAGAAATTTATAGTCCTTTACGGTGAGGCTGGGGCGGGTAAATCTACAATAATGAACATCGTTCAGCAGTTATTTGAAGGGTACTATACTACCTTCGATGCTAAAGCGTTAACCTCTAACAACAATTCATTTTCAACGGAGGCCTTTCGTAATAACCCGTTAGTAGCTATACAACATGATGGTGATCTGTCAAAGATTGAGGACAATACTAAACTCAATTCAATCATATCTCACGAGGATATGACGGTTAATGAGAAGCATAAATCAAGTTATACAATGCGCATTAACTGTTTTCTGTTTATGGGAACCAACCAACCAGTAAAGATTACCAATGCTAAGTCTGGTATCATTCGACGTCTTATTGACGTTAGAACATCTGGTAAAAAAATTCCGATAAAGAGATATCAAACCCTTGTTTCTCAAATTGATTTTGAGCTGGGAGCAATTGCCTCTCATTGTCTGAACGTATACAGAGAAATGGGTAAGAACTATTACTCGGGATATCGACCACTTGATATGATGTTACAAACAGATACCTTTTATAATTTCATTGAGGCCAATTACTACACTTTCAGAGAACAAGATGGAGTGTCATTATCCCAGGCATATGAAATATACAAGGTATATTGTGATGAAGCACTTATCGACTTCAAACTTCCTCGGCATAAATTCAGGGAAGAATTGAAGAATTACTTTGATAAGTTTGCAGATATGACTCGTCTCGAGGGCAAACAAGTCCGAAGTTTCTACAGTGGATTTCTTGTATCCAAATTCACATCCATTTCAACCCCAACAGAAGAGGAACATCCGTATTCATTAGTGCTAGATTCCACTAAGTCGTTGTTTGATGAGTCTGCCATGGACTATAAGGCTCAGTATGCTAACAACAAAGGTATTCCGCATAAGAAATGGGAACAAGTAACCACCAAACTATCAGATATAGACACTAGTAAACTGCACTATGTGCTCGTTCCACTACAACGAATAGTTATCGATCTGGATTTGAAAGATGAAAATGGTAACAAATCTTTGGAACGAAATACAGAAGCCGCTAGTAAATTTCCGCCAACTTATGCCGAGTTTAGTAAAAGTGGTGCTGGAATACATCTTCATTATGACTACGAGGGAGATGTCGAGAAATTAAGTAGAGTATATTCTGAGGGCATCGAGATTAAGATCTTTAATGTCGGCCCAGTGGGACCCAGTTCTCTTCGTAGAAAACTGTCAAAATGCAATAATATTCCCGTTGCAAAAATAAACAGTGGACTACCTTTGAAAGAGGAAAAGATGATAAATGTTGATGCTGTAAAGAGTGAGAAGGGTCTAAGAGATCTGGTCAAAAGAAACCTTAACAAAGAGATCCATCCAGGAACAAAGCCGTCTATCGACTTTATCCATAAGATTTTGGATGATGCTTATTCTTCTGGCCTTAAATATGATCTGACAGATCTTCGATCAAAGATTTTGTCGTTCGCCGTGAACAGTTCCAACCAATCAGAGGCCTGTGTCAAGATCGTGAGTCAGATGAAGTTTAAGTCTGAGGAGGCAAGTCTCGCTACAGAATCAAAAGAAGACGAACCAATAGTATTCTTCGACGTGGAAGTGTTTCCAAATTTGCTTGTTGTAGACTGGATGTATGATCGGGATGACGCTAATGTTGTCCGAATGATCAATCCCACACCACAAGAAATCGAGAATCTATTAAAGTTAAAATTGGTTGGATTTAACTGTAGGCGATATGATAATCATATTCTCTATGGACGGTACATAGGTTATGATATTTCGCAGATCTATGACCTGAGTGCCAAGATCATTGGTGATAGCAAGAATGCATTATTTGGTGAGGCATACAACGTGTCATATACTGATGTTTATGACTTTGCCTCAGCAGCTAATAAAAAGAGTTTGAAGAAATTTGAGATTGAACTCGGTATTCATCACCAAGAACTTGGTCTTCCATGGGATCAACCAATTCCAGAAGAACTTTGGACAAAAGCCGCAGATTATTGTGCTAACGACGTTATTGCGACAAGAGCAACTTTCCATCATTTGTCTGGTGATTGGGAAGCACGAAAAGTCCTGGCTGAATTAAGTGGATTGACAGTCAACGATACAACCAATCAACACTCGATGCGAATTCTTTTCGGTGATAATAAGAAACCCCAAGATAAGTTTATATATACTGACTTATCTGAAATGTTTCCCGGTTACAAATTTGAAGGTGGAAAGAGCACATACCGAGGTGAAGAAACAGGGGAAGGCGGGTACGTCTATGCCGAGCCTGGTGTGTATACCAACGTAGCAGTTTTGGATGTGGCCTCTATGCACCCAAGCAGTATTATTGCGTTGAATATGTTTGGTCCATATACCAAAAGATTTGAAGATATCAAAACTGGACGAATAAGTATCAAGCGTAACGATCGGTCAATATTAGATACTCTTCTAGATGGAAAACTAGTTCCATTTGTTAAAAGGGCAGATGAAGGCTTATTCAAATTATCGTCATTAGCCGAAGGTTTAAAAACAGGATTAAATTCTATTTATGGTCTGACCTCAGCCAGTTTCGATAATCCATGTCGCGACCCAAGAAATAAAGACAACATCGTGGCAAAGCGTGGCGCGCTATTTATGATTGATTTAAAGCACGCCGTGCAAGAAAAAGGTTTCACCGTTGCGCATATCAAAACAGATTCGATCAAGGTACCAGAAGCCACTCCGGAGATCATTAAATTTGTTTGTGATTTTGGTAAAAAATACGGTTATGATTTTGAGCATGAAGCTACGTATAGTAAATTCTGCTTAATTAATGATGCCGTATACATTGCCAAAGTCAAAGAAGGAAAACACGCTGGAGAATGGACGGCAACTGGCGCGCAATTTGCGCAGCCATATGTTTTTAAGACTCTATTCTCAAAAGAGCCAATTGTATTTGAGGATCTCTGCGAGACAAAGAGCGTAACAACCGCTTTATATTTGGATATGCAAGATTTTATCAATGATGTTGACCATGACTATAAATTCATTGGTAAAGTTGGATCATTCTGTCCAATTAAAAACCACTGTGGTGGAGGTTTTCTTCTCAGAGAAAAAGATGGAAAATATTATTCTGCCACAGGTGCCAAAGGTTACAAATGGCTAGAAGCTGAGTTAGTAAAAGAACTCAAGAAAGAGGATGATATCGATTTAACCTATTATCGGAAGATGGTAGATGAATCAATAAAAGATATCTCCAAGTATACCGATTTTGAATGGTTCGTATCCGACGAATCATAACTCACCGAAAGAGGAAAAATGAATAAACAAGTTGTAAGATCTAATTTGGAAATGCAAGACGCCAAAATTTTCTACAGGAACTTTGAAGGTTTACCAACAAAATACAATGTTGCCGGTCAACGCAATTTCTGTTTGCTATTGACTACTGAATTAGCGTCCGTTCTCAAAGCCGATGGCTGGAACATCAAATTCACGAAACCACGTGATGATCAGGAAGACCCCAAACCATATACCCAGATCAAAGTTAATTATGACAATCCCCGAAAGATGCCACGGATCGTCATGATGAATTCGACGAAGAAAACGCTCCTTGACAAAGACACGGTTAAGGTTTTGGATTATGTTGAGATGGTCAAAGTTGATCTCGTCGTAACTCCATCTCCGTGGGACGTTCAAGGTAAAGCTGGGTTGAAAGGTTATGTTAAAGCTTTATATGTAACAGTGGCTGATCCTGATTTTGAAGGGCGTTATGAAGATGTTCCCGGCGCTCAATCTCCCCAGGAAGATGACGCCTAATAAACTTTATGATCATCAGTTATCAGTAATAAGCCAATTAAAGACCGGCTCCATCCTTTGTGGTGGGGTCGGTTCTGGTAAGTCACTTACTTCTTTGTATTATTTCTATACAAAGGAATGTAACGGTTATTTATATGATGGGGAAATGGGTCCTATGCTAAATCCCAAAGATCTGTTTATAATAACCACTGCAAGAAAACGAGACTCATTCGAATGGGAACGAGAGTGCGCCGCGTTTATGATTTCATCAGACCGATCTTGCAGTTATAATAATATAAAACTTACTACTGATTCCTGGAATAACATTGGAAAGTATAAAGATGTAAAAGATGCATTCTTTATATTTGATGAGCAAAGAGTTGTTGGGAGTGGTTCGTGGGTTAAGTCATTCTTAAAAATAACCAAGAACAACAACTGGCTGTTGTTAAGTGCTACTCCAGGTGATACTTGGATGGACTATATACCCGCCTTTATTGCTAATGGATTTTATAAGAATCGAACAGAATTTCTAAGAACCCATGTTGTATACAACACATTCACCAAATATCCTAAAGTCGATCACTATGTAGAATGTGGTCGATTAATAAGATTAAGAAATGATATAACTGTAAATATGTCGTATCTTAAATCTACAACCGCTCATCCAAAAAATATCACCGTACCGTTTGACAAGGAGAAGTTTGATACTGTAGCGATAAAAAGATGGAATCCGTATGAGAATAGGCCGGTCAAAGATATTGGAGAGTTATGTCATGTCATGCGAAAAGTTGTGAATAGTGATACCAGACGATTGGATGCCATAAAGGAAATTTTTAAAGAACACGACAAATTAATTGTGTTTTATAATTTCAATTATGAATTAGATCTTCTTAAACAACTTAAGGATATCTTAGTTGTGGATGTCGCTGAATACAACGGTCATAAACATGAACCAATTCCAAAGGCTGATAAGTGGATATATCTTGTGCAATATATTTCTGGAGCCGAGGGTTGGAATTGTATAGAAACAAATGCTATACTTTTCTACTCTCAGAATTATTCGTATCGAATAATGACTCAAGCAGCTGGTAGGATTGATCGAATAAATACTCCATTTTCGGATTTGTATTACTATACATTAAGATCTTTGTCCATGATTGATATGGCTATAGCAAAAGCCATACATAATAAAAAAGATTTTAATGAATCAAAATTTGTAAACTTTTGAAAGGAGTTTATATGAGAACACCAGACCAGATTCAGAATTTGCGTTTTGCTTTTTATATCGTATTAGGCCCATATGCCGTAATCTGTCCAGATAGTGTTATAGACCGATTGGCCGATCGATTGGTTTTGAATCTTACAGAAATTAAACAAACATGGGATGTTCGTGTTCGTTTGACGGATAATGTTGATGCCGTTTGGGATGACATCAGGAAAGAACCAACGTCACCCAATGCTTCTTTAGCCGACATATCTGTTTTGTGCATTTCATTAATGCAAAAATACTCGAACATTGACGCAATTCAAATTCGAGATCGTGGTATTCAATCCGATAAACATCATTTTATAAGGAGTAAAAAGTAATGCCATCTTTTCGTTACACAGACAACAACCCGCCAACAGATTTTGTAAAAAACCCAGACCGTTGTCAAAAAGTTTTTTGGTTAAATACTTTGTTAACGTGGGTTCAATGCCGGTTCTATAAAAAGAACAACGGCTATTGTAATAAGCATTCAAAAAAAACTTCTTAATTTTTTGCTCGCGCTAAAAACCGATGCTATAATAGAAGAAGAATCGAACTTATTCTTTTTTTATTTTTGCAAGAAGGATGTCCACATGCCAAGAGAAAGTAATTTCCAATCAAAGTTGATAGCCAAAATCGAAGTGTTATTTCCTGGATGCGTAGTTTTGAAGAACGATCCAAATTATCTTCAAGGCATACCCGACTTAATAATTCTTTTCGGAAACATGTGGGCATCCCTTGAGGTTAAACGAGAAAAAGATTCTGATAGACAACCGAACCAAGAATATTACGTAGCATTATTTAATGAGATGTCATATTCTAGTTTTGTTTACCCAGAAAATGAGGAACGAGTGTTATATGAACTTCAACAAACATTTCGACCTAAGAGATCGACACGCATTTCTAAGCGCATCAAAGTATCATTGGACCGGATATGATTTAGACAAATTATCTAGTTCATATTTGAAATTTCAAGCTGTTCAAAAAGGAACAGAGTTACATGCTTTTGCTTGCGAATGTATTAGACTGGGAATTAAACTTCCTAAGAATAATAAGTCATTAAATTGCTATGTGAATGACGCCATAGGATTCAGAATGACTCCGGAGCAGCCGTTATTTTATTCTGACAATTCTTTTGGAACAGCTGATGCAATCTGTTTTAGAGACGAATTGTTAAGAATACACGATTTAAAAACAGGTGTATCTCCAGTATCAATGAGACAATTAGAAGTCTATACCAGTTTGTTTTGTTTAGAGTATGATATTAAACCAAGCGATATTGGTGTTGAATTACGAATTTATCAACTAGATGAAGTCCTAGTTCATATTCCAGTATTAGACGACATTCTTCAAATAATGGAAAAAATTATTATATTCGATAAACAAATTGACAAAATGAAAGTTGAGGAATAACAATGACTGACGAATTGCAACATGTTGGTACTCCAAGACATTCTGGTCGTTATCCATATGGATCTGGTGATGACGGCAATCAACGACACACAACGTTTCTAAAGGCTATTTCTGATTTGAAAAAACAGGGCCTTAGCGAAGTTGAGATTGCTGCCGGTATGGGTATGAAGACCTCTGAATTGAGACGCCAAAACGCAATTGCAAAAGCCGCTCAAAGACAAGCAGATGCAACTCAAGTCGCAAGACTAAAAGAAAAAGGCTACAGCAATGTTGCGATTGGTGCTCGAATGGGCATTAATGAATCATCCGTAAGATCGTTGTTAGACCCAGTTTTGCAAGATAGAAATAATGTTATTTCAACCGTTGGAACAATGCTAAAAAACAGCGTCGATGAAAAAGGTTTTATTGACGTTGGAGCTGGTGTTGAGAATCATTTGGGAGTAAGCCGAACCAAATTAAACACTGCACTAGCTGCAATAAAAGAAGACGGTTATGAAGTCCATTATTCCGAAGTTAAACAATTAGGAACTGGAAAAGCCACATCATTAAAGATCTTGGCTGGTCCTGGTGTAACTAATAAAGAAGTTTATCAAGCTGTCAAAGATGATAAGATTCAAATGCCGATGGATCATTCCAGCGATGGTGGGCGTACTATTGATCCGGTTTTGCCGATTAACCATATCTCTTCTTCTCGTGTTAAAGTACGATACGCCGAAGAAGGTGGTGTAAGCAAAGATGGGGTCATTGAGTTACGTCGAGGAGTTGAAGATCTATCTTTAGGCGAAGCCAAATACGCCCAAGTAAGAATTGGCATTGACGGTAGCCATTACTTAAAAGGCATGGCTATGTACGGTGATGATATGCCAAAAGGTGTTGATATAATGTTTAACACTAACAAGCATACCGGAACTCCAATGATGTCGTCCGACAAAAAAGCAGAACAGGTATTAAAACCGGTAAAAGACGACGATCCTACAAATCCTTTTGGTTCGGCAATTAGACAAAAATTATATACAGATTCAAAAGGACAAGAACAACGATCTGGTCTGAACGTCGTCAATGAAGAAGGCGCTTGGTCTGAATGGTCAAGAAATATATCATCTCAAGTATTATCAAAACAAATTCCAGGGACAGCCAAAAAACAACTTGGCTTAGCTTTTGATTTGAAACAGGAAGAGTTTGACGATCTTAATAGCCTTACAAATCCTGCAATAAAAAAGAGACTCCTCGAATCGTTTGCAGATGATTGTGATTCTTCTGCTGTTCATTTGAAAGCAGCAGCACTTCCAAGACAAGCTCAACATGTTATTTTGCCTTTAACCACTATAAACGAAAGAGAAATTTACGCTCCAAATTATCAAAATGGAGAATCTGTAGTTCTTATTCGTCACCCTCATGGTGGTACTTTCGAAATTCCAGAGCTTATAGTAAATAACAATAATCCGGAAGCAAACAGAATAATGAAGGGCGCTAAAGATGCTGTTGGTATTCATCCAAAAGTTGCATCTAAGTTGTCTGGTGCTGACTTCGACGGCGATACCGTTCTAGTCATACCTAACAAAGACAAGAATATTCGCACTTCTGATTCAATAAAAGGTTTATCGGATTTTGATTCAAAGGCTGCATATCCTGGATATGAAGGTATGTCCAAGATGTCACCAAGAACTAAACAAATGCAAATGGGTAATATCAGCAATCTTATCACCGACATGACTATTAAAGGTGCAACGATTGATGAATTGGCAAGGGCTGTTAAACACAGCATGGTAGTTATTGACGCCGAAAAACATAATTTAAATTATAAACAGTCGGCCATAGATAACAACATTGCTGGTTTAAAATTGAAATATCAAGGTGGTGTTCGTTCTGGATCATCGACCCTTATTTCAAGAGCGTCATCTGATATTCGAGTTAAGCACCGAAAAGATCAAGTAAAAGTTGATCCTTTGACTGGAGAAAAAGTATATACAGATACAAACCAATCTTACACTGTTAAAATCGCAGATAAGAAAGGCCGATATAATATAGATCCCCAGTCAGGGAAAAAAGTATACCTTGATTTCAAAGAAAAAATAGTACCTCGCACTACCAAGTCCACAAAAATGGCAGAAGCAACAGATGCTTTTGATTTATCATCAGGTATGCCTATTGAAAAGATATATGCTACTCATGCCAATAATCTAAAAGCACTTGCTAACAAAGCCAGAAAAACTGCATTAGAAACATCCACTACTAATTACTCC
>Ga0302286_10000307_pt1 | contig 40452 bp, 17 predicted proteins | sample III_Fen_E2_3_FD_198765 | JGI IMG/M metagenome (GOLD analysis project Ga0302286, IMG submission 198765) | Peat permafrost microbial communities from Stordalen Mire near Abisko, Sweden - III_Fen_E2_3 | ecosystem: Environmental > Terrestrial > Soil > Wetlands > Permafrost | place: Sweden: Abisko...
AATCAATTTTAGCCTGAAACAGACCATTTCCACTACAATAAAAGTAAACCTGACCATCTTCATCTTCAAATATTGTAGCATCGTTGTTGTATTGTGGAGTAAGTGGTCCATTCACCAATTTGAATGGCCCTGTCACTTTGTCGGACGAGAACAGCCAAACGCTGTGCGTCTTCATTCCTTTTGGGTCTTCGGTCGTCACTTTTCCGCTGTTGACAGTAAGCCAGTACTTATTCTTAATAAAATGTATTTCGGGCGCCCAAAACCGGCCATTGTATGGACAATCGGCGGGAAGTTTGTTGGCATCAATCAACCACGAATGCTGCTTCCAATGGAGCATGTCGTCCGATTCTAACAAACGTACACCCGGGTTGAGGCCAGCCCACACAGGATTTGAGGTTCCGGTGCAATACCACTTTGTACCCACTTTTATGATGCAATGATCGCGCATTGAAATGGACGAGTCCCGTGTAATTGGGTTTGTATAACGAAACATGCGAGTTGTTTCATTATTTTTTTTCTCCTGAGAAAAAACGCTTGTTGCTAACCCAAGTATCCCAAAGAAAACGATCAGTTTAAATCTCTTCATCTTATGTTGAATGTATTTACCAGTGTTGGAGTACTCTATTCCTAAGGCAATTCTTTTATTTTAAAAAATAGTCTCAGGGAATCTTCTTTTTATCCACTTTCCATACCGGATTTTGAGACAATCCGCAAGGATTTCCCGTAAAAAATTTACCAGCTTCGTTGTCGCCTTTCAGTTGCCATTTGAACCAGGCAGTAGCCACTTTGGCAAACTCGCCACCGTGAGGCTGCCCATAAGTTCCACCATGTCCTACATTCATATTGGCTACGAAAACCGGAACGTGATTAATTTTATAATAATCGTCCATGCCATTTCCATAAGCAATATCTTTTTCACCACCTAAAATATATAAAGTCGGTGTGTGTAACTTCAAAAGATCATCCTTTTTTAGGTTGGGCATTCCGGGAAATCCACTACCAGGATTGATGAAAATACCGCTGTTACAAACAACGGTTGTCGTTACCCGAGGATCAGGAGCAATCTCGAGCGTTTGTAAACCGCCACAAGACATTCCGCTTACTGCAATTTTAGAGATATCTAATTTATTGTAAAATGGACTATTTTTGTTGCTGTTCTGAGCTATAGCCCAGTTGATGGCATCGGTCATTTGCGAAGAAGTTGATTTCCCTCCACCCTTTTCACCTTCCTGCGGCATAGGTCCGATGGCAATAACCAAAAAACCATGCGAAGCTACTTCCGACAAAAAATTCACATGTTCCCAGGGGGAATTAGCACAAGCACCATTACCCCAGGCTATAATGGGTAGTTTATTTTCCTTGCCAAACGTACTCAAATCTTTCGGGCGAAAAATGGTGTGCGTAGGCAAACTATTGTCGGTGTACATAATAGCACTAAATGTACCGGTGCCGCCATCTTCAACAGTTCTCACTGTGGCTGAAGCGGCTGGCGTATTGGTTTGAGCAGATACAGAGGCTGAAAAACACAATACTCCAATTGCAAAAAAAACTAAAAAGAATTGATTTCGTTTCATAAAATTATTTGTTTTTTTTATTTACTAAAGCTAGCCCAGTCAATTTCAACAGCATTATTTCCTTCATTCGAGAATATTAAATTCTGAATGCCTGTTTTGAGTCCCTTTATTTTTACCCGGGCAGTTTTCCAACCGATTCCAGCTGCAAGCTTTATCTTTATTTCAACTTTTGATTGGGTTTGATTCAAACTCAAACCTAAAATTCCACCATTTTTTGCAAGGTATCTTATTTCAATCCAGTTATAATTTTCAGCACCAAAATCAACACTGTTGTATTGAACCCAACTATTTTTTTCTGTAAAAACGGTTTTCCAACCATTGAAATAATTCAGCGTATCGTTATAAGCAATCGTTGTACCTTTATCGCTGATAAGGCTGTATCGGTCTAACTGAATTCTATCAGTGGCTTTTGTTATTCCCACTCCGCGTAAAGTAGGTTTCACCTTCTGAATAGTTCCGTCGGTATTAAAAAACAAGCTGTCGATGCGAACCGAACGGTTTTTGTCAAACTTGGGAGAGTAATCTTTGTCGTGATAAAAAAGATACCATTGATCTTTGTACTGGACAATAGATTGGTGGTTTGTCCAACAGCCCGAAGCGGATTCGTCCATAATGATACCAACTGGTTTATAAGGTCCCATGGGGCTATCACTCATAGAATATTCCAAACGTTCAATTTTATTTTCAACATGAGGATAAGTGAGGTAATATTTCCCATTGAATTGGAAGGCAAACGGACCTTCAATAAGTCCTTTGGTCGGAAGATTAGCAATTGTTTGAACATCTCCATCAACTTCAATCATATTGTTTTTTAGTTTAGCAACACTAATTCGTCCTCTGGCTGTAAAAATATACGCCGAACCATCTTTGTCCAAAAGTACGCAAGGGTCAATACCTCCTATACCTGTTACCGGTTTATCCAACACAGTATAAGGACCTTCAGGTTTGTCGGCTGTGGCTACGCCTATTTTACCTCCAACCGGAAAATAAAAGTAGTATTTACCATTTTTGTAAACACAGTCTGGAGCCCACATATCATAGTTTGTTTTAGTGAGCCACGGAACTTTTGTTTGCGTAACAATGACACCATGATCAGTCCAATCAGTAAGATTCTCAGAAGAAAACACATGGTAATCTTCCATGCAAAACCAGTCCTTTCTTAAGTTTTTATCTTTTGGAGCAACTATGTCGTGCGATGGATAAAGATAAACTTTCCCATTAAAAACTCTTGCAGTCGGATCAGCACTGAACTGATTGCGAATTATCGGATTTTGAGCATTGAGACTAAGTAAAGACAATATAATTGCGATACTCAATAAGAAATAACACTTGTGATCTTTCATTTTACAGTATATCAAATTTAGTTACCATATTTTATCAATCAGCTTATTAGTTTATTGATAAAATTCATTTTTTTGTAATCTTATCTTTTATGCGGAAATAATCAAAATCTACAAAACCACCCGGAGTTTTGGTTGAATAGTTGAATAAACCAAAGCGATAACCAACAAAATGCGGCATTGAATACTCCATTTTAAGTTGCGAACCTATTGGAATCCATGATTTCCCATCCAGACTATAGAAGAAATATCCAATATCGGTTTTATTCCTAAAATCGCATTCAGCTCTCAGATAAACAATTTTTTGATTCAATGGAACGTTTTGAGCTTCAACTGGTCTACGACTTTCACCATTTACCATTACGATCGATTTCACACCATTTGCAAACTTAACTCCAACTTGTCCGAATTTTTTCTGCAAAAGTGAAAGCCCTGCAAAATCGCCATCTTTCATATTGGTTACGTCAATAGATGTTATACCTGAAGATACGGGACCAAAAGTACGTTGGGTCAATGTGTTTCTGGATTGAAGGAACAATGTGTCAATACGTCCGGTCGTCAAACGTAAATAGCCTTTCCGCTGAGTAACAGACCATAGCTTGTTATCAGGATTATGATTCCATTGCCAAACGAGTGGTAACGCAGGTTCACCTTTTTTACGACTGAATTCATCTGATGCCACAACACCTGGCATAATACCTTTACTTGCAGGAAGATCTAAGTATTCAGGAACTTTTCCGTTTACACCAATAACCGGCCAACCATCTTCCCATTTCATAGGAACAATAAAAGGAATACGACCTACCGACCCATGATCTTGAAACAAATAAGCAAACCATTTTCCATCAGGAGTATCTATCATTCCACCCTGAGCAACACCCTGATCCTGAAATGCAACCTTACCTTCCCATGGTCCGGTAATCTTATCAGCCCTATGAACGAGAACAGTCCGCATACCACCCCTTGGCCAGCAGATATTGTATAAATAGTATTTGCCATCATGTTTGAACAACTGTGATCCTTCGGCTTGAAGCCCAATATTTCCGGCTGGTGCACTTGCATTTTCAATAAGTACCTTTTCAGTTCCTTCTTTCACTCCCGATAAATCTTCTTTCAATTCAAGAATTTTGAGTTTTCCGGCACCTGTAACTAAGTAAATGTGTCCATCATCAAAAAATAAGGAATTATCGTGGTATGAAGGCTTAAATGAATGTTCAATCCAGGGACCTTTTTCAATATTTTTTGTTGTAAAAATGTATGTTTTATTTGTTGTTTGCGCAAATGTTGAAATGTAATAGAGCCCATTATGAAAACGAATACTACTCGCCCATGATCCTTTTCCATAATTGTTCTTACCGTTATTCAAGTTTAACTCATCCATTTCACCAAGAGTACTATAAGCATAATTCACTATTTCCCAATTTATTAAATCTTTCGATTTCATGATTGGAACACCAGGATTCATGTGCATAGTGGTGCTACTCATGTAATAAGTATCACCAACACGAATCATCGACATATCGGGTACATCTGCGTAAATTATTGGATTTTGTGCTAGCTTAGTCTGAGCAGGAAGCATCGTAAAGCATACAGATACGATGAGCAGAGATACAATTGAATAGATTTTCTTCATTGATTATTTTTTATTTTTATTAGACTTACACAAATATGCACCGAACAACAGACTTATCGTTAAATTTTTATAGCACAAAAACCATCCCAAATTTTTCAATTACACCTAATATTCCTAATACTTATGCACTCAAAATTTATGTACTCAAAAAAAATTACAAACAAGGTCTTAACGATCCAGATCTTCTTCATCTTAGCTTTGACTAAACAAAGCCATAATGGTTTATTCATTATTTTTAAATATTGATATATATTGATTTTTTAATGACTCTTATTAATAATTAAAATTTTCTCTTTCCCGATAATATACAAACCATTTGGTAGTTCTTGCATTGCCTGTGCTCTTTTTATATGTGACCGGATTCTGATTCCCATTATAGTATAAACATCTACAATTTCATTCGGGTCATTTTTGTACGAAACCTCATCAATTCCAGTAGTCGGATCGTAAGTGTCGGAGTTAGTCAGGTATACATTATCAATAACAATCGGCTGATTACCAGAAGACCAAAATCCAACAATGTATACATGGCTAGGATCAAATTTGGTTGTAGTTCCTGATTTGTACATGCTAGCAAGAGTTACAACAACCGTACGAGTAGTTCCAAAATCATATTGAGCCGGTTTAGTCCAGTAGCTGTTTTCATCAAAAAGACGGAACGAAACACTACTCGTATTGTCAGCACCGAGTTTAGCTACCAGATACTTATAAACCAAAAGATTTACTCCATTGCTGTAACTCCAACCGCCAAAGCCCCATTGACCTGTAATCAATGTTTTAGTTGCCTGATCAAAAGTTCCTGTAGTCCAGATTGATGGATTAAAAATACTACTGACCAATGGGAAAGTTGAAGAAGTAATATGTAAATCAACTGATTTTGGATCACCCAAAGCACCTTTATAACTTACTGTCACAGTTGTAGTTCCATCTGCCTTGGAAATAATCTGACCATTTACTATCTTTACAATATCAGGATTAGGATTAGTATAAGTTGCACCAATGCTTATGTCTTCAGTATGACCATCGGCATACAAAGCCTTAACAGATAAACTTGCCGTACTACCAGTCAACAATGTAATATCTTTATTTTCAACTACAAGATCCGTAAGAGTTAATGCATCAGCACTATATCCTACAAATGAGTTATCATAATATTTATCCTGAGTAAAATCACTCTCTGTTGAAAACCAATCAATATCCACATATCCGCCCGTTTGGATTGTGGCAAAATTGAAAAGACAGAACTTATTTCCGGTAAATACCGATAGATCAAACTTCATGTTTAGATCAGAACTGAATTTTGTATAAGTAACATTGTCAGTACTATAATAAAAACCAGCAGTACTAGCACTATAATTGGCGATGGTTCTAAGATAAATTACTGAATCAGTAAGTGTTTGTCCAATTTCTTGTACTTTATTATTTTCTACTATTAGTTTCTTCTGACCATTTATAACTTTGACCCCAATATAAGCATATGGATTCTGAAAAACAGCTAAACCAGCCACATCTCCTTCAGTCATATTCTTGATGTTCATTTTTATTATTCCATACGAATGAGTTAAATCTTGTGGATAGGCAAATATTCGTTGCGTAAGTGTATTTTTTGCTTTATGAAGACTGTCTACAACATTCACAGTTCTTAATCTAAGGTAATCAGGACGTTCTGTTAATGACCATTTAGAATTATCCGAGTTATGATTCCAACTCCATTGCATTCCTAATTGATAGTTTCTGAAATTATCGTTAGTTGGAAACGTTGTTATCGGATAATCTTTCCCCACATTCGGTTTTTTATTGGTAGTAACCGCTGTGCCGTTCACCCCAATTACCGGCCAATTGTCAACCCATGTAACAGGCTGTAAATTAGGGAAACGTCCCAAGGCACCTTTATCGGCAAATAACATCGTCCACCACTCGCCGGTCTGGGTTTGAACCAAAGCACCCTGATGTATGCGGTTGCTGTTAAAGACCTCTTTCTCATCATAAGGCCCAAAAATTGACGTTGAACGATAAGCTACCTGACTAGCATAATAACCACCAGTTGTTGCATAAATGTAGTAATATCCATTAATCTTATACAGATGGCTTCCTTCTGTTGCCGAGTTATCCAAACCTGATTGTATTGCCCCCAATGTTATAGCCTGATCTTTAACCACATTAAAATCTGCATCAAGCTGAGCTATATGTAAGTTATTGATGCCATAAACGATATAGACCTTGCTATCATCATCGAAAAACAAACCTGCATCGTAGAAAGAAGATGACAATTTCTTCTTCGTCCATGGACCTGCAGGGTCAGTGGCAGTAAGCAGATAACTTCCCTCGTCTAAGGTGTTGAAATGAAGGTAGAATTTGCCGTTATTATATTTGAGGCTACTTGCCCACTGTCCGTGACCATAACGGTTGCAACCGTCCAAATTATAGCAGTTTGTCGATTCAATCTTCTCCAACGGATTGCTACAATACTCCCAATTAACTAAATCGTACGATTTCAGAATAGTAGCTCCCGGAAAAGTAAACATAGTTGTGCTAACCATATAATAAACATTACCCACACGGATAACATCCGGATCTGGAAAATCGGCAGATATTAACGGATTAGTATAAGTTCCGTCGCCATTATCGCTATGCGACTGATAAACAAAGTCCGGACGTGCGAAATTCACATTCGAATAGTCTTTAAACCATGTATTACAAGCGTTAGCGCACGCTTCCAGATTATTATTGAAAGCAATTCCACCTGTTGGGTCTCCATTATCAATCAAACCTTCTGGAGCCAGCAAATTCCAACTTACATTGCCCGATTCATCCATTATTCGTTTGAAATTGTAACCAAAACCCGGACTAACAGCAGTACCGGTTGTACCGGTACCCCAAGTTCCCATATTATAGGATTTGCCATTTGCATCTACTCCCACCTGAGGCGACCAATCAACTTCGGTTATCGCAATCGGTGCGAAATCAGCCACCGGCTTTACATTCTCATTCCAACCACTCTTGAAGGCATTGTAATCAGGTCCACCATTCAGAAATCCGGGATAAATATGTATAGAATAACCTATATTAGTTCCGTCAATAGGATTAATTGCATAACCTTTGTATTGGGATTGATAACCTGTTCCCGGTATCCAAAGAATATTATTAGCACCATTAGCACGTATTATATCAACTACTGGCTGAAAAAACAGTTTTAGTTGATCAAAATGAGCCTGAGAATTGCTTCCATAGGTACCATCTGGCAACATTATTTGAACCGGTTCATTAGCTAATTCAAACATCACGTTTTCAGCATTCTTCAGTTCTGGCAGATTTGATATGTATCCCCACACCTTCAAAAGATATTTATTGTAATTATCACCCACAGCAATTTTTTCGGGGCAGACACCGGGCGGGCGAAGAATTACGTACATTCCTCTCGATTTTGCGTGATTAATCATTGGAATAATCACGTTGCTAACTGCAGTTTTAAATCTATCAAAGTCAAATGCCGAAATATCATTCTCACCTGTCGTTTGCACGCCCGGTGTATTTGACCAATAAGGATCCATGTGAAGTCTTATGTAGTTTAAATACCATCCTGCTGAAGTGTCGGTTAGCCTATCCATAACCGAGTTATTGTAACTCAGACATCCAGCTACATCATAATTATTCCAACGAGATCCCTCACCGTTAAACCATGGGCTAGGAGTCATAGCAACGCCATGTAAATTTACAATATTACCTTGGTTATCTTTTAGATAACGACCTTCAACATGCAATTTTGGTGTTACACCGCCCAACCATGCACTTGCATTTATTCCAATAGAAAGAATAAAAACAGTCATGATTATTCTTGGGATGTATCTTGTCTTGGCAAATCGCCTCTTTGATACAATTTTACAAATCAATCTCACTTTCTCAAGAGAAAGTTTTCCAACAAGGTTAACTATTCTGTGCATTCCAAAATATATAAGATTTAAGGATAAATAGTGTAATTACAACAAGATATTTCTAAAACCTCGTCCTAACCAGACGAATGTAATAAACTCCACCAGTGGCGTTTCCTAGAAGAGCCTGAAATTTAATTCTAAAATTTGTTTTACCTTTAATCATAGAATTGGGAATACTGTATTCTACATCTTGAAATTTAGCTTGAGTCCAACGACCAGTATTATCTTCAGTAATTAATTTTTCATCGTCAATATAAATATCAAACTTTCTACTACCCTGTTCGGCACCACAATAGCGCACAATTAACGACAAGTCGGTTTCTGAGTTAGTAGACATTTTATAGCTGAAAAAACCACCATTACGAGCATCACGCCAAAATTCATTAAATTTATTGCCTGTAGTCGAGTTTTCTTTTTGAATGAAATGATCTGCCTCTGGTTGCTGTTCGCCAGGTGCCACAAAATCAATAGTTCGTTTTTGTAAATCCAATTTTTTCTTCTCCATATTTGAGATAGAATCCACATAAAACCTATATTGATTATTAGTAAGTGTCATCCAATAAATCATATATCGTGAATCGTGAATTTGGAAAAAAGGCATCAATTCAACTTTTATTGGATTCGCTAATTTAATTTCAGGAGCGATAAACGTTAATGGTTTATCTTTTACAGGAATTAATTTATCGGCTATTTTCGAAAAATCATCTTCAATAATGATTGGAGCTTTATCAATTGGCAATCTTTCTCCACTTGAAATATGTCCCCAACGGCTATCGTTAGCAACCAAACCTTTTAAATCTTCAGTTCCTGTTTTTGCTCCAAGTAAAATTGGACCGTGCATTATAGCAAAATAATTAGCCACATTAGGCAATTGTACTACAGTATTGTGCATTGGGAGCAAAATCTGAACTTCATCACCTGTTTTCCATCTTCGGTCAATAGCAATGTATGAAGTAGAAGCCACATTGTACGAAACAGGTTTACCATTTATAATAATTTTCAAATCGCCGTCTTTTACCCATGATGGATACCGAACCATTAATTTAAATTTAGATGAACCTCCTGTAACTTTCAGTTTAGTCTGCTCTTCATAAGGAAATTTAGTTTCCTGAGTGATTTTTATTCCTTTTTCTTTCCAGTTCAATTCAGAAGCTATGAATAGGTTTACATACAACGAGTCATTTTTATGCGTATAAATAAACTGATTATATTTTCCATGATTTTCCATTCCACTACCAACGCAGCACCACATTGCTTCATTGGGAGCAGAATAAACCCTATAATGGCGTGGACGTGCAGGAGTAAAATACACATAACCACCATGCTCAGGATGTTGAGTTGATAAAATATGATTATATACAGCTTTTTCATAAAAATCTGCATATTTTGCAGAAGGGTTGACACGGAATAAATCTTCAGTCAACTTGAGCATGTTATAAGTATTGCACGATTCCGGGCCTTCTACATCGTTAATAAAGTCTTCGCAAGCAGCTGCTGAAGGGAAGAATTCCTTTCTACTATTACCTCCGAATGCTAATGTTCGTTTGGTCGTAACAGTTTCCCAAAAGAAACTACCAGCTTCTGTATATTTTTTATCGTGCGAAAGTTCTCCTATTCTTTCAAAACCTATTGCTTTAGGTATTTGTGTGTTCGCATGTATATTATCCAGATTGTCGGTTTTCGCTGCTAAAGGGTCAAGGAGAACTTTATGAGAAAATCGTTTAGCCATATCCAGGTATTTACTTTCACCGGTTATTTGGTAGGCATCCGCATACACTTCATTCATTCCTCCATGTTCATTTGCCAGCATGGCCTCCATCTGGGAATTTGACAGGTTGGCACAGGTGCTTATTCCCCAATCACATAATTTGAGGAACATAGTTTTTGAAGTTTCATTACCGGCATACAACCATGCATCGCGCAATCCGGCGAACATTTTGTGGATATTGTACCACGGCGCCCAACCATCCCAGATAGCTGCCGGATTCCCATTTTTAATTTTAAGCCAAATGGTTTTTGCGTTAGGTCCGCCACCAAGGTATCCGATAAAGTTACTGTCTTTAGAGTTTGCTTCCTGACATTTCTTAAGCTCATTAATCATACTTTCCATGCGATCCTTGCAACGGAGATCACCTGTTGATGCAAAATTTATGGCCATTGCAGAAAGGTAATGACCGGCAATATGCCCATCCAAACCATCGCTTTCCCAATTTGGATAGTTACCAGCCTTCGTTGCCAGCCCGGCAGCTTTCTGATAAGGAGCTAACAACCGGTTTATGTCGTATTGCAACAGGGTTTTAATATTCAGATCCTGAGCTTTTTTAAACGGACCATCCAAGAGTTGAACATCACCGAGAAAGAATGTATTAGAATATAATTTATCTTGTCCCTGAGCATTGAATGCGCTTATGAATAATAAGAGGATAACTCCAAAAGTCTTTGAATTCATTGTTTTATTTTTTACTTGTTTTTATTCGAATTATAGTCAGCGACATGGCTGGGGCAGCATACTCAAAGGTTTTACTCACTTTAATTGCTGATTGTACCGGAACTATCTTTTGCGTATTTTCAAATGTGTTTTCGTCATCTCCTTTTCCGGCAAGAACTGTTTGCTCAGCAACGGACATAATCTTATTGAAACTGCCAAGATTGATTTTTATAGGTTTGGATTCTTTTCCGAAATTCACCATTTTCAGGATAATATCACCTGTTTTGGTATCTTGCACACACGAGGCCGCTAAGGTAGAATCTTTTTCATTTTTCGAGATTACCTTGTCAAAATAGATATTTCCCTGATTGGTAGAAAATAATTTTTGCACATAATAATTTGGTGTAAGGCAAATATTTACATTGTCGAAATAGATCATATCGGGATTCCATTGGGTGAAATTCTTTTTGGCAAGTAAAGGAGCATACGATGCCATGTGTACCACGTCGCCATTGCGTTCGAGCGAGGTCATGTAAGCTGCTTCCGCAATAGCATTCCGCAATTTATTCCCCCACGAAGCATATTCGCCCAGATAAACCCGGGTTGCGTTGCGGGCATATTTATCGTATCGGTGTTGATTGGAAATAAACCATTCGGGACTGGTATAATAGTGTTCGTCAACAACAGGAACTTTCAGGTCATTGGCTATTTTCCATCCTTTGCTAAAATCATCACCATCGGGTGACGGACCAACAGTGCCAACGACGGTAATTTCCGGGTGTTTGGCTTTTACAGCATCAAAAATCAGTTTAAAACGTTGCTCAAACTCGGGAGTAATTTTATCTTCATTTCCTATTCCAACATATTGCAGATGAAAAGAAGCAGGATGTCCGGCTGCAGCACGTTTAGCCCCCCAGGTTGAAGTTACCGGACCGTTTGCCCATTCGATTAAATCCAATACTTCCTGAATGTAATCCTTCATTTCGTCGATAGGGATTGCTTTTTGGCCTATTCCACCAATTTGCCATGTTCCGCCTGTATTCTGGCAACTAACGGCGGCAGGCAATACGGGAAGAGGTTTAGCGCCAATGTCTTCACAAAACTGGAAGTATTCGTAATATCCCAAGCCGGCAGTTTGGTTATAGCCCCAGATGTTACGTTGCTCTTTGCGCTCTTCGATTGGACCAATAGTATTTTTCCAACGGTACATATTCCCTAAACCATCGCCATGCGTGAGGCAACCACCCGGGAAACGGATAAAATGCGGTTTCATATCCGCCAGCATTTGTGCCAGATCTGCACGTAATCCGTTGGGTCGGTTTTTGAATGTCTTTTCGGGAAAAATAGAAACAATATCTAACGCAATTTTACCTTCGGTCTTGGCCAAAATAACCAAACTGGCAGTATCGTAGCTTGCTGTAGCCGTCAATGTTGTAGTATATTTTTGCCAGTTTTTCGAAGATGTAGATATTGAGCTTGAAGCAAGTACTTCCCCTTTTTTGTTTTGCAAGCTTACCGACAATGCAATTGGAGCATCAGACAACTGTTGTGCAAACACTGAAAAATTATATTTTTCGCCCGAACGTACAACAATACCATCGAATCCTTGATTTTTTAAGCCTACGCCCGCTTCGCCTGTGAATTTCGCTTCTTTACCCACATGCTCAATCTCAATTACCATGTAATGAGGGTTGTTTGGATGTATTGGGGACTTGGTTTCTACACTAATTCGTCCATAAGAGTATCCGGTTGTAATATATTCCCAAAATGAAAAAGGATTCCATTCTTTTCGTTCGGTTGGGCTATATTCAAATGAGCGGTTTTGCACCAGTTCGGCATAAAGTCCACCATCAGCTGAATAATTGATGTCTTCAAAAAATAAACCGAACAGGTCGGGAGAAATCACTTTGCCGGATTTATTCAAATCGATATTTTTATCTGCTACAGATACTTTTCTGACTTGAGCATTAATAGAATACACAGACAAAAACACTCCCAGTAACAAAAATGATATATTTTTTCTCATGCGAAAATAATTTATTTTAATGTTTTTTTTATTTTCCCGAGTCAAAGGAAAATACTATATAGACGCAAAAAAAACAAATTTATCATGTTGTGTTTTTAAAGTGTTTAATACAGGATTTCTCATTCGGAAAATAATTTCTAAAGTCAAGTAAATTTAAATTTATAATTTTTTCATTTTAGAAATTGAGAATTTTCTATTGAGAGCAAAAACCGATAGTCATATTGCTCTTCATAACCATAATCTCAAATTCACCTTCTTAACACAATCTATCTCATATAAACTTTGCACAAACAAAATGAAACGAATGCAAATATATTACATTTCACAACAGAAGTATTCCAGATACGATAAAATATTTTTTAAAAAGTAGAATAATCCTCTGTTTTATTATAGAAATAACTTCAGTTAGGTTCACCAAAAATAAGTCTAATATTAAATTTTGACTTTTGATATTAGAGATATTATTTATATTTTTAGGTATTTAAGTAGGACGAACAATTAAATGTCGTATATTCATTCGTGACAATTCATATTTCCACAAATTATTTCTCGAATTAATTTGTGGGAATTCGTGCAATTCGTGGTTTTAAATAATCATTAAACCACGAATTACACAAATTTACACGAAAGTGGGAGAATTAAGAAATACGACATTATATAGTTTCAATTACTTATTGGAGCTATAGCGGCAATGGTCTATAAAATAAAACTTGTATTTATTCAGGTACAAGTTTGTCAACAAGAAAACAACTGTTTTAGTATGCAACGAAAGGATCTCTACCTTTTTTGGTATGTGTTATTTCATTATTTTATATTGTTGTTTGATAAAACTTTCTAGAAAAAAAAAGGAGCTGATTTGAAAAAATCAGCTCCAAAGGTGTATATTTGAAGTCATCACGATCTAATAAATCAAACCATAAAAAAAGAGTTTTCATTCAAGAGCAAGGTTTAAAAATAGACTTTGCTCTTGTTTTTCTTTATTTTATGCCATTCATGTGATTAAAGATTTGAGACAGTAATTGTCTTTTCTTATCCAACTTTTAAAATTGAAATTAAGGGACATTGGTTCATTATACCTTGATCTTATAATTTTATAACCGTTTTATAACCATTATACTGAACAGTTTTAGGCTCTGAGTTTGATTTACCAATGAAAACTACGCGGAAAGTCCGGTTGGTCAGCATTTCTTCGAAGCTGCCCTTGCGGTCGTCAATGGTAAGCGTACCTTCTGCATCATTGTATTCGAAACTAATGGTAGAAAAAGCACCCTTTTCGTAATTGTAGTTTGTGCCTTCGTCTTCGTATAGGCTGAATTTACCGTCTTTGCCCTGGTACACCCGGATTTCGATGTTGTCGGCTTTCTTTTCGGAAGCATATTGCATCACCGGACCAACTGGCAGGATAGTACCGGCAGGAACGAAAAGAGGAATATGTTCGAGCGGGGCTTCTACACTTACTTTCTGTCCACCATCTATCAGTTTGTTAGAGTAGAAATCGTACCACTGGTTTCCGGCAGGAAAATAGACTTCCCGATTACGGGCTTTGTAGCTGTAAACAGGACAAACCATTAATGCCGGACCTAACAGGAACTGATCGCTTACGCTGTAAGTCTGTTTGTCATCCGTATAACTCATTGCCACCGAACGCATCAGCGTATAATCGTTGTGGTAAGCCATACCTGCCAATGAGTAGATATATGGCATAAGGCGATAACGGAGTTCGTCGTAATAGACTAAGCTTTTGTAAACCGGATGATTCTCGGGTGCAAGATTGTATATTTCGCGGTAAGGGAATTGTCCATGGCTGCGGAAAAGAGGAGCAAACGATCCAAATTGGAACCAACGGAGGTTCAATTCACGCCATTCGTTAAGATCTGCATTTTCCAGACCTGTTTTGTCAAATGTTTTCTGCCCTTCTTCATAACGTTTTTCAACACAGAAACCGCCAATATCCATAGTCCAGAATGGAACACCCGACATGGCAAAGTTGAGTCCTGCCGATATTTGCGACTTCATATCTTCCCAACGGGTAGCTATGTCGCCGCTCCAGGTGGCGGTAGAGTAGCGCTGCAAACCGGCAAATCCGGAACGGGTAAGCAAAAAGACACGTTTGTTGTTATCCGTTTCACGTTGTCCGTTGTAGATGGCATCGGCATTCTCTAACGCATAAGCGTTGAAATATTTCCATGAAGAACCAAGAGCTGTTGGTCCGCACAATTTTTTGCGATAATTCATATCGGTACAATCCCTTACATTTGGTTCGGAAGCATCCATCCACCACGCATCAAATCCTTTCACGTAAAGGTTGTCTTTCATCTGATTCCAGAACAGCTTACGTGCACCGGGGCTGTAAGCATCGTAGAATGATCCGACATATCCCGGACCAACCCAGTCGCGGATACTATCTTTTGCAGCCTGCATATACATCCAGCCTTTTTGTTCAAATTGTTTGAAATGCTCGGTTGTGACGTAGAACTTCGGCCATACCGAAATCATGATATGAGCATTTTCTTTGTGTAACGAATCTACCATACCCTTTGCGTCAGGGAACCGGGCGAGGTCAAATTTGTGACTTCCCCATGCATTTTCCGGCCAGTAGTTCCAGTCAAGCACAATATTGTCAAGCGGGATGTTTCGTCTGCGGTATTCATATACGACATTCAGCAATTCATCCTGCGTTTTATAACGTTCACGACTTTGCCAGTAACCCATAGCCCATTTCGGCATAATACTGGCCTTGCCGGTCAGGGTGCGGTAACCGCTGATTACGTTGTCCATATTTTTACCTGCAATGAAGTAATAATCCATCTTGTCGCCCATTTCAGACCAAAAGGATATGTTGCCATTTTTTTCTAACGAGCTTGAAGATAGTGCTTTCAGACCGATATAAGAAACGCCACCATCGGGTTTCCACTCCATTTTGATTTTAGTGCGTTTTCCTTTTTCAAGCGGGAAGTGGAACCGATAGGTATTTGGATTCCACGAAGTTCTCCAGCGTTCGGGCACTACCAATGAATCGTTGAGCCATACTTTTGTATATCCGGCATAATAGAGGTTAAACTTATAGATATCGGTTTGGTTGGCAACAATTTCTCCTTCCCAAACAATCGAACCATCGTTGAATTTGAATTCGGTCGGAAAGTTCTTGACTGTTTTCAGGTTTTCGTAATCTATCGCCGATTCCTGACGGACAATCGGAGCCTGGTCCTTTTGAGTATATGTAGCGGTAAGAGAACCTTCTTTACCCTCTTTGTTGTACAATGTAAACTGGTTCAAGTCTTTATAGTCACGCGGATCGCCATATTTGCTCTGCGAATAGTTATCCCACAAAATTCCGTAGTTGTTGGTGGACATGATGAAAGGAATAGATACTTTCGTGTTGTACTGGAAAAGATCTTCACTTTTGTTTTTATAATTAAAATCGTCAGACTGATGTTGCCCTAAGCCATAAATCGCTTCTCCGGGAGTGCCGGTGAATACTTGTTGCATGGTGTAGCCTTTATCATTTTCTACAGCAAAAGGTTTGAAACTTCTTCCACCTTTTGCTTCCTGAAGCAATACTTTCCCCGATTTGTCAGAAAATGAGATTTCACCTGTAATCAGGGAAACTTTCACCGTAAGTTCATCAGTCGATAGTTGGACAAAATTAGCACTAGTTGTTACTTTAAACGGTGTTTTTGATGCTAACCCCGGCACAACGCATAGACTGGATACGTTTGGTATAACGCTTTCCGGTGAAGCCTGAACACGGACAATTCGGCTATTCACAACATTGATTTCAATGGTTTTCGCCGCTCCATTTTTGGGCGAAACCTTCATTCCGTTTTGTAATGTTTGAACTGAGCCGACTGCGAACATGTATCCCGCGGCAACCAGAAATACAATAAAGAAAGAAATTCGTTTCATAAAAAAGTAATTATAGTATTATTTATTATTCACTCCAAACCAAAACACCTGCCGGTTTCAATATATTTTCTCCAATTAATATTTTGGCTGTTGAAGGTAGGTTCATGGTATAATTATCTGAAGAATAGTTTACTGCAACATAAAAACCATCGCGCCAATAAACGTAAATTCCCTCAGGGTAATCTTCGGTGGTAGCCCCGGCTTTGGTATAAGTATCTCGCAAAATGTCTTTTTCAAGTTTTGAGTCATCAGTATCCACCCCAATGTAGGTTACTGAGCCTTTACCAATCTGGTGTTTTACTACAGCCGCTTTGCCTTTATAGAACTGATTGTCATACGCTGCAAGCACTTCTGTGTTTTTATCAGCCACAAGCAGGTCACCCCAATTGTTCCAATTGTAATGGGTAGATTTCATTGAAATATCTCCCTTGGCATAGCCCGAAAGCATATCGGTCGCTTTCACATGAGCTCCTATGAGACCAGAAATAGGTGCAGCAATTTCAGCCTCCCAAAAATGCCCTGCACGGGTTTTAGTGGCTGTGCGGCAGGTAACGATCAACTGTCCGCCTTTCGCCACATAATCATTCCATTTCTTCACTAAAGCAGAATCTACCATTTCGTAAGCAGGAACAATCACTACCTTGTATTTAGATAAATCAGCAGTTTCTGGAACCACATCTACCGGTGCGCCCAAGGATTTCCCTAATTCCAGGAACTTAACCGGATAGTTCCATGCATCCCATTGGAATGTTTGTTTTTGTCTATCGATTGTCCAGTAATTTTCAAGATTCCAAACAATTGCTGTTGACCGCGCCGCCAGCTTTTCAGGCATTTTAGCACCCGGTTTGTATTGTTTTCGGAGATCTTTTATCTCTTTCATAAACTGCATATACTCCTCACCACCGGGTGAAGGTGTTACACCATCCGTTAGTATTACTCCTGCATGGTATTGTTCCGAGCTATATAAAATCTGACGAAAACGATAGGAGCAAGCAAGCTTTCCACCCGCAGCAAAGGTGTGATACAGCCACATACGTACAGTGCCCGGCAATAGTAGCGGATTGTAACCACCCCAGTTTACCGGACCTGGTTGAATTTCCATTACGCCTGAAACACCGCCAACCGATTTATAATATTCCGCAGCAAACAAGATAACTTTGCTATTTCCCAAGCGAAATCCCTGATTGCCAATATTATCGGTTCCACCATTCGGATAAGCCGTATAGGCTGCAAAATCGAGTTTTTTGGTACGTCTCGAATCTGAACCTGTGCAAACCGCTGTATAATTTGTAGTAATGTATTGGTCTTTAGAAATAAAGCTCCGCAATGCAGTTGCCTGAAAATCGAGAAACTCTGCTTGTGCATCTGCGCAGTACCGTTTGAAATCGAGCAACGCATGAGGATTGTTACCCCACCAACCCACTAAGCTGGTATTGGGGATAATCAGTTGATCGAAATTATTGAACCATTGGCTCCAGAAAGCTGCCCCCCAGGCATTATTCAACGCGTCGATGGTTTTGTATTTATTTTTAAGCCACTGTCTGAAAGCTTCTTGCGATGCCGGACTGTAATCGGCATTTGCCGGAGGCTCATTATCGATTTGCCAGCCGGTCACATTCTTATTTTGCCCGTAGCGTTTAGCCATTTCGGTTACTATTTTATCGACAAACGTACGATATTTAGTATTGACGATTGAACCCAGTCCGCGTGTACCGTTCTCGGCACGAATGTAATGACCGTCCATAATAAAGGTTTCGGGGTAATTGATGCGCATCCATGTCGGGGTAGTTGCCGAAGGCGTACACATAACTACTTTAAGGTGATATCTGGCACAAAGATCGACTACTTTATCAAGCCAGGCAAAATCAAACTTACCTTCCTCTGGTTCCATTTTGAACCACGCGAACTCGGCAATGTGGACAAACTCAAAACCCATGTCTGAAATTTTCTTGATATCACGTTCCCATTGGTTTTCGTTCCAATGTTCGGGATAATAGTAAATGCCGGTTGTAATTAAGTCTTTCTCAGGAAAAAATTGAGTTGCATTTTGAGCTTTTATAGTCAATCCCGAAAGAATTACTAAGAGCAATATGATTAGGTGTTTTTTCATTTTTTTGATTTATTTATAAAATTTGTCCTTTTCAATGAGTAGAAACCGTTGAAGCATCTTTGTCTCCTTGCTTGATAGCTTTAATAATACCTTGGTCAAGAATTGCACCTGTACTGCGGTTAAACAGCCATCCGGGTACATCCCAGCAAATTGGGATTAATCCTTTGCTAACTGCAGATTTAACGACATTTCTATAATAAGACTCAACTGATGCATTGTTAAGTGCTTGATCTGAAGGCTGACTAAGTTTTCGTTTCCCCGCACCAAATTCGCCGATGATTACCGGAATTCCCTTATCAACAAACTGGGCTTTCATTTTCCCGAAATTTTTGTCCACATCGTTTTCTTCGCCCCAAGAAGCATTGCGGGTGATTTCGGTTGCCGAATGATTGTCCTTTCCCCAATAGTAAAACTTTTTTCCCCAGTCGGCATCGTTTTCCATAAGGCAGAATTGATATGGAGTATAATAATGGACTTCCGCCATCAAACGGTCGGCAATTTTATCCTTTGGCATTGTTTTCATCAATTTGTAGGTATCTTCAACATCAGTTGCAGGACCCTGGATGATAAGGGTTCGTGAACTGTTGTTATCTCCTGTTGCCCGAACAGCATCCACAAAGGTCTGGTGATAAGTCATTAAAACTGACATTTGGATGGAGTCGTGGGCATTAGGTTCATTGGTGCCGGCAAAAAGCAGATGCTCATCATAGGCTTTGAAATAGTTGGCTATTTGAGTCCAATAAGCACGTTGCCTTTTGTTTACTATTCCCTGATTGGCTTTATTCACTCTGTTTTCTAACCAACCTTTATCCCAATGCATGTTTAATATGACATACATATCGTCTTTAATACAGTAATCCGCCACCTCTTTTACGCGGGCAATCCATTCTTTATCAATAACACTGGTAACAGTATCAGAATGGCAAAACCATGACACAGGAATCCGAACTGTATTAAATCCGGCAGCTTTTACAGAGTCGATAAGTTGTTGCGAAGTATGACCTGCTCCCCAGGCATTTTCCCCACAAATAGCTTCAAGCGTATTTCCCAAATTCCAACCAACTCCCATTTTAGTGGCAATGTGTTGCGCTGTTGGTAATTTTGATTTTGCTGAAACAGACATTAAAAGCCCGCCAGCAATGATTGCAACAAATAGTCTTTTACTAAATAACTGTGGTAAAATTGGAATTCTTCTTTTCATTTTAAATTAATATTTGTGTTTTATATGTTATCACACTTGCGATTGTATGGCTAAAAGGTAATACTTCAAAATTCAATCAATACTTATATGCCCAATTAAGAGTTAAATTTTTACTTTGAATTAAAAAAATAAAAGTACTCCCAAATCTTATACAGCTTAGGTTTGATTTGTTTCCAATTGAGGATGTTTTCGTATTATTTGAAACAAATAGTACGACACAAATAATAGGGAAGGAGGGGGGCAGTCAGTAAATCTATACGCTTGCAGTTCGATGGTTGTTGGGCGAATTTCTTTAGTTATCCTGGTCTGGAACTAAAAAAGAGCAGTTTCAAACTGCTCTTTTTATTCAACTTCATGATTTGCAATGTTATTCTCTGTTTTTTAATATGAATGTTTATTTAGTTGTCAGCTTCACTTCTTTCTGATTTCGGAAAATAACCACTTCGGCACTTGTTCCGATAATAACTGACACTCGGGCGTTAAACAAATCGTGCAGTTTATTGACAGGCTTGTTATTAAAAGAGAGAATCACATCGTTTGGTTGCAAAAATCCTGCCGCAACTGATCCTGCAGCTACTCCCACCACCAATACACCACGGGTATCATCCATTCCGGTTGCAGAGCGCTCACCCAACGTGGTAAGGTTTTTTACTTTCGCCCCCATAAAGTCCACAATCTCATCGGCATTCTTTTTGTCGAAGACAATCACTTTTGGCAATGTTACCTTTTTGGCGACAGCCTTTAGCCTGGGCGAAACCACACCAAAACTGTCCATCGCGAAGTTTTTAAAACCAACTGACAAAGCAGCCGATTCTTCTTTCAGACTGAAATCACCATCTTGAGGATTTGCAAATATGTTTTCTCCGCAAACGGAGTGTTTGTCCGTTCCTCTTCTCCAAGCTGCCTTGAGGGACGATGAGTCTGGAAAAGAGTTGTAATCGGTTTCCTTACCCCAAACCTCAATTCGTATAGGCTGATAATCTGTTGAAACAACATTGTGCCGGAACACATCATTGCAATTCTTAAACCACACATGCGGATGGAAGGTATTGTTTATCATGATGTTGTTTTCAACAACTCGATTTACTCCCTCCCGAAGTTTAATACCGCCATTCAGGCACAGGTTGTTGCGAATGATATAATTACTTGAACCATCATCAAGGTCGATGTCCCAACCGTGGTCACATCGCATCCTGTTGTTTTGGAGAATAATGGGCTTTACCACATCAGCCAATGCAAGGTCGTAGTTGTTCTCCACTATCGAGTCCATAACTTTCTTATCCGGATGCCAGTAACGGTCGCGCCCCCACGAGTTAAACGAGCCGTGGTCGCCACTCTCCTTCACGGTATTAAATACATCATTGTATTCGATGATATGTCCGCCCCAGGTACCTTCGCTCACATTTATACCGGCACGCGGCACATCGTAAATGGTATTGTGACTCACGGTAATACTCTGACACATGGATAATTCCACACCTGCCGATTGTTTTTCCACCGTGCCCGAATTAAATATCAGGTTGTCATACACCTTACATTCACCAGGGTAGTTATTTGTTTTAGGTCCCGGAGTACGGTCAATCTGCGCTAAAGGAATATATTGCCAATACTCAAAACTTGGAGAACGTACTGCATTCGGGTCGCCAACGAAACAAAAGGCACTGGCACCAATTTCGGAGATCAGACATCCTGAAACTTCGCAATTCCGGTTATAATTATTAAAAAAGACTGCGTTCCCTCCCAGGTTGGTGAGCGTACAATTTTTTAGCGAACAATTGACCGCACCATCGTAAAGAACAGCACCCCCACGGTAAATGGTCCAGTCGCTACGCAGTAACGGTTCTTTATTCTCCATGAACGTGCGCAGGGTTTGCGTAAGGGTAAGTCCCTCAATCTTGACATTCTTTACAGGCTTTGTTTCCGAACCCCTGAACTCAAATAAATGTGCAATTTGCGGCGTCTCAAATTTTGCCATCTTAATGTCTAAACCCTCTGGCGGATAATAGTACAGAATCTTGGCTTTTTTGTCGTAAAACCACTCATTGACCGTATCCAGTTCCTCGAAAATATTTTCAACGAAGCGGAATTTATCGTGCATAGGCATCCTGCGATTGTTTTGCCAGCCTCCTTCGAGGGCAGGTTCGCCCTTATCGTTTTTTCCGGTAATGATGTAATGAAAATCGCCCCACTGTGAACTGTGTAGCGCATGCACATAACCTCCCTCCGGCGATTTCCAGCGTGCAGTCCGTTCTTTTGAAACGGCATCTGCCGCCGTTCCGCCATAATACTGAGCCTTGGGATCATAATTCGGATACCGCGCCATCCGTTGCAATTGTCCGTTGACAAACAATTCATCGAAAATAAGGTCTTGTTCCACTTTAGCCTGCCAGATACCGTTTTTATACATTTCCCATTTCAAATTCAAAGCCACACTTCCCTTTATTGTAACTTTCCTATTTTCAAAGTTTGTTATTGTAAGTGATTCGTTCTCTTTTTTAGAATCATCAGGTGTAAAAACAATTGGTTGATTCAGGTAATATGTACCTTCCACGAGATTTACCACAACTTTCCCTTTTGTTTTGCGAGCCTCAGTTACAGCCTTGCTTATAGAAACAAAAGGTTTGGTTAAAGTCCCTTTACTTGCATCATTTCCTTTTGGCGAGACATAGATGTTTGTCTGAGCAAGCAGACTTACCGGCCAAAGAATGATCAATATTGCAATTCTTGTTATTCTAGTCATTAGAAATATAAAAAATAGGTTCTATTTTGTTGTTAATAATCCTTTTACTTCCATCCACTTTTCACAAGCCTTCGTCCATGATGACTCTGTTCCGGAATTCCTTTTTCCCAATCCGTATCCATGTCCGCCATGTTCGTAGATATGAAGTTCGCACGGAATCTTCAATTTTTTCATAGCTAATGCGTATTCAATACTGTTTTCTACCGGCACTGTACCATCATCCAACGAGTGTATCATAAATGCAGGAGGCGTTTTGGCAGTAACTTGCAACGCATTCGAAAAATGTTTCACCATTTCCGGTGAAGGATGCTTTCCAATCAAATTCTCGCGCGATCCTGCATGAGTAATAGTAGAATCCATGGAGATTACGGGATAAATTAATAAAGAAAAGTCTGGGCGAGCACTGGTAGAGTCAATCGGATGGTACACTTTTTCATTAAAATGAGTTGAAACAGTAGATGCGAGATGACCGCCGGCCGAAAAGCCCATTATCCCGATTTTATGCGGATCAATACCCCATTCCTTTGCGTTACGGCGCACAATACGAATCGCTTCTTGTCCATCCTGCAACGGAGCTATGGATTTGTTTTTCATAATTGCATCGTCGGGCAAACGGTAATGTAAAACTACAGCCGTAATTCCCAACTGATTTAACCATTGAGCCACTTCTATACCTTCACCAACATAAGATAAACCATAATATCCGCCTCCAGGGCATACTACTACAGCAACACCGGTATTTTTATCGGTGGGTGCCGGATATACCTGAATGGTCGGTTTTGTGACGAATCTTATCTTAATCCAATTAGCTGAATCAACTATTTGCTTATAACTAGGATTTTGAATTGAACCGGGCACATTCCCATTCCAAACTTCAATAATTTTACTTTGACCGGATAGGTTTCCAGTTACTGTTATCAGACAAATTAATGCCAACGCTATTTGTTTTAAACTTGAATTTCTCATTTTTCTTTATTTCAATTCATAAGTAATAACTTTATAAACTGCAGGAGTTTGAACTTCGGTATTTTTAGCTGATTCCAATGCTGGTTGGTTTGGTCCCGGCTGAGGAGGAACGATTTGCCCGTCTAAAGTTTGAGTAATCACAGCTTTACGTCCTGTTACAAGCACACAGTCATGTTGCCAGGTTTCATCACCATTAAGCATACGTGTAGTTATCCACTTTTCTCCTTCAAACTTTCCTTCAAACACCTGACCTAAGCGAATATTTTTTGATGGATTTTTCTTTCCAAATGTTATGCGTGCTGTAATGCCAGCTATTATATATTCATCCGGAGCTGTTTGAATAACCAAACCATATCCTGTATTGTCCCATTTATTATATTCCACATACACTCTATCATCTCCAAATGATAGCGTGTCTCTGGTACTGTTTTTTGTGCGCATGAAACCGCGCATTTTACCTGTGCCCTGATATTTTATTATGTATGGCATCAATTCATTTATTACAGAGATTGCCTGCCTATAAGCTAAATTGGTATATGCATCTTCAATCCCAAATGGAGAAAAACACATAGCATCATGCTCCGCGTACGCATAAAAAGCCCGACCCTGATCTATAGTGCTTTCAGGAATAAAAAGCGGATTATCAGAACGATGATACATCGACAATATTTCTTTATAGTTAGGTGCATAGATATCCGGTGCGCATAAATCGATATCCGGTGCAACGGCTTTGTAAATATCCATTACTCTGGATACAGGCCCCCCGTTCGGATATACCCCCGGCAATTCAGTAGAATTTTGAACAAGCCAGGCATTCACATACATTGGAAGGTTAAGTTCTTTTTTACCTAAGCGAGCTATTTCGTTTATATACGAGGCATATTGCCATGTCATGAAGAAGTTTTGTGCACTTTTCATATCATCGGCAAATACTTGAGACCAAGTACCTTTGGTTTTGCTTCCATTTTTTTGCCAAACACTTTTCATTTCGGGACTTAAATTATTCGTGTTTTTTTGCAAATAACGAATTAATGTTTCCGGAACTTGTGACTTAAATAAGTCAAGCGCCTGTTTATTGTAATCTATGTCCTGAAATGCCCCGACTTCGTTCTCGGGTTGCATCATTACAACAGTATGTTCTTTGTCAATTTCCTTTATTCGTTTCATTAAATGCACATAAGCCTTAGCATCTGCCATCTGCGCCTCCTTGCAAAAAGATGAAATTACTTCGCCGGTGCTGCCATTGCTTTGCTTCAATTTAAAAAAACGTTTTGAATCTTTCTTTACCCAAAGTGGCGTATAAGTTGAAAGTCCGTTTTTCCAGCTTGCAAACCACAAAATACAAAGTTTCAGATTGTTTTCGCGAGCCCGGGCTATTATTCCATCAATAAGTGAATAATCAAATTTACCCTCCTGAGGTTCAAATTGTTCCCACGCAATGGATGCGATAACTGTATTAAGTCCCATTTCTTTTAATTTTGGAAAAATGGGTGCTAAATAAGTTAAGTTGGAAGACGACGAATTATGTAACTCTCCGGCAACCATAACAAATGGCTTACCATCAACATACAATCTTGTAATATTTCCCTCTTTCTTTAATTGAGGTAATTCCTGAGCGTTTAAATTGTTGAACAATATAGCTGTAGAAAATAGTAAAGTAAGTAGAATTATTTTTTTCATGTAATGGATTTTTCTGATGATTTCAACAAGAACATAATACTTATTGAATGTTTAATGTTATTTGGTTGCTTCCAACAACTCTATTCTACAAGAAGAATCAGCTATTCCTAACTCATGAGTTAGGAATAGCTGATTTTATTAATTATTTTGTAATCACATCTACTTCGGCATATCCGGCAACGTCATCGCCAGAAGTATTTTTCAATGCTGTAAACTTGATGAATCGGGCTTTTTCAGATTCAAACTGTTTGATTTGCAACAGAGGGTTGTTTTTGATATTTGAAAATTCTCCTTCGCTCACCAATTTCCATTCCTTGTTATCGGCTGAAACATAGAACTGGTAGTGTGTAATGATGCCGGAACTCCATTTATTTTGATCCGGAAGGTATTTGAAACCGCATATGTTGTATTCATTTCCTAAGTCAATGATCAAGTCAATTGGCATTTTTTTGCCATCTTTCTGATGCCATACGCTAGCCGGATCTCCGTCAAGGATTGCTGAAACTTTTTCATCACTGATACCAACTATTTTCCAATCTTTACGGCTGATGTCAAACTTTTCGAGGCTCACAGGGCTGCTTTTACCCGAAGTAGGGTCGTAAGCGATGGCTCTTACGTTTATTTTTCCTTGTGTTGGAACCGGGTCGATATATTTTTTTGAATTATGGGTCGGCTCGCTTCCATCTAATGTGTAGTAAAAAACAGGTCCGACTTCATCTGTTGATATGCTGATTTCCCCGGATTGATTTCTTGCAATTGAGGGCGCATGAAGGAATACAGGTGCATTATAAATCCCGATATTTGAAATTACCGGATTACATTTTGAGTCGGTAATGTTGAAACGTACCTTAGTTGCGTTTACACTGGAGAAACGAAGGATACGTTTATAACCGATAGTCGTTGCTTTTGCCACTTCTTTCCAGTTTCCATCCACGAGTGCTTCAACCGTGAAAGTTTTCACACGTTGTCCTAATTTTATATATTCCTGTACCAGAAAGCGGTTGAATAAGGTTGGTTTGCCAAAATCGATGGTTAACGAAGCTTTGGTTACGTTGTCATCAGTTGCCCAATACGAATCTTTTTTACCGTCAATGGCTTTGTCTGCTCCAAACTCTTTTGAGTTGCCACGCACATTTGAAGCTTCCGCTTTTGTGTTTGCAACAAGGTTTACTGCAAATGATTCTTTTACAGATTTAGCAAATTCAGTCGCATTTTTTTCGTCAGTTGGGTGTATAAGTCCATTGGGCATAATCGGGAAGTTGAGCAACAATGTGCCGTTACGTCCGATAGAGTTATAGTAAAGATCCATCAATTGAGGAACAGTTTTTACTTTACTATCCTCATTTGGATGGTAAAACCACTCCGGACGAATGGAAGTGTTTACTTCGGCAGGCACCCATGCATTTCCGTTTTCCACACCGTAATGCAACATATTCCAAGGCACATCGCCTGTGGCATTCAGCAAACTCCAGTTTGTTTCTCCCACATAGCCTTCTTCTGTACCAACCCAGCGAAGGTCGCCACGTTTGCCGCCATCATTCCATATCACACACTTGGGCTGTAACTTGTGAATCAGCTCATATGTATTCTTCCAGTCGTAATAGGTTGTACGGTCGATGGTACGTGTTTCGTTTGCACCACCGTAATATCCATTACCACCATTTGCACCGTCAAACCATACTTCGAAAATTGGCCCGTAGTTGGTCAAAAGTTCAGTAAGTTGGTTGCGGAAATAGGTAATATACTCAGGTTTTCCGTAGTCCTTGCTGTTTCTGTCCCATGGCGATAAATAGATACCTAATTTTAGTCCATATTCTTTACAGGCATCTGCCATTTCGTGAACCATATCGCCTTTGCCGTTTTTCCATGGCGCATTTTTTACTGAATACTCCGTGTATTTAGAAGGCCAAAGGCAAAAACCACAGTGGTGCTTTGCTGTAATGATGATTCCCTTCATGCCAGACTCTTTACAAATACGAGCCCACTGGCGACAATCCGATTTCTCCGGATTAAAAAGTTTAACATCCTCATTCCCAAATCCCCACGACTGGTCAGTATAGGTATTTAATGAAAAATGGACAAAAGCATAGCTTTCCATCTCCTGGACTCTCATTTGATTCTCGGATGGTGTCGGACCACATGCTGCTGGTATTTTTACCTGAGCAATGCCGATACTTGTTGATAAAAACGCAAGAATAATTCCGTATAAAAAAAGTTTATTCATTTGATATATTGTTTATTATGATTACTATCTAACAGTCTTGATATTAATTGCAGTTTCTTCCAAAATGGGCGATGTAACAGTTAATTTAATATTACCGGTATCATGTGTGCTCTTTATCACAACCAATGCTCGCCCTTTCCATGCTTTACGCGTATTGCCTGTATAGGGGTCAGTGTCTTTCATATCGGCATTATCGACTCCTGCAATTATGCCGGGTCCATCAATTTTGAAGTGTATGCGGTTTGCAGCATTCGGTTGAACTATTCCATCCTTGTCTGTTATTTCAACAGTTATGTATGACAAGTCCTGTCCGTTGGCGAGTATTTCTTTTCGGTCGGCTATTAGTTTTATTTTTGCGGCATCGCCTGAAGTTTTCAGCATGGTTGATTCCATTTCCTTCCCATTATCCAAGCCGACAGCTTTAAGCTGCCCGGATGAATAAGGCACTGCAAATGTAGCTTTAAATTGTTGTTCACGGGTAGTCGCCTGTTCACCAATCAGCTTGTTGTTCATATATAGTCTTACTTTCGGATATTTGGAATATACTTCAACTTGCACTGTTTTTCCCTCAAAATCCGGCCAGGTCCAACTTTCCCAAGTTGGCCACACCGACCACCATGTTTCTTTGATTTCCAATGGTTCAGGGGCTGGTTCACGAACTGCCATGTAGAGTTTTTCGCTATTATTATACAACATGCTTCTGTAATGCGATATGGGTTTTCTCCAACCAATCAAATCTATATCCCCGCAGTAAGCACCATGATAGGGAAAAAAATCATGCTCCCAGTGTTCCCCTGGAACATCTCCCGAATAGTACCAACGGCCAATTCCAGATTCACCTAAATAATCCAACGCAGTCCAAACAAAATCTCCGATAACGTATTTGTTGTCTTGCACTAATTTCCAATTAGTAAAAGCATCTTTGGGATAAGATTCTGTTTGAACAATTATTCGCGAAGGGACTCTCTGATGGTCGGAGAGTGCACTCCATAAGTGATAATTATACCCGACAACATCGTGTACCGCCATAATTGTATCAAATTTTGACCAATCCTTTCCATTATCTACAATTGCAGAAGTAACCGGGCGGGCGGTATCTATTTTCTTTATAGCACCGGCAAGTATTTTGGCGGTTTCAATAGCCGAATGATCACCTCTCTCCGGTATTTCATTGCCTATACTCCACATAATAATTGAAGGATGATTACGGTCGCGTAATACCATTGTCTCCAAATCGCGTTGCCACCATTCATTGAAATACTTAGAATAATCGTTATTGTTTTTACCGATTTTCCAGCAATCGAATGACTCGTCCATAACCAGTAAGCCCAATCTATCGCAGGCGTTCAGAAATGCTTCACAAGGTGGATTATGAGAAGTCCTTACTGCATTAAATCCACCTGCTTTTAGCAACTCAATCTTTCGCTCTTCGGCACGGTCAAAAGCAGCTGAGCCTAAGCAGCCATTATCGTGATGAACGCAACCTCCGTTTATTTTCACTGTTTTGCCATTGAGTTGAAATCCATTTTCGGCAGTAAATCTTATGGAACGTATACCAAAATTAGTTTTAGTGTCATCAAGTATCTTTTTTTCTTTTAATATCTGAATTTGAGCCTGATACAAATCGGGAGTTTCAGGAGTCCAAAGCAAAGGATTTGAAATATTTATGGTTTGAGTAATTTCCTTTTCGCTGTTGGCAGGAAGCTCAACTTTTAACTGACCATTCCCTACACTTTTAGAATTCTTATTCCAAAGAATAGTTTTAACAAGAATACTCTGTGTTGATGAAGTTTCGTTTTTCACCTTCGTTTTCACCAGTACAGTTGCCTTTTTTGCAGACACAACCGGAGTTGAGATAGCTGCACCCCAATGAGCTACATGTATCGGATTGGTAAGCATCATCCAAACATGACGATAGATTCCTGAGCCACTATACCACCGGCTGTTTATCTGTTGCGAATTATCGACCCTTACAGCAATAACGTTTTCTTTACCGAAATGAAGATAGGGCGTAAGGTCATAACTGAACGATGAGTAGCCATAAGGATAAACACCCAGCGATTTTCCGTTGATAAAGACTTCGGAATTCATATAAACGCCTTCGAAATAAATAGCAATTTTATTAGTTTTCCACGCATCAGACGCCTGAAAGGTTTTCCGATACCATCCAATCCCTGCCGGAAAATATCCACCACCCCCACCTGTAGGATTTTTAGGGTTTACTTTTCCTTCAATGCTCCAATCGTGAGGTAAATCGAGTTTACGCCAGCTCTCATCATTGAAATTGTTTGATTTAGCATCAGGAGCATCGCCCAAAAAGAATTTCCAGTCATAGTCAAATAACTGTTTTCTTTCCACGCCATTTTGCGCATAGCCTGAAAAAGAGCCTACAACCAGCATGAATACTAATACTATTTGTTTTGTAAAATAATTTTTTCTGTGTAAATTAAAGCTGCCCATTTTGTTGTGTTTGTTGTTTGTATTTTTCAATATGATTCATATATCAATGTCGTTAAAGTAGTGATTTATTATAATGTATTATAATTCATAGACTAAAGTTTTTTCAGTCGATGCTTTCTTTCGTTTGACCTACCTGGTCTAATAATTTCTCTTGTTTTCGAAACTAACACATCGAGTATCTGAATGGTAACATAGTAGTCTTTTCGGACAAACATGGTAATTAAAATATCTTTAGTCACTGCTGTTACATTTTTTAACAATACAAGCAAGGTTATGCTCGGATATCTCCTAATCTCGTTGAATGGAACTGCACGATGACATAAAATGAATAAAAAAGTTTTATATAAAATGCAACTAGCTATAATTCAATATTCTATACAAAACAACTAGCTGAACGACATCAATACTTATATCAATAATTTTATTCATTTTTTAGACTAAAGCTCACAAACCTACATTGCAAAGGGTGTTTAACGCACCTCTAATTGCTGTTCTTGTACAGCCTTTATATTCCATCCATCCATCCTGAACAAAACATTCTTTTCGGTCACCAGTGAAGCATCCACATACATTTCGATGACACGTTTTTCGCCCGGCATAAGCACGAAATAATTGTCTTGCCAGAAGATTGGCAGTATAGGCTCTTTGCTTGAAACTGAAAGCAGTTTAGGGTTCAGCCCAAAAGCAATTGCTGACGAAGGGTTCGAAAATTCAACCGCAAGTTTAAGTTTTCCGTTTTCTTTCGTAATTTGTCCGGGTTTGGCTTTTATATCAACAGTTGGCAATTGTGACAAAGCCGTAAAATCAGCATTATCATCGCCTTTGTCAGATAACCAATAGAAATTCGATGATATTTCCTTGCCAGCTTTATTCGTAAGGCTAAGTTTCAGAAAGTAAATGCCCGACTGCTCTGTTGGTATTGCTGGCTTGAAAAGTATTTTACTTTCATCGGCCGTTATATCGGTAGTAATTTCTTTGCTGAAAATCTCTTTAGCCTTGAGATCATAAACTTTAGCGGCAACTTTTAACCCTTTAAACTCCTGATAAAAACTGTTCACCAATTGTACTGCTTTTTCCTTGTAATTATATTGAATATGCAGAGGTTCGCAAGCCTTTTTAGCCCCATAAAACGCACCGTTGGGCATAAGGAAATAATCGTACAGTTGCCAGTAAAATTTAGGCCATGCAGCATTGTACATCCAATATATCACACCGCTCGACTTGTATTTGTTTCCGGCAAAAGCTTCGAACATTGCTTTGGTTGCTTCAAGTTGCAAAATTTGAGATTTCATGCAATACTCCTCCAACGAGGCAGGTTTACCGTAGCGTGAATCTAGCGCTTGGCGCGCATATGGATAAAAGTCCTTGCGCAGGCGCAAGTCCCACGATGAGCTGATAGGCCAAAGGTCTTTTTCGGGCATCACTTTTTTGATTGTTTCTATTGGCGGCAACTGCTCTCCATTAGGACCGCATTCGGTATTGAACTCTAGTTTGGTGTACCAATAATTAGGCGGCAGATAGCCATAAACCTTTGGCCATGGACCCATTGTAAGCCCAGTATAACCCTCAATTTTGCTCGGAGCCTGAGTGGCAGACGATGAATAAGGTCTGGTGCCATCATATTGCCTGAGAACATTGATATAACGACGTTCAATTTCCTCCGGTGGAAAATTATCGCTCCCGTAAAGCCATGTAAATACAGAAGGGTGCGCACGAAGATTGACTATTTGGTCACGCCAGCTTGCTTCTGCAACATCTGCTGTGTGAGGAGTCCAATCTTTCCAGCTCTCGAACGGATAGCCACAGCACCAGCCAACCATAACCAGAATGCCTTCCTCGTCGCAACGTTCGAAAACGTAATCGGAGCCACGGGGAGCTTCCATCCTAAGGGTGTTCAACCCCATGAATTTCAGGCAATTTAAATCAGCATCAACACGCTCATTTGACTGGCGAAGCATCATGTCTTCCGCATAACCACCACCACGGATAACGATATTTTTGCCATTTATTTGGAAAACCTTGGTGCGCAACGTATCAAATTTGTTCATCCACGAACTGATTTCACGGATACCGAAACGGGTTTTGCGCGAATCTGAAACCTTACCATTAACTTCAAAGCTAAGATTTAGATCATACAGATTTTGCGGACCAACGGTATGAGGCCACCAGAGACGTGGGTTTTTCACCACGAGTTGTGGAAAGTCTTCAGGAGTAAACATTACTTCCTGAGTCTCATTTGCGTTGAGACTTACTTCTTTGGTAAATGAAATGTTTTCTATCGTTCCTTTCAACAATCCTCTGACAGGAATACTATCTGCATTTTTCAATTCTGCGACAACACTAAGTTTTGCTTTGTCGGTCGAAGGCAGGTTGAGTTTGGTTTTCACAAACGGATGGTCGATAGCCACCGAACCGCTCGAAGATAAGGTCACATCGTACCAAATGCCCAAGTTCTTGTCGGGAGGTGTAGGATTCCAATCGACCCACGAAATAGTAAGATCGAACGTTTTAGGTGGATAAATCTCAAGCGCGAGGCAATTCTTATCACCAGCTTTGGTATATTTGGAAATATCAAAAGAAAACAACCTGTATGCCCCCTCAATTTGTGTAGAATCCGCCACTTTTTGTCCGTTTACCCACAAGTTTGCCCTATAATTCACGCTATGAAACTTCAGCCATATATGCTTGCCGGAAAAACTGGCAGGAACTTCAAATTCTGTACGATACCACCAAGGAGATTCGAAAGGATTGCCCTCGGGCTTGTCCCACCTGTGTATACCGGGTAGTTCAAAATAATTATTACCATAGTATGGATCGGCGTACTCCTTATTGGCAACAAGCGCTGCCAAAACTGTAGACGGCATCGTTGTTGGATACCAGCCTTTGACAACATATCCAGACGTGGAAATGCATTTACCGTTATCCTTCAGATTTGCAGAGGACTGTATTGACCAATTATCGCGAAGAACAATGTTTTGCGCCAAAACGTCCGATGACACAAAACCTGTCAGTAACAGTATCCAACAATAAAGGCTTAAATATTTGTGGCGTTTTATTCTCATAAGTGCTGATTGTGTTAAGCAACAATATTTTGCTTCTATTCTGTTTTAACGGTTATTTCTTGTCCTTTTAGCTTTTCGGAAGAAGCCTTCAATTTAATTTCACCAGCTTGTTTGCCTGATTGAACAATCACAAGGCATTTCCCTTCATACGCTTTACGCTGAGGTTGCTGAAAGCTTTCTATACTTGTCGGATTTGAGTTACCTACAGCAACTATCTTCCCTTTCCCTTCAATACTAAATTTTATCCGGTTATTTGCCTGAGGATTCAAAATGCCGTTTTTATCAGTGATTTCAACAGTAATGTAGCTCAAATCCTGACCATCAGCTTTAATCGTGGTTCGGTCGGCAGTTAGGTGAATCTTTACAGGTTCTTTGGCAGTAATAAGTTTACATTCATCTGTTTTTATGCCTTTTGTGTATCCAATTGTTTTTAAAGTCCCTTGTTCGTAAGGAACTTTCCATGCGGCTTTGAACTCTGTTTTTCTTGAGGTTGTTTTAGTACCAATGATTTTATTATTTAAAATAAGTTGAACACTATCGCAAGCCGAATAAGCAACAACTGTCAGTTCTTTTCCTTCGTAGCCGGGCCATGTCCAACTTTGTTTCACATCGTCCCAGCCCCAGGGAGAGTCACCAGTTCCTTCAAATGAATGGACTGGAGTAAACACAAATGCCGATAGTTTGCTGCCACGATTGAACAATATATCACGGTAATACGACCTTGGTCTTTTAAAACCACATAAATCAATATCACCACTATATGTAGATGTCCAAGGGTAAAGTTCTGACTTGTTCTTGCTGAATCCCCACCAACCAAGAGCCACTTCACCCATAAAATCCATAGCTGTCCATTCAAAATTACCTAGCACATAATCATAGTCTATTGCTTTCATCCAATTATCGAACGAATGTTTTGGGTCAATTTCTATTGAAAACATCATCCTGTTTGGTAAGCGTTTATGGTCATTTTCGTATTGCGACAACTGATAGCTGTAACCACAAATATCCAATGCTGCAAAAATTGGGTCGCATTTACGCCATTCGTCAGGTGGACAGTTTTGCCAGTTCTTTCCGGTTTGGGCAACATCCGCTGCTACTGCCCTCGATGGGTCTAAAGAACGAACTAACCCTGCAATTTGATATGCCAAAGCAACTCCAATACTATCTCTGTTTTCGCGAATCTGGTTACCTATCCCCCATGCAAATATACTGGGGTGATTTCTGTCGCGCATGATTATGCTGGTAATATCTTTTCTCCACCAGTCATTAAAATAAACATGATAATCGTCATCGTGCCAACCTTTAGTCCAAACATCAAAAGCTTCATCGAGAACCAGCATACCGAGCCTGTCGCAAGCATCTAGAAATATCGATGATGGGGGATTATGGCTGCAACGAATGGCATTGAACCCTGCGGCTTTCATTAGTTCTACCCTGCGCTCTTCGGCTCTGTCGTTAGCAACTGCACCCAAAGGACCATTGTTTGCATGCAATGCACCTCCCTTGAGTTTTAAATGCTTTCCATTGAGAAAGAAACCTTTCTCCGAATCGAATCGTAAAGTGCGAATTCCAAAATTTGTTTCAGTTTTATCAATTATTTTACCATTTTGCATTATTTCGCAAACGGTTTTGTAGATTGCAGGTGATTCGGGCGACCATAATTCCGGTTTGGGTATGTCGAAAGGAATAGTAATGATTGAAGGTACATTCTTAAATACTTGCGTGAAAAGTTTCTTTTCTGAAATTTTTTCTGAATTGGAATTTAAGATATAGCAAATTAAGGTAATGTCGGCATTTTGCGATGTATAATTACTTACAGTTGCTTTAACTTCAATTCTTGCATTTAACGAATCAGCACTTGTAGTTGTAACAAATGTTCCCCAATGAGCAATATGAAGTTTATCGGTGGTTTCCAGATAAACATGGCGATAGATACCCGAACCCGAATACCAGCGGGAGTTGCATCCTTCGTTCTTTACTTCCACGGCAATAACATTTTCAATATCACCGAAATTCAAATATTTAGAAAGGTCGTGCCCAAAAGCAGTATAACCATACGGATGATTACCCACGTGATGTCCATTTATCCAAACATCGGAATTCATATACACTCCATCAAATTGAATCGTCACAACTTTATCTGAGAGATTTTTTGGTAATAGGAAATGCTTTCTGTACCAGCCTGTACCACCAATTGTATAACCTGTTGAAAAACCGCATATTGCTTCCGAATCGAATGGACCACTAATAATATGAGGCTTGCCTGCCGCTGATTGTGGTTTAACTGTAACAGGTAAACCTAGCTGTCCTGTAGGCAGGTCTTCTATGCTCCAATCATGAGGAATGGTTACATCCCGCCATGTTTTATCGTCATAGTTTGGATTTTCTGCTCCAACTAATTTGCCACGATAAAATTTCCACTCCGTATCGAAATGAGAATCCCTTTTAATGTCCTGTGCTATAGCATTTGAATAAAATGCAGATAAGAACACAATTAGATAAATTAGTTTGTTAACCATAAAATTATTTTTTTTAAAATAAACTTATTTTCAATTCCTAATATCAATATTGTTTATACCTCCTTCTAGTTGCTTTTGGACGCCATTCCATATAAAAACCCCGCCTAAATGAATTGGCAAAGTTACTTCACCATGCAGACTATTTTTATCATCCTTTTGTAGTTTAACACGAATACTACCAAGCTTATGCGGCACAGTTGCATCAATCTTTTTCAAACTGCCAAAACTCGGTTCTATCCTTACGGTTTTAAAGCCCGGTGAAGCAGGTTGAATGCCACTTACCAATGATAAGAAATAGTAAACCGGCGAGGCACTCCATGCATGACAATCGGAACGAGTAGGGTCGGGGGTCTCGGCAAAAGTACTCAAACCGCTATCTACCATTTTTTCCCAAGGGACTAACGCCGCTATAAACTGGTCGGCCTGCCCTGCTTCCTGTAGCGCTTCGAACAAGTAAAATTTAAAATATAAAGTGCATTGTGCCAAATCTTTGTCATTGAGAATAGCACTAACTATTTTAGCTTTATTCGTTATTTTTGGAAATGTATTAGTTAGAATAGCCAATATATTGGCGTGTTGGCTAAAAGTATTTTTTTCAGGCGAATCGGCAATCAATCCTTTATTCGAGTCGAAACATGTTGAAAAAACTGCGTTCTTAATTTTGTCCGCCAAATTTCTATATTCAATAGCCATGTCCGCCATTTTGTATGCATCGAAAACAACTGCCGCTTTTTCCAAGGTGTAAACATATTGCAGACTGAGTATGGCCGAGTTGCCAGTATGCGCGGCAGGTGGATTGCCATTATCCCATCCTTTTGAATATGTCCAATCTACAAAATCCCACCACTCAACAGGGCCTAACATACCACTTGAGTCAATGCGGTTTCTAAACCAATTGAGTGTTTCCTGCATTCCAGGAATCATTGATTTTACAAACGTTGAATCGTCATTCAGCATCCAATAATCATAAACCATTGTAACCCAAACCATCGAAAAGGTTGGAATAATTTGTGTCTGGTTACTTGGAAAGCGGCTTTGTGTAATGCCCATTGGCAATTGTGAATCGTGTAAAACGGAAATTGCATTTTTCACCAATCGGGAATCTCCAGAAACGTATGTCGAGACTAATGCCTGAATACGGGAATCACCTATGTATTGAAGCTGCTCGTAATACGGGCAATCAAAAAAAGTTTCGTTTGCGCAAAGGCGTTGTGTTCGCCAGCCAACATTCCAAATATCCTTTAGCTGAGGGTTATCGCAATCAAACGATGCCTTTTCTTCGAGAGGATATGCTGAAAAAATGCTATAGAAATCATTCAAAATAAGCGGTTCAGCTTTTGTTTCAATTTCTATTTCAACATATCTGAAAGTCCGCCACCATAAGGTTTGGAATATCCGGTTGTTTGCACCATCGCAACTGATCAGGTCGGAGTTGCCTGTTATATGTTTATTTTCAATGTCATTCCGGTTTCCCTTATTTCCCTTACTATCCAATAAGCTTTCTGCATAAGTAAGTTTTATGGTGCTTTTTCCTCCTTTCGAAAAATTCAGGACCGGATATGCCGTTGTTAATACATTTTGGTCAATAAGTATTTTCACTTTAGAATTTGCGGGAATGGTGATTGGCGATTTGCCCATCAGAAACCCTGTCGGAATGTTGGTAATATCAGAACGGCGAATTTTGAAATACCGCTGTTCTTTTTCTTCCATCAAAGGTATCTCCCTTTTTGAAAGCAAATGGGATGAAATACCTCCCCATTCTCCCATGCAACCAACTGGTTTCGCGGTTTCCACTATCTGGGCTTGTTTCCACCCTTGAGCATTAAAATCACTATCCATCCAGTTCCATGGATGAACTTCACTATTGAACTCTTCGCCGACTCCAGCAGCATAATATTGGTTTATGTTTACCGAAAGAGGCTTATATGCTACATCTTTAAACACAGCCCAACTGTTATCAGAGTTAATGATATTCTCATCCTTCGTGTCTCCCTGAATGATAAATCCTGTTTGTTCCGATATTTGGGCTAAAGGACGCTGCCAACCAAAATTCCAAACTATTGCAGAAATAATATTTTTGCCGGAATGAAGATAAGAAGAAATATCTATACTCTCGAAATTCCATTTATACAAATGACTTCTGGCTGGTCCGTTGCAAATATATATACCATTGATATATAGTTTGTAACGATTGTCTGCCGATACATGTATGATAAACTTGTCAGGCTTTGTATTTATTGAAATTTCTTTTCTGAATAGATAAACTCCATAATCCGAATTTGAATGATCGGGATAAGAAATCCACTTTGCAGCCCAGGGTTTGCGAAGCAATTCAGGATTGATTTCTGTCACCTGTCGCGCCGAAAGCCTTGTGCTAGCACTTGATACACTCTTTTTCTGTGCACTAAGATTTAGTGACAGAAAAAAAAGAAGTATCATTGTACTCATTAAAAGAGGACGAATTGGATTTTCTTGTTTCATGGATAGATATGACATGGAGATTCCCCAATAATTTACTTGATAGTTTTAATAATGACTTCGGTCCCTTTTATATTTTCTGATAATGCTTTAAGGCGAATTTCGCCAGACTCTTTATCCGATTGAACTAGCACCATGCAATACCCGTTGAAAGCCATACGTTGGCTGGCTTTATCAGGTTCGTGACTATTAGGATTGCCGTTGGCTACTCCAATTATCTTTCCGGGACCTTCAATACTAAACTTCACCAGATTATTTGCTGTTGGCACCACCCTGCCTTTGGCATCTTTAATAGCCACCTTAATAATTGCCACATCGCAACCATCAGCTTTTAGCGTGGTAACATCACTGTTCAAAGCCACTTGTGCAGGAGCTGTGGTAGTTTCCACGATATCTTTGGTCACCAGTTTGCCGGCTTTATAGCCACGTGCTTCCAGTTTTCCGGGTTTATAGATTAAAGGCCAAATCAGTTTGGAGTAAGGAATTGCTTTTTGCTTTCCTATGCTTTTTCCATTGAGGAAAAGTTCAACCTCTTCGCAATTTGTATAGCAGTGTACTTTAATGCTATCTCCTTCTTTTCCTACCCAGTTCCAATGGGGGAAGATGTGTACAGTCGGGATATCTGTCCAAGCCGATTTGTAAGCATAATACCCGTCTTTTGGGAAACCGCAAACATCCAAAAATCCGAATTGAGAGGCTACACTAGGCCATGAAAATGGCGTTGGTTCACCGCGATAATCAAATGCTGTCCATACGAACGTGCCGCCAAGGTACGGATACTTTACAATATCAGCCCAATCTTCTCCGGGATAGGGACCCCAATCGGGTTGCCATAAAATTGAGTTTGAACAAAGGTGTTTCCCCCAACTATTCTCATATTCGCCACGGGTCGAAACAAAGCTTGTCCCTTCGGTGCAAAAAATAACGCGGTCAGGATGATTCTCTTTATCTTTTACATACGCCAATTGCTTGTCACCATAATTATACCCAACAACATCCAGTTCATCGCTATATCCTCCCTCGTTGCGGGCATGGTTCATAGCTGCGGTAACTTTTCTTGTCGGATCAATCCGATGACTTGTTTCAACCATAGTTTCCAGTATTCTGGCTCCCATCACCGTTCCTTGCATAGCTTCTTCATTTTCCAGGCTCCACATAAAAATAGATGGATGATTCCGGTCTCTGTACAGCATGGTGGATAAATCTTTTAATCCATCTTCAGAACTTGACAAATGACGGTTTTCATCCAAAACCAGCATACCGATACTATCGCACATATCGAGCACTTCGGGTGTCGGCATGTGATGTGTGCAACGATAGGCATTACTTCCGGTTTCTTTCAGCACTTTTATCTTATACCAGTTTATTTTATCAGGAACAGCCACACCAATACCTGCAAAATCCTGGTGATTACAAGTTCCTTTTACAGGGCACAATTTACCGTTAAGGAAAACACCATTCTTGTTGATTTCCACCGTACGAACACCAAAGGTAGTTTCGTAAGTATCAACAATATTGCCATTTTCAACAACTTCAGTATGCACTTTATACAGGTTTGGCGCTTCTGGCGACCAAAGCTTCGGAGTTTTAATTGCTCCCATTTGCGAAATTTCAGCCTGTTCAAAAGCAGCGAGTGACTGGTTAGAGGTTTTAGTATCGAGTACATTCCCTTTTTTGTCAACTATTTTCGAAATAAGCGTAATATTCTTAGCCTTTTTATATTCGTTTTTCAACTTAGTTTTAATGCTTACTGTTGCTTCGGCATCAGATACTGAAGGCGTCGTAACGTAAGTTCCAAACCTGGCTATATGGAGTTTGTCGGTTTTTATAAGCCAAACATGTCTGTAAATTCCGCAACCTTCGTAATACCAACCCTCTGGTTGAGTAGCATCTACTTTCACCAAAATGACATTTTTGCCTTCGTTGCCATAGCGTAAAAAATCACTCAGGTCGTAGTTTGAAGGGGTATAACCGCTTAAGTGATTGCCAATGAGGTGACCGTTTACCCAAACGGTGCTATTTCTGAAAATACCGTCAAATTCAATAGATATTTTCTTTCCTTTGTCCGATTCGGGTATTTCAAACTCTTTTCTGTAAAATCCAATACCTACGGGCAGATAACCATTACCTCCCGGCTGGCTTCCCGAATCATCGTCATGAACGAAGGTTCCCT
>Ga0302286_10000309_pt1 | contig 40320 bp, 28 predicted proteins | sample III_Fen_E2_3_FD_198765 | JGI IMG/M metagenome (GOLD analysis project Ga0302286, IMG submission 198765) | Peat permafrost microbial communities from Stordalen Mire near Abisko, Sweden - III_Fen_E2_3 | ecosystem: Environmental > Terrestrial > Soil > Wetlands > Permafrost | place: Sweden: Abisko...
CAGTCCAACCTGCTTTTGACGCAGCTACCGAAGTAGAACTCATTGGTTTGTTGAATTGCACATAAATAGTTGAACAACCACCTGTACTGTTATTGTACGCAGAAACAGGAGCTGGATTCATATCGCAGAAGTTAGGCATGTTACCCGACATACATAACAAATACAACAATTGAGTTGTAGAAGTAAAGTATTGACTATTTGATCCTTCAGAAACTGAAGCTTTAGTCCAAGCATTATTTAAATACGATTGGTAGGTTGCATCAACCATACCCGAAATACCAAAACCACCTGTAAAACATGCATTATGAAAAGTACCTTTACTTGTAAAACCTGTTGTTGTTAAACCTGTAGATGGTTTTCCGTCTAAGTAATAACCATCCATAGCATTTGAAGGATCACCAGAGAAAGCAGTATTTGACCATTTAGCAATGTTTCCTGCTAATGTTTTTGCATCAGCATCGCCATACCAAGCAAAAGCTTGAGCCATACGCCAAGGAACACGAATAGCATCATATAAGAAATACGATTCAAACTTGCTATTTCCAATACCATCAGAATTAGCAGTACAGTTACTACAAGCATCACCTAAAGCACTACCTGATTTTACAAGAGTTCCATCAGGGTATGTCCAGTCAGGAACAAGTCCCGTATTAGCATTAGCCGTTTTTTTCATTAAAGCATAACAAGCGGTATTCAAACCAGCCCAGTCATTAGCATCAACAGTAGAAAATAATTTTGTTGCATTAGTAATCAAATAACTTGGATTGATTAATGCAGTAAACATATCACCTGGTTTAACTAATAATCCACCAGTAGCATATTGTTGAACTTCAAATTTCCAAATATTTCCTATTAAAGCTTTCGCTTCCGACAAATAGTTGATAGTACCAGAACTACCCCATTGTTTATCGGCCATCATAAGTGATTGAGCAACGTCGATATCAGCATCGGGAGCTGCATTTGCATCGATAACAGTACCTGTGAAAGCACTCATTTTCCAGTTCATCAAATTCTGTCCATCAAGACTGTTCTTATAATAAGTATACAACTTATCAAAGCATGACTTTGTTGCATTGGTAGTATTATCCATGTATACCATAATTAGCATACCATAGGCAATACCTTCCGAAACTGTAGCAGCTCCAGTTTCACCAGGTTGAAGGAATTTAACACGAGCACATAACGCTCCTTTCATTGTTCCTTCTTCGTAATACTTAGCTTTCCATTCTGCAAACCTTGCCTGTATTACAGTAGGGTCAGCATTGGTAGCTGTAATACCATAGGTATATTTGTAATTTTGCGGAAAAGGGAAGCTGGCAGTTTGTGCCTGCAAGCCCACAGCGTAGGACAGTAGCATCACTGCTAGGACTAGCTTTCCGATCAAATTACCAAATATCCCTTGGGATAATTTTTGAGTAATTGTTCTCTTTTTCATATTAATTTATTTAAAGTTGACATTAATTAACGTTTTTATAATACCCTTTTTCGAGGGGCTACAAAGATAAAATTTTCAACAAAACTACAAGCGTTTTTGTTGAAAAATATTCTATCATGGTGGAGCATTGCTCTTTAAGTATGTCTTTCGTCCATGCATAAAGCTTTGTATAAAAGAAACAAATTTTAAGCTATGACAAATAGTTGGTGATATACCCTATATAGAAATTTGTTAAGGAAATATTTTGGGAAAGAAAAGATTTTATGATTTTGATGGATAGGAAACAAGGGGTGTATCAAATATAAACAATCTAAATTTTGAGTCAATCCCCCAACCCCCTTCGCCATGGGGGCTTTAACAGCTGATTACATTTGAGATAAAAACAAAAAAAATCCCGAAGCAATAAAGTTTCGGGACTTTTTATATTTATTTAAAATTTGAATTAATTCAAGGGCATCGAATCGCTTCCTTCTTGTAGTTCTTTAATATATTCTTCGAGCGATTTCATTGGTTTAGTAATGACAATTCGACCAGAACGAACAAATTCGAGTATCCCAAAAGGACGAAGTTTTTCAAGTAAATCTTGCGTTTCTTCGTACAATCCTGTTTTTTCGATAACAATAAATTCTTTTTGAATATCGAGAATTCGAGCATCGTTATTACGAAGGAAACGTCCTAAATCTACACCTTTTTCGATAGCAGAAAAAGGAAGCTTATAGAGTGCTATTTCTTGCGAAATAAGTTGATCATCTTCGTAAAAGAAGGCTTTCATTACTTCTACCATTTTATCTAATTGTCCAACTATTTTTTCAACTGCATCTTTCGTTGCATTGATGACAATAGTAAAACTATGAATTCCTTTAATCTCTGACTCAGATACAGTTAAACTTTCGATATTTATTTTTCGACGTGTAAAAACTATCGTTACATGATTGAGTAGTCCGATATGATTTTCGGTAAATACTACTATTGTATATGGTTTCTTTTCCATGACTCTTCTAAATTACCGTTATTACTCTAATTTAATATCAGATACGCCTAAACCAGGCTCTATCATTGGAAGAATATTTTCTTTTTTCTCAACTCTAATATCAAGTAAGAAACACTCTTCGCTTGCTAACATTTCGTCTAAAGCAGCTTCTAATTCTTCACGTTTTTCAACATGTAAAGACTTAATATCGTAGCCATCAGCTATTTTAGTAAACGATGGACTTGGAATATCTACAAACGAATAACGTTCGTCGAAGAAACGTTCTTGCCATTGACGTACCATTCCTAAGAAATGGTTATTTAGAATAACAATTTTTACTGGTATTTTTGATTGACGAATGGTTCCTAATTCTTGAATTGTCATTTGGAAACCACCATCGCCAATGAATACAACAACTTGTTTTTCGGGACGTCCAATCTTAGCACCGATAGCAGATGGAAGACCAAAACCCATAGTTCCTAATCCACCCGAAGTTACAAACTCAGAACCATCTTTGAAAGCATAGTAACGAGCAGCAAACATCTGATGTTGACCAACATCGGTGCAGATAATTGCTTCGCCTTTGGTTTTGTCCGAAATCAATTTTATAACCTCACCCATTTTAATCATACCTTCAGAAGGTAAGGTGTCGCGAGTAATGATTTTTTCATATTCGATTTCGTGCGTTTTCCCAAATTCGGCCAACCAATCGCTATGTTTTGCAGTCGAAACTTCTTTCAATAAAGCTCTCAAAGCTTGCTTTGCATCGGCATTAATTCCAACCGCTGGATTTGTAATTTTGCCAATTTCGGCCTTATCAATTTCTATATGAATTATCTTAGCTTGTTTAGCATAAGTAGCTTTATTTCCAGTAACACGGTCGTCGAAACGCAAACCAACTGCAATGATTACATCGGCTTCGTTCGTTTTAATGTTTGGACCATAATTACCATGCATACCGAGCATTCCAACATAAAGAGGATCGTTAGCATCAATAGTATGTAAGCCAAGTAAAGTATTTGCAACTGGAATATCAGCTTTATGAGCCAATTCTTTCAATTCGGCTTGAGCATTGGAAAGTGCAACGCCATGTCCTGCCAAAATCAAAGGTTTTTTAGCTCCATTGATTAAGGTAGCAGCTTGACGAATTATGTCCATATCAACCTTTGGATAAGGGAAATAACTACGAATATGTTCACATTTTTTGTACGAATATTCCATAAATGCTACTTGCGCATCTTTTGTAATATCAATCAAAACGGGACCTGGACGACCTGTACGAGCAATATAAAATGCTTTTGCCATTGCAGCAGGAATTTCATCGGCACAGGTTACTTGGTAGTTCCATTTAGTAATTGGCATGGTAATACCAATGATGTCTGTTTCTTGAAACGCATCGGTACCAAGTAATGTAGAAGGAACTTGACCTGTAATAGCAACTATTGCAGTTGAATCCATCATTGCATCGGCCAAACCAGTAACAATATTGGTAGCTCCAGGACCAGATGTTACAACGCAAACACCAACTTTGTTGGTTACACGAGCATAACCCTGAGCCATATGTATAGCACCTTGCTCGTGACGAGTAAGGATGTGGTTTATTCTTCCAGTATAATGAAATAAATTATCATAAAATGGCATAATCTGTCCGCCGGGATACCCAAAAATGATATCAACGCCTTCTTCAAGCATACAACGTAATACTGCTTCGCCTCCGGCTATTCTGTTATTTTCTGACATATATTCTTTTAATTTAAAATTGTGCAAAAGTACATTTTTTTTCAATATCATCAATCAGGTCTTTATTCCTATCGACCTGATTGATAAACATAAAAAGGATTTATCTTTTCATCTTTAATAATTCATCAATTGAATCGGCAAGTCGTTTTACCCCAATTCTAATTGTTGCCTCATCGACACACGAGAAATTTAGACGGAAACTGCTTACGTTTCTTGCATCAGCATAAAATGGATTTCCTGGAACGAAAGCTACTTTATTTTTCAAGGCTATTTCAAATAATTCCATCGATGAAATACCATCGGGCAATGTTACCCACAAAAACATTCCACCTTCGGGTTCGGTACAATGAACTCCTTTAGGAAAACACTCTTTAATGCTAGCAATCATTGCTTTGCATTGATCTCCATACACTTTTCTTATTAACTCAATATGATTACTCAATGGATAATCTTGTAAAAATTGAGCAACAATATATTGCGAAAATGAATTTGTATGCAAATCGGCAGCTTGCTTTGCTACGATAACTCGCTCGTAAATTGCATCGGGCAAAACCATCCAACCCAGTCGAAATGCAGGAACAACAGTTTTTGAAAATGAGCCAAGCATTACCGTTTTATGTGGCAATAATTTACCAAATGATGGTTCAACATTACCAGAAAAACGAAGTTCTCCATAAGGATCATCCTCGATAAGTAAGGTTAGATATTTGTCGACAATTCCAGCAACTTTTTCCCTAACTTTAGTACTATAGGTAATTCCCGATGGATTTTGAAAATTAGGAACACAATAAAATAATTTTGCACGTGTTTTTTCCAAAGCTTTATCTAAAGCATCACAATCAATTCCATCTTCATTCATTTTTACTTGAGTAAAACGAGCTTTGAAAACCGAAAACGATTGAATAGCACCAAGATAACCAGGTTCTTCAAGAACAACATCTTCGCCTTCATTTAGAATCGTTTTGGCCAATAAATCTAATCCTTGTTGCGAACCATTCGTTATTAACACACGATTGGGGTCAACATCAATTCCTTTTTTTGTTCGATATTCATTGGCAATAAATTCACGCAATTGAGGCAATCCTTCCGATTCGGCATATTGCAACGCTTGACGGCCAAAATTCTCGAAAACCTTATTGGTTGATGCTTGCAATTGCTCAACAGGGAAAAGATTGCGATTAGGCAAACCACCAGCAAAGGAAATAACATCGCTTTGTACGGCAATCTTTAAAATATCTCTAATGAACGACCGTGGAACATCGGCTATACGGTCGGAAAATATATTTTGCATTGAATTAATTTTTAAAATGTTTAACGTTATTTTTTGATTTGCTTTCCTAAGCAAGTAGGGTACGTAACCCCACATAGATTCCTTCACTGTCCCCGTTTGGGACGATGACTACCACAATAACAAGTAGTATGTGAAGGAGGTTAAACATTTTTATTTTTAGGTAATGACCTACGAGGTTTTGAAAACCTCGTAGGTCAATGAAACATTCATTTATTCAATAATTCTTACCGCACCCATATCGGCACTTGAAACATTTTGTGCATATAATTTTAATGCTTTCGATACTTCGCGAACACGGTTTGGTTTAAATGCTTTATTGCCTTTAGCCACTTCTTCAGCACGGCGTTTTTCCATTTCCTCGTCACTAATTAAAAGAATTACCGAACGATTTGGAATATCGAATTCTATTTTATCTCCATCGCGAACAAGAGCAATTTCACCACCACTTGCAGCTTCGGGAGAAACGTGTCCAACCGATAAGCCAGATGTTCCACCTGAGAAACGACCGTCGGTTATCAAAGCACATTTATTACCTAAATGTACCGATTTTAAGTATGAGGTTGGATACAACATTTCTTGCATTCCAGGTCCACCTTTTGGCCCTTCGTAGGTTATAACAACAACATCGCCAGCTTGAATTTTACCTTCAATAATTGCCTGACATGCTGCTTCTTGCGATTGACTTACACGAGCTGTTCCTGTAAATTTAAAAATAGATTCGTCAACACCAGCCGTTTTAACGATACAACCACCTTTGGCAATATTTCCAAACAATACAGCCAAACCACCATCAACAGTATAAGCATGTTCAACGGAACGAATACATCCATTTTGACGATCAAGATCGAATGATGGATATTTCTCGGTTTGTGAACCTAAAACCAAATTTTTCTTTCCTGCAGGAGCACTTATATAAATATTTTTTGCATCGTCAGTAGCAGTCGAACGCATTAAATCATAACTGTCTAATGTTTGTTTCAAGCTTGTTCCATCTGCTCTTGTTACACTTGTATCAAGCAACCCTTTACGATCAAGTTCTCCAAGAATACCCATTATTCCACCAGCTCGATTAACATCCTCGATATGATATTTTTTCGTATTTGGAGCAACCTTGCAAACACATGGCACTTTTTTAGAAAGTACGTCGATGTCTTTCATCGTAAACTCAGCACCAGCTTCTTGAGCAATTGCTAAAAGATGAAGAACCGTATTCGAAGAACCTCCCATTGCAATATCCAATGTCATTGCATTTAAAAATGCAGCACGAGTAGCAATAGAACGAGGTAAAACCGACTCGTCACCTTCGAAATAATACCGATTTGTAATCTCAACAATTTTCTTCGCAGCTTTTTCAAATAATGCTGTACGATTTGCATGAGTTGCAACAATAGTTCCATTGCCTGGTAAAGCCATACCTAATGCTTCGTTCAAGCAATTCATTGAATTTGCAGTAAACATACCAGAACATGACCCACAAGTTGGACAAGCATTTTTCTCAACTGCATCAAGTTTATTGTCGGTTACTTCTTTATCTAAAGCCATGACCATTGCATCGATTAGATCTAATTTATCGTCACCAACAACACCTGCTTCCATTGGGCCACCAGACACAAATATTGCAGGAATGTTCAAACGCATTGCTGTCATAAGCATACCTGGAGTAATTTTATCGCAATTGCTAATGCAAACCATTGCATCAACTTTATGTGCATTACACATATACTCAACACTGTCGGCAATTAAATCACGACTTGGAAGTGAATATAACATTCCGTCATGTCCCATTGCAATACCATCGTCAATAGCTATTGTATTAAACTCAGCAGCAAAGCAACCTTGTTTTTCAATCAAAGCTTTTACTTGTTGTCCAATTTCGTGTAAATGTACATGTCCAGGAACAAATTGAGTAAATGAATTAACGATTGCAATAATTGGTTTACCAATTTGTTCTTCGGTCATACCATTGGCACGCCACAAACTGCGGGCACCTGCCATCAACCTACCTTGGGTTGATGTTGAACTACGGAGTTGAAAAGCCATCTTTTTAATTATTAATTTTTAGTTATTAATTTTTAATTTTAATAGAGTTCATATTGCTGTAACTTGTAACGATTACCAGATTAAAATAAAAAACGCCGTTTCCCAAAGAGAGAAACGGCGTTTTTCATGTCATGACAAGACGTTACACCATTCTCTCAGAGAGAATTGCTACGACCACCACAAGCACAATATGTAAATTTTTAATCATATTCATTTTATTATAATACAAAGATATAAAAATCTTAGAAATACAATCCGTTTTTTATAACTAATCTGGAATTACACTAATTTTTGGAGTTTCAGGATTAGCTCCGTCAACAATTGTAATAGACCATTTATGCTTACCTGTTCCGCTAATTGTAAAAGGATTTGATGTTATATCACCTCCAATTGAATACGTTCCTTCGGGGATAGCTTTATATTCAGTAGCTGTTCCTGCTTTTATATCACTAAAAGTTAACGAACCCAAAGTAATTGTTTGGTAAGATAAAGTGCTTTTATTATTAACGCGAATGCTGTGTTCTGCTGGTTTTTTACATGAAACAGCAAATAATACAATCGATGTTAATAGTAAAATAATACGTTTGAATGATTTTTTCATCATGATTATTTTTCAAAAGTTACTTGCGATTGTCCAATAGTTTTTCCATCACAGAATATCTGTACAGTATATGTTCCAGGAGTAATATCATCAGTAGCATTATAATAAATAGTAACATCTAAGTCCTTATTTTCATAATTTACATCTGATTTTTCAGTGTACATTATACTTTGATTTTCGTATTTGAAAGTATTATTTTCATCTGATGATAAGCAAGCTCCATCGGCTCTGATGACACGAATATAAACCGTTTTTTGACCACCATCAATTACTGAATTTTCAACAATAGTAAATGTTGTTTTTACTTTTACAACCTTTTTAGCCTTAGTAACTAACTTACTTTTGCTATTTATTCCCGTAACCGAAATACCTGCAGCTTTCATTACCGAAGCTTTTTCCACCTTTGTAGATAAGGTTTCAAGTTGTTTCGATTTCTCAACATCAACTTTCGTTTGTTCCTCTACTTTCGTTGAAAGTTCATTCGTTTTATCGAGTAATTGTTTATTCGATACACTTAATGAATCAATTTGTTTTAAGTAATGAATAGTAACCTTACGAACTGATTCAATTTCTCTCTTATAAGAATATAATGAGTCTAAATTTGTTCTGTTTGAATTGATTTTAGCTTTTAACGCAGAAATTTCATCAATTTTAGATTGAAGATCTTGACTAATTGTTCCATTTTCAGTTTTTGCAGCTTCTAATTGTGCCGAAATTGAGTCAAGACTATGAAGCATTCGTTCACGTTGAATACTCAAATTATTTTTTGAGGTATCACAAGTATGTAAAATTTGAACTACTTCTTTGTTTTGTGTAAACAAATAGCCTATTCCACCTAACAATAATAAAATAAGTATAATGTAGAAAATGTGAATTCCTACTGTACTTTTTTTCTTTTGTTCTATTGAATTCGCTTCAATTAACTCGTTTGTACTTTCTGAAATTTCCATACTTAAAGATTTTATGATTACAAACCTACATGTTTTTTTTAAAAAATAATACAATTTGTAAAAAAAATAAACGAGGGAGCATAAACTTTGTCATACTCCCTCGCCATTATACAATAATTAACCCTAAAATTAACCACACTTTGATGTACCACAACTGGTACAAATCAAGCATCCTTCTTGATAAACAAGATTTGGACTTCCGCAACTAGTGCATGTTTTACCTCCTGTCGATTTTGTGCCTTCAGGAATATATTGTTTTAATGTACGTTCAACACCACTTCTCCACGAGCTAATTGAATCATTGTCAAGGTGAAGAGAAGAAACTAAGTTCACAACGCTTTCGATTGGCATACGGTGACGTAATACTCCCGAAATTAAACGAGCATAGTTCCAATATTCTTTATTAAATAAGCGATTCAAGCCTTCGAATGTAGCTTTGTATCCTTGTTTATCAACAAATTGAAAATCGTAGCGAGTTGAACCGTCTTCTGCTTTATTTTTAATGATAAAGCCTTTTTTTATCGATTTTGGTATGTATAAAATATCTTCGTCTACAATACCAGTAAATATTTCGTAAGGATGACCACCTAACATACCAACAAATGCAATCCACTGTTCTTTATTGTTCATGATACGAACAACGTCAGCTTCCAGCATTTTTGGACGTTTAGCTGGAATAAATGCTTCCATTCCTTGAGTTTCATTGCCCGATGAATCTTCTTTCTTTTCTTTGTGTGAAACAAGAACTCCGGCACGTGATCCTTCGCGATAAACAGTAACACCTTTACAACCAACAGACCAAGCTTTTACATAAAGCTCACCAACAAGTTCTTGCGTAGCTTGTTCTGGTAAATTTACAGTAACACTGATTGAATGGTCAACCCATTTTTGAACATCACCTTGCATTTGAACTTTACTTGCCCAATCGATATCGTTTGATGTTGCTTTAAAATAAGGTGATTGACTTACTAAGTCATCAATTTGCTCAGACGACCATTTTGCTATTTCCGAAACATCAATACCTTTTGTTTCTGCCCAAGTAATAAATTTATGATGAAATACATTGTATTCTTCCCATGAATCGCCCACTTCGTCAACAAAGGTAACTTTCGATTCTGGATCGTTAGGATTAACTTTACGACGACGTTTGTAAGCAGGCATAAATACTGGCTCAATTCCCGAAGTTGTTTGTGTTAACAAACTTACCGAACCCGTTGGAGCTATAGTCAATAAAGCAATGTTACGACGACCATAGTTCATAATATCTGTATATAATCTTTCGTCTTCTTTTTTAATACGAAGTAGAATTGGATTATTTCTTTCTCTATCTGCATTAAAAACTTTGAATGGTCCACGAACTTTTGCCATTTCCATCGAAGCACGATAACATTCAATTGCTAAAGTTTTATGAACTTCAACACAGAAATCGTTAGCATTTTCGCTACCATAACGTAATCCGAGAGCAGCAAGCATATCGCCTTCGCTTGTTATTCCAATACCAGTACGACGACCTTCTTCTGCTTTTCTTTTGATATTTTCCCAAAGATTACGTTCAACGCGTTTAACATCAAAGTCTTCTGGGTCAGTATCAATTTTTTTCAAAATAGCATCGATTTTTTCTAATTCAAGATCGATGATGTTATCCATCATTCTTTGTGCATAAGCAGCATGTTGTTTGAATAATGGGAAGTTAAATTTCGCTTCAGATGTAAATGGGTTTTCTACATAATTATAAAGATTAACTGCAAGTAAACGACAGCTATCATACGGACAAAGTGGAATTTCGCCACATGGATTTGTAGAAACGGTTTTGAATCCTAAATCAGCATAACAATCGGGCAATGACTCGCGAATAATTGTATCCCAGAAAAGAATTCCTGGTTCAGCCGATTTCCATGCATTTTGAACAATTTTATTCCACAAACTGCGTGCATCAATTTCTTTAACAACAGTTGGATTTGCAGAATCAATTGGATATTGTTGTTTATATGGTTTATTTTCAACAACGGCTTTCATAAAGTCATCGTCGATTTTTACCGAGATATTAGCTCCAGTAACTTTACCAGCTTCTAATTTAGCATCAATAAATTTCTCAGCATCAGGATGTTTTATAGAAATACTCAACATCAAAGCACCACGACGACCACCTTGAGCAACCTCGCGAGTTGAATTTGAATAACGTTCCATAAAAGAAACCACGCCTGTTGATGACATTGCACTATTATTAACAGTAGCTCCCATTGGACGTAAATGCGATAAATCGTGACCTACCCCACCGCGACGTTTCATTAATTGTACTTGTTCTTCGTCAACACGTAAAATTCCACCATACGAATCGGCTGGATTTTTTTGACCAATAACAAAACAATTCGACAACGACACTGTTTGGAATGTATTTCCAATTCCCGACATAGGACTTCCTTGAGGTACAATATATTTGAAGTCTTTAATTACTTGATAGTAATCTTCTTCTGTCAAAGGATTAGCATACTTTTTATCAACACGAGCCAATTCTTTTGCAATTCGACGGTGCATATCGTCGGGAGTAAGTTCATGTAAACGCCCTTGCGAGTCTTTCAAGGCATACTTTGTAACCCAAACTTTTGCTGCCAAGCTATCGCCTTTAAAATATTCAAGCGTTGCTTTTTCTGCCTCTTCAGATGTGAAGGTCTTCGTCTTTTTTTCGTTTACTGTCATTTCAGTTTCTTCTATAAACATTGTTCAAAGGGTTTAAAGGTTGATTTATTGGGGCTTACCTTTATTGCTTGTTATATTAAAATTACAGCATAAAATTAGAATTTTGACCGTTTCAAAATCCAAAAACAAGCTCATACTTATCAAAGAGTTTTTAACAAATTATTTTTTTGAATTTCAATCACTTAGAATACAACAAAGTACATTCCATCAATAGAAATTAACATTGAACACAATAAAATAAAAAATTGAACGTGGGAAATATATTTTTTAATATAAACGCAAAGACAGCAAACTACTCACCAAACTGTAATTCAAACTGTTGCGAATGATTAAACGAAAGCCTATGATATGGTGATACCCCGTGTTGATACACGGCTTTGCGATGAAATTCGGTAGGATAGCCTTTATTTTCGCTCCATCCATACATTGGATACTCAAGATGGATATTTTGCATAAAATCGTCACGATATGTTTTAGCTAAAATTGAAGCTGCAGCAATCGACAAATATTTACCATCGCCTTTTACAACACAAACATGAGGAATGGTTTGATATGGTTTAAATCGATTACCATCAATAATTATAAATTGAGGTTGTGGCTTTAACTGCTCCAAAGCACGGTGCATTGACAGAAAAGACGCATTTAGAATATTTATCTTATCAATTGTTTTATGATCGACAATACCAACGGCCCAAGAAATTGCATCACGTTCAATTTCTACGCGTAGCTTAAAGCGAATCTTTTCAGTTAATTTCTTCGAATCATTGAGCAAAGAATTTTTATAATCAGCAGGAAGAATAACCGAAGCGCCAAAAACTGGACCAGCCAAACAACCACGTCCTGCTTCATCGCATCCAGCTTCAATAATTCCTTCCTTATAATATGATAATAATTCCATTTGCCACAATTTAACTAAAACACAAAGTTACATTAAATTAGTATTATGCACTTTTGAATAAATATTTAATCTTATTTATTTACAATTTCCGATATTAATTGAACTTTTGAGACTTATAACCATAATAACGAAACAAAAATTCAATTTTCAATTCTCATATACTTACCGTACTTTTGAAGAAAATTTACAAAAATGTCGATAGTCGTTTCAAACCTAACCAAAGAATACGGAATCCAAAAAGCGGTGAACGATATTTCTTTTACCGTTAATAAAGGTGAAATAGTTGGTTTTATTGGCCCCAACGGTGCCGGAAAATCTACAACGATGAAAATAATCACCGGTTATATCCGGAATTATACAGGAACAGTAGAAGTTAATGGACTTGAACTTTCGAAAAACCTCATCGATGTTAAGCGACAAATAGGATATTTACCCGAACACAATCCTTTATATTTAGATATGTATGTTCGCGAATATTTGCGATTTGTGGCAGGCATACATAAATTAGGTAAAGAATCGGCAGCAAGAATTAATAATGTCATTGAACTTACTGGACTTGGAAATGAGCAAAAGAAAAAAATTGGAAGCTTATCGAAAGGTTATCGCCAACGTGTAGGACTAGCTTCAACATTGGTTCACGATCCAGCTGTTTTAATACTTGATGAAGCAACTACAGGTTTAGATCCAAACCAAATTGTAGAAATTCGCAATCTTATTGCAAATGTTGGCAAAGAGAAAACCGTTTTACTTTCAACACACATTATGCAAGAAGTTGAAGCTATTTGCCACAAAGTCATCATTATTAATAAAGGTAAAATAGTTATGGATGACATTTCTGAAAATGTAAATTCATATTCAAAGGAAACAAGACAAAATGTTTATGCTGAATTTTCAAAAGAAGTTGATGCAAAACAAATCGCGAATATCGCTGGAGTTGTTGAAGTCCAAAATATCGACAACAACAAATGGCTAATTGTGGGAAATGGACTAATTGATATTAGACCAAATATTTTTGATTTTGCAGTTAAAAATGCAGTTCAAGTTTTATCTCTACACGAGCAACAGCAAAGCTTAGAAGATGTTTTCAGAGAGGTAACGAAATAAACATTTTGCAAAACATTTTTTATTCTAAAAAAATACACTACCTTTGCATTTCAATATAACACAATTGATAGGGGACCGAAAGTCCCCTATTTTATTACAAAATAAGTAAGAATGATTAGTTCAAAAACAATAGAGCAAATAGTATCCGACAAAATAGCCGGAAGCCACATGTTTCTTGTTGAAGTTACAGTAAGCAGTCAAAATGCAATTACCGTTTTTGTTGATTCAGAAACAGCAGTAACCTTGAGCGATTGTATTGAAATAAACAAACACATTGAATCGCAACTCGACCGTGAGGTTGAAGATTATGAGCTAAGTGTTTCGTCGGCAGGTTTATCGGAACCATTAAAAGTTCCACGTCAATTCCAAAAGAATATTGGCAAAGACATTGAAGTGATTTGCAAAGATGGCTCAAAAAAAATTGGAACATTGCTTTTACATAGTGATTCGGGAATTGAAATTGAAACAATTCAAAAAATAAAACCTGAAGGAGCAAAAAGGAAACAAGAAATTGCTGTAAAAGAAGCATTAGCTTTCGATACAATGAAATCTGTAAGATTACATATAAAAATATAATTGTAAACCATCTAAACTTTAATCACATGAAGATAGAACATCAGAATCTGATCGAGACATTCTCTGAGTTCAAAGAATTGAAAAACATCGACCGCCCAACAATGATGCGTGTCCTTGAAGATGTTTTCAGAAGTATTTTGATTAAGAAATACGGTAGCGACCAAAATTTCGATATTATCATAAACATTCAGAAAGGTGATTTTGAAATATGGAGAAACCGTCAGGTAATAGCTGATGACGAATTAGAAGATCCGAACCTACAAATTTCGCTTACAGAAGCAAAGATGATAGATGAAGATTACGAAATCGGCGAAGACGTGAGTGATGAAGTTAAACTTGAAGACTTTGGCCGTCGTGCAATACTTGCATTACGTCAAAACCTTACATCTCGAATCCTTGAACTTGAAAAAGACAACCTATATAACAAATACAAACACCGAATCGGTCAAATCGTTAGCGGTGAAGTATATCAAGTTTGGAAAAAAGAAATGCTTATTCTTGACGACGAAGGCAATGAACTTATTCTCCCAAAAACGGAACAAATCCCAACCGATTTCTTCCGCAAAGGCGATAACGTTCGTGGAGTTGTTGTTCGCGTTGAAATGAGAAATAATAGTCCGTTAATCATACTTTCAAGAACATCGCCATTCTTCCTTGAGCGTTTATTTGAACTTGAAGTACCTGAAATTTTCGACGGATTAATTACAATCAAGAAAATTGTTCGTATCCCAGGTGAAAAAGCTAAAGTTGCTGTTGAATCGTACGACGATAGAATTGACCCAGTTGGAGCATGTGTTGGTATGAAGGGTTCTCGTATTCACGGAATTGTTCGTGAGTTAAAAAACGAAAACATCGACGTAATTAACTATACAAACAACAATCAATTATTTATCACAAGAGCTTTAAGTCCTGCAAAAATAACATCGATTGCAGTTAACGAAGCAAAAAAACATGCTGAAGTTTATCTTCGTCCCGACCAAGTATCAATAGCAATTGGTAAAGGTGGAACAAATATTAAATTAGCAATTCAACTTACTGGATACGAAATCGATGTATATCGCGATTCGGAAGAAGAAGATGAAGATGTTAACATTGAAGAATTCAGCGATGAAATCGAAAAATGGATTATCGACGAATTTAAAGCTATCGGTTGCGACACTGCTAAGAGCATCTTAGACAGAAGTGTAGCCGACTTAGTAAGAAGAACCGACTTAGAAGAAGAAACAATCTTAGAAGTACGTAATATTCTTAAAGCAGAATTCGAAAAATAAAATACTTGAACTGAGAGAAGACTCAAAAACACGGAAGTCTTCTCTTATTTCATTAATTAACAAAAAGGAAAAAAGGTTTTTTCACAAAAAATAATTAGGTTTGCATATCTAAGTAGATGTTTACATTAAACATTCCTTAGATAACATTCAATTAAGTTTATCATTTATGGCCTATCGACTTAATAAAGTAACGCGAGAGTTTAATGTTGGGAACAGCACTATCGTGGAGTTTCTTGCAAAAAAAGGACACATTATAGATCCTGACCCAAACACTAAAATTAGCGATGAAGAGTATCAGTTGCTGGTAAACGAATTCAATTCGGAAAAAAAAGTAGCAAATGAGTCGAAAAGTCTCAATATGGCTGATGTGAGAAAGAAAAAAGAAACTATCTCACTCGATGCTGTTGAGCAACCTGTAAACAACAATCCTGAAAATGATGCAGAACCAGAAGTTGATGAAACTCCTGATGTATCAATTAAAGTAGTTGGAAAGATTGATCTTCAATCTCTTAACACAAAAACACGTCCAGACAAAAAACCATACGTTCCTGAACCAAAGAAAAGCGAACCAAAAGTTGCTGAAAAGCCTGTTCAAGAAGTAAAGGTTGAAAAACCTATAGAGGTAAAAGCAGAAAAAGCTCCTGCTCCAAAAGTTGAAGCACCAAAAGCTGAACCAAAAGTTGAAGCTAAAGTAGTAACAGAAGAGCCTAAAGTTGAAGCTCCAGTAAAAAAAGTTGAAGAAGAACTTTATACACCCGATCGTCAACCAATAGACTCGAATGTTAAAGTTATTGGACGAATTGATTTAAACTTATTAAATCAAAAAACGCGCCCCGACAAAAAGTCGAAAGAAGAGCGTGAACAAGAGCGTAAAGATCGCAAATTCAATGGTCGTCCTCAACCTGAAGCTACAAAACCAGCTCCAGCAAAACCTGAAAACCAGGGTGGTAATAGAGACAATCGTTACGAACATAGAGATCGTTCTCAAAACGACAATAATGTATACAAAGCTCCAGTTGATAGATTAAGCGGACCTACAATTGTTGGTAAAATAGTACTATCGGCAAATGAAGATGATTCTGACCATAAAAAAGGCAAAAGAGCTAGAATCAAAAAAGACAATATTGTAAAAGTAGAAGACAATAAAAAGCCAGCAACACCTACAGAAGGTGGCGACAAGAAAAAAGTCTTTACAAAAAATACGAATACCAATAATAATAACAACAATAATAATAATAAAGGTGGTAAAAAGAAGTTTGAAAAACGTGAAGAGGTAAATGACAAAGACGTTCAAAAACAAATTAAAGAAACCTTTAACACCCTTTATGGTAAAGAGAAATCGAAAGCTGTAAAATATCGTCGTGAAAAACGTGATGCATATCGCCAAGAACAACTTGACGAAGAATCAAGAATGGAAGGCGACAGAAGAACCATCAAAGTTACTGAGTTCGTATCGGTAAGTGACCTTTCGAAAATGATGGATGTTCCAGTAAACGAGATCATTTCAACATGCATGAGTTTAGGTATGTTTGTTTCAATCAACCAACGTTTGGATGCTGAAACAATTGCACTTATCTCAGAAGAATTTGGCTTTGGTGTTGAATTCGTAACCGTTGAAATTCAAGAAGCAATTCAAGATGAAGAAGATACTGAAGATAAATTAAAACCACGTCCTCCAATTGTTACCGTAATGGGACACGTTGACCATGGTAAAACTTCACTTCTCGATTATATCCGTCGTACTAACGTTATTGCTGGTGAAGCTGGAGGTATAACTCAGCACATTGGAGCATATAGCGTTCGCTTAGACGAAGAAAGAAGCATTACATTCCTTGACACACCAGGTCACGAAGCGTTTACAGCTATGCGTGCTCGTGGAGCTCAAGTTACCGACGTTGCAATCATTGTGGTAGCAGCTGACGATAGCGTGATGCCACAAACTATTGAAGCTATCAACCATGCTTCTGCGGCAGGTGTACCAATTGTATTTGCAATCAATAAAATTGATAAAGAAGGTGCAAATATTGATAATATTAAACAACAACTTTCAGGTATGAATTATCTTGTTGAAGATTGGGGTGGAAAATACCAATCGCAAGAAATTTCAGCTAAGAAAGGTATCAATATCGACAAACTATTAGATAAAGTTCTTCTTGAAGCAGAAATGCTTCAATTAACAGCAAATCCTGACAAACGTGCCAAAGGAACCGTTATTGAATCGGAACTTGACAAAGGTAGAGGATACGTTTCTACATTATTACTTGAAGGTGGAACACTAAAAGTAGGTGATGTAATGTTAGCAGGTCAATATACAGGTCGTATAAAAGCGATGTATAATGAACGTAATCAACGTATACAAAAAGTTGGACCAGCTGAACCAGTTATCGTACTAGGTTTAAATGGTGCTCCTCAAGCTGGAGATAAGTTCAACGTAATGCCAAATGAAAAAGAGGCTAAAGAAATTGCATCGAAACGTGAGCAATTAATGCGTGAACAAGCAATGAGAACCAACAAACATATAACTCTTGATGAAATTGGTCGTCGTATTGCAATTGGTAACTTCAAACAATTAAACATCATTGTAAAAGGTGACGTTGATGGTTCGGTTGAAGCACTTTCTGATTCATTAATAAAACTATCGAACGACGAAATTTTAGTAAAAGTAATACACAAAGCTGTTGGTCCTATTACCGAATCGGACGTAATGCTTGCTTCTGCATCAGATGCAATCATCATTGGATTCCAAGTTCGTCCATCAGTAAATGCTCGTAAACTTGCTGAAAAAGAAGGAATCGACATTCGTCCATACTCTATCATCTACGACGCAATTAACGACGTACGTGATGCGATGATTGGAATGCTTTCACCTGAGATTAAAGAAGAAATTACTGCAACAATCGAAATACGTGAAGTATTCAAAATCACGAAAGTTGGAACAGTTGCCGGATGTTTTGTAACCGATGGTAAAATTGATCGTAAAAATAAAGTACGTATCATCCGCGACGGAATTGTTGTTTACTCTGGTGAACTTGGTTCGTTAAAACGCTTTAAAGATGATGTAAAAGAAGTTTCACGTGGATTTGAATGCGGACTTAACATACACAATTTTAACGACATTAAAGAAGGTGATATCGTTGAAGCTTACTCATTAAAAGAAGTTCAAAGAAAAACTCTTAAATAGTCCTTTTCTCATAAGTAATTACGGTTATGGATATCCAAAAAAAAGCTCCGATCACGACGGGAATGCCAACTTTCAATCACAAGGAAGTTGAGATTCTCTATTCGTCGGGACTGGATATCGACCATTTAGTATTAGATAAATTAATGCTTTTACCACGTAGAACACTAGTAGAAGACCTAGAGAAAGTATTACTCGATTCCATTATTCGCTACCCTGTTTTTATAGAAGCCGATAATAAAGATATTTTAACGGAAGAAGATATTACTTTCCCCATACATGCTTTAATTCTATTGGCAGAACTTCGTTCATCGAAGAGTTTGCCTTTGGTCTTAAAAGTATTCCGACTTGACGCTGATTTTATCAATTTTTGGTTTGGTGAATATGTAAATATGTTCCTATGGGAACCATTATATCAATTGGGCTATAGTCAATTGAATGTAATGAAAAATTTCATGTGCGAAGAAAACATAATAGCTTCAGTTAGAACTTCTGTTTCAACAGCAATTTCACAAATATCATATCATCAACCCGAAAAATATTTAGAGGTTGTAATGTGGTACAAAGAAGTTTTAAATCTCATGATACAAAATAAAGATAACGATACTATCTGTAATTCAGACGTTATTGGCTTCCTTGTACTCGATGCAACTAATATTGGTGCAATGGAAATTAGTCACCAAATTAAACAAGTTTACAAGCATCAAATGCCTAATGAATGGATTAGTGGAAGCTTGGAAAGTGTACTCGAAAAAATTATGGAAGGTGCTGACATTTCTGAAACACTTGAGATTAAAGATATTTTCCATCAATACGAAGAAATTCTCGACTATTTTTTCAGAAACAATTCTGATGTAGAAGAAGACGATGAATTATTCCGTTTTAGTAAAAACTAGAATAGCATAAAAAATGATATAAAAAAGGTCGACTAAATATTAGTCGACCTTTTTTGTATCCTTTAATTTGAGATTACATCTCAATAAATTCGAATTTAAGATTTAAGAATTTCGCATATTGATTACCTGAAACAAGCATATCATTATCTTCTTTTTCATAAAACCATTTAATGGTAATATTATTTCTTTCAATAAAATTTTCTAATTGAAGAAAAAGTTTTGCAATTTGCTTAGAAGATGCAGTATTAAAATATTCCAATTTTATTTCTACAACTATATTTTTTCCAGTAACCGATTGCATTGCTTCTTCAACCCAAGTAAATACTGGTTTGTAAAAGTCGATAGCATTCTCAGGTAATGAACGTCCAACAATAACAAAGGATCCTTTGTTAATGTCAAGTTCAACTTGAGGAGTATCTTCCGTCTTGTTAATAATTAATGATTCCATATCTTAATTAGATTCGTCTCTAAAACAGCGTAAAATTAAACTTTTTATTGTAAAAAACAAAAACTCTTATCTAAATTTCCCATTCAAACCCGTCTTTTGTGTCTTTTACTTTCACACCTAAGGCTTGTAATTCATCTCTGATTCGATCGGAAGTTGCAAAGTCTTTCTTTTGTTTGGCTTCTACTCTCATTTTCATTAAAAGGTTTACCATTCCCGAAAGAATTCCTTCGTTCGATGCATTATTTTGTTCAATCTTAATTCCTAAAATTTCAATTAAGAACGTATCGAACAACCATTTTAGTTCATCAATATCCTCTTGTGTAGCAGTTTCGGTTCCTGCCTTAACTGAATTTATTGTTTTTGCAGCATCGAATAAATGAGCTAAAACAATAGGACTATTTAAATCATCACCCATTGCATCGAAACATTTTTGCTTGTATTCTTTCACAGAAACAGTAGATGCTGATGTTGCTTGTAATTTTTGTAATGTATTGTATGCTGAGGTCAATCGTTCCAACCCTTTTTCTGAAGCTTGAAGTGCATCATTCGAAAAATCGAGTGTACTACGATATTGGGCTTGAAGTATGAAAAAGCGAATTGCCATTGGACTATACGGTTTTTCAAGAATTTTATTTGTTCCCGTGAAAAACTGATTTAGGGTAATAAAATTCCCTAATGATTTTCCCATTTTTTGTCCATTAATGGTAATCATATTATTGTGAACCCAATAACGTACCGAATCTTTACCTAGAGCAGCAACAGATTGTGCTATTTCACATTCGTGATGAGGAAACATTAAATCCATTCCACCACCATGAATATCGAATGTTTCGCCAAGATATTTTACACCCATTGCCGAACACTCTAAATGCCATCCTGGAAAACCATCGCTCCAAGGCGAAGGCCAACGCATGATATGTTCAGGTTTTGCTTTTTTCCAAAGTGCAAAATCCAATGATGCTCGTTTTTCATCTTGACCAGCTAGATCGCGAGTATTGTTTAACAAATCGTCAATTATGCGACCAGATAGTTTTCCGTAATTATGTTTTTTGTGATATGCTTCTACATCGAAATAAATAGAACCTTGCGATTCGTAAGCAAATCCATTAGCCATTATTTTTTTAATGAACTCAAGTTGCTCAATAATATGACCTGATGCACGAGGTTCGATGCTTGGCGATTTACAGTTAAGTAATTTCATACAATCATGAAAATTCTCAGTATAAAGCTGTACAATTTCCATTGGCTCAAGCTGCTCTAGTCTTGCTTTCTTCGCAATTTTATCTTCCCCTTCATCAGCATCGTTCTCTAGATGTCCAACATCTGTAATATTGCGAACATATCGAACTTTATATCCTAAAAAACTTAAATATTTAAAGAGAATATCGAAAATAATTGCTGGGCGTGCATGTCCTAAGTGTACTTCACCATAAACAGTAGGTCCACATACATACATTCCAACATTAGGTGCATTTTGAGGGACAAACTCTTCGGTTTTACGAGTTAAAGTATTGTAAAGAAATAATTTATTTGACATGAGAATCTTGTATTTAATAATGTCCAAAAGTACGGCATTTGAGGAAAAATCACAAGTTTTATTTCTAAAATACAAACAGTTTTTTACGATAATTTGAAACAATGATTTAAATTAAAATCGGATCAATAACAAAATGTATTAATGTAATTTTCAACACTCTACTTCGTCCAAATTGAACATTTGGAAAAATGAGCTATTTGATGTACCTTTGCAATCTTATTTTCAGAAGATTGGATAGACATTTCCTAAAGAAACAAGTAAGTTGATTGTAGCGAATATAGATTATGCCTGTAAATATACCAGATAAGTTACCATCGAATGATATTTTGAGAAATGAGAATGTATTTGTGATGAACGAATCGCAAGCCATTCACCAAGATATTAGACCATTGAAGATTGCAATCCTCAATCTTATGCCTGTGAAGATGACTACCGAAACGCATCTTCTTCGTATGCTTTCGAATTCGCCGCTTCAGGTTGAAATTACATTGCTTTACACCGCAACGCATATCCCTAAAAACACTCCAATGGAACATTTAAACATGTTCTATAAAAGCTTTAATGACGTAAGAGATAAAAAATTCGACGGCTTAATTATAACAGGAGCTCCCATTGAACATCTTGAATTTGAAGAAGTTTATTATTGGGATGAGCTTTCGGAAATAATGAAATGGAGCGATACGAATGTTACCTCTACACTATTTATTTGTTGGGGTGCTCAAGCTGGTTTGTATTATTTTTATGGAATTCCAAAATACGATATGCCTAAAAAAGTTTTTGGTGTTTTTGAGCATATCGTGCATGATAAAAATATTCCTTTGGTACGAGGATTTGACGATGTTTTTATGGCACCTCATTCGCGTAATACAGAAAATAAAGCTGAGGACATTCTTAAAGTTTCAGATTTACAACTAGTAAGTACATCGGATGATGCTGGAGTATACATAGCTCAAAGCAAAGATGGACGTAGGGTTTTTGTTACGGGACACTCTGAATATGAATTAACAACATTAAATGACGAATTCGTTCGAGATTTAAATCGTGGAATAGAAATAGATGTTCCTAAAAATTATTATCCAGAGAATAACCCAAAAAACTTCCCTCAAAATAGATGGAAAGGTCATGGTAGTTTGTTGTATGCTAATTGGTTGAACTATTATGTTTACCAACAAACGCCTTTTGATATTTAAATTTCACAAAAAACTAGTTTTTAATGCTAAAATGAAGACAATTTTTACGAATTTTGTAAAAACTAGTATTTAAAAATATAATTAAACATTATGCACTGTGAGAGTTGTACCTTTCAGTGTTAACTTTAACTCAAATTCACAATGAGAGTAATAAAATTCGGTGGCACATCTGTTCAAAATGCCATTAACATCAACAAAGCGAAAGCTATAATCAAAGAAAAGATTGCTGATGACAAACTTTTAGTAGTTGTATCAGCATTTGGTGGAGTAACCAACAAACTCATCGAAGTAAGTAACCTTGCAGCAAAAGGCGACAACACATATACGACGGTCCTTAAAGACATTGAAACGCGTCACATCGATACAATAAAAGAACTTATTTCTTCAGATAAACAATTACATGTTATTGAACATGTAAAACTTTCGTTAAAAAACTTTGACGATTTACTTCATGGCATTTTCTTACTACAAGAATTATCGACTCGTACGCTTGATATGATTATGAGTTTTGGCGAACGTCTTTCAGCATACATCATAGCAAATTCTCTTAAAGAAGAGGGTATCAATGCAGAATATTTAGATGCTCGTGATGTAATTAAAACAGACAAAAACTTTGGTTCAGCTAAAGTAAATTTTGAATTAACGAATGCAGCCATTAAACAACATGTTGGTAATGCATCAAAAATATTTATTGCAACAGGATTTATTTCAAGTACTGTTGATAATGAAACTACAACATTAGGTCGTGGTGGATCAGACTATTCAGCTGCAATATTTGCGGGAGCTTTAGATGCTAAAGTCCTAGAAATTTGGACAGATGTTGATGGAATGATGACTGCCGATCCACGTAAAGTTAAAAAAGCATATCCAATTCGTCACATTTCGTATGCCGAAGCAATGGAATTGTCGCACTTTGGAGCAAAAGTTCTTGAGCCTCGCACTGTACTGCCTGCATTAAGCAAGAAAATTCCAATTCTAATAAAAAACACCTTCAACCCATCGGCCGAAGGAACATTAATCACCGAAAAAGCTGAAAATAAAAGCTTACAGATTAGAGGAATTTCTTCAATCGATCATGTTTCATTAATTACCGTTCAAGGTAGCGGAATGATTGGTGAAGCAGGAATTTCATCGCGTTTATTCCAAGCTATTGCTCGTCAAAAAATCAATGTAATACTTATAACACAATGTTCAAGTGAGCATTCAATTACATTTGCTATTTTACCACAAGATTCGGAAAAAGCAAAAACATGTGTTGAAAGTGAATTTGAACTTGAAATAAAATTGAATTTAATAGATTCAATCATTGTTGAAAACGACTTAGCTGTAATAGCTGTGGTTGGTGAAAACATGAAAAACATACCTGGAATTTCTTCAAAATTATTTACAGCACTTGGTCGCAACGGAATTAATGTTGTTGCAATTGCACAAGGCGCTTCTGAATTAAACATTTCGGTAGTAATAAGTAATATCGATAAAGTAAAAGCAGTTAATGCAATACATGAAATATACTTCCTGTCGGATGTAAAAACGGTTAATGTTTTTGTCGTTGGAACTGGAACAATTGGTGGAGCACTATTAAAACAAATAGCATCGCAACACGACACTTTAATAAAGAAAAACGGTATTGATGTTAGAGTTACAGGTATTTCAAATATCGATGGTTATTTAATAGACGAAGATGGTATCGATTTATTAAAATGGGATGAATCAATAAAAGCTAAAGGTAAAAAGCCAGTATTTATTGATTTTGTAAATGAGATAAAAGATCTTAACTTAAGAAATAGTGTATTAGTAGACAACACTGCAAGTTACGATGTTGCATCTGTTTACGAAGAGTTATTAGAAAAAAGCGTTTCGATAGTTACTCCAAATAAAATAGCTAATGCAAGCGACTATACACGTTACTCAAAACTACATGCAATAGCAAAAGCATCGGGAGCACGTTTCTTGTATGAAACAAATGTTGGTGCTGGATTACCTGTTATAAGTACTTTAAAAGATTTGATTAATAGTGGTGATGAAATCATAAAAATTGAAGCAATTCTTTCAGGATCATTAAATTATATTTTCAGCAATATTAGTTCAACAAAAAAATTCTCGGAAGCAGTTAATGAAGCTCGTCAAAAAGGATTTACAGAACCAGACCCTAAAATTGATCTTTCGGGTAAAGACGTTGCACGCAAAATATTAATTTTAAGCAGAGAGATTGGTTGTCAAGTAAATCTTGAAGATATTGATATTTCAAACTGTTTAACTCCCGAAAGCCAAAAAACTGAAACTTGGGAACAATTAAGTCAAACACTTTCGGCTCACGATGATTCGGTTTATACAGCTAAAATAACTGATGCTGAGGGGAAAGGGAATAGACTTAAATATATTGCAACCTACGAGAATGGAAAATCGTATACGGCAGTAAAAGAAATTGGGCCAGAGCATCCTTTTTATAATATATTAGGAAGCGACAACATTATATCATTTACAACAGCACGCTATAAGACCAATCCATTAATTGTAATTGGACCTGGAGCTGGTGCTGAAGTTACAGCTGCTGGTGTCTTTGCCGACATCATCAGAATTGTTAATTACTAGACTATTGATAGTTAGTACTCATGCAAATAAGTACTAACATTAATATATTAATTAGAAAGATTTTTTATATTTGTTTGATAAGTGAAAAGGAATGGAATCTCTGATTATTGAAGCTGAACAAGACACACCTTCGGTGTTGTTTGATAAAGGTACAAATACCTTTATGATTGCAAATAGATCGTATCCCGAAGATGCAATTGAGTTTTACCGACCCGTTTTAGGCTGGTTGCGAGACTATATTAAGGAACCAAATGAACGAACAATATTTGATTTTAAGCTTGATTATTTTAACACAACATCGAGCAAACAAATATTTAAAATGATGCTTCAATTAGAGCAATTAGGTAAATCAAGAGATGTAATAATCCGATGGCATTACAAAAAGTTCGATAAGGAACTTCATAATCATGGTGAGATTTTCTCAAAAATCATAAATGTTCCATTTGAACTGATAGATTTTTGATAAATAAAACAATATTTAAATATTAATAAATAAAAAAGCTTATTGAGAATCATCAATAAGCTTTTTTATTGGGAATAGAATTAAGAGTGTATAAGCTCTAATTGTAAGAAACAAAATGTGTTTAAGATCAATAATTCAATATTACAAAAAGCCTAAACGGATAGTTTATAAACTCGTGTAAAGATGACTTTTAATCTAACAGCCCCTATTATCACTGATTAAAATCATAAAAAGATGTCTCACCTCTTAAATCAAAACTCTTTATTTTATCATTACTTGAATTAAGTGTTTCTTCAACAACAGTTAATGATTTAAATTCAGATAATGAATCGTCTGAATATCCTGATCCAAAATGAGATGGAAATGAAATTTTCGCATCAGAAGAAACAGGATTACCATCAATTATTGCCATTGTTAAAGTAAATTCCTTTTTACTCAATGTTACTGGTTGATAATAAAAATCTTCGGATCCATAACAAGCACTTCCCATTCCACCATCACCAAATGCAAAAGGGATAGCAGTAAATACGATAAGAATTGTTAGTTTTGATCTAAGGTTTTCGAAGTTCAGTATGCTCATATGTGCCATTGTTTTTCACTTTATATATGAATGTATATTTTTTCTTATTAATTATATATTCTAAATATGCTGTAGAATCGTTAACCATCTTCAGGGTTGATGCATTATAACCACTATAATTTCCTTTTAGTTTAAGTTTACTTGCATCAATTACGGGTAAAGTTCCCTTTATTTTAGCGCACTTTCCACAAGAGACTAAATACCATATACCAAGAGCTAATGCTAAAATTCCAATAATATGTTTAATCATAATATATTTTTAAATAACAAATAACTTATTGTGTTTTTACAAATCCTTTTGACACTATGACTGTTATTGAAAATCCTTTTTTTATGATTCCTTCAAAAAAATGGATTACTAGTTTAAAGATTTTCTTAAATCAAATCAAAAGTATGATTTTTTTTTAAAAGTTTGCATCAAAAAAATCAACTTTAAATATAGATTTAGGATTTTTCATAATAATTCTATCGAATAATGTTATTGCTACAAATTTATTAACAATATTTTAAACCCATTCTTTTGGAAACATATTTATAAATTTGATTATTACATACATCAGTTATGATGTTTACGAAGCGATTTAGTTTCCCCTTTAATTTAATGTATCGACAATACTGTTTGATTGTTAGCACATTTCCAACATTTTATTTAATCGGTTGGCTTGCTATAGGAAAAACCTTAGGACCAACGATAATTTTCAATAGAACGTACTTCACATCAATTATTGAAAAATAAAAAGCAATTGAAAATCGGCACTAAATGATTGTGTGTTTTGTTAAAAATCATACAATTTTCGCCATTTTTTCCTAGAAAAACACATTATAACATTCTACTAGAACACTATCTTTCTGATGTTTACAACAATTTGACTCAATATTACTCCATTTTTTTCTTATCAAATTATAAAATTATTTGCAAAGTACAATTTGTTAATTATCTTTGCTGCGGTTTGTGCTGAGGGATTTATATCAAATAAAAATATATAACACTTATTTGAAATGTGTGTTATTGCGGACTAAACGTCGGTTATCACCTATGTTTTTTATCAATTTATTAATATTCACATAATATTTAGACAAAAAACATATATAATATTTGTTATAACATATATTAAGCTTGCTATTTTAAGCAAAAATTGTAATTCATTAATTATTAACTAATATAAACCAATACATTAAATTTAAAAACAATTATGCAATTAAACAAAGTACCATTAAAGTTTTTAATCATTGCCGTACTTTCGGTAATAATTAATTTCAGAGCACTAGCAGGAAATCCTGTTTCTGAAATTCTTTTAGATAATGACACTATTAGAATTTCATCTACCCTCGTAAATTTCCCCGATACCGTAAATGGGTTTGATGGAGATTACTATCAACTAAAATTTGAGAACAAAATTGCAAGCACCATTTATGTTACTTGGGATCTCGAACTTAAGTACGAAGATATGTGTATTAACTGTGCCGAAACAAAAAAGCCTGAATATTACAGAGCTATAACACTTAAACCAAATCAGATATTTGAAAGCAATTGCAAGAAAGTTGAAGACAGAAAATATGTTATGCTTAAAAAATTCAATAACATGGATTCTAAAGTTTTAGTAAACTTTTTCTTGAGAAATTTAAAAACAAGCAAAATTTAATTCCGTATTTATGAAACAGAAAAAACATATTTTATCGCTGATTGTGTTGATTTTTGCCTTAACAAAAATCTCCTTTTCACAGCAATGTGCTCAGATAGTAGCATCGCCGGCATCGGCTTCATGTAATGTATCATACAATTTCAATGTTACGGGTAACTTATTTGGAACGACTTTTAACTTTAACTCGGGATCATTACCGGTTGGTTGGGTTTCTACACCTTATCAAGTGGCAAGCCCATGTGTAACAAAAATGATTGATAATTCATCGTATTTTTGGGCAACGACATTACTAAATGGTGTTCGTTATGTTGTAACAAATCCATTAAATGTATCTCAAGGTGGTGACATAAAATTCTACATGCGTTACGGATCAGATGATCCATCATCAGGATGTGAGGATCCAGATCTACCAGAAGAAGGTGTTTATCTTCAATACTCAATAAATGGCGGTAAATCGTGGATTCAAATTGCAACGTGGACACCAGTACCAAATTATGTTGGCCCATTATATAAATGGAATAAATATAGTTATACAATACCTGCAGCAGCTCAAACAACAAACACATTATTCCGATGGTATCAACCTTCAAATAGTGGCGATATGTTCGATAATTGGGGATTGGATAATGTTGAAGTTTCAGCAATTACATCTGCAACTACATTTGCTTGGAATTTTGGAGATGGAACAACTTCAAATGTTCAAAACCCAAGCCATACATTTCCTGCTCCTGGAACTTATACGGTATCATTAAATGTTGTTAGTCCAAATTGTATTACATCTACATCAACAACTGTAACTGTTGCTCCTGGTCCTATGTTAATTTCTTCAATAATTGACCCAAGTTGTCCTAATTCGAGAGATGGTTCTATTAATGTAAATTTCCAAAACGCTACATTACCTGTTACTTATAATTGGACTCCTAGTACATTAGGGAATACAAATACTGCTACAAATTTAGGTGAAGGGGCATACGATTTATTTGTTAGAGATAACAATGGATGTATTGCAGCTACTACTTTTGAATTAAAAAGCAAAGGTTCGTTAAAACCAATTGCATTAACAAAAGATGCATCAATTAATCTTGATGAATTAGGAAATGCTAGCTTAACAGCAGATAAGATTGACAATGGTTCTTACACTAATTGTGGAACAATTGCTTCAATTGCTATTGATAAAACAACATTTAATTGCTCAAATGTTGGAACAAATGATGTAACATTAACTGTAACTGATAATTTTGGAAATCAAACATCTGCAATTGCAAAAGTATCGGTTATTGATGCTATTGCTCCAGTTGTTGTAACAAAAGATTTAACAATTAATCTTGATGCTACGGGTGCTGCTACTATTTCAGTAGCTGATATCAATAACGGAAGTTCTGATGCTTGTGGTATTGCTTCATTAGTATTAGACAAAACCTCTTTTGATTGTTCAAATATTGGTGCTAACACAGTAACTTTAACTGCAACTGATGTTAATAGAAATATTTCTTTTGCAACTGCAACAGTAACAGTTATTGATGCTATCGCACCAATTGTTGCAACTAAAGATTTAACTATTATTCTTGATGCTACGGGCGCTGCTTCAATTTCGGTTGCTGACATTAACAACGGAAGTTCTGATGCTTGTGGTATTGCTTCATTAGTATTAGACAAAACTACTTTCGATTGTTCAAATGTTGGTGTAAACACAGTTACTTTAACTGCAACTGATGTTAATGGAAATGTATCTGCTGCAACTGCTACAGTAACAGTTGTTGATGCTATTACTCCAATTGTTGCAACTAAAGATTTAACTATTAATCTTGATGCTACGGGCGCTGCTTCAATTTCGGTAGCTGACATCAATAACGGAAGTTCTGATGCTTGTGGTATTGCTTCGTTAGTTTTAGACAAAACCTCTTTCGATTGTTCAAACGTTGGTGTAAACACAGTTACATTAACTGCAACTGATGTTAATAGAAATATTTCTTTTGCAACTGCAACAGTTACTGTTGTTGATGCTATTGCTCCAATTGTTGCAACTAAAGATTTAACTATTAATCTTGATGCTACGGGTGCTACTTCAATTTCGGTTGCTGACATCAATAACGGAAGTTCAGATGCTTGTGGAATCGCTTCATTAGTATTAGACAAAACTTCTTTCGATTGTTCAAATGTTGGTGCAAACACCGTTACTTTAACTGCAACTGATGTTAATGGAAATGTATCAACTGCAACAGCAACAGTAACAGTAATCGATGCTATTCCTGCTATTGTTTTAACAAAAGATATCACTGTTCAACTTGATGCTACAGGTGCTGCTTTAATTTCAGTAGCTGATATCAATAACGGAAGTTCAGATGCATGTGGAATTGCTTCATTAGTATTAGACAAAACTGCTTTCGATTGTTCAAATGTTGGTGCTAACACAGTTACATTAACTGCAACTGATGTTAATAGAAATATTTCTTTTGCAACTGCAACAGTTACTGTTGAAGATAAAATTGCTCCAGCAATTACTTGTCCAGCAAATGTATCTGTTATATCAAAAAGAGACGACTGTACTCCAGTAGTTACATGGTCTGCTCCAATTGTATCAGACAATTGTTTATTTACTGTTGCAAGTTCACAAAATTCGGGCGATCGTTTCCCTGTTGGTACTTCAGTTGTAACTTATACTGTTACCGATGCTTCGGGTAATGTAAGTCAATGTGCACTTAATGTAACTGTAACTCCAGAACCTTTAATTTCTAAAATTGCAAGTGTAAGCTTATATGCTGGAAACTTCAATATTTCATGTAAAGGTAAAAACGATGGTTCTGCAATCGTTTCAGTTATTGGTGGATGTTTACCATATTCTTATGTATGGTCGAACGGACAAACTAACCCAACAGCAGTAAATTTAGTTGCTGGGAAATATAATGTAACAGTTACAGATGCAAACAGAACAACAACTACGGTTTCGGTAACATTAACTGAACCTACAAAACTTATGTCTGACATTTCTAGTCCTTATGTAGTAAGTAAATACAATACAAGTTGTAAAGTTGAAGGCGATGGTTCTATTTCATTAATTGCTAATGGTGGTGTTTCACCATACAAAGTTATTTGGAGCAATGGAACACAAGCTTCTTTCGATTTATCGGGATTAAAAGCTGGTGCTTATACTGCAACAATAACTGACAAAAATGGTTGTGTTGCAACAAATGCAATTACATTAACAAAACCAGAAAATTGCAACTGTTTACCAACTCCTCCAGCACCTTCAGTAACTTGTGCTGTTTGTCAAGAAATAATTGACGGAAAAACAAATGCAAATTTAACTACAGGAAAAGTATCGTGTGTAAATAGAACATTTAATGGAAACATTAACACACAAAAAAGCACTCTTGTTATTTGTGGTGATGCTATCATCAATTCAGTAAACTTAAATGATGGTGACAAATTAATTGTATTAGGTAAATTAACCGTTCAAAACTTCAACATAAACAGCGTAAATGTTGTTTGTGAAAATTATGGTACTGTAACAATAACTGGTTCTGCTAACTTAAATGGCAAAATCACTAACAATGGAACTATCAGCTTCCAATCATTAAACATCAATAATGAAGGATCATTAGTTAATAATGGTTATACAACTATAAAATCAAACTTTGGTTTCAATGGTGCTTTTGTAAACAATGGTCAATTTAAAGTTGAAGGTGATGTTACATTAAATAGCAATGCTACTTTTACAAACAACTGTACATTAGATTTAGCTAATATTACAATCAATAGTTTGAAAACATGTGCTAATAATGGTACAATGACAGCTTCAAAACAATTATTGATGAATAGTGCAAACTTCCAATTAGGTCAAGGTTCAATTACATCGGTTAATAGTTTTACCGAAAGTCAATCGAACTTAGTAAATGCTGGTGCTAATTGTAATGTATTCCAAGTTGCAACAACAACATTGTTGAACAATGGTGTATTCAATGGTCCAATTGCATTTTGCGATAAAAATGGTGTTGAAACAAACAACAACGCTAAATTAATCAATGGCGCTACCTTCTCATGTTCAAGTTGTTTATATGTAAGTTCTACAACTAAATCGAACATTGAAGATACTGAGGTTGAAAACGTAACTGAAGCAACTGCATCTGATGTGTCATTTAATGTATATCCAATTCCAGTAGGTTCTGAAGAGAACTTAACCATTGCTCTTGGAGATGAAATTAAATCAGTTTCGATCTACAATGTATTAGGAGTAAAAGTTTACGAAAAAACAATTAATGGAAAATCATTAAGTGTTTTTGGAAAAGAATTAGGATTAGGTACTTTCGTTATCAAAGTAATTGGTAAAGATGGAAAAACATTCGAAAGAATGGCTATCGTAAAATAATTCAAGTTTTAAGGTTAATAAGATTAGAGGCTGTTTCACTTCAATGTGAGGCAGCCTCTTTTTTTGATTAATTAGGGACAACAGATAAACGTTATACCCAGACAAAACAGTTGATTGTAAAATATGCTGTCGTTAATTTTCCTCATTGGGCTTAGGTTTAACTTAAGCCTTTTATATTTTATACGCTGAGACTAAATTCACAATAACAGCAGGTGCATTGCCTCAATCAAAACCTAGAAGTAATTCTACGTTCTTACAGATACTTTCATATGATATTTACAAACTTAAATAATCAAGTCACTTGTTTCTTTAAATGAATAAAACAAATGATGTAACTTTGATTTAATGACTTATTTATGAAATATAAAACGGAAATATTCTTTGAATTCTAACGAAAGGATTTGTTCGGTGGGGGGTATTTATTTTTTTATTACCTTAGCATCTTAATTCCAGTTTAAACTATAATGGTATAAACCACATGAAAGTATTAATCATTACTTTTTTTGCATTTCTAACAATTTCGGTTTTTGGAAACGATTATGCTTTAATGAGATCGAAGGAGAATGCCGATACTATTCCTCAAAAGTATAGAACATATAATCATCAACCATTTAAGGTAATTGACACAACTGCAATTTGGATTTATCAGTATCAAACGAAAGTCGTTGATATGGTAAAAGTAAGTGCAAAATCAACAAAAGTGAGAAATAAAATTGTTGTTGATTATTACTTTAGTCTTGATGGTCAATCAGATTTATTCCAATTTACCTTTTCGAATTTCAAGCTTTTTTTTCTACTCAACAACAAAGTATATCAGGAATTTTGCCAACGATTTAAAACAACAGAATCGTTGTTAGTCCTATCAAAAACTGGATCTTTAGTTATCAATGATTTTATCGCTGAAAAAATTAAAGAAGGCTTAAAGCTAAAATAGCATTTCGTTTTAGAATAATATTGAACAGCGAACAAATCCAACTAAAGCATTATCAAGTTTAACGTCGGTTCCCGATGGACTGATTAAATATTGAAGGATAGGCTGAATATGTATGTTTTCATTTAATTCGTAAGAATAATTTAGCTCAATTGCAATTTCATGTTTATGAACAAAATTATGAAATCCAGCATTTGCAAATGCCAAGCCAAGAACATCATTCTCGCGTTTCTTAAATATTCCAGTATAGGTTACACCAGCACCTAAATAATAATTATGAGTATTGTTTTTAAGTGGACTATAGGCAACTTGTAAAAAATAATTGAAACGTCGTGATGAATCGGCACTACGCCATACATTTTGATCGATAATTGTATATAAACCTCTATTGTTTTTAAAAATAGTATTTAATGTTCCTGTAGAATCATCAACCTGTTTTAGTTTTGTGTGGTAATATGCTCCTAACAACCACGTAGTAGGTAAACCCGCAATTGGTTTAATCATTTGTAATTCAGAAATTGCTAATAGGCCATCTTCTCGTTTTATTTGCCAGTCGAGATTGTACTTGTTTTTATCAAAACCAGTAGGATTGCCATCGAACAAAGCATTTTGCCAAACAAAGTTTTCGTTTATATTCCATTTTTCCTCAATCCCTAACGTTGTTAATGGAAATAATGGAGCGGGTACATTATCGGAAATAACCGATGGTACACCAAACGAGCTATTCATAAATTTACCTCCGCCTTCGCTGATTAAAAACTCAGCATTCATATCTTGTAATCCTACGATAACATCGAATTTGCCAATCGTTTGTTTGTACCAAAACTCTTGTATAAACATGTGATCGCCAGCATCAATATTAGAAACTACTTGAAAATCGCCAACCAATTCCGATGGTGATTTGCCATGTGTAGCAGCCCCATTTATATACAAAATACCACCTTTCCACCATCCCGCTTTTTTTGTATCGAGAGCTATACGAATATTTCCCATTCCTAAAAAGCCACCACCTTTTCTTAATCCTCCATTAAGATTGGTAAAAAAATCCCCAATGTATGAACCTTCGTAAGTAAATGGATTCCAATCGTCGGTAAACGTTTGAAATTGATGCACCTCCTGGCATTTTGCCGTATTGCAAAAGGATAAACAGAAAAGAATTATCAATATGTAAATATTTTTCATTGATTAACCAAATTTGCTTTAAACAAAGATATCTCGAAAGTGTGTTAGAATCCTATCCCCAATTAAAGGGATATTTCAAGACTAAAACGATTGAAATTGAGGAAGGTTACAAAATGATTTTTAATTGGTTATATTGTTTTCTAAAAACACAAAACACATCTATTGAGCTTAAGATTTTTTAATACGCAAGAACATACTTTTGTAATATCTTTGCAGTATTGATTAAAAGCAAATAATATGTATAAAGTTCTGATAATTGAAGACGATCCTGATTTAAGCAGAAACATTAAAGATGCTTTAATTGATGAAAAGATTTCTGTAGATGTTGCCTTTGACGGCCTTTTAGCTGAACGAATGCTTAAAAAGTCGAAATACGATTGTATAATCCTCGACATAAATTTACCGGGCAAAAATGGTTATGATATTTGTCGTGACTTTCGAAAAATCGATACTATAACTCCCGTTTTAATGCTTACCGCTTTCGATGAATTGGAAGATAAAATTCAAGGCTTCAATTGTGGTGCCGACGATTATTTGACGAAACCTTTTTACATGAAAGAATTGATTCTAAGGATTCAATCGCTCATTAAAAGACGATCAAATTCTATTGGTTCAAATGAAATAAGTACTGAAATAATTGCTGGTGATATAACTATTTACACAAATACTCAAAAAGTAGTTCGACAAGGAACTGAAATTGTTCTCACTCCTCGCGAATATCAAATACTTCTTCGCTTAGTTCAAGCAAAAGGTGAAATGGTTTTGAAAAAAGATTTGATAAAAGAAATATGGGGAACATCATTCGATGCCAATACTAATACCATTGAAGTGTATATCAATTTCCTTCGTAAAAAAGTTGATAAGGCTTTTGGCAAAGATTCCATTAAAACAAAAATTGGTTACGGTTACTTTTTCGACGAAAAATGAATCTGAGAACCAAAATACAAATCTTCTTTTCAATAATAACTGTTACACTTATTGGTACGGTTTTGCTTTTTGTGTATACATTGTTTTATAATTATAGGGCAAATGAATTTCAACAAGAACAAATCGTTAAAATAAAAACTACACTTAAGCTTTTAACCGAAATTCAAAACATCGATCATGAACTTATAAAATCGATGGATAGAATAACAATCAATGAGTTATACAACGAAAAGCTGCTGATTTTCGATTGGCAAAAACGACTTATTTACTCAAGTATCGACGATACACCCATTTTACTAAAACGCTTAATTCTTGAAAAACTATCACCCAAAGACAGTTTAGTTAGTCGTAAAGATAAATTGTATGATGTGGTAGGAATATATATCGAAAAAGATGGCAAAGGATTTTATGGAATCAGCAAAGCTTATGATATTTCGGGTTATATGATGTTACATTATCTTAAAAACGTTCTTATTTTAAGCTTTATAGGGATTTCATTAGTATTGATTGTGTTGCTTAATTATTTCTCGGCTAAAATTACTCGTTCTATACTTCACGTCACTCGACAAATAAAAAACTATAACTTCGAAACAATTGCTGAACCCATTGTTACAGATAATACCAATGACGAAATTGCCTTATTGGTAAAACGTTTTAACGAGTTAATGTTAAAAATGAATCAATCGTATTTATTTCAAAAACATGCCGTTAATCATATTTCGCACGAATTAAAAACACCAATTGCAATACTCGTTTCGAACTTCGAAAAAATTGAAAAAGAAAACGATTTGCATAAAATTCGCGAACTTATTTCGATGCAAAAGGAAGATACTAAAAGCCTTAGCGACATTATAAATTCATTACTCGAAATTGCAAAGGTCGATTCTGGCAAAGAACTTCTTCAAACATCCATCAGAATTGATGAACTTTTGTTTGACATCATTGAGGAACTTACTGTTTTAAATCCAAACTGTAATGTTTCGTTAGATTATACTCCATCTATTGAAGACGAAATGAAGCTAATCGTAAAGGCAAATCAACGATTATTAAAGGCTGCAATTACTAATCTTTTACTCAATTGTTCACAATATAGTACCGACAATATTGCAAAAATTGTCATTTCGGTAAATGAAAATTCTCTTCAACTCGATTTCATAAACAAGGGAGCACAATTGAGTGTCGACGAACAACAATATCTTTTTCAACACTTTTTCCGAGGTGGAAATAGCAAAGGGAAACGTGGCTTTGGGCTTGGTTTAGTCTTTGTGCATAAAATGCTTACACTTCATAAAGGACAGATTAGCTATAAGGTTGAAGGTAACAATACCAACATTTTTACCATGACTTTGCCAATAGGCTAATGAATTGGATAAATTCAACTGAAACAAATCTATTTATACATTAGGACATTCTCCCTTCACCAAGCTAATCTTTATACACATTGCGGTATAAGTTATTTTGAATTGCCGTTCGGCTTTACAGGCTGTGTGAAAATGGCAATGATTTTTTCTTTTAATTTTGTGTTTAAAGATTTGCTATTAAGCTAAAATTTATCAATTTTAAGCTCTTTTTAAGGTCTATGCCATCACTTTTGCACTTTGATAAAAAGTGTAAAATATGGGATTTAGAATAATAAAGAATAGTGCATTTTCAATCTTGTTTATCCAAGCAATTATTGGGTTCCAAGCATGTTCATCGAACAAAACGGAAACGAACGAAACCGAATCGTTACCAGTGGCAAAACCTTTGGTTTTAGATACTGCCATCAACCAAGAATATGTTGCCGACATTCAAGCTTCACAAAATGTTGAATTACGTTCGCGTGTAAAAGGCTATCTCGATGCAATGTATGTAGATGAAGGAAAGCTTGTAAAACAAGGCCAGTCATTGTTTAGCATTAGTAATCAAGAGTATCAAGAAGAATTGTTGAAAGCTAAAGCTGTACTTAAAAATGCAGTTGCCGAAGTTAAAAAAGCCGAATTAGAATTAAAAAACGTAAAAATTTTAGTCGACAAAAATGTGGTTTCGAAATCGGAACTCACTTTAGCTCAGGCAAAACTCGAAGCATTGCAAGCAAAAGTAGACGAAGCCACAGCTTTTGAATCGAGTGCGAAGTTAAATCTATCGTACACCATCATAAAAGCTCCTTTCGATGGTATTGTAAATAGAATCCCGAATAAAGTTGGTAGTTTGATCGACGAGGGTACTTTGCTTACCACCATTTCGAACAACAAAGATATGTATGCATACTTTCACGTTTCCGAAAAAGAATATTTGGCTTTGATGAAAGAAAACAATGCAAGTCAACCTAAAACGGTTCAGCTACAATTGGCCGACAATCAAAAATATGCTTACAACGGAATAGTTGAAACGGTTGAAGGTGAATTTGATAAAAGTACTGGAAACATAGCATTTAGAGCAAGATTTACCAATCCCGAGCAAATACTAAAACATGGATCGAGCGGTAAAATTCTTATTTCAAAACAACTTAAAAATGCAATGATTATTCCACAAAAATCGACATTCGAGGTTCAAGAAAAGACCTGTGTTTTTGTGGTTACGAAAGACAATAAAATTGAAACACGAAGCATTCAAACCAAAATTCGTATGCCTCATTTCTATGTAATCGAGTCGGGATTATTGGCCGACGATCGATTTGTGTACGAAGGTATTCAGCGAGTTAAAGATGGTGACAGTATTGTTCCCGAAATAGTTTCGCTTAAAGAAAATGGCAAACTGTCAGTTGTAAAATAAGGTTGTTTCGAAAATAATGCTTCGATTAGCTCAGCATGACGAAATCCTTGCCTTTGGTCACCCTGAGCCTGTCGAAGGGTCATGTAATTAATAAGATATCAAACTCATAATAAAATAATAACCATTCGTCAATGTTTTCAAGATTCATACACAGACCCGTTTTGTCGATTGTAATATCGCTGATAATTACAATTCTCGGAATTATTTCTCTCTTTAAACTGCCAATGACGCAGTTTCCAAATATTGCACCACCCGAAGTTACCGTAAACGTTGAATTTACTGGAGCCAATGCCGAAACGGTGACAAAAGCTGCAATTGTTGCATTAGAACGTGCCATAAATGGCGTACCGGGAATGAAATATATGGCATCGGATGCTGCCAATGATGGAACTGGTAATGTTCAGGTAATATTTGAAGTAGGTACCGACCCAGATGTAGCTTCGGTAAACGTTCAGAACCGAATAGCTGCCGTTATGGATGAATTACCCAAAGAGGTACTTAAAAACGGGGTGAAAATTGCCAAAGAGGAAAAAAGTATGCTTTTGTACTTGAACCTTTTCAGTAGCGACAGCACTCTCGACGAAAAGTTTTTGTACAACTTTGCCGATATCAATTTACTAGCCGAGCTTAAACGCATCAAAGGAGTTGGTTTTGTTAATATCATGGGAGCAAAGGAATATGCAATGCGTATTTGGCTAAAGCCCGATAAAATGCTTTCGTACAATATCTCGACCGACGATGTGATTCAGGTTTTACAAGAACAAAACATTGAAGCTGCTCCGGGAAAAGTAGGCGAAAGTTCCGATAAAATGCAAAATGTACAATCGTTACAGTATGTTTTGAAATATACGGGTAAATATAAAACCGAAGATGAATACGCAAATATCCCAATCAAATCGGACGAAAATGGACGAATACTCAAAATAAAAGACATTGCCAATGTTGAATTCAGCTCAATTTTTTACGATGTTGAGGCAAAACAAAATGGTCGTCCTTCGGCATCTATTATGCTTAAACAGCTTCCAGGTTCAAATGCCAGTACCGTTATTGCCAATGTAAAAAAACGTCTCGAAGAAATTAAAGGAACAAGCTTCCTCAAAGGAATGGACTACGAAATTAGCTACGACGTATCGCGTTTTCTCGATGCTTCGATTGAAGAAGTTATTCGTACGTTTATCGAAGCTTTTATTCTTGTAGCCTTAGTTGTTTTTCTCTTTTTGCAAGATTTGCGTTCGACGCTTATTCCAGCCATTGCAGTTCCTGTATCTTTAATTGGAACATTCTTTTTCATGCAAATGTTCGGCTTTAGCTTAAATCTTATAACCTTGTTTGCATTGGTACTGGCAATTGGAATTGTGGTCGACAATGCCATAGTCGTCGTCGAGGCTGTGCATTTAAAAATGGAGAAATCGAACATCACTCCACTACGTGCTACCGAAAAGGCAATGAAGGAAATCAGCGGAGCAATTATTGCCATTACCTTAGTTATGTCGGCAGTGTTTATTCCTGTTGCTTTCATCTCGGGACCTACCGGTATTTTCTATCGACAGTTTTCACTAACAATGGCCATTGCAATTGTATTGTCGGGAATTATTGCATTAACATTAACACCAGCTCTTTGTGCCTTAATTCTTAAAAATCCTCACGGTCATAAAAAAACAAAGCAGAATTTCTTGACTCGCTTTTTCGATAGATTTAATGTTTGGTATCGCCAACTTTCGCTCCGTTATCAAAAACTGCTAAGTGTCATTGCAAATCGCAGAGTAGTTACCTTTGGTATTCTCATTGCATTTTGTGCTGGTACTGGATTATTGGGAAAAATGCTACCCAATGGATTTATACCTAACGAAGATCAAGGTTCGTTTTATGCAAGCATCACCACACCATCGGGCTCAACGCTAGAGCGTACTAAGGAAATGGTAAACGCAGTTCAAAAAGCCTGCGAAGGAATAGATGCCATCGAATCGGTTTCAACATTATCGGGAACCAATATCTTGTCGAATGGAACAGGAGCAACCTATGGATCGTGCATCATTAACCTAAAAAATTGGAAAGACCGT
>Ga0302286_10000312_pt1 | contig 40034 bp, 30 predicted proteins | sample III_Fen_E2_3_FD_198765 | JGI IMG/M metagenome (GOLD analysis project Ga0302286, IMG submission 198765) | Peat permafrost microbial communities from Stordalen Mire near Abisko, Sweden - III_Fen_E2_3 | ecosystem: Environmental > Terrestrial > Soil > Wetlands > Permafrost | place: Sweden: Abisko...
CCGTTCAAAAAATAGTTTAAATTGAAATAATGATATTTTTTAGACCCTGATTGTTCCGTTATTCTTTATCTTCTTTTGCATTGACAGATGAAGATATTGATTGCTGTACAATGAGATATTCAGCAGGCGTTTTTCCGATAAATCGTTTGAATGTTTTGAAGAAATTGGCTTTGGAACCAAAGCCACACTTATAACCAATGGCTTCGAGTTTTAATTTTTGCTCCTGTCCGCTTTTCAATAACCTGCATACATGATCCACCCGATATTTATTGATAAAGTCCGTAAAATTATATTCGGAGTAAGTATTGATGACAAAGGATATATGATGTCTGGGGATTTTGCTGTAGTGGGTCAGCTGTTGTAAATCACATTTTTTCGACAGATAGAGCTCTTCGCTCTCCAAAACTTCACTTAGTTTCAGCAAGATATTGTGGGCTTCCTCTTCACTGATATTTAGCTTACGCACAAATGGTGAACGAATTACCGGTAGAATATTTAATTCAGATTGTTTCACTGTTGGTACTGTAATGATGCTTTGCATAGAGAGTCCGGTGGATAATAACGACTGCATGAAAAGGTACACAATCAGTGAACTGAAGATGCATTGTTGGGCAAGGATACTTACCTGCATGGAGCTGGAGAATGTCCATACTAAGCTGTAGATAAAGGTGGTACCCAAACTAAGCGCAGATAAATACATCAACCAGCGGATATTTATTTGCTGTTGATCTATCACTAACAGATAGTCCGAAGTTCGGAGCTTTCGGACTTTGAGTAAACAATACGAAAAATAACAAACAGACTGAATATAATACAGCACCGTGATACCGACCACCATCCAATGTTCGGCAAACGATTCGCTTAATAGCATAGCAACGCGTTGGCCAGGGGGAATAGCTGCAAAATAGAACAGAAAACACAGGGCAGGAATAATAGGTAAGGCATGGTAGCCAAGTTGTTTTTTCCACTGGAATTGATTATTCCCCAATAGCATTCGGACATAAAAGTACAGGGTAGGAGCAATGCATAATGAAAGAACAAGGTCGATAGGGTAATAGAATGACAGCAAAAAATCCGACCTGGCAGACAAGCCGGAATACAGATAGGCAACAGAAAAATCCCAACAAGCGAGCAAGAGAAAAGCGATGGCAAGAAAACAACTTACCCTTTGCAACGGAGCTTTTTTCCAATACAGCACAATGGAAAAAACAATCAGCATTAAACCGGAAAAAAACGATATGCCTGCAATAAACATATAACTTCGAACCTGAAAAATGTAAACAAATCAAATTGATAAACTCTGAAAACAAATAGACTAAAAAATGTATTGACGAAATTGATTCTCTACCCCTGAGTTTTAAACTCAGGGGTAGAGAGCAAAGAAACTATATTGAGATATTGCCGAGGCGGTCGATTTTGAGTTTGATGCAGACTTCTTTAATTGATTTCTTGTTAAATGCAGCTGTTTTAGCATCAAAAGAACCTGATAGTTTTTGCTTCTTTTCATTCCAGCTTAAATCCACTTCTTTTGGAAAAATATTCTTTGCAAAAGAGTTTTGACTGAAATAAGCGGTTACACCAGAAAAATCGTTTACGTTGAACAATCTTTCCATTTGATGTTTGTTTAATTTGCTAAATTCTATTAGGTGAGGCATATCTACTTCTTCTTCAGTTGGAACGTAAACTAGATCCAATGGAGATAAAACTTTTTGCAAAGAATTACCAATAGCATTTTTTTCGGGAACAGCTTGCAAACCTTGCTTCAATCGCTCAATGACAATATTTAAAGGAATTGTTTCATACGCCTTTTTGTTATTTGAATCAGAGTATATAGCAAAATAAAGGTTTGGAGCACCTTGAACAAATTTACTTGGTTTATTATTGGTGATACCTAATGCAAATCGACTGCTCCCCATTTCATAAAGGCGAACTTTGTAAATTGGTTTATGTTTTTTACCCTCATTTAATTCTAATAAATTTCTATTCATATCTTCGATTCCTTCTGGAGAGAATGCCAGATCTGGATTGTTTTCGCTTCGTTTTAAATGCTCTTCAAGTATCTTTTGAATACCAGTGTCTGTTATTTTCCATATTTTCTCAAGAGTAAAACTTGTATCTAAGTTTTTTCGGGTTGCCGTCAGAAAATTTCCTTTTGACACGTTCACCCAAGGCAAGTCAACTTTACCGGAAATAGTTTCTTCGTGTAATGATTTTCTTATTGCCCAATTTGTTCCTTCCTGTTTTACTTTGGCTTTTACTTTATGACCTTCTTTTTCAATCCATTTCTCGTAATTATTGGTTGCTTTATTGATAACACGAAGGTTTTGCTTGAAACTTACCACAACTGTTTCCAAAGCAGTGCGGGCATCAACGGTGAAGTTGTTCCACGGCTTTTTGAATTCTTTAAAGACATCTCTTTCAACTTGTTTGTTGGTCTTTTTGTCAATCCACGTGTCTTTGCTTCTAACTCGCAACTTGTTTTGCAAATCATAACGTGAAGTTTCCGATTTTGCCGATTGATTATTGAGCAGGTTAACGTGGTCTCTTGTCATACAGGCAATAACTAATGCATCCATTGCGTGGTGGCGGTGGTCAATTCGTTTCTTTTCAATTCGTTTCGAGTCGGCAGGCGAATACTCCACTGGAACGAACTTTTGATATTGTTCGTTCCAATAGGTGAACGCATCGCTATTGGTCAATTGATTCATCCGTTCAAAGCGTGGAAGTATCAAATCGTTCCAAACTGCATCCATTCCCCAGTCTTTTTTCAGAACTGTGGTAATTTTCCCGTTCCCGGGAATCAGGTTTTTTGAATTGATACCGTCATCTTCTTTATCTGCACGAACAATATTTGAAAGCAACGACGAAATAAACTTGCTGATATAGCGTGTGTCGTTCATTTGACGTGCTATCATTTTTTCGGGAATTTCTTCTAATAATAAGTTTTGCCGCTTGGTCTTGCTCTTTGCGTAATGCTCTTTTACAAAAGTTTGATATGCTTCTTCTGAAAAAATCTCAACCACTTTTCCCATTCCGCATTCTACTTTCGTGCCGTGGTGGTTTTTGATAAATTCCAAACCAAGTTGTGCATCTTTCAGTTGATTTACAGCAGATTCACAAATCACTTTGTTATTGAAACTGTCGTCAAAATAGCGTTTTTTAGGAATAATGTGTTCTATTTGATAATCTTCGGTAAACAAACGACCCAGCGGTATCATCTGTCCGGTGTAGGGCGATCGATATTTTTGTTCAAGCCAAAGCTTGTAGCGTTGCAATTCTGATTTGCTGGGTTGCGATGATTTGCTGATTTTGACAATATCTTCGGGTAATTCAATCGTGGAGTTCAGCACGCCATCTTCGTATATCTTCAAAGCATCTTGCTGCATGGGAGAGAATGGACGAACATTTTCAATCTGAAGTTTTCCGTCTGAATTTTCTTTCAATTCCGCTAACAATGCTTTTATTCGCAGATTTGTAGCTTCATTGTTGGTAACTTGTTCGGTCAGTCGTTTGCGATCATCGGCAGTATTTTTCATTTCACGACCCAACTCAACGTGGATTTCATTGAAAAAATCTTTTGCACTTTGCCCGAATTGTTTCCATATATCGCGAACCACTCGTAATGTCTCAGTAATCACCTGTTCAACAATTGGGTTGCGCAGAGAATGTTGTTTGAAATCCTCGAGATATTGTTCCAGTTCGGCAACAGAATTCCATTTTCCGGCAATATCAGCTTCAGAATGGCGGTCATAAATCACATAGCTCGCCAACCAAATAGGCAACCCTTGAAAATGATTATTGTCAGTAAGATTTATTGCTTTTTCCCTGACACGGGTTTTAATACTTTCATCATATTCGCCTGAAATTGTCTTTTCAATTCGGCCTTGTGTTTTAGTATCAATAGCCTCCCAACTCCAATACTTACCGAGTCTCATTAATGGTAGAAGTTTTTTGATAGCCTTTTCGGAATAAGCTCCGTATTCACTTGGGAATGGCGGAAACTTCTTAAATTCTTCAACAAAAGAGCTTTCGTCTAACTTATATTTGTTAGCGAATGATTTTAACGCTGCTTCATATTCTTTCTTGTCGGTTACAGAATAGATAATGTGCCACAAATGCTGTTCTATTTCGGAAGTCAGAAACTCAGTAGGAACATTTGCTACTTTTTCCAATCTTCGCCTGATTTCATAACCAGTTGTGTTGCATGGATACTTCTTCGATTTGTCTTCTTCTTTTTCTTTTGAATCGTCAAAAACATAATTCCAGCGGTATTTTGCAATTTCTTTATCTACTTCTTTGTTGATGACTGCTGGTTTTGTACTTGGAAATTTTTCCTTTAATATAGGGGTAATAAATTTTTTCAAAATATCTTTATGTCCGACTTCTTTTTGTGTCATCAAAAACTCAAATAGATTGACAATATCCTCCGTATTTTTCAGAAATTCAGTAGTAACATCTGCATCATCTTCTTTTCGGTATATCTTGAGGTTCGACAACCATTGCCACACACGAAATTCTTGATAAAGTAGGTGTGATTTGGGAATAGACTTTAGGTATTCCTTCACCTGATTACCATCTTTATCTTTATGAATTCTGTATTCTAACGAACAATTGCCAATTGAGGATTTTTGGCTTCGGAGCGGACGTTGGTAAAAAATAATATCTTCAACAAATAAATGTACAAAATCACGTTTGCTTAAAACGAGTTGTTGAGCTTCGTTGTTTCGATAAATCTCACGCACACAGTCGTTATACAAATCATCGGTAAATAACTCTGGTTGCAATTCAATTTGCTTTTTAAGAATGGCAATTAATTCCTCCTTGTAGAATTTTCGTTCAATGGTGCGAACCAACTTGCCTCGAATCTTTTGTGAAGGGTTTTGCAATAGGTTTTCGTAAATGTAGGCACCTACTGTTGTGTTAGCATCTTTTATTTCTTTCTCAGTTTTTATTTTTATAAGTTTCCATTTTTTCTCCCAATCTTCTTCAGTTGGTATTGAGAATCTTCTTTTTAGACTTCCATCACCTTCAAACCTATCATTACCATCTTTATCCAAGTCAACAGTTGCAATAATATGCTTTTGTAATCCACTCCAATTTGGAACTTCTTTGGAAAAGTACTTGCCACTATCTCCATTTGCGAGAGTAATTTGTATAATTTTCAAACCTTTGTAAACAGAGCCTGTGTCAACGATACGATTAATGATTTGTGTATCAAAGTATATTCTTGTTTGTGCTGTTCTTGTTGCATCAGCATCATCTTCGCCCCGCAATTGATAATACCCCCGCTTTTGGTTGAAGTTTAGGATTATCCACGCCAATTCTTCTTTTGCTATTTTTTGGCTTAGAGCTTTCTTTCGCAAATAGTAAATAGTCCAATCATAAGAAATTTTAGTCTCTTTCCCGTTCGGTTTTGTATAAAACAATTGAGTTTGCGATTGCTTAAAATCCCTCAACATTTCCTCAAAAGAGCTTATAAATATGAAATCTCGATTATTGTAAGTCAACTTCGGTTCGGATTCATACACAAACTGGCCGAAATGTTTTTCGAAATCAATTTCTTGGGCATAATGCTCTGGCAAGAATTTCAACACATTTAATACACGGTGCAACCGCTCACGACGCAGTAAATGACGCTCACGAATGCGGCGAATTCCCCGATAGCTTGTTCGGGCTGCTGTTTGTGTTTCCAAAGGTTTTCCACCAGAAAAAGTATCTAAAACATCCTGAGTCATCGGTATAATTCGACTTCCCATACCCTCGATTTTGTTATTTTCTATGTCTACCAATGCCCAGCCAATGCTATTAGTTCCTAAGTCCAACCCTAAAATTCTTCTCATAATATTGTTTTTAAGTTATACGTTCGAGGCCATAAAGTTAAAGTATATTTTTTATTTCGCAAAGTGTTTGTACAATTAATTAAAAAACATATTTTTGTCGTACAATTTTTGAAGCAAATCACAATAAGGATTATTCCGTTGTGAAAACATTTGGTAAGCCTCTCCGCCATATAGTGGGAGGCATTTTTATTTCCAAATGTTTCATGAATACATATTCTAAAAAATAGACTTTTTTATGAGTAAAACATTTAAGGCGGGGCAACTCGCCTTTTTTTGTACCAAAGGAAAGGGGCAAAAATAAAACAGGTTGAATTCAATTAAGAACTCAACCTGTTTTATTTATTTTAGTCAGAATTACTGCAATTCTCCGGCTCCTTGGCGTATAATAACCGGTTCGTCTTCAGTACAGTCAACTATGGTGGAGTGGATTAATCCTCCCATGCCGCCATCTATCACCAAATCTACCTGATGACCGTATTTTTCTTCAATCAGTTCAGGATCAGTGATGTATTCGGTGGTTTTTTCGTCGGTAAAAATAGAGCTTGTCATCAGTGGGTTGCCCAGTTCGCGCACTATTTCCAACGCTATAGTATTTTGAGGCATACGGATACCCACTGTTTTTTTGTTTTTAAAAAGTTTGGGTAACTTGCTGCTTCCGTTGAGGATAAACGTGAACGGACCGGGTAAGTTCCGTTTCATAAGCTTAAAAGATACATCGTCCATTTTAGCATATTCGCTTATCTGACTCATTTCATGACAGATAAATGATAAATTGGCTTTGCGCATATCGTGCTCTTTCAGCCTGGCAATAAACTCAACACCCGATGCATTGAATATATTGCAGCCAAATGCGTAAACGCCATCGGTAGGAAAGATAATAATTCCGCCTTTGCGTAATACTTCCACTACCCGACGTATTTCGGTTGGATTTGGATTTGTATCGTAGATTTTTAAAAGCATGCGCAAATTTACAACAAAAAATCCCGTAAAGTAACTTTACAGGATTTTTTGTTATTGAAACTAAATCTTTAAGTCTCCTTTGGGGGATTTAGGGGGCTTCAAAAAGCGTCGATAATAGCTTTGAAGTCTTCAACTTTCAGAGAAGCACCACCAATCAAACCACCGTCGATATCAGGTTGAGAGAACAATTCGGCTGCATTTTTAGCGTTACAGCTACCACCGTACAGAATCGATGTGTTTTCGGCTATTTCCTTGCCATATTTTTCAGCAATAATACTGCGGATAAATGCCAGAGTATCCTGAGCTTGCTCAGTAGAAGCAGTTACACCGGTTCCGATAGCCCAGATTGGTTCATAAGCGATTACGATTTTCTTGAAATCATCTGCGCTCAAGTTGAATACAGTTTCGTCCAATTGGTTTTTTACATAAGCATTTTGTCCGTTAGCGTTACGTACTTCCAACGCTTCACCGCAGCAATAAATCGGAGTCAAACCATGAGCCAATGTCAAAGCTACTTTATCGTTTAAAATAGCACTTGTTTCGCCATAATACTCACGACGTTCAGAGTGACCAAGAATAACATATTCAGCACCTGTAGATTTCACCATAGCAGCACTGATTTCACCGGTATAAGCACCTGATTCTTTGTTAGCGCAGTTCTGAGCAGCTACACCAATTACTTTAGTGTTGATAGCAGCAGCTACACTTGCAAGGTGAATAAACGGAGTTCCGATTACTACATCACAGTTTAATTTTGCACCAGCCAACGCTTTGTTTAGTTCAGTTGCCAATGCCAACCCTTCCTGCAGGGTTTTGTTCATTTTCCAGTTTCCTGCAACAATGTTTTTTCTCATCTTTTTTATATTTATTTTAGTTTGAAATTATTTACTTCGCTTCAGACTTATCAAAGTCTCTCCAGTTCCATTTACCCAGTACATTACCACTCTTAATCAACACCAATCCGGGGTTAGCTCGTATAACTGTCTTCAGGGCTGTCATATCAGTTTTCCAGAAAGGATAGGTCACACCGGTTTTATCTGTAAATTTACGTATATCGTCGTCGGACGAAGCTGTCAACGCATAAAATTTAATACTTTCTTTCCTGACTTTCTGATAGATTTGCTCAGCTTTCATAGCACCATCAACAGAAGTTTCATTTATGTCGTAACATATCAGTAAATACGTATTTCCAGAGTAATTGAGAACTTCTTTGGTTATATCGTCAAACTGTTCATTCATTATCGAGAAATCATGGATAGGAGCTTTGTATCCTTTTGAAATCAGTACTGATTTTTGGTCTACAAAAGTCCAGCTAGGGTCACCCTTGGGGTAATTTTGGAGTGTAAATTCTTTTTGTTCTCCATTTTTCTGATAAATAAAAGTGGTTTCATACACATCAGAAGGAGCATTATCCGGAATTTTCATGGCTTTAGGAATATTCACCCCAATTTTGTATGGAAGAAAATCTATCATAGGTAAATGGCGGTAGCTATAAAGAGATAACGAAACTCCGAGAGCAATAAACGCGAAAAATATCAGGAACTGGATTTTGTTTGTTAGAAAAGGATGAAATTTAAAATTGTATATTATCATCAAAATTACAATAGCAAGGAGTACGATGTTTTTTGAAAAAGTAGCCCAGTTGCTGATGATCAAAGCATCGCCAAAACAACCACAGTCGGTGACAGGATTTTTAATGGCAATGTATAGTGTTAATGGTGTCATTATCAGCATAAAGATCAATGCCAATACGTTTGTCAGATCAATATGTATTCTGAAAATCATATTTAGACCAATTATCAGTTCTAGTGTAGAAAGTGCTATTGCTAACGGGAAAGCATAATCGGCCATAGATTCCATAAAGCCGCCGAAATGGTGCAGATAATCTTCTATTTTATATGTAGAGCCGAGTGGATCAATTGCTTTTACGAAACCGGAGAAAACGAATACCGCACCAAAGAGAATGCGACCAATTTGTAAAGCAATGTTTCCGGCATTTTGCAGGAGTTTGTTCATGATAATATATTTTTAAGTACTTATTCAAAATCTTGAATAAATACAACAAGCTGGATATTTAATAGTTTCTTTTTTATTGAATTAACGCGCAGTCATCAATAAATCAGGCCGCTTCATTAATCTTTATAAGCCCGAAAACAGCATAATTAATCATATCGAAGTAGTTGGCATCAATGCCTTCGGAGATCAATGTTTTGCCTTGATTGTCTTCAATTTGCTTAGTTCTGTAAATTTTCATCAGGATTAAATCAGTATATGATTCTATGCGCATGCTGCGCCAAGCTTCGTCATAATCATGATTTTTGTCCATCATAAGTTTTTTTGCTTCGGACATGTACTTAGTGTAAAGCTCCACACCTTTATCGTAGGATAGATCATCAGTTTCAGAACATCCCAATTCCAGTTGAATTAAACCAATGATGCCATAATTTACAATGGCTATTAGTTCCGAACGGATGCCTTCGTCAACTTTTGAAACTCCTTTTGTTTCGATACTACGAATGCGGTTAGCTTTTATAAAAATCTGATCGGTAACTGATTGAGGACGTAGAATACGCCACGAAGCACCGTAATCTTTCATTTTTTTTGTGAAAATATCGCGGCAAATAGCAGCAACCTGATCAAATTGTTGGTCGGTATGGCTCATGTTTAAGCTGTTTTTTTGAGCTACAAAGGTATAATTTTTTGTTGAAATGAGCAATCAATATGCTCATAGACTTTTGGTTGATTTAATTATACCACTTTGTCATACCAATATGTATTAATGCCGGAATAATGCTACCTGAAAGTAGATTTTCCTGTTGCTCAAAGAGGATGAGATAAGGCGTAATTCGCTGATTATGTATGCTCTATTGTCTTGGTATATTTATTGCTCTATTTTAATAAGCAAACTATATATTTACAAACTAAACTACAATGTGAATGGGTACAGTACAAACGTCAGCAGATCAGGTTGGTTTTTATGAGTTAGAAAAGGTAAGATTTATAATTAAAGATGGTTGCGGTCTGGATATAGCGTATGCTTACGAGGATTTGGTTTTTTCGGAACACGGAATATTTATTCTTCAGTATGCCGACAAAACATCTGAGTCAATGTATTGTTGGTTTAACAAAGATTGCAATGATAATGAAAGATTTTCTTTGTTCAAATCGTTGACTACTTCGTCTCATTTAAACAAGATGAAAATTGAATATAAAGGCAAATTTGAAATGATTCAGCAGGATGGTGAAGAAAAAATTGATATTCGATTTATTGAGCAAAAATAGACATAAATATATGTTTTGCGAGGCTTTCTATGAGTGTTATTTTAGTTTAGGACTCAAAAGAATTGTGAATATTTGATGTAAAGTTAGGTGTTATAGATATTTATTTCGATATTTGTAATAATAACACCTAGAACCTATGATTCGACTATTACAATTAACTGTATTTTTTCTGCTTATTTCAACTGTTTTTTCTGTCGCGCAAAAGCAGGGAAAAGCTTCTTATTACAGCCATAAACTTAAAGGCAGGCATACTTCTGACGGAGGAAAATATCACCCGGACAGTATGACTTGTGCTCATCGTACTTACCCTTTGGGAACAATCTTGAGAGTAAGAAATCCTAAAAACAGCAAACAAGTTTTTGTTAGAGTAACTGATCGTGGACCACACCAACGAAGACTCATGATCGATTTATCTTACAGTGCAGCCAAACAATTAGAAATTATCGGGGCAGGAATTGCACTTGTCGAGGTCTCGCGTCTTGACTCCATGCCACTGAACATTCCTACTCCTATTTATAACCCACTCCCTATTCTTCGGCTAAGTAAAGTGGATGAAAATAGAGCATTGCATCCTGCCAGCTAAATTCTCCTTTCTTTATTGATATTGCAAAGCATTTTGATTGAAATTGAGATGTATATTTTCATGTTCGGGAATGGCTGTAATTTACAGAAACAATTCACGAAATTATTGTAAAAATAAAATAAATTTCTCATCTTTGTTCCACTTTATCATGGTGACTATTGAGTCTTACAATCTATTACAATCATTTTAAAATTAGAAAAAATGTTGAAACGAAATCTACTTATTTTATTCCTCTTTCAATTACTGAGTTGGCAAGGTGTTGCAGGTCAAGATCAACAAGACTATAAAAAAGGGTGGGAAGCATTTACCAGTAATAACCGCGTTGATGCCAGAAAGTATTTCAATCAGGCTTTAGCCAATCCCCAAACCAAATCTGATGCATTGCTAAGTCTTTGTTTATTAGATTGGACTGAATTTAAAAACGATGCTGCGTTCGATAACTTTCGTCAGTTTTATACTTCCAGTTCTAATCCACATCCTTATTTGTATGCATTTAGTTCTCTTCCCTTTTTACTTCAATCGAGCGAAATTTTACCACAAAGCAGAATTGATTTTTTTGAAAAAATAAGTGCTGATCCAAAGATGAACGGAACGCTAAAAGCCATGATTTGTGAACGTTTGGGATCGTATTACGAGAATATCAATAATTTCAAACATGCCAAAGAATTGTATAGTAAAATGGGTGCTTTGAGTCATTGGCAAGTGCTTGGAACATTTGATAATACATCGGGCAGTGGTTTCAGCAAAGATTGGGGTGCCGTAATCAAATCATCGCGAACAGATATCTTTAAAAATAAAGTAGATGCTGATATAAAGTGGTACACACCTACCTGCAATAAACCCAATAACTGGTTCCATTTGGAATACTACTTTCCTCTGAATAATACTATTACATATACGCAAACATTTGTAAACAGCCCGGTAGAGCAGGATGTTTACCTTCGGGCAGGAAATTCAGGTTCATTGAAAATATGGATCAATGATGCTCAGGTATCAACAGTTTCGGAAGAACGGAATTGTGATATAGATATTTATGCATACAAAATAAAACTCAACAAAGGAACCAATCGAATTCTGGTTCAGATAGGGCAGAGTGAAATAGAAGATGCCAATATTTTAATCAGACTTACCGATGAAAATGCCAATCCCGTTCCGGGTTTAACTGATTCGGACATTAATGGAGATTATTCAAAATCGACAACTCAACCAACTAATGAATTGTTGCCATTTTTTGCTGAAAGGTTCATGGAAGAGAAAGTTCGCGAATTACCTTCAAATCCTTTGTATTACTATCTCTTGGCTGAAATTTACTTACACAACGATAAAGCATACGAAGCCACCAAAGTGCTGAAGAAACTTGAAGAGCTAACATCTAAATCAACTCTCACTTCGTATAGACTATCAGAAGCCTATACAAGGGCAAAAAACAGAACTGATTACGAAAAGGAACTGGGCAATATTAAACATTTGGATCCCAACTCATTTTGGGGCTTACAGGAACTTTACAATGAGGCTGTAAAATCAGAAAAATACACCGAAGCTGAAGACATTTGTAAAAAAGCTAAAGAATTATATGGTGAAAATTCGGTAACGGACGAATGGACTATCAATGTGGCTTCATACCAAAAACGCTATGAGGATGTGATGGCTTTGGCAAAAACGCTTTACAAAAAATATCCCAGTCGGCTTGATTATATGAAGTTGAACTTCTCTATTGAAAAAAACACATCGAAAAACCCTAAAACATCGGTTGCTGTCATTGAAAACTATTGCAAATCGTACTTTAATGCGAGTGCGCTGGATTTATTGTCGAAAACTTATATCGAGCAGGGAAATTCGGACAAGGGGCTAGCTACACTAAAACAAAGACTTGACATTATACCTTATGGCACAGGATACTGGGACGATCTGGCGTCGGTTTTGTTTCGTATGCAGAAGTACAAAGAAGCGTTGGCTGCTACCGATCAGATAATTGCCTTGTCGCCAACCTTGACAGGTATTTATAATTACAGGGGATATATCTATAATAGCCTCAAAGATGAACCGAATGCTATAGAAAATTTCAAAAAATCGATTTATTATGGGCCTACTTCGTACGACTCACGTTCTCAGTTAAGACTGCTGGAGAAGAAAAAAGAACTCAATGAGTTGTTTCCCAAAAATGATCTGAACGAGCTTATAAAAAATGCACCTACTGCCAAGGAATATCCGCAAGATAACTCAATTATACTTTTGAATGATTATCAATCGGTTGTTTATCCTGAAGCAGCTAAGGAATATAAATATGAAATAGCAGTCAAAATTTTGAATCAGGCCGGTGTCGAAGACTGGAAGGAATATACCATTGGCTACAATGACAACACACAAAAGCTTTTGATAGACAAAGTGGAGGTGGTAAAAGCCAACGGAACGAAGGTGAAAGCTGAAACAAATAACGATAATAAGTTGGTGTTTACAAATCTGGAAGCGAATGATGTGCTTCATCTTATTTACCGCGTTCAGGATTTTTCGACAGGCAAACTGGCCAAACATTTCTTCGATCATTTTCTGCTTCGGTACAATATACCTTCGCTGATTAATCGTTATAGTGTTTTGGCTCCCAAAGATCGTGTTATCAATTATCTGGTTACCAACGGAAAAGTTGAACCTAAGATAACAGAAGTTGAAGATATGAAGCTTTATCAATGGGAATTGGATAAGCAGGATGCTGTGAAGAGCGAACCATATATGAGTGCACTGACCGACGTTGTGCCAACTTTATATTGTAGTACCATTCCTGACTGGAAATATGTGAGTGACTGGTACAAAGATTTGACATACAGTAAATTCAATACTGATTTTGTACTTAAAGAAACAGTAGCTACTATTCTGAAAAGCAAAGAAGACAGTACTCCGTTGGAAAAGGCGAAGCTTTTTTATGATTATATTTTGGAAAATATCAGTTATTCTAACGTGTCTTTCTTACACAGTAATTTCGTGCCTCAAAAAGCTTCACGAACTATCACTACACGCTTAGGTGATTGTAAGGATGTGTCTACCCTTTTTGTTGCTTTGTGCAACGAGGTGGGCATAAAAGCTAATCTGGTACTGATTTCAACGCGGAATAACGGAAACAAAACAATGCCATTACCTTCGGTCGAGTTTAATCATTGTATTGCTCAATTGAATCTGGATAATAAAACGTATTATCTGGAGCTGACGGATAATAAATTGCCGTTTGGAGCAGCGCTGACAATCGATCTTAAATCGGAAATACTACCTATTCCGTTTGCCAACGAAAAATATGGAGACAAGTTATTGAGTATGGAAATGCCTTTCAGACTAAAAAACTCTATTAATCGTCGTCATAATATCACGCTTGCCAACAATGATTTATTAATTGCTAGAAATAATACCTATGTTGCAGAAATGGCGGCTTCACTTCGCGAAACCTATCGCGACATAGGCAGTGAAGAGCAGTTGAAACAAATGAATCAGGGAGTGGCTTCCGATTTTAATGTTCCGATAAAAGTTATAGATTTGAAATTTCAAAACCTTGAGAACTTGCAGGATAGCCTTAAAATAGATTATAAAGTAGAGGTGAAGAATATCTTACAGACTGTTGCAGGAATGAAAATCCTCAATTTGCCCTGGACAGAGAAGATAAGTTCGTTGGAAGTGGTAACTGCAGAAAGCCGTAAGTATACTATTGAGCTCTGGTCTTATATGAGGGAAGATATTGACAATGAAGAAATGGTGATAAATCTTCCTGTCGGAAAGAAATTTGTGGAACTGCCTGTCGATGCTAGTTTTGACTGTGCTAATGCAAGTTATAAACTGACTTTCGATATCCGAAATCCAACGAAAATAATAGCAAAGCGCGTGATGATCCGAAAAACAGAGCAAGTTAGTCCTGCAGAATACATAGCTTTCAGAGAGTTCATTAATCGTGTAAGCGAATCGGACAATAAACAATATGCTATAAAATAATATTTTTGTCGTTTGAGAATATAACAGAGAAGTAACGGAGCAGTCCGTTGCTTCTCTTTTTTTTGCGATGTTGTTCTTGAAATACGTTAACCTCATTCGAATCTCTTATTTACAATAATCGTAGTATCTTTGCGCCTTATTTTTGGAATAAATTCAAACAGAACATATTTTCGCAGGTAATGGGTATCGAAAAAGGAATATTTCAGCGTACAGAATTGCTTTTGGGCAAGAGTTTTATCGAAAAAGCGGCTGAAAAACGGGTTATAATTTTTGGAATTGGTGGTGTTGGCAGTTGGTGTGCAGAGAGTCTGATTCGTTCGGGAATTCGTTATCTCACCATTGTTGATTCCGACCGGGTCTGCGTAACCAATGTGAACCGCCAACTGATGGCAACCACCAAAACAGTAGGTAAAGTAAAGACGGATGTACTAAAAGAAAGATTGTTAGAAATCAATCCGAAAGCAGAGATCACAGCATTACAGAAAATATATAGTCCGGAAACATCCGACTCTTTTGAGCTTGATTCGTACGATTTTATCATTGATGGCATCGACAGTCTAGCTAACAAAGTACATCTGATTCAAACAGCTACAAAAACCAATGCTACGTTCTTTTCGTCGATGGGAGCAGCGTTGAAAATGGATACAACCCGCATAAAAGTGACAGAATTCTGGAAAGTACAAGGTTGTCCGCTGGGGGCTGCATTACGCAAAAGACTAAAGAAAGTGGGGGTTCCAAGTAAAAAATTCATGTGTGTTTTCAGCGATGAATTACTGGAAAATCAGGGGGAGAATGCTTCGTGCGGTACTGAAAAATGCATGTGTCCGAAAGCCATCACAGGTTCGGGTGATCCCGACCTGGTGAATCACGAGTGGTGCAGCCTGAAGGCTCAGGTCAATGGCACGACGTCGTATATGCCGGCCATGTTTGGTATGACGATAGCCAGTTTAGTGGTTCAGGCTATTGAAAAGGAAAAATAAAAAAATGTTCCGCAAACAAATTGTTTACGGAACATTTTTTTTGCAGCTACGTGGCTATGTTATCTCACGGTTATCCTCTCACCACCCGTATGACTTACAAACTCCGGTGCATATTGACACTGAACCGATGTAATTCCACTTGTATATTCTCCTGACACATTTGTCCATAACTCGTATTCAAACACGTAGGTTCCTTTGGGCAGATAAGAGAAGAAGAATTGCGTGGAAGCATCTTTGGTTGTTTGATAATAGCAAACACCTTCTTTCCATTGACAGCCAGATAGTTGATTAACCGGCTCAAAACAGGAAGCCCGCAGGTCTTTCAGCGCTACGAATTCTAGGTTTCTGTCCGTACTAACTACCAATCGTGTAATGACTTTGTCGCCTTTCGATAGCTTGGTTTGTTCAATTGGCAACAGAGTTTTTCCAGTCGAGGCCATTTTTTCGACAAAAAGTTTTTTGCTGACCTTTAGCGCACCGCTTTGTCCTTCTACTTTATCCAGATCCTGATAAAACTGCCAGTACATAGCACCCCAGCCAATAGAGGTATTATTGGAACTCTTATTGAGGGGGTGACTTTGAGTCACCCTCTCAATGTTGGAAATCGTTATTTTGCCTGTTTCAGGACGAATATTAGCAACCGGTATAGTTTCTTTGAAATAGCCTGTTCCGGCTTCGGTGCTGGTTGGCTGAAGCAGCGTATTTCCTATTTTTATCTGGACAGAACCTTCGTTAGTTAGCCAATTGTTTCCTCTGTTCAGCAGTGCATAAATGGCATTTACCGTTGACATTGGAGAGTCCCAGCGCTGCGTTTGTTTTTGTTTAAGCAGCCAGATTTTCAGTTCATCAATATCTGCTGTATTATTTGATATCTCGGTAAATGCTTCGATAATGGCAGCTTGCACCGCTATTGGTCGTTCGTTCCAGAAATATCCGGAAGTGTTTTTAGCCCAGTACATACCAAACTCATCGGTTTTCAACGCATTTTCTTTCAGCGATTTCAGAATGTTGTTTGCAAGTTGTGTTTTCCCATTTCGGTTGGCAACTATTGCCATCATGGCTTTGCCATAAAGCGTGAAGTTTGTCCAGTATTTTTCTGACTGAGCGGTGTAGAACTTTACTGCTTCCAAAGCCGATTGATCAACGGGGATGGTGGAGTATTCCGACCGGAGATGCAGGTAGAAGAGTTGCATATTATCTACCGACATTTCTTTCTCATAATTTTTGTTGTATTTCTTGAGATTAGCAAAGTCACGAGCAATCTCTAAGTCCAGATAATGCAAAGCAGCGGTAAGCGGTGAGCGGTAAGTAGTAAGCATATCGGATTTAGTCATTTTAGCCAATCGTGCCCAATTAAGCAGAATTTCCTGTGTGATATACCGGCTTTCGGGCATGCCTTTGAACCAGGTGAAAGCTCCCGAAGGTTGTTGCAATGAAATCACCTTGTCGATATATTGTTTTGCCTGATTTTTTTGCATATTCAGGTCGAACAATACAGCAATTTGTCGCTTTTGTTCCGTTTCATCTTTGGCAGCCACTACCCAGGGCGTTTCTTCAAGCAGCATATTTTTCAGTTCGCTGTTCTTTTCCAGATTGGAAAGTAGTGCTTCACGGCTTCCTCCCGCTTTTTTCCACTGTTCAAACGTAGCCGCAATTTTAGGATTGGAGTTGGCAATAAACCCAGCCAGCGAATTGGCGTAATAAGCTGTAAAATAATCCAACGCATTTTCGCTTTGAGGTTCGGATACGGTAGGAAGGGCCTGCACGGCATACCAGGCCGGATTGGACGAAAACTCAACCGACAGATTTTTGCTGTCTACCTTAGTACTGTTTTTTATCAGACTTTCAAAACTGAACGTGCGCGTTTCATTGCCTCGAACAGTCAGCGGTAAACTTTCTGTTATCAATACCTTGTCGGGCAATATGGGCAGGTATTTTTGTTCACCATCGCTGAAGTTGCCTGCGTGTGCTATCACTTTGCAGGTTACCAGTTCGTAGGGTGAAAATTCCGTCAGCTCCCATTGAATCGCTTTAGTTTCGTTTGCTGCCAATGTTACAGTTTTAGGTACTGCGTCTTTTAGTTTTATTGATTTATCGGTAGCGGGATCAATCAATTCAAAAGTAACGTTGGCCGTCAGTGCTTTGTCTGTCAGGTTGATTACATTGGCGCTCAGCATCAGCTTGTCGGACCGACGAACAAAGCGCGGTAAATTCATTTGTACCATTAAATCCTTCTGCGTAACGACTTGCGCTTCGCCTTGTCCGAAATACAAATCGGGCGTATGGGCCAGCATTTTTACATCCCAACGGGTAAGACTTTCGGGAGCTGTGAAACTAAACCTGACACTCCCTTGTGCATCGGTTTGTAGCTGAGGATAGAAGAATGCTGTTTCGTTGAAGTTGGTACGGATTTGAACTTGTTTTTGGGGTTTTTCAATGACTGCATTTGTACTTTTTATCTCCTCATTTACCTCCTCATCTTTGCTTAAAATAGCACCTGACACATCTGATTTCCTTTGAGAAGCATAACCCATAACAACTACTTCTTTTAAGGATGTAATATTCTCATTTATTGGGAATTTTTGCTCTTCTGCTCTCATAGTCGCCATTCCCCTAATCACAAAATTGTTCCGATAATTCATATCTAGCTTAAACCAATTTAGTCGATTGAATCCGAACTCCTCAACATAAACAAATTCATTATTTATATTGGCATAATCCGATGCAAGTTGGAAAGCATTGCATATCCAAACAGGAGAATATAAAATAGATTCTCGGTACGACGGATTGAAAAACCAATTATGTGGGCGTAAGGCATCCAATGAGGCATCGTACATTCCTACTAATACCTCGGATGACTTATTATCCTTGGCACTCTCGGGTACAGTAATTGTCCATTCTGCCTTTTCGCCCGGTAATAATTTGTTCCAAAATACGCTAAGCGAAGGTGTCAGTTTTTTGTCGGTGACTTTATGAGTTATTTGAACTTGTTTGCTAAAAAACTGCTCATCTTTCATAAAGGTAAACATCACAGTAACTCCTGCTCCGTAGCTTTCCTTGAAAGGAATTTCAAAAGTTTTTATCTCGTTCGAGAACGAAATCCAGCGACTTTCCAACACTGTATTGCCCTGCATCACTTCATATAAAACCGATGAGTTCTTAGTTGAAGTCCCAAATTGAACTTGAGCTTTCTCTCCAACCTCACATTCAGTTTTGGAAGCTAAAAACCACTCATAACTTTTTACAGGAGGACGTTTGTCTTTTGTATCGTAAAGAACAAAGGTTTTTTCGAGTTTCACTTCTTTGTCATGTGCATCGGGAGTGGTAAACACCAGTTTATATCTGCCTGAAGTAAAATTGGCAACAGCCAGATTTAATATTTTATTGCTAGTATCAAAACTTCCCGACAAAACTTTTTCTGCCTCTTTTAAAACCGTTTTATCATCCATTTTTTCAGCATAAACGTCACTGTCTTCCAAACGATACAGGCTGTATTTTACTGTTGAACTTACGTTCTCTCCGTTCAGTGTTTCAGTACTTACTTGGATACCGAATTCCTGTTTTTTATCTATTTTATCTGCAATTTCTGCCAAAATAAATAAGGATTTATCGCCAACCGAAACGTACTGCTCAGCTTGTTGCGTTTCACCTTTAGGATCTGTAGCATCCACATAAATGGAGTAAGTGAAAAACTGCTCGTTACGGAACGGTGTTATTTCGCTTTTTGACTTCTCAGGCGTAAACGATACGTCAAAAGTTCCATCGGCTTTTGAAGTAGTAGTTCCATTGGTTATTTCTTTGTCCGGGGTACTCCACCACCAGCAATAGTGATGCGTACTGCGAACCACCCGATATTTTACTTTTGCATCGGCAATGGTATATCCTGCATACGCTTTTATGATTCCTTTTACAGTTGCCTTTTCACCAAAACTGATTTCTGTTTTAGGCTTATCAATCGTTACTTCAAAAGTCGGTCGCTTATATTCTTCTACCCAAATTGTTCGTGAACCAACACCCACCTTAATACGATAAGTTCCGTTTAAACCTCCATCGGGCAAAACAAATTCGCCGGCAATGGAGCCGAACTCATTGGTCTTGTATTTCTTGGCACTTACTTTTTGTCCATTGGCATCAACTAAAGTAGCTTCATATTCTGCTCCAGCAATAGTTTCTTGCTTTGTTTTGTTCGATAAATAAGCTATTGCTTTAAAATAGACAGTTTGACCTGGGCGGTACAACGATCGATCTGTGAAGATGTTTATTCTTGCATTTTTATTTTCGTACCTGTGCTGTTCGTTGAAGTAACTATTGGACGCATTTGTTAAATAGCTATCCTTGCCTTTTTCGAACATCAAAACGTTATTCGAATAATCTGATTTAAATGTGTATTGACACAAACCATTCTTATCAGTTGTACTTGCTGTAAGAAAGTTGATTGCATAACGGTTGGCAGCCCATTTATTTTCGTAAACAGATACTTTTACATCGTTTATCGGGTTACCGCTTATTCTGTCAAGCACATATAAGCTTGTTTGCTGAGGAACATTAGTGCGGTTCATGAATGCCAGATCAGAAATGGTAAGTGAACCAATCGTGCGCTCTGATTGATTTTCGTTTCCTTGCGATTCTGCACAAATTTCGTAAATGCCGTAAGTGCCTGTTTTTAAATCAATATCTGTAGTGATATTTCCAAAATTTGCATCCGGTTTTACATCGATTTGTTTTGTTTCAACAAGTGTCTTATTGGAGTAAAGTGTCTTTTCATTCCGTCTGTTCTGAGCATAGTTATAATACTCCAACGCTGTTGCATTCACTCTGTAGACAGTTAGCTTTACTGTTGATAAATTTGTTGTATTTAAATGTACTTTGAGCGTGGTGGTTGGCTTAGCCACCTGATTAAAACTTATTCCAATAGTTTTATGAGTTATGGTTTTCTGAATGTTATTAAGCAATCCTATTCTTTTATAGTTCGGGAAACGTTTCAAACCATCGCTGCAAATATCATAGGCTATTTTTTTGAACGATTTATTTTCATTATCATTTGAATGAGCTAAATAATAGTTTGCTTCCTCAGTTAATACTTCAACTACTGCTTCATTAGTTGCATACTGTTTTTCGAGACGATTCAATGCATCCAGATAAAGCGAATCTGAATTCTCGGCTTCTGTATGTTCTTTAATATACTGAAGTCGCTGCAAATCAACATAGAGGAAGGCTGGTAAGTTATCTGCTTTATAGCGGAATGCTAGTAATTGACGATAAGCATCAACAACATGGTTTTCAACGGAAGATTCATAGGTAGAATCTAATGAAAATGCTGTAAAACGAGGTATATCTGCAAATAATTCCGGATTTTTCAATGGATTTTTCAACGAAGCAGCTTGAGATAGCTGTTCTAATAATTGAATTCTTCTGTTTCCCAAAAAATCAAACAGGGTTGGTTGTAACTCTCTGCTATCAGCACCTTTTTCGAGTAATATGGCAAACTTTAGTGCATCGGTTTGTTGCAAAATCATTGGATTTTCCATCGAAGCCGCAAGATGTTTGGTAATTTTATCGAAATAGATATTTTTTGTCCACTCTTTAATGTCATCGGGTACAAAGCCTGTAACAACAGTGCGTTTATTTATATTCCACTGGTCTTTCTGGTAATACTGAGCATACAAATCAGCCGTCATTGAGTGCAACAATGCTTTCTCGGCAGGATCTGTACTTTTTTCGGTAAAGCCTTCAAAATCTTTTATCAGGGAGGGTGCTTTGTCAGGATTTTTCTCCAACGTAAAACACATTTTATAAATCATGGCTTTAATCACTTCGACAGAATTCTTTTCTTTTTGTGCCTGAGCTAAAATGGTTTCCACTTCCTTTAAAGCTGATTCTGGCAATTGTTTTTCAGCCAACTGATCCACTTTCAGCCAGCGGGAGGCAATGGGAGTTGTTGATTTCTGAGCAACCAGCAATGTGGCAAAAAGCAGAGAGGTAATGGCTATGACTATAAAATACTTCTTCATATGATAGTGCGGTTTAAAATTTCATTAACGATAAGCAAATATAATACCAATTTAAGGAATACCAATCTTTCAGGGTGAGAGCTTGCTGTGTTGATTCAGTTATTTAACTTTTCGTCTGTGCCCTGTGGAGAAATGTTTCAAAGGATATAAGTTTTTGCCTACCTTTGCATAAAAATAAAACGAATTAGAGGCAATGGACATGACTTCCAACAAAAATATTTTCAACGTAACCTATCCCATTTTTTTGACGCTCATTGCCCAAAACATCATAAATGTCACCAACACTGCATTTCTGGGTCGTGTTGGCGAAGTAGAATTAGGTGCATCAGCCATTGGCGGTGTGTTTTATTTTGCCATTTATATGGTTGGGTTTGGATTTAGCCAGGGTGCTCAAATCCTTATCGGACGACGTAATGGTGAGAAAAATTATTCGCAGATTGGCCCCATTTTCAACAATGCATTATTGTTTAACTTCTTGTTGAGCATACTTATTTTTGCAATATCGGTAAAAGGCGTTCCACTTGTAATGAAATACGCGGTTAGCTCACCGGAGGTCTACGATGCAACCATTGCTTACCTCGACTGGCGTATCTACGGTTTCTTTTTTGCCTTTATAAATGCTATTTTCAGAAGCTTCTACGTTGGCATTACACAAACGCGGATCCTTACCACTTCGGCTATTTTAATGGCTATAACCAATATATTGTTTGATTACATTCTCATTTTCGGACATTTTGGATTTCCACGTCTGGGCATTGAGGGCGCAGGCATCTCGTCGGTTATTGCCGAGATTGTTACGCTTATTTATGTAATCGTCTATACATTTTTACGTGCTGATATAAAGCTATACGGCTTGTTCCAATTAAAAAAAGTGGAATTCAAAACTGTATTACAGATTTTGGATTTATCCATTTTCATCATGTTCCAATATTTCATTTCCATTTCCACATGGTTTATGTTCTTTATTTTTATCGAGCATATGGGCGAACGACCGCTGGCTGTATCTAATATAGGACGAAGCTTGTATGTTTTGCTCATGATTCCTGCATCAGCACTTGCAACAACTGTGAATACACTGGTCAGCAACCTTATTGGTGCTAACAGAAAAGAAGAAGTACTCCCTTTTATCAGAAGGATGGCGTTTGTGGCATTTGCATTAGTATTACCATTAATGATTTGCACGTTCATTTTCCCCAAACTTTTCGCAAACATTTACACCGACGATCCCGGACTGATGGCTGCTTGTATCCCGGTTATAAAAATTGTGTCACTCGCTAATCTGGTTTTTGCGCTAAGCTTCATCGTCTTCAATGGCGTATCGGGGACAGGCAATACCCGAACAGCTTTTGCCATTGAATTTCTGACTCTATTTTTCTATCTCAGTTACGTTTATTACACCGCCATTGTGAGCCCTAGTTCGGTAGAAGTGGTGTGGATGTCTGAATTTGTGTACTGGATTATTATTGGTGCATTGGGTTATTTGTATCTGCTCAAAGGAAGCTGGCGCAAGAAAGAGATTTGAAATGATGATGTGGTGATATGATAATATGGTGATGGATTCTGCTTGTTGGTTCAATAACATATTTTTCATACTTTTGTTACTATAATCATCACATCAACATATTATCACATTATAGTATCAACACATTATCACATCAACCTCATGGCCAAAACTAAATCAGTATATGTTTGTCAAAATTGTGGCGTCGACTCTCCGAAATGGATAGGCAAATGTCCATCGTGCGGCGAATGGAACTCGTACGTAGAAGAAATTATCAGTAAAGACACCACACCAAAAATTCATTTGGGAGGTGTTGAACTTGTCAAACAAAAACCCATTCTCATCACCGAAGTGGAAACCTCGGAAGAGAGCCGCTTCGATACCAGCTGCAATGAGTTGAACCGCGTGCTGGGTGGTGGATTGGTTCCGGGCTCGCTGGTGCTGATTGGTGGCGAACCGGGCATTGGTAAATCCACGCTGGTATTGCAGGTGGTGCTCAATATGAAAGGGAAGCGCACCCTTTATATTTCGGGCGAAGAAAGCGTAAAACAGTTGAAACTGCGAGCTGAGCGCCTGAAGTTTGAAAACCCCGATTGCTACATTGTCAGCGAAACTTCGCTTGAACAAATCTTTGTGCATATTCAAAATATTCAGCCCGATGTGGTTATTGTCGATTCCATACAAACCGTTTCTACCGAGTTGATTGAATCGTCACCCGGATCGGTTTCGCAGGTGCGCGAATGTGCAGCCAACTTGTTGAAATTCTGCAAAACAACTTCTATTCCGGTGCTGCTTATTGGTCATATCAACAAAGAAGGCAGCATTGCCGGTCCGAAAGTGCTGGAACATATCGTGGACACGGTGCTCCAGTTCGAGGGCGACCAACATTATATGTACCGCATCCTCCGTTCCATCAAAAACCGCTTCGGGAGTACCTCGGAGTTGGGTATTTTCGAAATGCAGCAAAACGGTCTGCGCGAAGTAAGCAATCCATCGGAACTGCTGCTTTCGCAAAATCACGAGGGACTAAGCGGCGTAGCCATCGCTTCGGCTATCGAAGGTGTTCGTCCCTTCCTGATAGAAACGCAGGCGTTGGTCAGCTCGGCGGCTTATGGCACCCCGCAACGCTCCAGCACCGGTTTTGATCTTCGTCGACTGAACATGCTGCTGGCCGTACTCGAAAAACGTGCCGGATTCAAAATTGCGCAGAAAGACGTATTCCTCAACATTGCCGGAGGTATAAAAGTAAACGACCCGGCTATCGATCTGGCAGTGATCTCGGCCATTCTGTCGTCCAACGTGGATATTGCTATCGAGAAACACGTTTGTGTGGCCGGTGAAGTCGGACTTTCAGGCGAAATTCGCCCTATCAACCGCATAGAACAACGCATACTCGAAGCCGAAAAACTTGGCTTCAAAAAAATGATTATCCCCGAGTATAACCTAAAAAGTCTCAACCTGAATAAGCTCAATATCGAATTAGTTCAGGTTAAGAAAGTGGAAGAGGCGTTTAGGGTATTGTTTAAAGGTTAATGATATGAATGAGCTTATTACCTATTTTGAACAAGGTATTATATTTCAAACCTATTATGCAGAATATAATTACCAAATTTGGAAATATATTGCTAATGAATATGATTTCTTGATAACGCAGCCAGATGATGTTCAAAAAATGTATGCATTTATCCAATCATCTTCAGTCACAAATTTTACTCTATCATTCTCTAGACTATTTGACAAAAAGGACAATAAGTACCCAACAATGTGTTTAAAAAGTTTTCTAGAAAAATTCGAATTATATTTTTGTGAAAACTTGAGCTACTTTGAAGTGAACATTGAAATTCGACTTTTACAGAATGAATTAATCAACATGTCAAAAGGGAATCAAATTGAACAATACAAAGACGGGATTGAAGATGTTCGAGACTACATATTATCAATTTTGAAGTATTATAAACAATTGATTGTGAATAAAGAGAACTTATTGTTAATTGAGAAAGTCAGGTTTATTCGGGATAAACAAATTGCACACAATGAGCTTGTGTTAAACAAAGAAGATATCCAACGAATAGATCATTCTGGTATAAATGAATTATTGAAAGTTGCTAATGAAATTGTTAGTGTTTTTAGTTTGATTATAAAACAAGCAAGTTATAAATTGAAAGAACAAGCAGAAACAGACACATGCTTTATACTAAACAATATAGAGTCAATAAAAAGATGAATCTACGCACCGTAAATGTAACCCGCTATATCACTCCTTTGCGCGAAGGAGGTTCGTTGCCGGCATTGGCTGAAGCTGATGACGACTTCAAATATGTTGTGAAGTTTCGCGGATCGGGTCATGGCACCAAAATGCTGATTTCAGAATTGATTGGTGGCGTTGTTGCCAAACTGCTGAAGCTGCGCATCCCCGAACTGGTTTTTGTAGAGCTCGACAAAGCTTTCGGGCAAACCGAAGGCGATGAAGAGATTCAGGACTTGCTACAAGGCAGTCAGGGATTGAACCTTGGTCTGCATTTTTTGTCGGGGGCGCTCACTTACGATCCCGTTACCACCAAAGTAGATGGACGAACAGCATCGCTCATTGTATGGATGGACGCGTTCCTTACTAACGTTGATCGTACCGTAAAAAATACCAATATGCTAATGTGGCACAAAGAACTTTGGCTCATCGACCATGGTGCAACTTTGTACTTTCATCATTCATGGACAAACCACATGAAACAGGCGCTCACCCCGTTTTCGCTCATCAAAGATCATGTGCTCCTCCCCTTTGCCGACCAATTGGAAGCGGTGGATGCGGAATGCAAGCAGTTGTTGACCGATGAAACAATCCGCGAGATAACAAACATGATTCCCGATACCTGGGCAAACTGGACAGAGGATGGCGACACGCCTGAATCAATCAGAGAAGTGTATTTTCAGTTCCTTAGCGAGAGACTAAAACATTCTGAGAACTTTTTAAACGAAGCGCAAAATGCAAGGAAAACACTTATTTGAATACGCCGTTATTCGTGTTTTGCCCAGGGTGGAGCGCGAAGAGTTTATCAACGTGGGGATTATTTTGTTTTCCAAAAAGACAAAATACATTCGGATGATGTACAGTTTAAATGCAGACCGACTGGGAGCATTTTCTACCGAGCTGGATATGGATTTATTGCAGGAAGCTTTAAAATCGTTCGAAAGCATTTGCAATGGGAAAAAAGAAGCGGGAGTAATAGCGAAGTTTGATATCCCTGAACGATTCCGTTGGCTCACCGCAGTGCGTAGTTCGTGTATTCAGACATCACGTCCGCATTCCGGATTCTCGGATAATCTGGATCAAACCATCGAAAAATTGTTCGTTGAATTAGTTCTGTAGTTGAACACCTCAGTAAACATAAAAAAGTAAGGCTTACCGATTTATCGATAAGCCTTTTTCTTTGAATCAAGTGGAGATTACCGGACTCGAACCGGTCACCTCGACACTGCCAGTGTCGCGCTCTAGCCAGATGAGCTAAACCCCCGGCTTGATTTTAAATTGCAGGGCAAAGATAAGGAAGTTTTCGAAATTATGCGTACTTTTGTTTACAATTTTACTAACAATAATGCCAATTCTATGCTAATTTTCAACATAACATATCTTGTGTCTGATAAGGTTCGCGCCCCCTGGCTTACGTGGGTTTGTGAGCAACATATCCCTTTTATGCTCAGTTCCAATTATTTCTCGCATCCGCAGTTGGCAAGAGTTATCACAAGCGCCGAGCAGGAAGGAACATCTTTTTCTGTTCAGTTCCGTGTGGAAGATATGCGAACTTTGAAATCGTGGAATCAGGAATTTAGTACTGAGTTCAAAGAAGAATGTAGCCGGCAGTTTGGCTCCGAAGTGGTTTTCTTCACTACGGTTTTGGATTTGATAGATCATAACTGATTTTAGCATCAGCTTTTTATACCTCTTTGAAAATTATAAATGATTAAAGAATATATCATATTAGGTATTGACCCGGGAACAACCATCATGGGCTACGGCATACTGAAAGTTTCGGGCAATAAAACCGAGATGCTGGCCATGGGCGTCTTAGACCTGAAAAAATACTCCAATCATTACCTGAAACTGCAGCGGATTTTTGCCCGTACGTTGTCCTTGATAGATGAATTTCATCCAGATCATTTGGCTATCGAGGCTCCATTCTTCGGTAAGAATGTGCAATCTATGCTTAAACTTGGTCGTGCTCAGGGTGTTGCCATGTCGGCGGCGCTGTATCGCGATATTCCGATAACCGAATATGCCCCCCTGAAAATTAAAATGGCTATTACCGGCAGTGGTAGCGCATCTAAAGAGCAGGTGGCCGATATGCTGCGCCGCTATTTGAAAATTCCTCAGGAGAGCATGCTGCCGCAGTTGGATGCAACCGATGGGTTGGCTGCGGCGTATTGTCATTTTTTGCAATTGGGAAGACCCGTTTCCGAAAAAGCGTACTCCGGCTGGAAGGATTTCATAGCCAAAAATGAAGACAAAGTAAAAGCGCCCAAGAAAACTGCTCCCGGCACCAAGTTGGAGTGATAACGTCAGAATAATAAATAGGCTGAATTTCAATTCTGAAATTCAGCCTATTTATTATTCTGCTTCAAGTAATTGGTTGCGGTTGTTTTACTTACTGTTACTAATCGATTTAAAAGCTAAAGCATACATTTTCATTTGCTTAACCATAGCTACCAATCCGTTGGAGCGGGTAGGAGAGAGGTGCTCTTTCAGTCCTATTTCGTCGATAAAATAGAGGTCAGTTTCCAAAATCTCATCGGGTGTATGCCCCGAAAGCACTTTAATCAACAACGATACAATTCCTTTGACCAACACAGCATCGCTTTCGCCCTGATAAGTAACTATGCCATCTTTAAACTCGGCATTCAGCCAGACTCTGCTCTGGCAACCAACAATAATGTTTTGTTGTGTTTTTTGTTTTTCTTCAAGAGGTTCAAGTAAGTTTCCTAAATCGATGAGCAATGCGTATTTATCCATCCAGTCGTCAAATATGCTGAATTCTTCTATAATACTTTCTTGTAATTCGTTGATAGTCATATTTTCATTTAAAAATTTGTAATTCTGAATCAGTTATGATATGCTGTAGCGGGCGTCAATGTCCGATGCCTGAGGTTCATTTTCAGCTTAGCATGGTAACCACGCGTTTCAGCGCCTCTACGAATGTGTCAATCTCTTCTTTCGTGTTGTAGAAAGCAAATGACGCTCGTACGGTTCCCGGAATTTCGAGCGAATCGATAAGAGGCTGCGCGCAGTGGTGACCGGTACGAACGGCAATTCCGAGTTTATCCAGTAGCATGCCAATGTCGTAAGGATGAATATTGCCTACTAAAAATGAAATAACCGAACTTTTATTCTTTGCTGTTCCGATGATTCGCATTCCGTCTATTTCCAATAAGCGTTTTGTGCCGTAGGTGAGCAGTTCATGTTCGTGCTCTGCAATTTTATCTAAGCCAATGTTATCAACATACCTTATAGCCTCAGCCAAAGCAGTGGAACCAATATAGTCAGGAGTTCCTGCTTCGAATTTAAACGGAAGTTCGTTGTATGTGGTTTTTTCAAAAGAAACAGTTGCTATCATTTCGCCGCCACCCTGATAAGGTGGAATTGCATTCAGCAGGTCGGATTTCCCGTAAAGAACACCAATGCCGGTTGGTCCGTAAATTTTATGAGCTGAAAATACATAGAAATCTGCATCAAGCTCCACTACATCTACCGGGATGTGCGGAACGGCTTGCGCACCGTCTACAAGAACCGGAACATTTTTTTCGTGAGCAATACGGATGATTTCTTTAACCGGATTGATAGTGCCCAATACGTTTGAAACGTGAGCTATCGACACAATTTTTGTTCGTTCGTTAAGCAGTGTTTTGAATGCTTCAATGTTCAGCTCGCCGCATTCGTTCATTGGTATCACTTTGAGCTTCAATCCCTTTCGTTCGCATAGCATTTGCCACGGAACAATGTTGGAATGGTGCTCCATTACCGACACCACTATTTCATCTCCAGTGTTACAGAATGCTTCACCAAACGATGTCGCTACCAAATTAATGGCTTCGGTAGTTCCGCGCGTAAAAATGATTTCTTCGTGTTTGCCGGCGTGTAGGAATTCAGCCACAGTAACTCGTGCCGCTTCGTGGGCTTCGGTTGCTTTTTGGCTCAGATAATGTACACCACGGTGGATATTAGCATTCAGGTGGTAATAACCACTTTCTATTTTCTCAACCACGCATCGCGGTTTTTGGGTGGTGGCACCGTTATCGAAATAAATCAACTCCTTTCCGTAGATTTTTTCCGTTAAAATAGGAAAATCAGCCCGTATATGTTGTATTTGTTCTTTATCCATGTCAATGAAACTCTTTTACTATCGTTTTGTTCGACAAAAGTACTGATTTTTCAGCATATTGCCAATTTATAAATTAAGTGCAGCTGCAATTTATCAATTAAAAATGACCAAATAACCCCCTGTTTGAGCTCTAATATTATTACTTTAGTCATTTCAACAATTTTTAACCGCTTATGGAATATCAATTGTGAAAAATTGATGTACTTTTGTACGATTTTTCCCCAAAACTGCTTATCGCAAACCAAGCGCATCATCATGAATAAAACAGTTCTTACTAAATTCGCTCCGCACATTGCTGCTTTTCTTGTATTTGTCTGCATTTCTTTCTTGTATTTCACGCCTGTTATCGAAGGAAAACAGCTAATCGGTCATGATACTGAAAGTTGGGCTTGCATGGCAAAAGAGTCTGTAGATTACAATGCTACCCACAGCGATGTGGCACTTTGGACTAACTCTATGTTTGGAGGGATGCCTACCTATCAGATTGCTATGTCGCAGCCAAACAATATACTGAAGTTTGTGGATGATGTAATTCGTGTTTTTCCAAATACGGTTTATTATTTGATGCTTTATCTGATAGGATTTTATATCCTGTTGCTTGCGTTCCGCGTTAATCCGTGGTTGGCCATAGTGGGTGCCATAGCTTTTGCTTTTGCTTCGTTTAACCTTATAATTGTAGCTGCCGGACATAATTCCGAAGCCATAACCATAGCTTACATGGCACCGCTCATTGGTAGTGTGTTTATGACTTTCAGACGAAAATTACTGTTGGGAGGAATTCTGACGGCTGTTTTTCTGGGATTGGCTGTCAGGGCAAATCACATTCAGATTTTATATTATACCGTTATCATATTGATATTCTTAGCCGTTGCTGAGTTTTTCTACAGCCTGAAAGAAAAAGAAATCACTAAGTTTTTAAAATCGTGCGGAGTGCTGCTGGCAGCAGCAGCTGTAGGTGTTGGGATGAATGCAACTGCTTTATTGACTACATACGATTACAGTAAAGCCACCATGCGCGGTGATTCAAACGGCTTAACGGTTGATGCTGAAAGTTCACAACATGGGTTGAATAAAGATTACATAACTCAATGGAGCTACGGCATTGATGAAACAATGACTCTTTTGATCCCCGACTTCAAGGGTGGTGCCAGTGGTAGTACTCTGACAGCCGAAAGCGAAACAGGAAAGAAACTAACTGAACTGGGAGCGCCGGATGTAAACAAAATAATGAAGGAAAATCAGTTTCCGCTTTATTGGGGTTCGCAGCCATTTACTTCGGGACCGGTTTATATTGGAGCAATTGTTTGTTTCTTATTTGTGTTGGGTCTGTTTTTGGTTGATAAGCGAACTAAATGGTGGCTGTTACCAATGATTGCTTTGACCTTGATGCTCTCGTGGGGTAAAAACTTTATGTGGTTCACTGATTTATTTATCAATTATGTGCCGCTTTACAATAAGTTCAGAACCGTCTCGATGACGCTCGTTGCTGCAGGTTTTGGAATTACGTTGTTGGCAATACTGGCATTGAAAGAAATCTTTGCCGAAAAAACAGATAAACAAAAATTAATCAAACCTGTACTGATTAGTGCCGGTATTGTGGGAGGTATTGCCTTGATATTTGCGTTAATTCCTTCGCTGTCGGGTAGTTTTGTTTCGCCGGCCGATGTTCAATATCAGGGTAACAATGCTTTTTTGAGAGAAACTTTACCGTTGGATCGTGCTGCTTTACTTCGTTCAGATGCGCTTCGTTCTTTGGCCTTTATATTATTGTCATCCGGTTTAATTTGGCTTTATGCCAAAAACTATTTGAAACTAAAACTGGCTTATGTTCTTTTCGCAGTTTTAGTGTTGGCAGATATGGTACCTGTTGCCAAGCGTTATTTGAACAACGATAATTTCCAACGTCCGCGTCATATCGAGAATTTACTTCAACCTTCGAATGCCGATAAAATAGTTCTTGAAGATAAGTCGCAGTTCAGGGTTATTGATGTTAGTACTACCGCTGATGTGTTTCAAAATGCTTCACCATCATATTTTCACAAAAACATAGGTGGCTATCATGCCGCAAAACTGCGACGTTATCAGGAACTTATCAATATGTATCTAACTAAAGAAATTGGTCAGTTATTTGCAAGTTTCAGTCGTGCTAAAACAACCGAGCAACTTTCAGGCACGCTCGATTCGCTGAATGTTCTGAATATGTTGAACATGAAGTACCTTATTTATAATAATGAAGCAGCACCATTGGTAAATCCGTATGCAAATGGGAATGCCTGGTTTGTAAGCAATGTACGGGTGGCAAATGATGCTAATGAAGAAATGAAGATACTGGGTGAGATAAATACAAAGAATGAAGCGGTTGTAGATAAATCTTTTGCTACAGTTCTGCCAGCCAAACTTTCGGCCGATTCGTCTGCTCACATTGCGTTGACTAAATATGAACCAAATCAGTTGAAATATAGTTTCAGCTCTAAAACAGACCAGATGGCTGTATTCTCTGAAATCTATTATGATAAAGGCTGGAATGCATACGTTGATGGTAAACAGGTGCCATATGTCCGGGCTAATTATTTGTTGCGTGCAATGCCTCTCAAAGCAGGAAACTATGAAATTGAATTCAGATTTGAGCCTAAGTCATACAGTATTGGAAATACGATTGCTCTTATATCTTCTATCTTGCTGATATTAGGTTTGGCGGGTTTTGGTTTCTTGCAATGGAAAAAATCAAAGCAAACAGCTCAGAAGGCCTGATACGTTTAAATTTATAATCTCAGAATAAAAAATGAATAAACAAAGAACAAAGGTAATCAAACCGGGGTCGTTAAAGATACATTTAACGTCGACTATAAGTATGTCTCTGGTTTTGTTTTTAGTTGGGTTGGTTTTTCTACTTCTTTTTGTGGCTCGGGATATGAGCACGTATGTGAAGGAAAACATTAATTTATCGATTATTCTGGATGATGGAATTCGTAGCTCCGATGTAAAGCGAATAGAGGATTATTTGAAAACATCTCCTTATGCCAAAACTGTTGACTATATTTCGAAAGCCGATGCGTTGAAAGATCACATCAGCAGTTTGGGCGAAAACCCGCAGGATTTCCTGGGCTACAATCCGCTTAAAGCTTCATTGGAAGTAAAGCTACATGCACTGTATGCCAATAATGACAGTGTATCGGTCGTAGAACAGAAGTTGAAGACATTTGATCATATCAATAGGGTGGTGTATCAAAAAGATATGGTGAGCCTTGTAAATGATAATGTAAAGAAGGTGAGTTTCATTTTATTGGGACTCGCTTTGGTGTTGCTTATTGTTTCAATAGCGCTTATCAACAATACCATTCGTTTATCGTTATATTCAAACCGCTTTTTGATTAACACCATGAAGCTGGTGGGTGCTACTCCCTGGTTTATTCGTAAACCTTATATGGTAAGTAGTATGATTAACGGACTGATAGCTTCATTTATTTCGATATTTTTGTTAGCAGGTATTGTGTATTTTGTTCAATACCAATTTGGAGTTTCGGAACTTTTTGCCAACTATCTCAACTTTATTTTTGTGGGGCTTATCGTTATCATTTCAGGCGTTATCTTGGCCGGCTCATCATCTTATTTTGCTGTTGGCCGATATTTAAAGATGCGTACTAACGATATGTTCTCAATTTAAAAAAAATCTCTGTTTATTCAACTCATTAATATAAAAACATTATGGAAAACGACAAACATTTCACGCTGGGTAAAATCAATATGATTTTGATTGCTATTGGTTTTGCAATAATTATTTTGGGCTTTGTTTTGATGACAGGCTCATCAACCGTAAAAGAGTTCAATCCCGATATTTATAGCTTCCGTCGCATTACGGTAGGTCCAATGATTTCATTATTTGGCTTTGTTTCCATTGTTTTTGCTATACTTTACAAACCAAAAACAAAATAAGAATGAATTTACTTCAAACGATTATTCTTGCTATCGTAGAAGGAATAACGGAGTTTTTGCCTGTATCCTCTACCGGACACATGATTATTGCTCAAAAGTTATTGTCAATTGAGAGTACTGAATTTGTAAAGGCTTTCACGGTCAATATACAGTTTGGTGCAATTCTGTCGGTAGTGGTGCTATACTGGAAACGTTTTTTTCAATCATTGGATTTCTACTGGAAACTGATTGTGGCTGTTATTCCGGCATTGGTGTTGGGTTTTCTTTTTAGCGATAAAATTGATTCGTTGCTGGAGAATGTTGAAGTAGTGGCTATCATGCTGGTACTGGGTGGAATCTTAATGTTGTTTGTAGATAAATGGTTCAATAAGCCGAATGACGACCAGACCGTGGATTGGAAACGTGCTCTTAAAATAGGTTTTTTCCAATGCATTGCTATGATTCCCGGCGTATCACGCTCTATGGCCAGCATTGTAGGTGGTATGACAACCAAGCTAACCCGCAAAAATGCCGCTGAATTTTCGTTTTTTTTGGCGGTACCCACTATGGCGGCAGCTTCGGGATATAAATTACTAAAACTATTTATGGATCCGGCCGGTAAATCTATGTTGTCGGAAAATCTGGTAACGCTGTTGGTTGGTAACCTGGTAGCCTTTATGGTAGCCATGATAGCCATAAAATTTTTCATTGGCTTCCTGACTAAATACGGTTTCAAGGCGTTTGGTTATTATAGAATTATTGTGGGTGTAGCCATTTTATTGTTGCTGTTTCTGGGTGTAGATCTGAGTGTTCTTTGATAATACAGAGGAGCAAATAAAATGGTGATTTTATCATACACCTCAATAAAAATATAATGATGAATTTCGTAGAAGGAGAAGTGTTGCATGTAGCCAAGCCATTGACGTGGACATCGTTCAATCTGGTGAGTAAAGTACGGTGGAAGCTACAAAAAACGCTGAAGATGAAAAAGCTCAAAGTGGGACATGCCGGAACGCTCGACCCCTTGGCTACAGGAGTGATGATAATTTGTACCGGAAAATCGACAAAGCTGATAGAGAGCTTTCAGTACCAAACCAAGGAATATATTGCAACACTTGAACTGGGAGCCACCACACCTTCGTTCGATTTGGAATTACCGGTGGATGCTACGTATCCGACAGAACATATTACCCGCCGGCTGGTGGATGAAGTAATTCCAAGGTTTCTGGGCGAAATATGGCAGGTACCGCCTGCTTATTCGGCAGTGAAGGTGGATGGTAAGCGTGCCTATGATTATGCCCGTGAGGGGCAGGAGGTTGAACTAAAACCAAAGTTGTTGGTTATAGATGAGATTGAAATACTGGACTTTGCACTGCCGATGCTCAAAATAAGGGTGGTGTGCAGCAAAGGAACCTACATCAGGGCTTTGGCGCGTGACATTGGACTGGCACTGGGCAGCGGAGCGCACTTAACAGCACTGGAAAGAACCCGAATTGGCGACATCCGACTGGAAGACTGCTGGCAGATTGATGATTTAGTAGAGTTTCTGGATAAAGAAGCCCGGACTGCCGAGATAGAATAAGATATACTGATGGGTAGTTTATTAACAATAACCCATTGTGATAAAAAAGAATTCACAAAATATGACCTCATAATTCTATACTGAATTTTGAAGCCATTTAAATAAACAATAAAATATGAAGTTATCAAAGTTTAAATTCAAGTTGCCGGATGAGCTTATTGCTCAGTATCCGTCAAAGCATCGCGATGAATCGCGTTTAATGGTAGTGCACCGCAAAACCGGAGAAATCGAACACAGAGCGTTTAAAGATGTACTTGAATACTTTAACGAAAACGACTTGTTCATCTTTAACGACACCAAGGTTTTTCCAGCCCGTTTGTACGGTAACAAAGAGAAAACCGGTGCTCAGATTGAGGTTTTTTTGTTGCGCGAGTTGAATCATGAAATGCGCCTTTGGGATGTGCTGGTAGAGCCTGCACGTAAAATCCGCATTGGAAATAAATTGTATTTTGGTGAGGACGATTCTATCGTGGCGGAAGTAATTGATAATACTACCTCTCGTGGACGTACTTTGCGTTTCTTATTCGACGGTACGCACGACGAGTTCAAAAAAGGACTTTATTCATTAGGTGAAACTCCCCTGCCGCGCAACATTACCCGCGAGGTAGAGCCGGAAGATGCCGACCGTTTTCAAACCATTTTTGCAAAGAATGAAGGTGCTGTTTCGGCGCCGGCAGCAGGTATGCACTTTAGTCGTGAGCTATTGAAGCGCATGGAAATTAAAGGTATCGATTCTGCTTATGTTACATCGCACATGAGTTTAGGCAATTTCCGCGAAATTGACGTGGAAGATCTGACTAAACATAAAATGGATTCGGAGCAGATGTCTGTTTCGGTTGAGACGGTAAAGAGAGTAAATGAAGCTCAATTGGCCAACCGCAATATATGTGCTGTGGGTGTGACGGTGATGCGTGCTCTGGAAACAGTGGTGGGCACCGAAGGCAAAATTAAGCCTTACGATGGTTGGACAAATAAATTCATTTTCCCTCCGTACGACTTCACGGTGGCTAATTCAATGATTACGAACTTCCATTTGCCTTATTCTACACTGATAATGCTTACGGCGGCTTTCGGCGATTATGACTTAATCATGAAAGCCTATGAGCTTGCAGTGAAAGAAGAATACAGATTTGGAGTATATGGTGACGCCATGTTGATTATATAATCCGGATAGAACACACAAAAACGGCTGAATTTCTGTAATGAAGTTCAGCCGTTTTTTTTGCGTTTGGGAGTTTAATGTAAGCAAATTTCTTATAATAAATTAGACACGAATTTTAGAATCCAGAAAGGATTCAATTTAAATAACTGTGAGTGCAACCTCGTGTATACTATATATAAGCAAAACCCCTTGTTGCTTTCAAGCGGCAAGGGGTTTTTGGTTGGAAACAATTAACCTGTATGTTACGACAGATATACAAATGATTGGGGTGCAAAATTTATGTCGAAGTCAACTAATAACTTTGGCACTTTATATTTTTTTGTTTCTCTTACTTTTATTGCATAGCCAATTTCTTTTGACCCAAAATACTCATCAAAAAAATCTTTGGTTATTCCAGAAAACTCATTGGTCAATGACCATAATTTATCAGTTGTTTCTGATAAGACTTTTTCTATTGTAAACTCTCCAATCACCCTCTGAACTGGCGAAGATGCATAAACAACAACTGTATTGACATTGGAGTCCTTAAATATTGTTCTTCTAAATTCATATTTCTTTGTCCCGTCAAAAATTTTGTTTGCATACTCTGGCTTAATCGACAATAATATTTTCATATACTCCTCCTAAATTTATAATTTGATTAAATTGCTGATCGGAAACTCTAAAGAACCCCCAATAATCTGGAGATATTCCGACAGTATCTATCAATGCACCATTTGTAACTCTTCTCCTAAATGCCGCATTATAAGTCATTTTAATGATAAATAAACTACCATTTTTTCTATATAACCGCCTTAATTCAGCCTCGGTAAAGATACTATTTCTGCGGCAATATTCCACATAATCATCTTCATTCTTAAAACTTGCTCTTGTCAAAACCTCTTGTACGACACAAATTGAAGTCACAACACTTCTAAATCTGGCGGGACCAAGTCCATCGCTTGTTCTATAAATCAATACTATATCATTTATTCTTAAATTTACAACATCACCCATATAACAAATATAAGTTTTGTGTATACTGTTTGTCGCAGATATATCTCTTATTATGTCGTATGTCTCGTTGCTTAATTTTGAATCAGGAAACAATCGTGTATGGAAATCTGGATAAATTGATAGAACATATTTATTTGTACCACGAGTATTAATCAATGGATAATCTAATAATAAATCATTTCTTACCAATCTCATATCTTTCACTAAAACATGCTCTGTTCCATTTGCAGTAACCTTTACTCCATGTTCTACAAATCCATATCTAACCAACAGCTCAATTAATGCTTCATGCTCATTGAATACTGTAACATAAGCTAAATCAGCATTGTTCACAACTGCATAATCAAATATCTTTTTAATAAGTCTTTCGCCTAAACGTGTGCCATGAGCATTCACTTTTAAGGTACCAACCTTCACTTTGACTCCAATAGGTAAATTGGGGTCAACGTCAGTTACCACTTCGTTTTCAATCTTCAAATATAAAAAAGCATCCAACATTCCTGACTGCTCATGGTGAACGTAAGCAGATTCACCATCGTGAGCCTTTCTGTTAAACCAATCATCAAATTCTGCATAGCTTTGGCGCAATGAATTGAAAAAGGTATCGGAAAGATTGATTTGAGAAAACAAAGTGTATGTCATAATATCAAATTTAATGGTTATTTGTTAGTAAATATGGTTACTCCATTTATAATTTTTCCCCCACCACTGTACAGCAGCAGGGGAAAAATGTGATTTTTCTTATTTGGCTCCACCATCTACCGGTGGGGTATCTTTACCATTACCTCCCAGCGCATGGTATTTTTTGCGTAGTTCGTCCAGTTTATAGAATAGCGCTATGTTTTGGTCGTTTGGGGCGAGGTTGACTGCTTGCTCCATGGCTGTACAGAACGTAGTATAGCTATCAACTACAGCGGGTTTCAACGAGCTACCTGAAGTTTGATGATCAGGTGCTTCATCGTTACGATTTTTATATTTGGTATCAAAAGCGTTATTCCTCACTTCAAGCAGTGCATATTTAGCATCAATACCCAGCTCGCGAGCAGCCGCCATCAGTATAGGACTGGATTTATACTTCCCTAGCATTTCGTACACTACACCCGTTTGCGTATTCAGGGGGAGTTTTGGTGCATTCCAGTAAGGGGTCTGAAACAATTTCAGGGTTTGCGCGGCCGTCTTTTTGACCGTATCACTACCTTTAAGGTGATAAGTAATATCACGGTTAATTTCATACTGAACATCGTCCCGGTCTTTATCCAACGGTATAAGTTCGTCGGTAAGTCCGCTTTTTTGATTCTTGTTTATTTGCTCACCAAATTTTTCATTATCGGCCATCATCTTTGTAAGTGCCGCATTCACCATTTCACCCAGATAGGACTGAACCGGAATGCTGATATCCGCCGATGATTTTACAAGAGAAAATAAATTGTTGATAGATAAACCACTGGTACGCAATAATGAAAATGACATTTTTTCCATAATAATTGATTTTTAATATTAATAGTAAGAGAAATAGTTTCAGATTAATAGGGAGCAAAGAACGTTTCCGACCATTGCCGGAGCTAAAAATGAATAGCCGAAACCCCAAAATAACTACCGGGGAAGGTCTGACGCGCGTTTTTTGTCCAAAACAACTGTCGGGAAGCTACCGCCCTATGAAATGGGGTGAAAACAACTGTCGAGAAGCTTCCGCCCGACGTTTTTTACTTCAAAACAGTTGTTTTATAACTTCTGACGCTCGTCAGTTGCTCCAAAACAACTGTTTTGTAACTTTCGCTCGCTGCATATTCATTTATTCAAAGATCAATTGCACAGCAAATATAAATCATTTACCTTAAAAACCAACAATGTTGCGATAAATATTTTTAGACATTTTTCGTAAAACTAGTAAAATGTACTATTGATGGGGGATGTAGAAAAACAAAAAGAGACGCAGGTGGGTGCGTCTCTTTTTGTGCTATATGTTCTGTTTATTTATTCGGGGGTAGGGGTGTCGTTTACCGGAATTTCCTCTTCCATGTTCACATCGTCTATCACGGTTGAGTCGAGCGCCGTAGAGTCCACCCGCAGATGCGTTACGCATTGGTAATTGCGCGATATTTCTTCTTTAGGCTTGGTAGGGAACTTGCCACGGTACTGTTTCAGGCTTTCGTCTTTAAGTACTTTTTCCATAAACATACCGAATATGGGTAAAGCAGTGCGGCTTCCTTGTCCGAGCTCGCCGGTGCGGAAGTGTACGCTGCGGTGTTCTCCTCCTACCCAGGCGCCACCTATCAGTTTGGGTGTTACGCCTACAAACCAGGCATCGGAGTGGTTGGATGAGGTTCCGGTTTTTCCACCAAAGTCGGTGTTGTAATGGAACAAATCCCAGCTCCACAAGGCGCGCGAAGTTCCGCCGGGCTCGGTCATACCGCCTTTGAGCATCTCGGTCATCAGCCAGGCATCTTCGTATGGTATTACGCGTTTTTGCTCAGTTTTCTTTTCGTATATCACGTTACCTTCCTGATCTTCTATGCGGCTTACCAGAATCGGTTCGTGATAGTTACCTTCGTTTATTACCGTGCCGAACGAGTTTACCAGTTCAAGCAGCGAGACGTCCGACGATCCGAGACAGGTGGAAGGTTTGTCTTCCAGCGGAGTCTGAATGCCTAGCAGGTGAGCGTATTTTATAATCTCGGGTATTCCTACCTGTTGGGCTACCTGCACAGCAATGGTATTGATAGATTGCGCAAAGGCATTTTTCAGCGATACGGCATACCCCAGACTGTATCCGTTGGCATTGCGTGGCGTCCACGATTTATCTCTATTGCCTTCTTTATAGTTCCAGGTAACCTGCTTGTCCACCATCATATCGCAGGGCGACATGCCGTGCATCATGGCTGCCGTAT
>Ga0302286_10000317_pt1 | contig 39789 bp, 27 predicted proteins | sample III_Fen_E2_3_FD_198765 | JGI IMG/M metagenome (GOLD analysis project Ga0302286, IMG submission 198765) | Peat permafrost microbial communities from Stordalen Mire near Abisko, Sweden - III_Fen_E2_3 | ecosystem: Environmental > Terrestrial > Soil > Wetlands > Permafrost | place: Sweden: Abisko...
TTTCTAATGGTGTTGAGTGTATTTAATGCTTTTGCGGGCAATAATGCACCAAAGACAAATTTGGAAAATACTTTTGCGGAACAAAGTAAAAAGGTGACTGGAAAAGTAACTGATGCGACAGGACTATCTCTCCCTGGCGTTTCTGTTAGTGTAAAGGGAACTACCAATGGCACAATTACCGATGGAAATGGTGCATTTGTTCTTTCAAATGTTCCTTCTAATGCGGTATTGCAATTCTCGTTTGTAGGATATGCTCCTCAGGAAATTCCTTTTAAAGGGCAAACAATAATTGGTGTTCAATTGGTGGAAAATGTTATTGGTATTGAAGGTGTTGTAGTTACTGCACTTGGTATAAAAAGGGAAAAGAAAGCATTGGGATATTCCGTACAGGACGTGAAGTCTGATGAACTTACTCAGGCTGGCAGCCCCGATGTAACCACCGCCTTACAGGGAAAAGTTTCTGGACTTTCAATAAGTACGACGGGAACTGGTGTTGGAGGTTCAACAAAAATAACCATTCGGGGAAACTCTTCACTGGCTGATAATAATGAACCGTTGTGGATTGTTGATGGAGTGCCTTACGATAACTCTACCGAAACGGGTAACTACCAGTGGGGTGGTTATGATCGTGCCGGAGGTGCTTTCGATTTAAATCCTAACGATATAGAATCCATTTCAGTATTAAAAGGTCCAGCTGCAGCCGCACTTTATGGTTCGCGTGCCGGTAATGGTGTTATTGTAGTTACCACCAAACGAGGTAAAGAAAATACCACATTGGGTGTAAACTACACTTTTAATTATAGTGTTTCTCCTGTCGCTTATTCTCTTGATTTGCAAGATAAATACGGTCAGGGTGATTATGGCGTATATAATGTAAACTCTGAATACAGTTGGGGCTCTGAAATGACGGGGCTGTCAATCCCTGCCTGGTGGGATCAAACGAAAACAACCACCAACAGAGTTCAAAAGGATTTGATAAAAAATTACTTCAATAACGCAATTACTCAATCTCATAATGTTTCTTTTTCTGGTGGAAATGACAAAGGAACCTTTAGAGCATCAATTAGTGATAATCGTATGAATGGTAATTTTAATGACGAGATTGTTGAAAAAACCAACTACGACGTGATTTCTACTTACAAGATCAATAAATTTCTGGACATTGAAACGAAGTCAAACTACGTTCATACAATAGGTGAGGAGAGACCGTTGCTTGGGTTCTATAGTTCAATGGCTTATCTCTATGCAATGCCTCGTAATATTCAGTTAAGCGATTTGTATGACCATCGTTTTAATGAAACTGATTTGGCTACTGGAACTTATACCGAACAAAACTGGGCTACTCCTAATGCAAGTCATAGAAATGTATATTATCAGGAAGATCAGTTTACGAATACAGATAAGAAAAACCGGTTCTTTGGTTATGCACAAGCAAATATTAAGATTAGCGATAATCTGAAATTGAAGATTAAAGAAGGAATGGATTTTTCTACAACTCAGAATGAATACATTTATAAATATTCTGATGCCATTTATTCTTCTAATCCTTCGATGACGGTGGATCAATCACAAGGAAAAGAAATCAATTCAGAGTTTCTGTTGAGCTATAATAATAAGTATAGCGATTTTGACCTTGGAATTAGTTTTGGTGGTAACCGAATGCATTCCAAGAGTGAAGGGCTTTGGGGAAGTTCTGGTAAATTTGCTGTCAGCAATGCGTATTATCTGGATCTTGGTACTTATCAACAAACCAGTAACAGTGTATGGGAAAAAGAGATTAATTCGTTATATGGTTTTGCCAACATTGGGTATAAAGACTATTTATTCCTTGATTTGACAGCTCGTAACGACTGGTCATCAACATTGCCATCGAATAACCGCTCGTATTTTTATCCTTCAGTGAGCTTAAGCGGAATTGTTACTCAAATGCTCGAAAAAATGGGTGTTGACTACAATAAAGGAGTACTTTCGTATGCTAAGTTAAGAGGCTCTTTTGCTCAGGTAGGTAAAGATACCGACCCGTATCAACTGAGAATGAACTATGGTACTAGTATTGGAGCATACTCTTTATTATATGCAAGTGTTCCAACGACATTGGCAAATACCAATCTTAAACCTGAAATTTCGACATCATACGAAGTTGGTACTGAACTGAAATTCTTCAACAATCGTGTTGGTCTTGATTTTACATACTACAACACCGTTACAAAAAATCAGGTGCTTTATATTCCAGTGGTGCTTTCATCCGGTTATTCGAGTAAAATTGCCAATGTTGGAAAAATTAGAAACCAGGGTATAGAATTGATGATCCCCGTTTCGATTGTGAAAAATGATAAATTCACCTTCGACGCAAATATTAATTTTGCCAGAAATATATCGAAGATTGAAGAGTTAGACCCACAAGTTTCACGCTATGAATTTGGTTCGTTGAACAATGGAGTGAGCATTGTTGCCATTGAGGGTGATCCTTTTGGCGAAATCTATGGATATGGGTATAAGAAAGATGCTACTGGCAATAAAATTATTGGAGCTGATGGACTTCCAATTAAAACGGATGCTCCAATGGTACTCGGACAAATTCAGCCTGATTTTACTGGATCATTAGGCCTGAATTTGAATTACAAAGGGATCTTCCTGGCTTCTTTGGTTTCGTTTCAAAAAGGTGGTGATGTTTATTCGTTGACGGAATCAATGGCTGCTTATGCTGGTACATCAGCCAGTACTTTGGATCGTTCCGACCGAATTGTTTCTGGTGTTTATGAGAATGGAAGTGCAAATAAGACAAGTATTTCTGCTCAAAACTATTGGCAAAATGGGGTTCAGCCTGAAGAATATATCTATGATGCTTCGTACATAAAATTGAAAGAATTGGTTTTAGGTTATAACTTACCTAAATCTGTTTTAAGTCATATTCCTTTCAATGCGGTAAATACGTTGAAAGTTTCACTCGTTGGAGCTAACTTGGTTTATTTGCTGAAACATACTCCAGGAACAACTCCTGATGGTAGTGCAATGTCTTCCAACGTATTCTCGCAGGCTATAGATTTTGCTCCGGTTCCAAATACCAGAACTTTTGGTTTTACTGTTAATGTCGGATTTTAATAAAAGGAGGATACATAATTATGAAAAAGATAGCTATAATGACCGTGATGGTCTTAACTTTTTTAACAAGCTGCGATAAGGGCTTTGACGAAATGAACACTTCTACGACTTCATTGACGGCAGTAACTCCGAACTTGCTTTTTGACTCTATGGTACATAACGGCGTTAGTTCTGATTATCAGCGCAACCAGAATCTTTACGATGATCCTTACGCTCATTATTTTTCCAATACTGTTAAAAGTTTTAAAACTGAAAATTACGAATATCGTGACGATTGGGCAGCTACAGGCTGGTCGTCATTTTACACTTCACGATTAAAAGAGTATAACGATATTGCAGCCTATTGCAAAGGGAAAAGCGCATATACTAATTTTATGGCAGCAGCTGATATCTATATTTGTTACTTGTGGCAACGGATGACTGATAAATATGGCGCTTTGCCTTATACTGATGCCAGCAAGGGGGTTCCTGTAGCTTATACCGAACAATCGAAAATTTATCTCGATTTATTGAGCCGGTTGAAATCAGCTAGTGAATCAATTGATGAGTCTAATGATGCGCAGTATAATCCAGGAAATTATGATTTGCTTTATGCCGGTGATTATGGCAAATGGAAAAGATTGGGAAATTCACTGATGTTGCGTATGGCTATGCGCATTTCAAAGGTTGATGCAACCAATGCTCAAACTTATGCAAAAGCAGCTATTGCTGGTGGAACATTCGAATCAACCAATGATATTGCTAAAATGAAACTGGATATGGTTAATGGTTGGTATGATTATTTAAACAACACCCTGATCAATTGGCAGGGTGGATGTATTTCTCTTTCGTTTTGTGATTACATGCGCGGAGGAACGACTAACTATCCACGAGCTAATGAACTTGATCCAAGAGCATCTCGTTTGATCACACCGGGAACCTATGGATATGTAGGGTTCAAAAATGGTTTGGCAGCATCAAGTTATCCGACCGATTATAATTGGGCTAATTATGCAAACATAAATTACACAAGTGAGGGTTACTTTTTCAATGAAGGATCAGCCGATGATCGTTTGGCCTTCCCAATTATGAACTATGCAGAAACCCTGTTCTTGAAAGCTGAAGCTGCATTGCGTGGTTGGTATAGCGAATCTGCTGAAAATCTCTATTTGGAAGGAATCCGGGCTTCTATGGATGAGGTGTCTTCGGTTTCGACGAACGCAATTACCGAGGACGAAGTTAATGACTATATTTCAGGTCTTCCTGCTTGGTCTAGTGCTTCATCTAAAGAAGATAAATTTAAGCTTATCGTTGTGCAAGAGTGGCTTGCTACTTTTCCTAATGGAGTGGAAGGTTGGTCTATCATCCGTCGTACCGGTTATCCTACCGATATAAGTTATCCGGATGTTAGTTCTTCAGCTAAAGTTGCCAATGGAAATTGGGTTGAACGGGTATGTTATCCAAATAATGAACATGATTATAACTCAGCCAGTATGCCTGCTACATTAAACTCGTATTCAACAGATATGATGGATGTTTGTAATTGGTGGGCTCAGAAAAATTCTTCAGGACATTGGGCAAAAGGAGCAAAACCAGATAATGGGTTTTAATTCTTTCGATTGATACTCGATTCGTAGTGTTGATAAAAATAACAAGCCCCTGAAATCAAATTTGGAAAATATTCCTGATTTAGATTTTAGGGGCTTTTTTTATTGAACTTATCGTTTAAAGTGTAATGACAGAATCTTAGGGTTTTATCATTCCTGTTTTATTTCAGTATTTTACTTCAGTTTGTCGGCAATAATCATTCCCAGAACGTCGCCAAGTTTGCGATCCATTGCCGCAATTTGCTGAGGAACGAAGCTGGTGGCGGTCATGCCCGGAGTGGTATTCACTTCCAGAAAATAAAACTCATTGTTTTTTAGAATGTAGTCGATTCGTACAATTCCTGAACAGTCGCATAAATCGTAGATACGCGATGACAGTTGCTGAACCTTTTGGGTCAGTTCCGGAGAAATGCGGGCAGGAGTAATTTCGTCGGTTTTACCTTTGGTGTATTTGGCTTCGAAATCGAAAAATTCGTTTTGCGGAATCACTTCTGTAACCGGGAAAATGATTTTCTGATCCGAAAGTTTTACTAATCCGCAGGTAAATTCCTTGCCTTCAATAAACTCTTCAACCAAAATATCCGGACTTTCTTTCAAGGCAGCTTCAATTGCTGAGGTAATCTGGCTTTTCTCCTTGACTTTGGTTACTCCGAAACTCGATCCTCCGGCATTTGGTTTTACAAACATGGGCAGACCCAGTTTTTCGACCAGTTGGTCAGCGTCAATCGTATCGCCTTTAAACAGACGAACCGATTTAGCCATGGAGATACCAAAATTGCGCAGGTAATTGCTGCAAAAATATTTATTGAAGGTGAGTGCCGACGAATAAACGTCGCAGGTTGAATAAGGTACTTTCACCAGTTCGAAATATCCCTGAAGCTTACCATCTTCTCCCGGTGTTCCGTGGATCGTGATGTATGCAAAATCGAACTTTATTTTTTCGCCGTTTTTGATGAACGAAAAGTCACTTTTATCAACCGGGGCAATGGGTTGATCGTTTTCATAAACATTCCATTCAAGTCCTTTAAGCTGGACTTTCCAAACGTTATAGATATCCGAATTAATGGATTGATATACATTTTTACTGCTTTCAACCGAAACGACAAATTCGGAGGAGTCGCCTCCATAAACAACTGCAATATTCTTTTTCATGTGTCTTGTATTTTATTTTTTTCTACCACATAGACACATAGGTCACATAGCTTTTATTTATTCTTTTTCCAGGTGTCCGATGTGGTTTTTATTCTTCAAGAGGTGTTCTGTTCGATAAATAATTACGCCATTTAACAATTACATTCGACAAATCTTCCGGAAGTTCCGATTCAAACATCATTTCTTTTCCGGTTGTCGGGTGTACAAAACCTAGCATTTGCGCATGTAAAGCCTGTCGTGGAATCATGGCAAAACAATTGGAAACAAACTGTTTATATTTAGTAAATGTTGTTCCGCGTAAAATCTGATCACCGCCATAGTTATCGTCGTTAAACAGCGGATGTCCGATGTGTTTCATGTGTACCCTGATTTGATGTGTACGCCCGGTTTCGAGTCGGCATTCAACCAGGTTAACGTAGCCGAGCCGTTCAATTACTTTGTAGTGGGTAACGGCATGTTTGCCGTAATCGCCATCAGGGAAAACGGTAAATACCTGTCTGTTTTTCAAACTTCGACCGATATTGCCGGTAATGGTTCCTTCATTATTTTCCAGATCGCCCCAAACCAGAGCTACATATCTACGTTTGGTAGTTTTTTCGAAGAATTGCAACGATAAACTTACTTTAGCTTCCATTGTTTTGGCAACAACCAGTAATCCTGATGTATTTTTATCAATCCGGTGAACTAATCCGGGACGAGGATCGTCAGAATTAAAAAGAGGTAATGCGTTGAAATGATATGCCAATGCATTTACCAGCGTTCCGGAATAATTTCCATGGCCGGGATGCACGACCATTCCTGCAGGTTTATTGATAACCAGCAGTTCATCGTCTTCATAGACAATATTGAGTGGTATATCTTCCGGAATTATTTTGAGCTCCCGGCGGGGATAATCCATTACGATGGATATTTCGTCGCCTGGTTTTACTTTGTAGCTCGATTTAACAGGCTGCTTATTAACCAGAATATTTCCATTGTCGGCTGCGGCCTGTAAGCGACTGCGTGTCGCATTTTTTAGCCGGTCGGATAAGAATTTATCGATTCTTAATAAAGTTTGTCCGGGGTCAACTACCAGGTTGTAGTGTTCAAAAAGGGCTCCATCTTCGCCTTCTTCGAGTTCATCAAATTCATCGATCAATTCGTTATCTTCAATCATTTAAAAGAATGAGTTATCAGTTTTTTCTGTTTCTGGTTTTGCTTTTAGTTTTTCAGGATCCATGGTTAACCATAGATCTATGGTAGTTCCCTTGGCAACTTCCAATGTTTCTGCCGGATCGGGAGTTTGTTTCCAGATCAGACCTTTTGATTTTTGATCTTCGGAAGTAAATGATTCGTCGTAAGTGACTGTTCCAATACTCAAATAAGCATCGGTGATGGCTTGTTGTGCATCAGTCAGACTTCGCCCGAAAAGCGTTGGAATTTCGCTGGTTTCGCTTTTCCCATCACCGCCAAGAACCAGATCAACTGTCGATCCTTTGGGAACCATTTCGCCCACGGGGATTGATTTTCCTCCTATTTTTTGTTCGAGTACAAGATCTGGAAATTCGGAAGCCCGGTATGAAATATGTCCGGCAACCAATCCGGAGCTTTCAATAAGGTTTCTGGCCTGACGGTATGATATATCGGTAAGTTGTGGCATTGGAATTTTCTCCTGATTGAATGCGCACAGGGTAATTAAAATAGTTCGGTTCTTTTTGACTTTTGTTCCTGATTTTGGATATTGATCGAGCACGGTGCCAGGAGCTGTTTCGCGAGAGAATACGGAGTCCCGGATTTGATAACGGAGATCTAATTTATCCAGAAGTGAAGCAACTTCCTGATTTGTTTTTCCTTTCAGTTCCGGTATTTCAACAGATTTACCATGGTTGGTGTATAAACGAATGGCGAACATATTCAGAACAATCAGAATAAAAGTGATTCCAATTGCTGCAAGTGCATTCTGTCTAAAGGTTTTCGTTTTTAAAAATTCTTTCAGGGTCATGCGATAATATTCAGGATTGGTGAATAAACACAAAAGTAGTTTAAAAATTGGCAGGTCGGTTTGTTCTGAGTTTAAATCACAATCAAAACGGATAAACGGGAGGCAACTTTTTGATTCCGTATAAACGAATCTGGTATAAACACAAAAAGGTAAAGAAAATTCATTCTTTACCTTCTGTATATTATTAGGAATCCGGAAACCTTAGACTATTTCTTGTGTCTTGGTTCGTCAGAAACAGTCAATTTTTTTCTTCCTTTAGCACGGCGTGCTTTCAAAACTTTACGGCCACTAGCAGTAGACATTCTTTCTTTGAATCCGTGTTTGTTAATTCTTTTTTTGTTTGATGGCTGAAATGTCCTTTTCATTGGTCAATATTTTTTAAATGATATTTCGTTTTCAATTCGGACTGCAAAAATAGTCCTTTTTTAATATTCTGCAAATCAAATTTGTCTTTATTATTATTTATTTTTCAGTGTCATATGAATCAGCCTTTTGGTCTCAAAAAAATCTTCCTGAAAGATGTCGTGCAGTTCATAGATTTGAATTTGTTTTCGGAATGGATTTATTTCATCTTCAAAATCGCCACCTTTAAGATATAGAACCCCGTTAGCCAAATCGTTGTTATTCTGTCCGGATACTTTTGACTTTACCATGTTGATAAATTGAGGGAATGCAGTTACTGCACGACTTACGACAAAGTCGAATTTTTGCTTTACATCTTCCACCCGAATGTGTTCGGCGTTTACATTTTTAAGGTTTAGAGCACTGGCAACCTCATTAACAACTTTGATTTTCTTGCCAATAGCATCAATAAGCATAAACGATGTTTCCGGAAAGAAGATGCTTAGAGGTATTCCGGGAAAACCTCCGCCGGTACCAACATCCAGTATTGCGGTGCCAGGTTTAAACTGAATGATTTTTGCAATTGCCAGAGAGTGCAAAATGTGACGTTCGTAAAGTTGATCAATGTCTTTTCGTGAAATGACATTGATTTTCGAGTTCCATTCGGTATACAGTGCACCTAATTGGCCAAATTGATCCAATTGCTGATCGGTCAGATCTGCAAAATATTTTTTTATAATTTCCATGATGTGTTTGTTGACCTATTCTTCGTTTTCTTCTATTTCGGCCGATTCAACCATATTGAAGAGCATTTCGCGAGCTCTGAACAATTGGGCTTTTACGGTTCCCAGCGGAAGCTTTAGTTCGGTGGCAATTTCTTCGTACGAATATTCACGGAAGTATCGTAGTTCAACCAATATACGGTATCTGGGCTTTAGCCTGTGCACAATTCTTCGCATCAGAACAGCCCGTTGAATTCGTATCATTTTCTCTTCCGGGTTCGGATCCGGGGAGCGAAGTTTGATGGGTGGTTCATTGTCTCCATTTTCCTGCGTGTTTTCAATTGACACATAGATTCCGCGGCGTTTCCGTAAAAAATCGATGCAATTATTGGTTGCTATTTTAAATAGCCAGGTACTAAATGCAAAATTTGGAGAATATTGGTGCAGATTTTTAAATGCTTTTCCAAAAGCTTCAATGGTCAGATCTTCAGCATCGCTCTTATTGTTCACCATTTTCAGAAGCATGAAGTAGATCGCATCCTTGTAGCGGCTCATTAGTTTGGCAAATGCTTTTTCTTCGCCAATAAGTGCTGATTCAACCAGAGCGAAATCGTACTGAGCTTTGTCTGATAATTGTGGATTTAGTTCCATCTGTTTCTTCTGTGAATTAGATACATAGACCATAGAAACCAACAGTTGATAATTGGTTTTATCAAAATGTATGCTAACGAAGATAAGAAGATTTTTCGTTCATTCAAACGATTTATAAGTATTTTAACAATAATTGATAACAGTAGAAAACATATAACGAAAAAGGAAAGAAAGGTAATCCAGTATTCGGGATGAATAATGATCAACGCCCCCGTAAAAATACATAATGATATTCGGGTTAAGTCGTCCATGTAAAGCCCGATCTTTTTAGACCATGATAAATCTTGTCTGATCTGGACTGATTTTTTTAATAAGCGAATGTGGTCACCACGGTCATCCTCAATGTGTTCGCGAACAGCAAATAGTGGATCAGTAGAAAATTTCACCTTGCCTTTTTTGAAATTTTCATTGAAAATAAGTTCAAGGTTGGCAAAATTCCGGTTTAGTTTATGTCTGAATCCCAGTGTATCGAAATACAGCGATTTTTTAAAAAGTATGTTATTTTCGTTGAAAACAAAGGGTTTCCCAGCCAGAGTCCAGGCTCCGCTAATCATGAATTGGTTAAACCGTTCTAATCGGCAAAGTAGGTTTCTAAATCCTTTGGATCGTTCGACATTGGTATAGGCAATAACAGCATCAGTTTCCGGGGCTACCAGTCCATTTAATTTTTTTAGCCATTCCGTATCAATTGTTCCTGAAAAAGAGGTCAACATCAGAATCCAGTTTGAGGAAGCTCCTTTTAATCCGATATTGATAGCTTGTTTGCCTGAAAATCTTGTTTCCTGACTCAGACTGGTAACTTTAAGTCTGGGGTTGGTTTCAGCCATTGCATTCAGCATTCCGTAAGTGTTGTCTTCGGAATGTTCGTTGATAACAAGTAATTGGTAATCGGTGAATTGTTGTTCTTCAAATTTGTTAAGAATTTCGCGAATGCGATTTTCTTCATTCCTGACGGGGATGATGATGGTAACCGGGTTTGAAGCCGTGCCGGACGGAATATCTTTTTTCCGAACGAGTTTGAGGTAATACCTTAGCAGATAATAAATCTGAAAAATAAATGTGATTACCAGAAGACTCAGAAGTACAAGGTCGGAGATGGTGAGTATTTGAAAGTTAATAATCTTCACGTTTAAGATACTTAGTTAATGGAATGAAGTGATTTAAAACTTTTTTGTGCAAAAATAATAAACCTGTCGGTTAAAACCTTCCTATTCTTAATTAGATTTAACAATTAGGCGATCTCATGGCTCATCTGTCATTCCACTTTTATATCTATCTTTGGGCACTCAAAAAACTGGTAATGAATTTTGAATTAAAACATACGGCTGATGGTAGTAAAGCACGGGCAGGTTGTCTAACGACTGACCACGGTACTATTGAAACGCCAATCTTTATGCCTGTAGGAACTGCCGGCTCGGTAAAAGGCATTCATAAAAGGGACTTGAAAGAGGATATTGGCGCACAGATTATTCTGGGAAATACGTATCATTTGTATTTGCGTCCGGGGCTGTCGATTATTGAGCAGGCTGGAGGTTTGCACAAATTTAATGGCTGGGATGGACCGATTCTTACCGACAGTGGCGGGTTTCAGGTGTTTTCGCTCGGAGATATCCGGAAACTAACCGAAGAAGGTGCTAAATTTCAGTCTCATATCGACGGATCGTATCATCTGTTTACTCCAGAGAATGTAATCGATACCCAACGGACAATCGGAGCCGACATCATGATGGCTTTTGATGAGTGCACACCCGGTGATGCTGAATATGAATATGCCCGCAAGTCGATGGAAATGACACAGCGTTGGCTCGATCGTTGCTGGAATCAGTTTGAAAAGACTTCACCAAAATATGGATATTCACAATCTCTTTTCCCTATCGTACAGGGAGCTGTTTATCCTGATTTACGCACAATTGCTGCAAAAAATGTTTTGCAATATAACAGTGATGGTTATGCCATTGGCGGGTTATCCGTAGGCGAATCAGAGGCTGATATGTATGCCATGATTGAAGTGGTGAACGATATACTACCTGAAAATAAACCACGTTATTTGATGGGTGTTGGAACTCCTGTAAATATTTTGCAGGGAATTGATCGTGGAATTGATATGTTCGACTGTGTTATGCCAACACGCAATGGCCGCAATGGAATGCTATTTACCAAAAATGGAGTTATGAATATGCGGAATAAAAAATGGGCCGATGATTTTTCTCCGATTGATCCGGAAGGAACATCATTTGTTGATCATTGTTACTCCAGAGCATTTTTACGCCATCTGGTTATTGCTGGTGAAATGCTTGGAGCCGAGATTGCCAGTCAGCATAATCTGGCTTTTTACCTTTGGTTAGTTAAGGAAGCCCGGAAACAGATTCTGAATGATACGTTTAAGAGCTGGAAAGAAGAAATGGTTCAACAGCTTTCTGTAAGGCTTTGATAATAAGGTTCATTCTCGATAAGAACAATAGAATAAAAAAGGGTCTTTTGCTTGTGCCCCTGGTGATACGGTTTTAAACTTTTGACTTTAAACTTTTGACTTTAAACGGTATGCTGCATAAAATTGATTTTTATATTATTAAAAAGTTTCTAGGTACATTTTTTTATGCCATTGCGCTAATAATCAGTATCTCGATAGTTTTTGATATTTCAGAAAATATTGATGATTTTATGTCAAAAGATGTCCCATGGAAGGCTATTGTTTTTGACTATTACCTCAATTTTGTGCCTTATTTTGCCAACTTATTCAGTGGGCTTTTCACCTTTATTGCAGTTATTTATTTTACTTCGAAACTGGCATACAACACCGAAATCATTGCAATATTAAGTAGTGGAGTATCGTTCAACCGCTTGATGCGTCCATATCTGGTTAGTGCAGGTATTATTGTTATGTTTTCGTACCTTTTGGGAAATTTCGTGATTCCTCCGGCCAACAAGAAAAAGGTTGATTTCAGGAACATGTATATTGGAACCAAAAAGGCTGGTTCAGAGAGTAACATTCATAGGCAGATCGAACCCGGAACTTTTGTGTACCTCGATTCTTACAATGCCTCTACGGATGTTGGTTATAAATTTACCATTGAAAAGTTTGTTGATCGGAAGTTGGTGTCGAAATTGTCATCAGACTATGTTCAGTGGAATCGGGAAAAAAACAAATGGACTGTTCATGATTACGTCATCCGAACCATTGATGGTTATACTGAAAAAATAAGCAAAGGAGATCAGATTGATACTACATTGAATATGCAGCCTTCAGATTATCAGGTTGTTAATAATGTTGTTGAAACGATGACTTTGCCCGTTTTGAGTAAATCAATAAAAGATTTAAAGCTTCGTGGAGTAAATACGATTGATTACGAAATAGAAAAGAACAGGCGTTGTTCCGGGCCATTTTCGGCAGTAATTCTGACTATTATCGGAGTGTCGCTTGCTTCACGCAAAATAAAAGGTGGTCTCGGATTTCATTTGGGGCTGGGATTACTTCTGAGTTTCTCCTATATTCTCTTTATGCAGATTACTACTGTATTTGCAACCAGTGGATTGCTTGCACCCTGGCTAGCCATGTGGATTCCCAATATTATTTATGGGGTACTTGCAATTTTTCTCTATCGAAGAGCAGCCAAATGATGTTTGGAAATTCAAACTCATAACAAAATGATTCAAAAACAACTAACTCAGACTTATTTTGTTTTGGCCTTCAAATGTTTTATAAAACATGTTTGGCAACAAAAAAAGTTTAATTTTGCTGGCTCTTTAAAGTAGTTGAATAGGATTAAATTCTATTCCAAAGATTATTAATTAATCAAAAAACAAATTCTATGTCACTGAAAAGAAACATTTTAGACCTTCGGCAAAGAAAAGACCAGGTTCGTCTGGGTGGTGGGGATAAAGCTATTGAGAAGCAAGTTGCTCAAGGCAAGATGACCGCACGTCAACGTATCCTTGCTATTGTTGATGAAGGCTCATTTCATGAATACGATATGTTCGTTGAGCATGTTGGAACGGATTTCAATATGGGCAACAAAGTTTTGGCCGGAGACGGAGTTGTGATTGGAACAGGAACTATTTACGGTTCTCCGATTTGTATCTATGCTCAGGATTTTACTGTTGAAGGCGGATCTTTAGGTTTGATGCATGCCCGTAAAATAACGAAGATCATGGATCATGCGTTGAAAATGCGCGTTCCATTGATTGGAATCAACGATTCTGGTGGTGCTCGTATTCAGGAAGGTGTTAATTCTCTTGCTGGTTATGGCGAAATCTTCTTCCGTAATACACTTTCTTCAGGGGTTATTCCTCAGATTTCAGTAATTCTTGGACCTTGTGCCGGAGGCGCTGTTTATTCACCAGCATTGACCGATTTCGTTTTCGTGGTTGAAAATATTTCGAAAATGTTCATCACTGGTCCTGGCGTAATTAAGAGCGTTTTGGGTGAAGAAATCTCGATGGAAGCTTTAGGTGGAGCAAGAGTTCATGCTGAAATAACAGGAAATGCTCATTTCTTCGCACTTAGCGAAAAAGAATGTTTCGAGCAGATTAAAAAATTAATCACCTACATTCCATGGAATAATACGCAGAAGGCAAAAGCTTTCCCTCCACAGGAACCAAAGACAAAAACAAAGATTGAAAATATTGTTCCTGCCGATCCTCGTTTGCCATACGATATTCGTGAAATCATCAGATCGATTACCGATGGTTCTGAGTTCTTTGAAATCATGGAACTTTTTGCTGCCAATATTGTAATTGGTTTTGGCCGTATGAATGGCGAAACTGTTGGTTTTGTTGCAAATCAGCCATTGGTTCTTGCTGGTGTACTTGATTGTGACAGCTCTGATAAAGCCGCCCGTTTTATCCGTTATTGTAATGCTTTCAATATCCCAATTGTTACGCTCGAAGATATGCCTGGATATTTACCAGGTGTTGATCAGGAACATGCTGGTGTTATTCGTCACGGAGCTAAAATTCTGTTTGCTTATTCCGAAGCTACAGTGCCAAAAATTACGGTAATTATCCGGAAGGCTTATGGTGGTGGTTATATTGCCATGAACTCACGTCACTTGCGTGCCGATTTCGTGTTCGCATGGCCTACTGCTGAGATTGCTGTTATGGGACCTGAAGGTGCTGCAAATATCGTATTCCGCAAAGAGATTGCCGAAGCTGCTGATCCGGAAGCTATGCGTAAACAGAAAATCGAAGAGTATAAAGAGAAATTTGCAAACCCATATGTTGCTGCATCGAAGGGATATATTGATGAAGTGATTGAGCCTCAGGAAACACGGAAGATTCTGTTACATGCTCTTCAGGTTTCTGCCCATAAAGACATACAGTCCCCAGCTAAAAAACACGGACTTCCACCATTTTAACCAAAAATAAGGATTATGGCAGATCAGGAAAATAAACAGTATATCATTGTACATAGTGCAAAATACGAAACCACTTACAATAAGAAATATTTAAACCGTAAAGTTTGGGAAGAACCAAACTTAAATCACATCAAATCTGTTATCCCGGGAACAATCATTGATATTCTGGTAACCGAAGGTCAGGTTTGTGCAGAAGGAGAGAATATTCTTGTTTTGGAGGCGATGAAAATGTACAACAATGTACAGATGCCTTTTAAAGGTAGAATTCTAAAGGTTAATGTTGAAAAAGGTCAGAAAGTTCCCAAGAGCTCTGTGATAATTGAAATTGAACCTGTAGACTAGTTTTTATCGAAAATAAATAAGCATTAAGGGTATTTCCGATTTCGGGAATGCCCTTTTTAATTTAAAAACTAAAATTGGAACATCTAGAATCGATTATGGAAAACGATTTTATACCAACGAGGGTTCTCCGATTTCAGGAGAAATCAATCTCGTTAAGACTTCTTTTTAGAAAAACTAGAATTTGGATTTCTGCTCCCCTGCTTATCTGTTTGTTACTAGTATCGGCTGGAAGTGCAGTGGCAAAAAAAACGATGAAGCCTGGATTATGCCTGACTTTTGACGACCGTAATATGCTTCGTTGGGAAAAACAAATTCCATTATTTGCCAAATACAATGCGCATATAACTTTCTTTGTCGATCATTTTGATGAACTTACTGCTGATCAAATCAGAGCACTGAATGAATTGAAAAAGGCCGGCCATGCTATTGGGTGTCACAGTATGAGGCATTTGAGAGCACCGGAGTATTGTGAAAAAAATACGGTTGAAAAATATCTTGCAGACGAGATCGAACCAGCGATTAAGCTTATGAAAGAACAAGGGTTTTCTCCAACTTGTTTCGCTTATCCTTTTAGCGATTATAATGAACTAACAGATAACGCGTTGTTGAAATATTTCCGTCATCTTCGTACCGGATTTCATGTTTCAAAAGGCATGGAAACTACGGATCGGGTTTTTGTGAAAATGGAGGATGTCGAAAAGACAGGTCGGTTAACGGGAGTCAGCTTTCAACCGAAATCAAAAGATGATGATCTTATTAATCAGGCTCAACGAGCAATTGACCGGGTTGCGAGAAACAAAGAATTACTGGTTTTTTATGCTCATGACATTCGGAATCCCGGAGAAGAAACTCCACAGGTTAATATTACTACCGATATCTTGGAGAAAATCATGGCTTATGCCGTAAGCAAAAAAGTTAAATTGTATTCGTATGACGAGCTTCCTTAAATGCCTTATGATTTAACCATTAACTTCTCGTTACAGACGAGTGGCATATTGGCAGAGCAAGTGAGGGTTTCACTTCGGGTGAAGCCCTCACTTGCTATTAAATGAGGGCTGCTTTGTTTCGGCAGAAAGAAGATTTTTTCCTTGAGGTAGGCTTTCCCGCTGCCTATGTTTTGCTGATTTCGTTCTCGTTGGCTACCGACCGGTTGCTCCTACAGAGCAGGTGCTTGTTTCTGATGCGATGACTGGAGTTCATCGTATCAGTAGAAGTAGGAGGGATCCTTTTTCTCCTATAATCCTAAAAATCCCAGGTCAGACAATGTAACCCAGTATATTGGACGAGTTTCGTGTTTTATTCTGTAGGCGTTGCAAACGCTTTAACCATTAGCTCCTCGTTACAGACGAGTCTCATATTGGTAGTGTTAGTGAGGGTTTCACTTCGAGTGAAGCCTTCACTTGCTATTAAAGGAGGGCTGCTTTGTTTCGGCAGAAAGAAGATTTTTTCCTTGAGGTAGGCTTTCCCGCTGCCTATGTTTTGCTGATTTTGTTCTCGTTGGCTACCGACCGGTTGCTCCTACAGAGCAGGTGTTTTGTTTCTGATACGATGACTGGAGTTCATCGTATCAGTAGAAGCAGGTGGTGAAAAATCCTTTTTCTCCTATAATCCTAAAAATCCCAGTTCAGACAATATAAAACCCGGCACAAAAAATTGGCCGGGTTCGTTGTTTTATACTATCAGTATTATAAATCCCTTGCTTAAGAGTGTCAATTACTTGTCAACCTTTGGCTGGCAAATCAGCACTAGCGTGGTGCATAAATATCTAGCTCCGTAATCGTACCAGTTAAAACCACGTTCGCCCTTCCGGATAAGAGAAAGGGCGAACGCTGTTGGTGCGAATAGGTATATTTATTAAGGTTTTGGTTTAAAGATGATGTCAACAACATCAGCTTTTGTCGTAAATGTTTTTACAAATTGCTGAACCTGAGCAGCGGTTACCTTCTCCAGAATTTTTTCATAGTTTTCAGAAGCCGCTGTGTTGATCGAATGGGTATAGTATGTATTCAAAGCCTGTAACCAGTAGTTGTTATGCAGTTTTGACTGTTCCCGGTTTTTTTGCAGGTTTTTAATTGCCTTGTCCAAATCTTCGGCTGTTGGCCCGTTTTTAGCAATCTTTTCGATTTCCTGATAACAGATATCTTTCAGGTGCTGAGCTTTTGCCGGATCGGTATCAAACATTAAATGCAGGTTCTTTTCAGCTTTTGGAAATTTCGATGAACTTGCAGAAACCCGAACGCCATATGTCCCACCTTCTTTTTCTCTGATTTCTTCGGTATAGCGGAAATTCAGGATGTCGCGGAATATATTGAGAAGCATATTTTGTTCCGGAGTGTATTCCATTTCAGCATTGAAGTTAACGTTAACAGTTGCTTTTTTTACTTCCAGTGGAATTTCAATTTCACGAACCGTTTTCCCTTTTGGACCATTCACTTTGCGGTCGACCCAGGTTTCTTTGCGAGGTAAATTGGTCAATGATCCAATGTATTTTTCGGCCATGGTTTGGGCTGTAGCTTCATCAATATTTCCAACGATAAAATAAATAAAATCGCCGGCATCAACGAAACGGTCTTTGTAGATGGATTCAATCTGATCAAAAGAGACTTCATTAAACAATTCGGGAGTCATTAATTTGGTTCGAGGACTTTTGCAAGTCATGATCATTTCCAGCGAGTCGCTCATTATTTTCTGAGGATTGTTGGCCATATTGGCTACATAAGCTTTGAAACGACCTAACATAGCTTCGTAAGCACTCTTATCGAATCTTGGTTTTTCAAATTGCAGGTAAAGCAATTGCATCATGGTTTCAAAATCTTTTGGAGTCGATGAGCCATTAAACGATTCATTTAGTTCGGATAAACTAACTCCCAAACTTGCTTTCTTTCCGGTTAAGGCTTTTTTCAGTGCAGTAGCATCATAATCGCCCACACCATATAGTCCGATAAACTGATTCAGCATTTCAGCTGAGGCTACTTTATCGTCGTTTATTTTTGAACTTCCTCCGTTACTTAAAGCAATCAGCGAAACCTGATCTTTTTCGTAATCAGCTCTGCGGAAAACAACCTTTGCTCCATTTCCAAGAGTCCATTCAACTGCATCAAATTCAGGAAGTTTTTTCGTGCTTTTTACTTTTGATCCTTTTAATTCGTCTTTAATCAGATTTGAAGAAACAACCTGATCGGCATAAGGTGCTATCGTACTGTTTTCAACTTCAGTCATAATAGAAAGAGCCTGTTCTTTCGTTAGGTGTTTAGCTTCTGGTTTATCAGGTCCAATCACAACAATTACGCGATTTTCAGGCGTCATCCATTGTTTTGCTTTTGCAGAGACTTCTTCCAGCGAAATGGTTGGCAATACCTTCTGCATAAATTCCCAGTCAAAATCCATGGATGTAACAGGTTCACTATTAATGTAGTTACTCTTAAAATCAGAAGCGTATTGGTCATTGCTGATTTTATCGCGCTGTTTGTAACGGCTTTCTGTTGAAGTTAGAAGATTTGTTTTGGCACGGTCAAGTTCTCCCTGAGTAAAGCCGTGTTTATAAATACGTTGAGCTTCAGTGTATATGGCTTTGAAGGCAAGGTCATCCTGATCGGGTTTGGCACTTGCTGAGATTGAAAACACGTCATAGCCGGTTACAAAACCACCATATCCAATATTTCCATTCACGAAAGGAGGAACCCCTTTTTGAAGCAGTTCGGTAATCCGGTCGCGAGCCATCATACGGAAGAGAGACTGAATGTTTTGTTCGCGGAGATAAGCCATATTTTTTGCCGAAGCTTCCGGTGCATTGTGTTTGATATAAAGAGCAACAGAATATCCGTCGGCTTCTTTGTCGGTTGCCAGCACATACAATGGTTCTTTATGATCGGGAACCGAATAGAACTCACGCTTTTGAGGATTCTGGACCGGTTCAATCTTTGATAAAAGAGCCTTTACCTTTTGCTCAACAGCATCAACATCAATATCTCCAACGATCGCGATAGCCTGTAAGTCGGTACGATACCAGTCGTGGTAGAAATTACGGAGCGTTTCGTATTTAAAATTCTTGATTACATCCAAATCTCCAATTACGTCGCGAACCATGTATTTTGATCCGTTTAACATTACTGGCATATACTGACGTTGCAGACGGAATCCTGCTGTACGGCGGGTTCTCCATTCTTCAGAGATTACACCACGTTCAGCGTCAATTTCTTTGTCGGAAAGAAGCAGATAATGAGACCAGTCGTTTAATACGAGCAGGCAGGTGTCAACCAGACCTTCGTGTTTTACCGGAATATCGCTAAGATTATAAACGGTTTCGCCATAACTGGTATAAGCATTAATATTTCGGCCAAATGCAACACCATGTTTTTCGAGAGTGCTGATAATCCCTTTATCAGGGAAGTGCTGAGTCCCATTAAATGACATATGTTCCAGAAAGTGGGCAAGTCCATTTTGATTGTCATTTTCAAGTAAAGCACCGACATTCTGAATGATATAAAAGCTAGCCCGTTCTTTGGGCTCTTCGTTGTGCCGAATGTAATAGGTAATGCCATTAGGAAGCTTTCCGATTCGGACTGCTGGATCAACGGGTGCCGGATTGTTGAAATCAATCTGACCGAACCCAACCAAGGTTAATTGAACCAAGGCAATAATCAGGAGAAATCTGAATTTGATCATACGTTTTTTATTTGGTTAAACTAATTGTGTGAACGTTTTCTTTGCAAGTTACGTTTTTAACTTGTCATAATCAGGAAAGATATGTACCCAAAAAGTGTTCTTAATTACACCTTATTCAAAGTATTTTATGTCGGGTTCTTAAAAAATGAAATTAGGACGCAACCAAATGCTGAGATACAGCATCCTATAACTGTTTTGGGACTGGAGTGTCTCCGGATCTGATTCGGGTAAGTCTGTCCCTGTTGTTGTTGAATCAGTTTTTGACAGATCTGAATGCCCAAAGAATGATATAATTAGGCTATTTTTGTGGCGTCAGATTAAATAAGATGTTTGGAAGATTTTAAATCGATAGTATCCGATTGTATTGCAGGGAGCCGTAAAGCTCAGGCAAATCTATATCATATGTTTGCCCCCAAAATGTTTGGGGTATGCATGCGTTATGCCAAAGATGCAACGGAGGCTGAAGATAATTTACAGGAAGGGTTTATTAAGGTTTTCACCAATTTAAAGGCATTTCGCCACGATGGCTCTTTCGAAGGTTGGATTCGTCGGATCATGATTAATGTATCACTCGAAAAAATCAGAAAACAGCATTTAATGTACCCGGTTGAAGATGTGTCTGTTTATGATTCAGTAAATTTTTCGGATGATGTAATTGCAAAGATATCGACCGACGATTTAATGCGAATAATTCAGGAATTACCACCTCGTTACCGATTGGTTTTTAACTTGTATGTGATTGAAGGAATGTCGCATCAGGAAATTGCCAAAGAAATGACGATAACCGAGGGAACCTCTAAATCGAATCTGGCCAGAGCCAGAGATATTTTAAAGAAAAAAGTTCAGGAGAACTTTGGAGAGATAAATGCCAAAAATAATAACACGGCATGAGTAAAGATCAAAACTTAGATGATTTATTAAGGGAGCGGTTTCTGGACTATGAACAGTCTCCGCCTGCATATTTGCTGGAAAATATTTTAGACAAGGTTTCGGATAACCGTAAACGGCGGAAACTTGTTTTCATGAGGATTGTTGGTGCAGCAGCAGCAATTTTATTGGCTTTTATTGCCGGATGGCAACTAAATGAAAATACGAATGAGGTGCAGAAATTACAGTCGGCAACAGTTAATGCGATTGTTCCGAATGGCGAAATCGTACACCAATCGGATGCAGTGTCGATTTCGAATGAACAGTCGGGAACTGTGGCTTCGTCGGCAGTAGTGTCTTCTGATTTGGTGGCAGCATTGAAACCCCGGGATCAGGTTCCGGCGCATAGAAGTGGAACTTCAAAAATGGGTTCGTCAGTTCGTTCTGATGGTGAATCATTGCCAATGAAACCCATGCAGACTCTTTATCGGTTGTTGAAATCGGATGTTGCAATTGTGAAAAAAGGACATGTAATTAATATCGAAGAAAAAAAGAAAATACTGGGTAATTTGTCAATAGATCAGCAGATTATCGAACAGAATAAACTGGTGTGTCTTGCAGAAAAGTCGGGTCGTGATAAAAGTCGTTGGGCTGTAGGTGCATCGCTGGCTCCGGCCTATCGGGTTAACCGTAGTACCCAATCGAGCCAATATGCAAGTAATATGGTAAGTTCTTCGTCTTCGCCAATGGGGTTAGATGGCGGAATCTCAGTGGAATACAAAAGAGGTAAGCGGTTGAGTTTACAAAGTGGGGTTTATTATTCAGGAATAGGCCAAAACTCCGGACGAAATTCCAGATCTGGGCGTAACAATTATGAATATAGTTTAGATGTAAGTTCTCCAAATACTCCCGTAAATATAACCAACAGCAAGATGTTGATGAACAGTTCGGCAGGAGTCATTCAATTTGATGAAGTACCAATGGGTATTGTGCTGAATTCCAGTTTCGATGGAAATACACTGGCAACAGCTGTTGTTTCTTCAAATGCAAAACTGATTCAGAATTTTGAATACCTTGAAATTCCTTTGTATTTGCGGTACACTTTGTTTGATTCGAAATTTGATGTGCAAATGATTGGAGGATTTAGTACCAACCTGCTTGTTGGAAATAAAGCTTTTGTTGAGAATAGCTCTGGTCGATCGCTGGTTGGCAAAACGCAGGATATGGAGTCGATGAATTACAGTAGCACTCTGGGGATTGGTGTGAAATACGATCTTTCAAAACGCGTTTCGATCAATGTCGAACCTCGAATTAAATACTACTTAAATTCGTTGAGCAGCAATTCTTCAGTAAACTATAAGCCATATTCAATTGGTGTTTTTACCGGTTTAAGTTATGAGTTTTAGTGATTTCTATACCCTCACACGCAACCTTTTCTTAGCCTAATCCATCTTCGGAACAATACAAACAACCTTAACTCCGATTGGATTCACTTTCCATGAAGAGTCTAAAACCTGGATGGAAATGAAAAAAATTTTGATCATGCTGATTGCCGGGATGTCTCTTTTTCCGGCATTTGCCCAGAAAAGCAAAAAGGATATTGTTTATCTGAAATCAGGTGGCATTATTAAGGGGCAACTGATCTCGAACGATCTTGAAAAAGTGAAAATTAATTCGGCAGGAAATGAATGGGTTTTCAAAGTCGCTGAAATTGATAGTATCACCAAACAAAAGAATGCATGCCCAGTCAGCCTATGTAAAAATTATTTCTTCGATACTTCAATGGGCGTATTGGTGGGTAATTCCTCCAATAATCGAAATGCCCCTTTTTCACTGATGGCATCTTTCAACTATCGAATCTACGATAAATTATATCTCGGCGTGGGACTCGGAACAGAGTTTTTTGAAGAATCGTATATGCCTGCATTTACGCAAGTTCAGTATAAGTTCCGAAATACCCGGTTTACTCCTTTTGTCAATATGCAGCTGGGATATGAGGTTCCTTTTGAGAATGGCAATCGTCAGAATTACTCAAATTATTATCCCTATATGTATAATTACTATAATGCCTCGCAAAAACTTAACGCCAAGGGCGGTATATTAATCAATCCTTCCTTTGGGTTTCAGCATTTTCAGACCGAAAATTTTGGATGGTATTTCGCGATAGGCTACCGCTACCACGAACTGAATTATACCGGAGATAAGGGATATAAATTTGAAACTGAATTTTCCCGTTTGTCACTTAAGATTGGATTTATCTTTAATTAATCAGCCATGAAACAAGCTAACTATATTTCTATTATTTGTGTACTTCTGATGGCTGTTATGTCGTCGTGTACCGATAAAGTTTATGAAACTTTTACCGCAAACTCGCCGGTTTATATGAGTTATTCCGATTTACGTTCGGCAGTGAAAATGACCTTACCCTGTCAGATAAATAATCCCGGAAAAATCTATTTTAAAGATAACTATCTCTTTGTCAATGAAAAAATGAGGGGTGTTCATGTTTTTGATGTGAGCAACCCTAAGAACCCGCAGAATAAAGGTTTTATTATGATCCCAGGCAATATCGACATCGCAATTAAGGACAATGTTTTGTATGCTGATAGTTATATCGATCTGGTGTCGATTGATGTTTCCGACTTCTCGAAAATAAAAGAATTAGGGCGTGTTGAAAAGGCATTCGCATACACATTACCAACTTATGACACGAATTATCCTATTGCCGGGATTGATGAAACAAAAGGCGTGGTAACAGGATGGGAAATAAAGAGTATCCGTCAGGAACTGGAGCAACGATATTATCCGATTTATTGTGATTATACGTCGAATTCATATTCTTTGAATAGCGGAATGAGTGGATCTACAGGGACCACCTACGGAGTCGGAGGGAGCATGGCTCGATTCGGGTTATACAAAGATTTCTTATATACCATTAGTCAATCCAATTTATACACTTTTAAGCTGAATTCGGCATCGAGTGTAACTTTGCTAAATACCAGTTATGTGAGCTGGAATGTGGAGACCATTTTTATAACCGACAATCATATGTTTCTGGGAACCCGGAATGGACTGATTGTAGAGTCGTTAGAAGTGCCTGAAAAGCCATCACTTAGTGGAACTTTTTCACATATGACATCTTGTGATCCGGTTGTAATAAAAGGTGATTTGGCTTTTGTAACCTTGAAAGGAGGAACAACTTGCGGAGGAACCGCTAATCAGTTGGATGTGATTCGAATGAGTGATGGTTATTCCAGATTTACTTTGCTTAAATCGTATCCGATGCATGGTCCGGAAGGATTGGGCATTGATGATGATCTTCTCTTTATATGCGATGGTAGTGCTGGTTTGAAAATTTACAATGCTGCTGATCCATTGATGATTACTCAAAATCCGATTGCGAGTTTCCCCTCGATTAACGCTTATGATGTTATTCCAATGAACAACTATCTGTTTATGATTGGCGAATCTGGATTTATGCTGTATGATTATTCCGATATTAAAAATATAAAGCAAATAGGGTTTATTCCTGTGGTAAAGTTTTATGCTGATTGACAGTATTGATAGTCAAAAGGTAAAATAAACAGGCATAATTTTCGTTCTAAAAACAAGTTAAACAATCAGAAATACAAATGGAGTCTACATGATGAATTTTATGTGGCTTCGCAGCGAAACCCGGTTAATGTAAATTGATCGGGTTTTGTCTTTAATTAAAAGCAAGCTTTGTTGTCAGCTGAACTTAAAACCGCTACTTTTGCAAATTGTCAAATTTTGAAAATAAAATCATGAATTTTAGGATATCATTTTCGCGTTCCCGGTTGTTTAGGTTTCTTCCGGTTCTGTTTCTTTTACCTTTAACTGCATGTTCTTGCTCCGATTCAAATCACCAGAATCAGGATTCGATAGGCACTCATTTGTTTACTCCTGTTGAGATTCCCGAAAAACTTACGTTCGCCGGCGAAAAAGTGCCGATGGAGTATCTCGATGTTCGCGAGAATCTCGATCGCGAATTGCTCTCAACAGTTTACTTCCATTCACAAACGATTCGCTACATCAAAAATGCGCAGCGTTATTTTTCGATCATCGAACCAATTCTGAAATCGAACGGAATTCCTGAAGATTTTAAGTATTTGTGTGTTGCTGAAAGTGGTTTTGATCCTAAAGCTCTTTCTCCGGCTAAAGCTGCCGGTATGTGGCAATTGCTCGAATCGGTGGCCAAAGAGAATGGATTGGAAGTTAGCAATGAAGTTGATGAACGTTACAACATTGAAAAAGCGACGGATGTTGCCTGCCAGATTTTTAAATCGGCTTATAAAAAATATGGAAGCTGGTCCTTGGTTGCGGCTTCTTACAACGGAGGCAGAGCTGGTGTTGATCGCCAGATTGCCATGCAGAAGGTGAAGAGCTATTACGATTTACTTTTTGTGGAAGAAACGGCGCGTTATGTTTTTCGGATTTTAGCACTTAAGCTAGTCATGGAAGATCCTAAAGAGTATGGATTCCAGATTAAAAAAAGTGAATTTTATCCGGTTATCGATACCAAAGATGTTGAAGTTAAAGGCTCTGTTGCCGATTGGGCTTCTTATGCATTAGAGAAAGGAATAAACTATAAGATCCTAAAAATGTTTAATCCATGGTTGAGGGAAACCTCGTTGAAAAATCCGGGAAGAAAAACATATATCCTGAAAATTCCGGAAAAGAAATTCCGGACAAAATTGTAATACGGTAAGATGCATAATCCAGAAAATATAGATACTACAGAAGACTTAACGGAAGAAGACGGGAAAATCGTTGTTCTTGGAGCCCGGGTTCACAATCTGCAAAATGTGAATGTCGAGATTCCGAGAAACAAATTGACTGTGATAACCGGATTGAGTGGCAGCGGCAAATCGTCGCTTGCTTTTGATACGATTTATGCCGAAGGTCAACGTCGGTATATCGAGACATTTTCGGCCTATGCCCGGTCTTTTCTGGGGAACATGGAACGTCCGGATGTTGATCTGATAACCGGATTGAGTCCGGTTATTGCTATTGAGCAAAAAACCACCAATAAAAATCCGCGGTCGACAGTTGGAACGGTTACCGAAATTTATGACTTCTTGCGTTTGCTTTATGCCCGGGCTGCTGAAGCTTATTCGTACAATACCGGGGAGAAGATGGTTAAGTATACCGATGATCAGATTCTTAATCTGATTAAATCTTCTTTTTCAGGGCGACGGATACTTGTTTTGGCTCCGATGGTTAGTGGACGAAAGGGGCATTACCGGGAGCTGTTTGAGCAAATTCTGAAGAAAGGATTTTTAAATGCACGGATTGATGGTGTGGTCACAGAGCTAAAGGCTGCAATGCGTTTAGACCGATACAAAAATCACTTTATCGAAATTGTAGTTGATCGTCTGTTGGTCGATGAAACGAGCGATAAACGTTTGCACGATTCCTTACAGATTGCCATGAAAAACGGTCATGGTATCTGCATGATTCTGGATCATGATAGTCAGGATGTAAAATATTACAGTCGCCAGTTGATGTGTCCAACAACCGGAATTTCATATAACGAACCGGCGCCTCACAATTTTTCGTTTAACTCTCCGCAAGGTGCTTGTCCGAAGTGCAACGGATTAGGTATGATTAGTGAGATTGACCTTGAGAAAATTGTTCCGGATAGTAGTAAATCCATTCAGAATGGTGGTATTGCACCACTGGGATCACATAAAAACACATTGGTTTTTTGGCAGATTGAAGCACTGGGTGAAATGTTTGGTTTCACGTTGAAAACGCCGATTAAAGATATTACAGAGGAAGGCTTAAATGCTATTCTTTTCGGAACCAATGAACGTATTCAATTAAAAAATTCGCCTCTCGGAACCACCATGAATTACATGATAACCTATGAGGGAGTGATCAAATATATTGATTCTCAAAAGGACGATACCTTGTCGCAAAAGGCGCAGAAGTGGGCCAATCAATTTGTTCGTGAAAAGGCTTGTCCGGAATGTCATGGAAGCCGGCTGAAGAAAGAATCGTTATTTTTTAAAATTGACGGGAAAAATATATCAGAACTGGCCCGGCTTGATATCTCCGATCTTAGTCAATGGCTAACCAATTTGGAGGATCGTCTGACTGAACGGCAGCGAAAGATTGGAGTCGAGGTTATTAAAGAAATTCGTGACCGAATAAGCTTTCTGGAAGATGTTGGTTTAAATTATTTATCACTCGACCGTACATCCAGAACCTTGTCAGGTGGAGAATCACAACGAATCCGGTTAGCAACGCAAATTGGGTCACAATTGGTGAATGTGCTGTATATTCTCGACGAACCCAGCATTGGGTTACATCATCGTGATAATCTGCGATTGATTAATTCATTGGAGCAATTGCGGGATACAGGCAACTCCGTAATCGTGGTTGAACACGATAAAGATATGATGCTAAATGCCGATTATGTGATTGATATGGGACCTTTTGCCGGCATACATGGAGGTCAGGTGGTTGCTGCCGGAACGCCCGAGCAAATCCTTAAGGCCGGAACATTAACGTCTAAATATTTGCTTGGAGAAACTGAAATTAGGGTTCCGGAGAAAAGACGGAAAGGAAACGGCAAAATCCTTTCGTTGAAAGGTTGTACCGGGAATAATTTAAAAAATGTCTCTGTTGATTTCCCTTTGGGGCAGTTTATCTGTGTTTCCGGTGTTTCCGGAAGTGGAAAATCCAGTCTGATCAATTCGACCTTGCAACCCATCCTGAGTCAGCATTTTTATAGTTCGTTGAAAGATCCGCTTCCGTATGAAGAAATTATTGGGCTTGAACATATTGATAAAGTCGTTCAGGTTGATCAGTCGCCACTGGGGCGAACTCCGCGCAGCAATCCGGTAACTTACACCGGTGTTTTTTCCGATATCCGGAATTTATTTGCTCAATTACCTGAATCCAAAATCAGGGCATATACTCCCGGACGTTTCTCATTTAATGTGAAAGGTGGTCGTTGTGAAGATTGTCAGGGGGGCGGAATGAAACAGATTGAAATGAGCTTTTTACCTGATGTGTATGTACATTGTGATACCTGCAATGGCCGTCGGTATAACCGCGAAACGCTTGAAGTTCGTTACAAAGGTAAATCAATAGGCGATGTTCTGAATATGACTATTAATCAAGGTGTCGAGTTTTTTGAACATATACCTTCCATAGCTCATAAACTGAAGACTATTCAGGATGTCGGGCTTGGTTATATAACACTGGGGCAGTCCTCAACCACACTTTCAGGCGGGGAATCACAACGCGTAAAATTGGCGACGGAGCTGGCGAAAAAAGATACCGGGAAAACCATGTATATTCTGGATGAACCGACTACCGGACTTCATTTTGAAGATATCAGGGTGTTGCTCGATGTTCTTAATAAATTGGTCGATCGGGGAAATACGGTACTCGTGATTGAGCACAACATGGATGTGATAAAAGTAGCCGATTATATTATTGACATTGGCCCCGAAGGAGGAAAAAATGGTGGACGATTACTGTGTTGCGGAACACCAGAGGAAGTTATTCTAAATGAAGAATCGTTTACTGCCAAATACCTAAAACAGGAAATGAAACGTTAATTAGTAAAAAATACGATTATGAATACAATCGACATATATTGTGTAAATACCGGAGAAAAGAGAAAATATCCACTTGGCGTGAGTTTAATGGATATCAAGGATGATTTCAAGGTCAAGCTTAGTAATCCAATCTTAGGGGCTTTGGTGAATAACAAAGTAAAAGAACTCTCTTTTGTATTTGTCAAGAATAAAAAAGTTGAATTCATTGATTATTCTCATCCTGATGGAATGCGCCTGTATGTCCGTTCGTTATTTTTTATTCTTTATGCAGCCGTTCATGAGGTATTTTCTGAGGTGAAACTGAAGATCATGCACGGCATTTCGTTGGGCTATTATTGCGAACTTGCCGGAATCGATCGACGGTTAACTGATTCAGAGATTCTTGCAATTAAGAGCAAAATGCGTCAGTATGTCGATCAGGATATTCCTTTTGAAAAAATAGGATTGCCTACCGAAGAGGCTGTTGTCATTTGTCACAAGCAGAATTTGCGATACAAGGCCAAGCTATTTGAACAACAGGGAACCTTGTTTACTTACATGTATTTTATGGGCAATCAGGCGAATTTCTTTTATGGACATCAGGTTCCATCAACCGGGTATTTGCAGGTGTTTGATCTGGTTGGCTATTACGACGGAATGTTGCTTCGGATTCCGAATCCAGCAAAATTTAAAGAGGTTCAGCCTTATACCACACACGATAAATTATTTGAAATTTTCCAGGAACATAAAGACTGGGCTGAAATTTTAAATGTTTCGAACATTGCAAACTTGAATGAATATACGCTAAATGGTCAAGGGGGCGATATTATTAAAATTTCGGAGGCTCTTCACGAAAAGAAAGTTGCTGAGATAGCCAACATGATTTACGACCGAAAAGATAGTGTGAAGATCGTTCTAATTGCCGGGCCTTCGGCTTCAGGAAAAACAACATTCAGTAAACGACTCATGGTTCAACTGTCGGTTAATGGCTTAAGACCAACCATGATTTCGCTGGACGATTATTTTGTTGATCGGGAGAAAACCCCAAGGGACGAAAAAGGAGAATATGATTTTGAAGCTATTGAAGCCATTGATATTGATTTTTTCAATCAACAGCTTGTTCAGCTTTTTGAAGGAGAAAGCGTGGAACTGCCGAAATTCGACTTTACCATTGGAAAACGGTTTCCTTCAGGTAAAAAACTGCAATTGCTTCCCGGAAGTATTTTGATTGTAGAAGGAATTCATGGGATGAACCCCGATTTAACCCCTCACATCAAACCGGAGAATACGTTTAAAATCTTCCTGTCTGCGCTTACTCAGATTTCGATCGATGATCAGAACCATATTTCTACGACTGATAATCGGATGATCCGCCGAATGATTCGTGATAGTAAATACCGCAACTATTCAGCGCTGGATACCATTCGTCGTTGGCCAAGTGTACGGGCTGGTGAAGACAAAAACATTTTCCCATATCAGGAAAATGCCGATATCATGTTCAACTCGGCTTTGGTTTACGAACTTGCCGTATTGAAAAAATATGCAGAACCTCTTTTGAAAACTGTTTCTGAGAGTCAGCCGGAATTTAGTGAAAGTAACCGGTTACTGGGATTTTTGTCGTATTTCAAACCAATCGACGATCTGGAAATTCCTCCAACTTCGCTTATCCGGGAGTTTTTGGGAGGAAGCAGCTTCACGTATTGAAATAATACGGATATCCGTAATGTTACCCGATGTCATGAAAGTCAATCAATAGTCATTAAGTTGTCGGAAAATGATGACGGAATGACAACAACTGACTGATGCAAAATAGCAATTAGGTATGTACGCACACAATCATTTAAAATAATTATATGCGTAAGTGTTTGATTAAGCGAATTTTTGTACGCTTTAAATAATTCCGGGGTAATTTTAATTGCTTCGGAATTGTTTTTTTGTGAACCTTTTGACCTTTGTGAGTGTTGTAATGGCAAAGAAAAAAATATTATTTCACTAAAAACATAACGAAAATGAGTTTTACATTACCCGCATTACCTTATGCAAAAGATGCACTGGAACCATATATCAGTGCAAAAACGTTGGAATTTCACCACGACAAACATCATCAGGCTTATGTCACTAATCTGAATAACCTGATCGTAGGAACTGAATTTGAAAATGCCGATCTGGAAACAATTATAAAGAAGGCTGAAGGCGGTATTTTCAATAACGGAGCTCAGGTTTTTAACCACACCTTTTATTTCGAACAATTTTCGGCAACACCGGCAACTGAACCATCAGGTGCATTAAAAGTGGCTATTGAAAGTACTTTTGGATCACTCGATGCATTTAAAGAAGCTTTCAATAAGGCGGCAGCTACTCAGTTTGGTTCGGGTTGGGCCTGGTTGGTAAAAGATGCCACCGGAAAACTAAGCATCGTTCAAACCAGTAATGCCGGATGCCCGGTTCGCGATGGTTTGACTCCACTTCTGACTTGTGACGTGTGGGAACATGCGTATTACCTCGATAAACAGAATCTTCGTCCGGCTTATGTGGCTGACTTCTGGAAAGTTGTTAACTGGAAAGTTGTTGAAGGAAGATTTTAAAAAATGACTATTTAGCTATTGACTATTTACAATTTTTCCAACCGAGGTTGCTGCAATCGTATGATAGTCAATTGACTGGTCGCATGTAGCAAATCGTAAATTGTAAATAAATAAATTGTAAATATTTTAACTTATGAGCGTAGAAAAAGTATTGGCAGTAATGACTGCTGCCGGGAAACCGCTAAAAGCTGGTGAGATTGCAGAATTGGCCGGATTGGACAAAAAAGTAGTTGAAAAAGCAATGAATGAATTGAAGAAAGAAGACAAAATTGTTTCTCCTGTGCGTTGTGCTTGGGAAGTGAAAAAATAATTCGGAAGAGATTTTTCGTATGAGGCCGCTGATTCATTGAATCAGCGGCTTTTTTTATTCTTTTCTTGTCCTCAATCCAGATAACGAGATGTTCTTTTTTTATTCAAAACGATATACTACGAATCACGAAAATAGCATGTTTACACCGGCAATTTAAATTTCATCACCACTTCTCCGGTTTCTTTATTAATCTCGATGGATTGATCGCTTAAACCCAAATCTTTTCCGGTTGACATTTTAAATAAACCAGCAAGGAATTGCATTCCATTGTTCATCACCTGCTCAATTTCCTTCGATTTCTCATCGTTGATTGTTGTTTGGCAGTTCGTTTCATGAATGGGTTCTTCCTCTTCTTCAAACAATTCTTTGGTCGGGTCAATACGATCCGGTTCTTCCATTGGAATTATGGTTTCTTCAGCTGGATTGGCAGTAATGCCTGGTTCTTCCAGATCATCAGCGATAGCGATATTTTCCGATTCAGTGATGAACTCTTCGAGTTGTTGGATAAATTGTGAACGTCCTTTACTTGAAAAATCGACGTAATTAGTTGTACTGGTACCATCAAGAACTCCATCGAACAGGTTTTGCTTGATTAGCAATCCTGATGCAATTTGTTGCTCAATAGAGTTCCGGGTGATGAAATTCAGAATGGTGAGTTTGTGGCTTTTCTGTCCCAGCCGGTCAATACGGCCTATACGCTGGTTCTTTTTTGCCGGGTTCCAGGGTAATTCAAAATTTATCAGAGTATCCGCAACCTGAAGGTTTAGTCCAGAACCACCAGCTTCCGTAGAAAGGAATACTTTGCAATGAGAATTATCTTCAAATTTTTTGATGAGTTCACCACGGAGTTTTACCGGAACAGAGCCATTAAGTTCAACAAATCCAATATTGTTTTCGCGCAGCATTTTGCCAATCAGTTTGTGAACCTTCACCCATTCTGAAAAAATGATGATTTTCCGATCCGAATTTTGTACATCCAGTTGTTCAAGCAAGATGTATTTCAGTTCGTCTAGTTTGGGAGATTCATTGGTTTCTTCGTCAATCAGATAGGTCGAATCGCAGACCATACGCATGTTGGCCAGCAAAAGTTGAAGCCGCTGTAAATCGAATGGAGTCAAAAATTTCTTCCTGATAATACTTGCGATTCCCTGTGCATAAGAAGCATGCAATTCGGCCTGAAGTGGCGACAGGTTAACCGGAATATTGGTCTGCTGCACATTTGGCAACTGGTCGAGTACTTTTCGTTTTTCTCGCCGGATAAGTATTTGTTCCAGCTTTTGGTTAAGTTGTTGTAGATTGTAATATCCGTTTATTTTATCGCGACGTTCCGGATCGAACAAACAGTGTTGGTATGAGAACTCCCATAATGGCCCGAAAAAGTATGGGTCAATGATGCTGACGATGGAAAAGATATCGATTAACCGGTTTTCAATTGGAGTTCCGGTGATTACAAGCACATGTTTTGAATTGAGTTTTTTAATGGACGAAGCTGTTTTTGTTTCGTAGTTTTTTGCCCGCTGAGCTTCATCCAAAATAAGCAGGTCGATCCCGGCTTTGTTGATAGCCGTTTGATCGCGCAGTATTGTTTCGTAATTTACAATGAGAAACAGGTGGTTATTGTCCTGATATTGTTTTGCCCGTTCGTTAGGGAACCCTTCTATAATTAAAGCTTTTTCGTTACTGAACTTTTCAATCTCCTTCTTCCATTGGCTTTTAAGCGATGCTGGACAGACAACCAATACTTTTTGGAACCCAAAGACCTGCTTTTTCAACAGTGCTGTTCCAATAGCCTGAACGGTTTTTCCAAGTCCCATTTCATCGGCAATAATGGCCGCCTTACGGAACAAAGCGAATTCAATTCCTTCTTTTTGATAGGGAAATAGAGTGGCTTGTATTTCCGAAAAATCGGGTTTGTAATTTTTGCGCAACTCGTCGAGCATATCCTGTTCATAGGCTCTTTCAACTTTTTCACGCACTTCAGGTCTGATAAGAATTAATGGCGATTTGGCTGATTCTTCGAAAAAGTTCAGGAAATTCTTTAGATCATTATCATTGATGTAGCTCGTATTTTTGAAATATCTGGAAAGTAGCAGCTGCTCTTCGGTTGGAAGCCGGTGCGGATAAAACCAACTGATCTGGTAGTCGTGTAGCGGATCACAGAATATCTCAATGAACGGACATGTTTGGTCGAGCTGGTCGTAAAGAGATTTGTTCGCTTTTAGCTGTTGGAAAGCAAACATGAGATGTTTGGTGGTTCCCAATTTGTTGAGGCTCGAATCCATACTATCACTGTAGCCGGTCTCGTTTTCAAAGTCGCGAAGGAATATCTTGTATTTTATTCCCCGTTCGTTGGTTAAGATATGGTCGCCATAAATGTTATTAGCCCATTTGATGCGGTATTTTGCTTTTTCGGCTTTTTGCCTTCGTTCCAGCAATACCCTTTTTATCATCCCTTCACGGGTATATTTTTTGTGTTCAACAGGTTCGCGAGGATCAAGGATTCTTAGTTCGTTTTCCACCTCAAGCAAACAGGCATACGAAATAGAATTCCACGCTGAGATTTCATCATTTAGCAAGGGAAGCAACCCATCTTCTTCTACTTCAAGCGAACATTCTACTGGAATTTTGGAATCTGGTGCTGTCACAAATAGCTCAAAGCGGACAGCCGATTGTGATAGAACCTGACAATCGTTGTTGTTGAAAATAATTTCGCCAAAGGCCAATTCGTTCGATGTTAGCGTATTTTGTAGCTTTTCTTTTTGTTGTTTGATCAGTTCCTGAAGTTCCATGAAGAGTAGATTGGTGGTTTGTTTGTGGGGATAAAAATAGAAAAATCGATGGATCATTGGTGATTACTGATGTCAATAAATACAACATTTTTTCACAACTTAGCTGTCGTTAAATATGTTTGCTATAGTGTTAATTCACAGTTGGGCGTATTCAACAATCATAAATAATCAATAATAATTCATGAAACTCCTTCATACCTCCGACTGGCACCTTGGAAAACGGCTTGATGATTTTTCGCGATTCGAAGAACAGCAGGCGGTAATGGCCGAAATATGCGACATTGCCGATCGTGAACAGGTTGATGCGGTGCTGGTTGCCGGCGATTTGTTCGATACGTTTAATCCCCCAACAGAGGCGGTTGATTTATTTTACAAGACCTTGAAATGCTTGTCGAAAAACGGGTTGCGGCCGGTGATTGCCATTGCCGGTAATCACGATTCGCCCGACCGTATTGAAGCACCCGATCCTTTGGCTCGCGAGTGCGGAATTATTTTTGCCGGTTATCCCAATTCGGTGGTTCCTGAGTTTGAGCTCGAATCGGGATTAAAAGTAATACGTTCGGACGAAGGATTTCTGGAACTGTACATTCCCGGATGTACTGCGTCTTTGCGGATTTTGTCGACTCCGTATGCCAACGAATTCAGGCTAAAAACTTATCTTGGACACGACGATAGTGAAGAAGAATTGCGGATTGTTCTGCAACAAAAATGGCAGGAACTGGCCGATAAATATTGCGACAAGAAAGGTGTAAATGTGTTGCTGACGCATTTGTTTGTGGTGAAGAAAGGAGAGTCGTTGCCCGAAGAACCTACCGACGAAAAACCGATTTTGCATGTGGGTGGCGCACAGGCCATTTATTCTGAAAATATTCCGTCACAGATTCAATACACGGCGATTGGCCATTTGCACCGGATGCACCGGGTCGATTCGTTGCCTTGTCCGGTTTATTACAGCGGAAGTCCACTGTCGTACAGCTTTGGTGAGGCCAATCAGAAAAAGTATGTTTTGGTGGTGGAGGCTGAAGCTGGGCAAACGGCACAGTTGAAGGAAGTGGAGTTGACGAAAGGGAAAAAACTGCTTCGGAAACGGGCAGAGGGAATTGAAGAAGCTTTAAGTTGGTTAACGGAAAATCAGGATTATTTGGTCGAGTTGACCGTTGTAACCGATACCTACCTTACCGCGATGGAACGGAAACAATTAAGTGCGGTTCATAGCGGAATTGTGGCGGTTATTCCGGAGGTGAAGAATGGCGTAGAACATTCGGTGTCAGGAAAAGTCATCGATTTGAGTAAAAACATGAATGAGCTTTTTGTGGATTATTTCAGGCACGAAAAAGGGCAGGACCCCAATGACGAAATGATTAAGCTGTTTGCGGAGATATTGGCAGAGGACGAAGAATAGATCATGATTATTAGTTACAATATTATCGATATTAGGGATTTCAAGCAAGGAATTTAAACACAGAGACACAGAGACACAGGGAAACCCATTATTGACAGTTTTTTTATCATTTGTTTTATCCGTGTCGCCGTGACTCCGTGTTGATTTTTTTTCGAACTTATAAAAAACTATGATACCAGTAAAACTTACGATACAAGGCTTATATTCCTATCAGGAGAAACAGGTGATTGATTTCACCCGATTGACATCGGCCAATTTGTTTGGCATTTTTGGTGCTGTCGGAAGTGGAAAATCAAGCATTCTGGAAGCAATAACATTCTCTATTTACGGCAAGACCGACCGGCTGAATCTGTCGGGCGACAACCGTAACTACAACATGATGAACCTGAAGTCAGGGGAATTGCTGATTGATTTTGAATTTGAAACAGGGAAGGATCAGACAGCTTACCGGGCGGTGGTGAAAGGCCGTCGCAATGGGAAAAAATTTGAAGAGGTTAAAACTCTGGAACGTTCGGCTTACCGAAATGAAGCGGATAGCTGGATGCCAATCGAACCCGAAATGCTGGAGAAGGCGATTGGCCTGAGCTACGACAATTTTAAGCGGACGATTATCATTCCTCAGGGGCAGTTTCAGGAGTTTTTGCAGTTGGGGAATAAAGATCGCACCCAAATGATGAAGGAGCTGTTCAATCTTCAAAAGTTTGAGCTGTATTACAAAGTTGCTTCACTGGAAGCGAAAAATAATGCCCAAAAACAAAATCTGGACGGACAGTTGCAGCAGTTGGGGGCGATTGATCCGGAGCAGATCAAACAGTTTAAAGAGCGTTTGGTCGTGCTGAAAACGGAGATTGGACAGTTAACCCAAACCTTGACCGATCATCAGAAACAGGAACTTGAGTGGAAAAAGTTGCAGGAACTGACGTTGAAAGTTAATGAGTTGCAGGCAAAGCTGAGTCAGTTAAATGTTCAGGAACCCAGTTTTGCAGCCTTGGAGGCGACCATCAAAAATTACGAATATTGTTTGCTCCAGTTTAAAGGTCAACTGGATGTGGTGGTTCAAAGTGAAAAACGTATTGCACTGAAAAATGAGCTTGTTGGAAAAGAAACGGCGCAGTTAAAACTTTCGGAAGAGGAGATTTTGCTGCTGGAGAAAGAGTTTGAAGGGATGAAGCAAGCTTACGATCAGCGGGATCGGTTGCGTCAGCAGGCAGAGGAGCTGACCAAATTATTGCGGATGAATGTGCTGCAGAAGGCTGTTCAAAACGACAACGATCGGGTGGAAAAGGGATTGGTTGTATTGGATAAAACCTCCAATTTGCTTGAAACGCTGAAGCTGGAGAAAGAAAAGCTTGAAGCGGTTATCAAGGCCGAAAAGTCAAAACTTCCGGATTTAGCCTTGCTCTCGCAGATTAAGATTTGGCATGCTGAGCATAAAAATCTGACCCGACAGCTTACTGAGATCAAAGACGATGCGGGAAAACAACAAAAGGAGTTGCAACTTTTAACAGAGACTTTAAAGCTTCATTTGTCGCAAGCTGTTTTTGCCGGGATTGCTGAAAACACAACTACCGCAGAAAGCATCCTATTCCTGAATGAGAAGATTTCCGGGTGGAAGCTGCAAGTTGCAGAGCTCGACCGGCAAATGGAACATTACCGGGTTCAGGCAAAACTGGAAGAATATGCGGTGAATCTTTATGATGGAGAAGCTTGTCCGTTGTGTGGATCGTTGCAGCATCCCGCAATTTTTAGTGCAGCGAGTGTTTCCGAAGCTTTGCAGAAAGCCGGTCAAGCCAAACTTGCATTTGAAAAGGAGATAAGCCTTGCCCAACAGCTGATTTCAGTACTTACGGATTTGGGAACCCGGGAAAAATTACATGCCGATCAATTGGCCGGTTTGTTACAGAAGCAGCAACTTGCCGAACAAAAAATCGCTGAACAGGTGACTCGTTTTGTCTGGACAGAGTATCGTGAAGAGTCGCTCGTTAACGAAGCTTTTGCTAAAGCGGAAATACTTCAGAAAGCAGTTCAGGAGAAGGAAACTGAGTTGGAGAAAATTCGGCTACAGCTTGAAAAAGAAACTTCGAACAAGGAAAAATATCAGGCCGAACTGGAGAAAATCAAGACGGCTCAGGCGGTGGCTCAGGCCGAGTTAAAAACACTTGGCGGACAGATCGTGTTCCTGAATCCGGATGAGTATCGGCAAAAAGAAGCTGCTGATCTGGAACCAGAAAAGCAGCGATTGCAGCAAGAATATGCTTTCGTTGAAAAAAAATATACCGAATGTACCAATCGGCTGACCGAACTTCGGAAGGTGAAAGATACGATTTCGGGAAGTTTGGAAGCCAACCGAAAAGAATTACTTCAGGAGCAGCAAATCCTTGCCAGTATTCAGAAAGAGCTCGATGGTCGATTGCAGCAAAGTCAATACAACACGTTTGATGAGGTACGGAAAGTGTTGGCCGATGAGATTAATCTGGACACTGAAAAGAAAAAACTAGCTGATTTCAGGCAGCAACTGCTGGTGGTTCAGAATCAGCTTCAGCAACTTCTGCTGGAGTTGGCCAATCGTACCTATGAACCGGAAGCTCACCAAAAGCTTCTGGTCGAAATTACTCGCGCAAAATCAGAGCTGGATCTTCGGAATCAGGAGGTAGGGAAAGTGGAAGAACAACTCCGGAAGTTGCAACGCGATCTGGAAAGTCAGATGCTGTTGCGTAAAGAGTTGGAGCGACTGGATCTTCGGGCTGAGAACATTAAAACGATGAAAAATCTGTTTAAGGCCAGTGGTTTTGTGAACTACATTTCGTCGGTTTACCTTCAGAACTTGTGTAACGCGGCCAACGATCGTTTTTTCAAACTTACACGCCAGAAGTTAAGCCTTGAAATTACGGAGGATAATAATTTTCAGGTGCGCGATTACCTGAATGGCGGGAAAGTGCGCAGTGTAAAGACGTTATCGGGTGGTCAGACTTTTCAGGCTGCGCTGTGTTTAGCACTCGCTTTGGCCGATAATATTCAGAAAATTACCGAGTCGAATCAGAACTTTTTCTTCCTTGACGAAGGCTTTGGATCGTTGGATAAGGAATCGTTGTCGATTGTTTTTGATACCTTGAAAGCACTTCGGAAAGAGAACCGGGTGGTTGGCGTGATCTCGCACGTGGAAGAAATGCAGCAGGAAATCGATACGCATATCCGAATTGTGAACCATGAAGAATTTGGAAGCCGGATTCAAACAAGTTGGAGTGGAATATTGTAATTAATGATTTATTTTTATTATCTTAGTTTGGCTTGAAAGTTAGCTTGTTATACGATTGTAGAAATGATGTTTTTCATTTCCATGAACTACTAAGATTGTTTATGTGTTGTTTAACATGTTTTTTAAAGCAACCATTTTCGTTTCATTAGCTCTTGTTAAAATGATTGCGAATAATCAAACATTCTTTTTGCGACACTAAAAACTTTACATGAATAACAAAAACTGTTTTCTTAAAGCGAAGTACTTTTTGAAATCCCGATATATTTATCTAAAAGGAAGATTGAATAAGTCAAAAATAGTGGATTACAAGAGTATTCCTATTATAATAAATAATTATAATAGGTTGACCTCTCTAAAAATTTTGATTTCATCTTTAGAAAAAATGGGGTATAAGAATTTGTTTATTATTGATAATGCATCAACTTATCCTCCGTTGCTGGAATATTACAACACATGTCCCTATAAAGTCTTTCGGCTGAATAATAATGTTGGTTATCTCGCGCTTTGGAAGACAGATATATACAAGATGTTTATATCTGACTACTATGTTTATACCGATTCGGATGTTGTTCCTTGTGCTGAATGTCCGGATGATTTTTTAAACCATTTTTGGGATATTTTGAAGCGGTATAAATATGCTACGAAAGTTGGTTTCGGATTGAAGATTGATGATTTACCTGATCATTATGATATGAAGCAGTCGGTTATTGATTGGGAAAGCAAGTTTTGGAAATACGAAGTTGAAAAAGATATTTATCGTGCGCCGATTGACACCACTTTTTCACTCTACCGACCTTTTGCAAAGAAAAATGCCAACTGGTATGTTGAACAATATCGTACCGGAGGAAAGTATCAGGTTCATCATCTTCCCTGGTATAATAACAGTGCAGATCTTTCAAAAGAAGAACAGTATTATATTACCAGCTGTACAAAAAAAACGCATTGGACAGATATCGCAGCGCTTTTTTAAAAGAAGCCCCTAAAATCTAAATCAACGTGAGTTCGACCTAAGCCATTCTATCTACTCCATAGTTATCAATGATTTCCAGATTTAGAGAAGGTTTCTTAGGGAAGAAAGAGTAGGCAATCAAACCAGAGAGCAAGTTGGT
>Ga0302286_10000320_pt1 | contig 39517 bp, 42 predicted proteins | sample III_Fen_E2_3_FD_198765 | JGI IMG/M metagenome (GOLD analysis project Ga0302286, IMG submission 198765) | Peat permafrost microbial communities from Stordalen Mire near Abisko, Sweden - III_Fen_E2_3 | ecosystem: Environmental > Terrestrial > Soil > Wetlands > Permafrost | place: Sweden: Abisko...
ACTTATTCCAGGTTCAGAAGTGTGGGCTACAACAACAGCGGGGTTGGAAAAAGCGGAAGCGGTAAAAATAACGGTTTGTACGTCCGGTGTATTAAGAATTAGTCTGTACATATTTGACAATATAAAAGCAGTAAAATGCAAATGGCAAAGGATCTCTAATTAATCCAAATCCACAAGTGTAATGAATGGGAGTGCTTTATTTAAGCATTCTCATTTGTTTTTTGAGATACAAATATCACGTAAATTCAACGCCAAAGAAATTTTTTCATTCTATTTCAAAATATAAAATATACTTGTCCATTTTTCGGTTGCATGTTCATTCCTAAGGATGTATTTTTGCAATAAAAAAGCATGTTGACAACTGAAATCATGTATAAAGCTCTTGTTGAGAAAGATGTTACCTTTGAAGGCACATTCTTTGCAGCCGTAAAGACTACCGGAATATTTTGTCGTCCGACCTGTACAGCCAGAAAACCAAAAGCGGAAAATGTAGAGTTTTTCAATACCACAAAAGAAGCGATATTAAAAGGATACCGGCCTTGCAAGGTATGTAGCCCACTTGAAAAGATCGGTGAAACGCCCGGGTATATCAAAGATCTATTAAACGAATTACATGCTGATCCTTCCATGAAATTTAAAGACTGGAATCTGAATGAAAGAGGCATTGAACCCAGTAAACTCAGAAGATGGTTTTTGAAAAATCATGGTATTACTTTTCATGCTTACCAACGTATGTTCCGTATTAATTCTGCATTTAAAAAAATTCAAAACGGAGAGTCTGTTACTTCAGTAGCCTTTGATACAGGTTATGAATCGTTGAGCGGCTTCACCGACTCTTTTAAATCCATAGTTGGGGTGTCCCCATCCAAAAGCAAAGAAAACCACCTGATAAACATATCACGTATTGAAACTCCGCTTGGAACGATGTATGCCTGTGCCGTAGAACAGGGGGTTTGTATGCTTGAATTTACAGATCGTAAAATGCTGGAAACAGAATTAAAGACTATTGCAAAAAGTTTAAATGCAACCATTATCCAGGGGACGAATAAACATTTCGATTTGTTGAGACAACAACTTGAAGAGTATTTTGATGGACGACGTAAAGTATTTACAGTTCCTTTGTGCCCTGTGGGTACTGATTTTCAGCAGTCGGTCTGGCTATCATTACAAACCATTCCCTATGGGACCACCTGTTCATACAAACAACAGGCTGCTTCAATGAATAAACAAACAGCAATACGGGCTGTTGCCAATGCCAACGGAATGAACAAAATTTCAATACTGATACCCTGTCACAGGGTGATTGGTGAAAATGGAAATCTTACAGGGTATGGGGGTGGTATCTGGAGAAAAAAATGGTTGCTCGATATGGAAAAGAAGAATGTCGGTTTGAAGTCGTAATAATCAGTTTTATCTTGTTGCTGAGAACATGTCCTGTAAACTTTATTCTTCCTAATGAAATAAGCCTGTATATAAAATGAAGTAACAATTCTCTAAGTAGAAAAAAACTATCCTGAAGTCGTGAAATAAGTAAGTTTGTAACGCAAATTGTGTTCAGTTTAGTTGCTTTGTGTACCTTTGTGTTTTTGTATCATCATTCGAGCGAATTTAAGAAAAGCTTAGGTGAAAGATAAAGAAACTAAAGTCTGAATTAACTATTATAAAATGAAAAAACATTTGAAACTAATAAGTACTGTCTTCTTTGCAGTTCTGTTTTTCTCTTGTACTTCTTCGAAAAAAGAATCTGTTATCATTAATTTATTACCAGTGCGGACCGGTGCAACTTATGGATATATAAATCCACAAGGTAAATCGATTATAAATCCACAATTTAAAGATGCCACTGTCTTCAGAAACGGACTGGCTTTGATTCAGGTCATTGGAAACAAACCCATGTGGGGGTTTATTAAAGAAGATGGAAATTTTGCTTTAAAAACCATTTATAAAGAAGCAACTGTATTTAATGAAGAGGTTGCCTGGGTTGTCAAAGAAGACGGAGCACCTGAAGCAATTAATGAAAAAGGAGATTCACTTTTCTCCATGAAAACTGCAAAAACTGTCAGGAACTTTAAAAATGGATTGGCAGCATTTAGTGTCATGGTGGATACTGTAAATGTGAAATGGGGATTTGTCGATAAAAAAGGAATTATTAAAATACAACCGCAATTTTCATCAGCCGGTAATTTTAGTGATGGAAAATGTGCTGTTACGAATAGTGCCGGTGAATGGGGATATATCGACCTGGAAGGGAAATTGACTATAAATTACCAATTTACAAATGCAAAAGAATTTATTTCAGGAAAAGCAATTGTACAATCCGGCAAAGAATGGGGAGTAGTTGATGATAAGGGTAAATTTTTAATCAATCCCTTGTTCTCGGAAATGAAGTCCGACAACGACCAGTATCTGATTAAACAAAATAACAAATGGGGTTGGTGCAACCGAACCGGTAAAATAATAATCCCCCCGACTTATGATGATGCCTGCCCATTTGATGGAAATGAACTTGCCCCTGTGAAGATGGGTACTAAGTTCGGATTTATAAACCGAAAAGGGAAACTGAAAATCGATTTACAATTTGATTCGGCACTTCCTTTTAACGGGAAAATCGCCTGGGTAATGACCAAAGGAAAAGGCGGTTTTATTGATGAAAATGCAAAATATATTGTACAGCCTCAATATGGTGCTATTTCAGAAGATGTAAAAGAATATCTTCTGAACGGGTCGTCGGCTTACGAAAGCGTGAATTCAGATTATTTCAATCTGGAAGTCATTACAGACAGATTGAAAACAGATATTACCGAAAATACAGTGGCCGGTATGAATTTCAATACTCCGATGTCGCAGATTTTTAAGAAATACAAAAAGACAGATGTCGATTTTACCAGGAATGGTACAGAACATAAGATTATTTCTGCCGAGAGAATCTCGAATGATGCAACGCTTGACTTTTTTATACTGGGAACACCCTGGAAAGAATCATACAATGGAAAATTAGGATTTAGCTACTCGTTAAAACCAAATTACAAACATGCCGGATTCACATACCGGATTAATCTGACAACAAAAGGTGTCGGGAAAGAACTTTTAGTCCTTAAATCCTTTGAAACCGCTTTGAAGGGATATGTAAAGGATGAAAAACACTCTAATGAAAATGTATTAATTCTAAAAAGCAAGCACCAGATTCTCGTTGGGCTGACGCAAAAAGGAATGATCATCGTTGCCGTTTATCCGTTAACTCCCGAAAACTTACAAATGGTGGATCTTAATTATGGTGATGGTACTGAATCGGATTCAACTACAGTTGACTTAGATACAATTCCTGCCAAATAAGGAAAGCGTTGTAAAACGGTTAGTTGATTTTTCAATAAAAAACCAGGGCTTTTAAAAAGGATGTCACAAAAGTATCTCCTGCCATTGTGTTTTAAATGAAAGTGGACTAATCCACACGCCACAAACAGAATAATGTCATTTCTCATTTTACATTCTTTTTTGTATATTTGCATTTTATCCGACATTGGAATAAAACTGTAATACACTCTCATGTTATTTTCCGAAATAATTGGTCAACAGGAAATTAAAAAACGATTTATACGTACGGTATCCGAACAAAGGATACCGCATGCACAGTTGTTGCGTGGTCCTGATGGCGTAGGAAAATTAGGTCTTGCAATAGCATATGCTCAATATATCTGTTGCGAGAACCGGTCACTGACCGATTCCTGTGGCGTATGTCCTTCCTGTGTGAAATATAAAAAATTAGTGCATCCCGATTTGCATTTTGTTTTCCCGGTGATCAAACCACCCGGTAAATCAAGTGTGATTTGCGATGATTTTATTGCTGACTTTCGGTCAATGGTGCTCAATAATTTGTATTTCAGCGTAAACGAGTGGTATGCTAAAATCTCCGGTGATGCCAAACAAGGAATGATTTATGGAAATGAAAGTGAAGAAATCATTCGAAAACTAAGTCTTAAAACTTACGAATCGGAGTATAAAGTGATGATCATCTGGTTGCCTGAAAAGATGAATCTGACGTGTTCAAACAAATTACTGAAGATATTGGAAGAACCACCTGAAAAAACAGTTTTTCTATTGGTATCCAATGAACCGGATCAAATCATTACAACCATACTATCCCGCACTCAGCATATTCATATCCCACGATTAAGCGAGATTGAAATTACCAATGCTCTGCTTCAAAATGATGACCTGGACGTTGAAACTGACGATGCAACATATGCAGCCCACATTGCCAACGGTAGTTATTTGAATGCCATTGCCGTGTTGAATGAAGGGGATGAAAACAAACTTAATTTTGACCGTTTTATGCTGATTATGCGGCTTGCCTGGCAGGTTGGGAACAAAAAAGACCATGCTTCGCTTAAAACGTTGAAGAAGTGGTCGGACGATATGGCTGCAGCAACCATAGGACGTGAACGGCAGAAAAACTTTCTGAGTTATGCCCAACGCATGACCCGTGAAAACTTCATACTTAATTTACATCAACCAAAGCTGAACTATTTGACTTCACTGGAAGCTGATTTCTCAAAACGCTTTTCGCCGTTTATTAATGAGCGGAATGTGGAAGATATAATGATTGAATTTGCATTGGCTGAAAAACAAATAGAACAAAATACTAATGCAAAAATGGTTTTCTTTGATTTAACGTTGAAAATTATTATGTTGCTTAAGAGGTGATATTGTTTGATTGGCTAAATGGTTAACTTGTTGGTTGGTTAATTGGTTGAATAAGCTGACATTTAGAAAATCAACAAAGACAAAGTATTTAAAAAAATGTCGTAAAGAATCTGTTACAAGGGAACTTCTGCGATTTAAAATAATGAAACAACATGGACTATAAACTCGATACCGGCGGATGCCGAATGAATAAAAAAGGTTGTCAACGCAACTCTACCCAAAAACTCAGCACATTCGACTGGATGTGCGACCTGCCGGAAACACAGGCTGATACTGACTTCGTTGAAGTGCAATTTAAAAATACCCGGAAAGGTTATTTTTTAAACAGTACTAAGATTCCACTTGAAAAAGGGGATGTGGTAGCTGTAGAATCCTCTCCCGGTCACGACATTGGTGATGTCACACTGGTTGGACGTCTGGTGTTGCTGCAAATGAAAAAATACAATGTTCATCCTGACAAAATCGAAGTCAGACGTGTGTATCGTAAAGCAAAAGAAACCGATTTAGAGAAATATCAGGACGCTAAAAGCAAAGAACAGGCGACCATGATCAAAGCCCGTCAGATTGCCGAAAGCTTAAACCTCAATATGAAAATTGGGGATGTCGAATACCAGGGTGACGGGAATAAAGCTATTTTCTATTATATAGCAGATGAAAGGGTCGATTTCAGACAACTGATCAAGGTGTTTGCTGAAACATTCCGCATTCGGATCGAGATGAAACAAATCGGTGCCCGTCAGGAAGCCGGTAGAATAGGGGGTATAGGACCTTGTGGGCGTGAATTATGTTGCTCAGGTTGGATGACAAATTTCAATTCTGTTTCTACAAGTGCTGCCAGGTATCAGGATATTTCACTCAATCCACAGAAACTTGCCGGCCAATGTGCCAAACTTAAATGTTGTATGAATTATGAATTGGATTCCTATATGGATGCCATTAAAAATTTTCCTTCGAAAGAAATCCAGCTTGAAACCCTCGACAATACCTATTATCATTTTAAAACGGATGTCTTCAAAGGAATAATTTCATATTCCACGTCTCAAAACTTTGGTGCCAATGTGGTTGCAGTGACCGCCCGAAGAGCCAAGGAGGTGATCGCGATGAACAAAAAGGGGATAAAACCCGATTTGCTTGATGATCACGCAGATGATGAAGTAATCCCAACACCGATTGACTATGAAAATGGGGTAGGGCAGGATAGCCTGACTCGATTCGATACATCAAAAAAACGTTCGGGCGGCAAATCAAACAAACGATCCAACAACCGTCCTCAGCTTGCAAAAACTGAAGTGGCAGAAACTAAGACCGGTGCACCCCGCTTTCAAAAACCCATAAAGAAAAACGACTCAGATGTCAGTAAAAAAAACGAATAAATGTTTCTGGACGATTTTAATATCGCTCTTTGCTGTTGCGTGTACCAGTAACGATGTGTATTTTCAATACGATACTGTAAATCCAAAAGGATGGAACAAGGATAGTTTGTATGGATTTGATATTAAAATTACCGACACAACTTCCATGTACAATGTCTATGTAAACATACGGAACAGGGGAGAATATCCATATCAGAACCTGTGGCTCTTTTTAAGTAAAACAACACCGGATAAAATACAGTCTAACGATTCAATTGAATGTTACCTGGCCGATCAACGGGGAAAATGGCTTGGGAGCGGACTTGGTTCTATCATGGAAATGCCCGTTTTGTATCAGGAAAAGGTCAGGTTTAAAACTGCCGGAATCTATCATTATAAAATTGTCCACGGTATGCGTGATACGATACTGCATGGAATTAATGATGTCGGAATGCGGGTGGAGAAAGTTGGTAGTAAGTAGTTTCCAGTTTGTCGTAAGTAGTTAAGACAAGTAGCTGCCGGCTTGGTTGCCAGAATTGTAATTTGTAAATTTTAAAATCGTAAATAAAAAAGTGGGTAAGAATAAATTGGCGAAATTTGCCGATATGGAAGAGTTTCCACATGTCTTTCAGGTTTCATCACATGCTTTCCTTGAGAGTGGAACTTTTGACATGAAAGGTAAATGGAATGAATTGTTTTTTAAAAATAATCATCCTATCGTCCTGGAACTGGGTTGTGGTAAAGGGGAATATACAGTTGGATTAGGACAGCTTTATCCGGATAAGAATTTCATTGGTGTGGATATTAAAGGAGCCCGTTTGTGGACAGGTGCTAAGGATTCATTTGAAAAATCAATGAATAACGTTGCTTTTTTACGCACCAATATTGAAATGATTCACCATTTCTTTGCCGAAAATGAAGTAAGTGAAATCTGGTTGACTTTCCCTGATCCTCAAATGAAGAAAGTTACCAAGCGATTGACTGCTACCAATTTTATGAAGTCGTATCAACAGTTTCTTAAAACAAACGGATTGATCCATTTAAAAACTGACAGCAATTTCATGTTTACCTATACCCGTGAAATGATAAAAGCTAATCATTATGAGGTCGCTTTTTCGAACGATGATCTATATGCTTCCGATTTGAAGGACCCTATTCTTGGAATTAAGACCTATTACGAACAACAATGGCTGGACAGGGGTATAACCATTAAATATATTCAGTTTCGACTGGACAAACGGACTAGTTTTATTGAACCTGATGTTGATATAGAACATGATGTGTATCGTAGTTTTGGAAGAAGTAAGCGTCATAATGTGGATGTATAAATGTTCAGGTATTAAAAATTCAAACTTTTCAACCATCTGATTTGTTACATACTACTTGTAACAATAAATTAATAACTTAAATTAAATATGGCAATATATCCGCAGTCGGTTCTCGACGCATTAGTTCATGTCCGTTATCCGGGGACAGGAAAAGATATTGTATCATCGGGAATGGTTCATGATGATATCCGGATTGAGGGAGATAAGATTTCATTTTCACTGGTGTTCGAGAAATTAAACGATCCTTTTTCTAAATCGGTAGTGAAGGCTGCTGAACAGGCTGTTCTGACTTATGTTGGTGAGCATGTTGATATCAAAGGAAATATTAGTACAATTTTCAAAGAAGCTCCAAAACCTGCTCCAACCCCCATTCTGGCAAAAGTAAAAAACATAATCGCGGTTTCTTCAGGGAAAGGCGGGGTAGGTAAGTCGACAATTTCATCGAATTTAGCAGTTGCATTAGCATCTCTCGGTTATAAAGTAGGACTTCTTGATGCTGACATACACGGGCCTTCAATTCCAAAAATGTTTGGTGTTGAGGATGCTCATCCCGAAGTAATAGAGGTCGATGGTCAACACATCATTATTCCTATTGAAAAATACGGAGTTAAAATACTGTCTATCGGTTTTTTTGTTGATCCAGAAATTGCATTGGTATGGCGGGGACCCGTTGCAAGCAATGCCTTAAAGCAACTGATCACTGACACCGATTGGGGTGAACTCGATTATTTTGTCCTGGATCTACCACCCGGTACCGGAGATATTCATTTGACCCTGGTACAAACTGCCGGAATTACCGGAGCCATTGTTGTGACTACTCCACAGGAAGTTGCCCTGGCTGATGCCCGTAAAGGAATCAATATGTACATGGGTGATAAGGTGAATGTGCCTGTTCTTGGACTTGTTGAAAATATGGCATGGTTTACACCTGCGGAACTTCCGGAAAATAAGTATTATATCTTCGGAAAAGAGGGCGGAAAACAACTGGCTGAAGAACTGAATATCCCTCTTCTCGGACAAATCCCACTGGTTCAAAGCATTCGCGAATGTGGAGATGCCGGCAAACCAATAGCTGCGGATGAAAATAATATACTCTCTCTGGCATTTCAGGAACTAGCCCGCAAGGTGGTCGAACGGGTTGATGTCCGGAATGCAACCATGGCAGCAACTGTTAAAGTAAGTATGGTAAAATAAGTTTCGGGTACCTTGTTTTTTTTAAATCTGAATTAGTCCTGGTGAATCAGAAATTGTTTCATTTGGGAAAACATAAAAAAGATTCAGAAAGATTGTTATAAACAGTCTTTCTGAATCTTTTTTATTTTGTTTAAATTACTACATGCATATTCCTGCAAGTTAATGATATAGGTGACTATATGATTATTTTACAAATAAAATGATAAATAATGTAATATAAATACAGAATAAAATAGTATGGACAAAAATATAATGTTACCTTTGACGCATATAATATATTACACGAGCGTCATATTCTGTATGACATGAAAATGTAAATAAATTATTTTAAGTTTTTTTTATTGTTCATGAAAAAATATTTAGTATTCATTTGTTTGTTTTTAAGTATACTTACTGCTTATCCTGAGAATAAAGATTTTTCCAGATGGTCGTTTGCACCCGAATATGGATATAATAGTTTTGATGGAGATATTTATACCGGAAAACTTCAAATTGTTCCATCCTCATTTCAACAAGTTACTTATGGTGCTTCCCTTGAATACGGACTGACACCAATCTGGGGCTTTTCGCTTGATTTTCACCATTTACCCCTCACGGCAACTAATAAGACAAATACCATCAATATAAATACAGATCTAAATACTTCAGATTTAAATGCAACAGTCAATATTACCCGCTTAATTTTTCCACAATCTAAATCGAAAATCTATATTAACGGAGCCATAGGGCTTGGTTATGCTGTCTATACTTTTAATTCCGCATCTCCTTCAAAAGGCATTGATTTGAAATCAGGCAATGCGATATCAATTCCTTTCACCCTTTCATTAGAATATAATTTGTCAAGAACCCTTGCATTTGGTGCAAAAGGACAATACAGGCCATTTAATAAAGATAATCTGGAAGGAGTAAGCACTTTAAATTTCAAAGGGAATTCAAATGATATTGTAGGATCAGGAACTTTCTTCTTACGCTATAAATTTACGTCCGGTAAAAAAAGCCATTTACGGAATGTCAAAATGGAGGTCTTCTCTCCGGATAATGGATTGATACTTTCAAAACAGAATGCCGTAAAATTAAGTAAGCTGGATAATGAAATTGCGAAACTCGAAGGTATTGTAATTTCACAGAATAAATTAATTGATTCGTTGAATCTGTATTTAGCCAATGTGAGTTCAACACTGAATGGTGTCGGAGTTCAGGATGTAAGGCAGGTTGAAACGAATACACCGATAAATAAATCGGGTATGACTGACGAAAAACAATTAAAAATACAGACTGTTCCATTAAAATCAAAAGAATCAATAGAAGAAATTCCGGCTGTTTATTTTGACTTTAATAAAACCGAGCTTGATGACAAAGCGTTAGTTGCCATTAGCAAAATAGCAAACAGGATGAAATCCGATCCAAGCCTTTGCGTTGAGGTTAAAGGCTATTGTGATAACCTGGATAACGAGAAACAAAACAACCAGCTTAGTCAACGCCGGTCCGATCGGGTTAAATCAGAACTGGTAAATTACTGGAAGATACCTTATAACCGGATAGTCACAAACAGAATAGAGAATTTAGCCGAATCAAAGTTGAAAGTACGCCCGAACAGAAGGTGTGATATCTTTTTTGTAAAATTATAACCGGATATATTCCGAGCACTATAACTGATAAAGCCCGCTTCATTGCGGGCTTTGTTGTTTCATTATGAATCAATCGTGTTTTAAAAAGACAGATAATTAAAAAATGATTATCTTTGTACCTCTTTTCAAACCTGAAGGTGCTGGATTTGTAAACCGCTGATATTAATTGGCTGTTACCAGAAAAAATATATATTGATGAAACCAACAATTATTGACCTGTTAAATAAAAGCGTAGATAAATACGCCCATCATCCTTTTCTATGGGAAAAAAAGGATAACTTATTTATTTCAACTTCTTATCTTGAAACGAAATTAGAATCACACTTGTTTGCTGCCGGGTTACTGAGCCTGGGTGTGGAAGCCGGAGAAAAAGTGGCCTTGCTCTCAGAAGGACGAAATGCCTGGATAATTGGCGAACTGGGTGTACTACATGCCGGTGCTGTAAATGTCCCTTTATCCATCAAGCTGGAAGAAAGCACTGATCTGATATTTCGAATTGTTCATTCTGAATCACACTATATATTGGTTTCAGGGGGTCAGTTAAGGAAGATAAGAGCAATTGCAGATCAGATACCAACTATCAAAAAAATAATTGTTTTCGACGATCAGTCCGATTACAAAACTAACGAAATCGGTATCACCGATTTCCTGGAACAGGCAAAAGAATATCATGCTGAATATCCGGAAGCTGTTTTAGACAGATCGAAAGCCATACTACCGGATAGTCTGGCTAATATCAGCTATACTTCAGGAACCACTGCCGATCCGAAAGGAATCATGCTTACCCACCGGAACTATACCGCCAATGTCGAGCAGGCCTTAAGCCTGATGACTATTCCGGACACTTACCGGACACTTATCATTCTGCCACTCGATCATTGCTTTGCTCATGTGGCAGGCTTCTATAGCTTTATGGCCTCCGGTGCCAGTGTAGCCACGGTTAAAACCGGAAAAACCGGCATGGAAACATTGAAGAACATTCCTGTCAACATCCTCGAATTACAACCCAATCTGTTATTAAGCGTACCGGCTCTTGCCAAGAGTTTTAAAAAAAATATTGAGAGTTCCATCAGGGCTCAGGGTCCTGTTGTGGAGTGGATGTTCAATACAGCCATGAAAATGGCTTATTCATACAACAAAGAAGGATATAACAAAGGTCAGGGTCTGCAAATCCTCAAGAAACCACTTCTGGATATATTCGATAAAATACTTTTTTCGAAAGTAAGGGCTGCCTTTGGCGGTAAACTCGATTTCTTTGTGGGTGGCGGCGCATTGCTTGATATCGATCTGCAACGGTTCTTTTATGCCATCGGGATGCCAATGTTTCAGGGATATGGATTATCCGAAGCCACTCCTATTATTTCTTCAAACGGATTGATAAATCATAAACTGGGATCATCCGGTTATCTTGTGAAGAATATGAAACTTAAAATCTGCAATGCACAGGGAAAAGAACTTCCGAACAACGAAAAAGGAGAAATAGTTATCAAAGGCGAAAACGTGATGGCCGGTTATTATAAAAATGAAAAAGCAACTGCCGAAACGATTATTGATGGGTGGTTGCACACCGGTGATCTGGGATATATGGATAACGATGGGTTTTTATATGTTGTCGGGCGTTTTAAAAGTTTGCTGATCTCAAGTGATGGTGAAAAATACAGTCCCGAAGGAATCGAAGAATCACTGGCCGATAATTCGAAGTACATCGACCAGGTCCTGCTTTATAACAATCAGAATCCGTATACATCAGCCCTGATAGTTCCCAACAAGGAAGCGTTGAAACGGTTTGTTCATACCAATAAATTCCAATTGAACTGGGACTCGCTGGAGGCAAAGGAACTTGCGTTGAATAAATTACAATTGGAGATAAACGAATATAAGAAAGGTGGAAAATTCGAAGGTTTGTTTCCCGAACGATGGTTACCATCGGCTGTTGCAGTGATTGGCGAGCCTTTTACCGAACAAAACGGGCTGGTAAACAGCACCATGAAGATTATGCGCGGGAAAGTGGAAGAACGCTATGCCCGGCGTATTGAAAGCCTGTATGCCACAGGTGCTAAAACGATAGAGAATAAAGAAAATATCGAAGCCTTGTAACTTGACTTAAGTAGAATAAAAATTCAGCAAGATAATTTTAGCAATACAATAGGATACCTAAACAAAATATTGTAAACAACATTAGATACAAGTGGATTCATTCGCTGGCTACATGACTGGAATCTTATGTTCGAAACAGAATAGCCTGCTCCCTAAAGACATTTTATACTTAAGTAATTGGACCAATATATTGTCCTATACTATTTCTTGAAAAATTAAACTTTTCAAATATTCAAAATAAGAGAATAAGATTTTTTAGGGGTGTTTGGTTTTCTTCTAAGGTTTAATGCATTATATATAAGTGATATAAATATTAAATCCTGTTTTTTATTTTAATTCTTAGTAGAATATTAAGTAAAAAAGACTAACCCTTATTCCATTATTTAAATTAAAATCATACGACATTATTTGTTGTCTTTTGCTTAATCATGAAATCATAATTTGTATAATTTCAGACTCCCAGAACTCTCGAAAATTTAATTGTCGCTATTTATTTCTACTCTGAGAGCTGATTTGTATCTAAAATAAAGGAAATAAGGTTGAGGTGTGTGGTATCCGATTCCCTACTATGGACACAAAAATAAGGTTTCGGATATAAAATAATTACATCCCCATTGACTACACGAATTTCAATTGTTTTTTTAATTCCGAATGCACTGCAAACTTGATTAATTGACTCTGACTATCCCAGATTAAAGACAGAATAAAATATACATCCGGTAGGTACGACAATCCGATTTGAAATATGGACATTGTAACTTATTGATTTATATCATAGGGTCAGGAAGTCTGAACTTTTATTGTGAACTGGTGAGTCTGTTGTGGTTCTGTCTTTAATTTGTTCCGGTAGAATGAAATGAAATGGTGATTAATTGACTGATTTTTTCAAGGTACTCAATATCCAGACTGTCCAGCACATCATACCGCTCACTATCCACATCCAGAACTCCCACTACCTGTTGGTGTTGATCAAAAACAGGGATCACAATTTCGGAAACCGAGCTGCTGCTGCACGCTATGTGTCCCTTAAAAGCGGCAACATCAGGAACCAGTAAACTTTTCGCTTCTTTCCACGCTGTTCCGCAAACTCCTTTTCCCTTCTGAATGCGGGTGCAGGCTATCGGCCCCTGAAAAGGCCCCAGCACAAGTTCATTGTTTTTTACCCAATAAAACCCGACCCACCACCAGCCGAATGTATCGTGCAAGGCTGCGGAGAGATTTGCCAGATTGGCAATTAAATCTGTTTCACCGTCTATCAAAGAAGCCAGTTGGGGGATCAATGATTCATAGATTTCTTTTTTACCGGCACCCGGGGCAATGAACAATTCTTCTGACATCGTGTTTTGTTTATTTAATTGCAAAAGTACTATTTTATAAGCCAATATTCAATACTTGTGCTTAGGAAACTCAGTATCTGTCCTTTTATTCAGAATGTTTTTTAATAAGATTAAATTATTAACAGAAAACAGGTTGTTGATTTTGTTAATTGAAATAAAATACTTTCCTTTGCAACTTATTTAACATATAACTTCGCGTTTATTTTTCCGGGTAAATAATCCACTAATTAAAATCAGAGTATGAAAAAGAATTTTTCGGGATTAATTTCTTTATGTTTCATGATTTTGTTGGCTCTGAATGCAGGTGCACAACAAGTTCAACCCTTACCCATCGACCCTAAGGTGCGGTTTGGTAAGTTAGATAATGGCCTGACGTATTATATCCGTGCCAACAAAGAGCCAAAACAACGAGCCGATTTCTATATTGCCCAGAATGTTGGAGCTATCCTCGAAAACGACTCTCAGAACGGGTTGGCACATTTCCTGGAACACATGGCTTTCAACGGTACTAAAAATTTCCCCGGAAAAGGAGTGATTAATTATCTGGAGAAAATAGGTGTGAAATTTGGTGCCGATGTGAATGCCCATACCTCGCTGGACGAAACGGTATACAATCTTTCGGATGTACCTACCGTCAGGGATGGTATTGTCGACAGTGCGTTGTTGGTGTTGCACGACTGGTCAAGTTTTATCTCGCTGGAAGATACCGAAATTGATGCCGAACGTGGCGTTATTCGTGAAGAGTGGCGACAGGGAGCCGGTGCCGACCGCCGTATGTGGAAGGAGTCGAACAAACTGAAATATCCCGGTAGCCAGTATGCCATTCGTGATGTGATTGGTGATACGGCCATCATCAATAATTTTGACCATGCCACCATTCGTGATTTCTATAAAAAATGGTACCGCCCCGATCTGCAGGCTATCCTGATCGTCGGAGATGTGGATGTGGATAAAGTAGAAGCAAAAATCAAGTCGTTGTTTACGGATATCCCTAAAAAGGAGAACGAGGCCGAACGCATTGTCTATCCGATAGCCGACAATCAGAAACCGATTATTTCGGTGGTAAAGGATAAAGAAGCACGCATGACCCGGATCGAACTGGAATACAAACATGATAAACTTCCCGATAATATCAAGTTGTCCATGAACGGCTATGCATTTAATACCATCAACAACCTTATCTCGACCATGATTGGCAACCGTTTTGAAGAAATAACCCAGCAGGCTGATGCCCCGTTTGTAGGTGCTTATGCCAATTACGGGGAGCTTGTTAAATCGAAAGATGCATTTCAATTGCTCGCCATCCCAAAAGAAGGTCAGGAACTCACCGGATTGAATGCACTCTTGCTGGAAGCCGAGAAAATTAAACGGTTTGGTTTCACGAACTCTGAACTGGAACGCGCAAAAACCGATTTTATTAAAACCGTAGAGAAGTCATATAACGAACGTGATAATCAGAAAAACAACAACCTGATCGAAGAATATGTCCGTAATTTTCTGAACCAGGAATCAATTCCCGGTATCGAATGGGAATACCAGACCCTGCAGGCTATGTTGCCTCAGCTGAAACTGGAGATGGTGAATCAGGTAGCCAAATCGTATGTGACCGATACAAATATGATTGTATCGATTATGGCTCCCGATAAGGAAGCTGTGAAGATCCCTTCTGAAGATCAGATACGTGTAGCCATCGACAATTCAAAAAAAGCTGAACTGACTGCCAAAGGCGAAGAAAAATCAAATCGTCCTTTAATAGATAAAGCCCCTAAAGCAGGGAAAGTAGCAAAGGTATCAGAAAATAAATCGCTTGGAACCACCGAATGGACCTTGAGCAACGGGGTGAAAGTGGTCTTTAAGCCTACAACATTTAAAAAAGATGAAATACTTCTTTCGGCCTTTAGTCAGGGTGGAATTTCTAAAGTGACCAATCCGGCTGATCTGCCTTCAGGAATGCTCGCTGCATCGATTGTCTCGAACAACGGACTGGGACAATACAACCAGATCGAACTGAACAAGATCCTTACCGGCAAGATAGCATCGGTCTCTCCGCAAATCGGAGCGTATGATGAGGGGATGAACGGGAGTTCTTCAGTCAAGGATTTTGAAACAATGCTCCAACTGGTGTACCTCAATTTTACGGCTCCCCGAAAAGACGACAATGCGTTCAAAGCGATGATGAACGGATACCGTGCCAGCCTGGCCAATGCCGCCAGTGACCCACGCAAGGCGTTTTCAGACACGGTGAATGCCATGGTGACCAATCACAGTCCCCGCACCGTTCTGCTGGGCTTAAAAACCCTCGATCTGATTGATCAGGATAAAGCCCTGGCCATTTATAAAGAACGATTTGCTTTACCTGCCGATTTCACCTTTATATTCACAGGAAATGTCGATCCTGCCAATGATTCCATAAAAAATGCCATTGTCACCTACCTGGGCGGGTTGAAATCAAAAAAAGAAACCGAAAAGTTTACCGATAACAATATCCGGAAACCAAAAGGGAAAGTGAATAACATTTTTGAAAAGGAGATGAAGATCAAAAAAGCATCGAATTTTATTTTATACAGCGGATCCATGCCCTACACGATAAATAACCGGACAGCAATGACTGCCATTGGAAGTATCCTGAGCATCCGGTATCTCGAAAGCATTCGTGAAAAAGAAGGCGGATCGTATGGTGTCGGTGTACGTGGCAGCATAAACAATACTCCCATTGAAGAAGCAACCCTGATGATGCAATTTGATACCGACCCGTTGAAACAGGCCAAACTGATCTCCATTATCTATTCGGAAGTGGATGAAATCGTTGCCAAAGGTCCACGTGTTGACGACCTGCAAAAGGTAAAAGAAAATATGCTGAAGAAATATACCGAAGACCTTGCCGAAAACGGTTGGTGGCAAAGTGCCGTACAACGTTTCTATCAGGATAAACTGAACCTGGTCGACGATTATAAAGCCTCGGTGGAAGCATTAACCCCCGAAGTCATTCAATCGACCCTGAAAAACATCGTTTCGCAGGGAAATGTGTTGGAAGTGGTGATGAAGCCTGCCGAATAAAGATCAAAAAAACATTCACTCTTGTAGGCTGCCTCCCCGTGAGGCAGCCTTTTTTCGTGCATCATACTACCCAACACTCCAGTATGGCATTATTCATACCTGTTTATTCCCCAACACAAAATTCCAATCTGCAGTTTTGTCCAATTCATATACCGCCGTGTTTCCAGTACTTCCCCGTGCCCGATATCTTCCCGGCACCTCTTCCGTATATTCCTCATTTTGATTGCAAAATTTAAACCTGTTATTCATAATTCAGGGATACAAGTCCTTTCATTCTACAAAGTGAATGGCGTGTACATTTCTGATATATAGTACTTATATTCCGTGCAAGCAGATCCTTAGATGGTAACATGGGAACGAATCACAAAGATTCTGATCTTATTAGCTGCTCTATTCATTTTAGTATGCTTTTACTCCGGTTTGGATATAATCAATATATAATCAATATATAAGGAATAAGAAAGCAATTAATAAGCAAATTTTATTTAGATATTGATTATTAATTACTAGTTTATTGATTTAAAATTAAATTGTTTTTGTTTTTTCAAAAATGGGAGTAAAACCGGATGCAAAGGAAATGAGGAGGAAAGCAAAGGAAGTCGGTAGTTGGTAGTCGGTAGTTAGAAGAAATAAGTTGGTAGTTGGTAGTTGGTAGTTGGTAGATGAAGTTAGAAGTTGGTAGTTGACAGATAGAAAATGTTGGTAGTTGGTAGATGAAGTTGGAAGTTGGAAGTTGACAGATAGAAATAAGGTTGTATTCTCTAAAGACCATATATTCAGCTGTTAAACATTAGTAGAAAAACGATTACCCACTAAGCCCAACCTTATTTACCATATTTAATAAATAACAGAACTTTCAATTCGTAAGTGATTTATTCAACGTTATTCGTTTTTTACACTGACTCTAAAGGGTTGAAGAGATAATTGTGGCAAACGTAAATGCAATAATTACTGCCTTTTTTATTCTGGTTTGTACATATTTGGGTAAATAAGATTGGACTTGGTGAGTGATCGGATATCTGTTTATATAAAATGCTGTATTGTATCTAACTAAGTAAAATTAAATGCACATTTAACCTAACGAGTAGCTTCCGTTGTTTCGTTTGAAAAGAAATATCAACTATGTTTATCAGTGGAAAAGTGAAATCTATCACCCCAGTTATTCTCTGAGAAAAACAAGTCTGTAAAAAATGTTAAATATAATTATTTTAAAATTTACACAGAAATGAAAAGTAACTGAATGTAGTTACATTTGTATCCAATAAAACAACTATTGAACTAAGGATGAGCTAATTGATCGATTTAAAAGACAACCTAAGGATTTTGCTTTTGATGAAATGGTCAAGCTTTTAATTGGATTCGGTTATAGTATTCGTAATAAAGGAAAAACATCCGGCTCACGTATTAGGTTTATAAACAAAGACACTATTTCTGTGATTGATATGCATAAGCCTCATCTATCAAATGTAATAAATGAAGGAGTTATGAAAGATGTTTATACGAAATTAAAAAACAATTTCTTAATAGATGAATACTATGGATAATTTAAAATATAAAGGTTATATCGGTACTGTAGAATATAATGCAGCCGATAATTGTTTGTTTGGAAAAGTGGAAGGAATGGTCAAAGACAGCATCACCTACGAAGGTCAATCAATCACTGAATTAAAAGCTGATTTTGAAAGCGCAATTGACAGTTACCTGGAAGGGTGTGAAGAGCTTGGAATCAAACCACGGAAAGCGTATAGTGGTACGCTCAACATCCGGATACCGTCTGATATTCATTGCCAGATTGCTTTGAAAGCAAAACAAACCGGACGTTCTATAAATGCCATCATAAAAGATGCCCTTGAAAACCAATTGAATTTGTCTCATTGAATAGATACAGCCCTTTGATTGTATCTTTTTGTCTCTTAAACCGTTCTGACAGTCAGGTTGGAACGGTTTTTTGTTTTGTAATTCCTATACTTATAGTGCTTATTTTAAATAAATGCACAAAATGTTGGGAGTGTTAATAAGAGTTCGTACATTTAGAGCGGAATTCCGGAAAAGGATTGCAAATAATGAGAATATACCACTTGCGGGATTAATAAAATAAATAAACCAGGAAAATTATGAATGACACTAAATTTAATATAGCAGTACTGATTGACGGCGATAACGCACAGGCCAAACTCATAAAAGAAATCATCGAAGAAGTTTCAAAATACGGAAAGGCGACCATTCGGCGAATCTATGGCGACTGGACCAATAACCAGATGAACTCCTGGAAAGAAATAATCAACCAGTACTCGATAAATCCAATCCAGAAATTCTCATATACCACCGGAAAGAATTCAACCGACAGTTCGCTTATCATTGATGCCATGGACATATTGCACGGTCAAAATGTGGATGGCTTTTGTATTGTTTCGAGTGACAGCGATTATACCGGACTTGCCAAAAGGATACGCGAAGAAGGACTGTTTGTAATGGGTATCGGGCGTAGAACGACACCGATTGCCTTTGTAAATTCGTGCGAGATATTTACATTCGCCGAAAATTTACTTCCTGAAATTGAATTGGCAGAAGAGACTGTTGAAGTGAAAGTAGAAGAGAAAATTGAAAAGAAAATCAGAAAGAAAAAGTACGAATCAACCGACACCAAGCCTAAAAAATCAACTCCGGCAGTGATTGAAAAGCCGGAAGTAAAGCACGAAGTCCGGGTGGTCTTGCCGAAACTGGATATCAGTATTATCGACAAGGCTTTTGAAATATCCACCAACGAGGAGGACGAAGCAAATATCGCCAAAGTGGGTTCTTCCCTCAGAAAGATTGACCCTAGTTTTGACTCCCGAACCTATGGCTTCAAGACATTAACCCAACTGATTAAAAGTATCGATAAATATGTGATTGTCAAAAATGAAATAAACGGACTCAATCATCCATTAGTGAAATTGAGGTAGTTAAGGGTAGTTAGTAGTCGGTAGTTAGTAGTAGAAAGAAAGTCGTTGGTAGTCAGTAGTTTTGAGTCCGTTGACGTGATATTGGATATGCAAGTTAAGACGAATTTAAATATGAACAAATCGATGGGTGTAACTGTTTCGATAGGCACGGGCACGTGCAACTACTCACACTATAACAATAGAAGAGCGCGTTAAAAAAACAGTGGATTACATTCAATAAATTACATTTTTTACAATAATGATTATCTTTGCAACCAGGCAAATATAATAATGATCAGCATATGAATACAGCCGAATTGAAAATAGATTTAATCAGTCGCATAGCAAATACAGAGGAGCCCCGAATTATCGAGGAACTTCGTAAGTTACTCGATTTCGAACTTGATACCGAAACGTATAAGCTTAATCCTGAACAGCTACAAAGAGTCAGAGAGGCAAAAGCGGAATATCTTGCAGGGAATGTACTCTCTGAACAACAAGCCGATGAAGCAATCGACCAATGGTTAAGCAAAAAATAGTCTGGACACAAGAAGCCTATGAGGAGCGGAAACAGATCCTGGCTTACTGGTTAGAACGTAATCAGTCGAAAACTTATCCTGTAAAACTGAACAAACTGATTAAGGATACCCTCCAAATAGCTTCTATTTATCCGGAATCAGGACGGAAGACTAATTTCGAAAATGTCAGGGTACTGATGATTCGCGATTATCTGTTATTTTATGAAGTTAACAAAACAACAATTTTCGTTTTATCCATTTGGGACGAAAGACGGAATAATAAAACGCCATATATGAAATAACATTTCCTCCCTATATATTAATTTAAAAAGCGTGTAGACCAATAATGGTTTACGCGCTTTTTAATGTAAGTTGGAAACGGTGGGAGTATTTTTTATTTCTTAAATTCAATGCCCTCGTTAGGAAACGAGGGAGAGTGGGGGGCCAATAAAGGTTAGTGAGCAATTCAACTACTTTTCAAATTTCAAATGACGACGAAGATTTGTATACAGTAAATGATATTATAGAAAAATACTGATGGAAAAAGGCGATATCGTACTCATTCCGTTTCCATTTACAGATTTAAAGGGAAGCAAAAACTATCCTGCTTTTAGTACTCATAAATAGTGATTTAGATATAACAATTGCTTTTATTTCCACTCAACTAAAATGGAAAGAAGAAACAGATATTCTGTTTAAACCCACCAAAATTGCTGGATTTAAGATAGACGGGGGTAGATGTCCGGGTGACTACTTCAGTAAGACATAAACTATCTGATGGATGCAACTGTTTAAACTTAAGTAAGAGGTAGTAAATGTTTGCCTTTGGAGAATAAAAATATTTATTGACAGTGTGATTTCCAGGCAAGAAATCGCAAATTTGAAAATAAATATTATCTTTGTAAAGTCTTTCTGTAAAAGTACGTTATCAGTTGAAAAATTGTTAGACGACGAATTATAAACAAATAAAAAACTGGACCCCCATGAGTAATAAAAAAATAATTACAGGTGTCAAAGTTACCGACCAAATGACAAAGGCAAGGGAAATCTTAAATACACAGGTAATCCCGAAAGAAAATCTGTTTCAGGAAAGAAAAAGAAATGGACAATTGAGCAAGGAACATTTTAATGCATTACAGGTAAATGCCCGTTTTGACAATCATCGCAGGATGTAATGGCGCAGGGGAATCAACCTTTGCTCCTTCTTTCTTACCAGAAGGTTTGCTCTCGTTCGATTACGACAAGCTTTTTTTGGAGAATTATAATCATCTGCCCGATAGTGAACTCAGAGAGAAATTCGCAAGAAACAAAACAACCGGATTTTTTGAGAAAGCTGTTGACGAAGCATTAACCAACAGGGCTGATTTCTGTTACGAAACAAATTTCGATACCAACCCTGTTTATTGGGCAGAAATATTCAAAAAAAATGGTTATACAATCAATGTTATTTTCTTTTGCCTCGAAAATCAGGAAATTGCCAGACATAGGATACAAGTACGAACTGAATTTAAAGGACATTTTGTAAGCAACAAGACCATTGATTCTAAATGGAAAACAGGATATGCTAACATGAACGCTCATTACTCCTTTTTTGATAACATACTGTTTGTTGATAACTCAAAACAAGGTGATGTATATACAAACATCCTGCAAATAAAAAATGGAAAACCGGAGATAATGACAGACCGGTTACCCGATTATTTCAGTCGCTGATTTCCCGATATCTATCTATCGATACTCAACTAAGAACTATAAATTAAATTATATAAATAAGCGTGTAAGCCAATAATGGTTTGCGCGCTTTTTAATGTAAGTTGGAAACGGTGGGAGTAATTCTTATTTCTTAAATTCAATATTTTTTGTGTTTGTTTAAATAAATGAACGAAATGTTGGGTGTGTTAAAATTAGTTTGTATTTTTGGGCGGAAATATAGATAAATGGTTGTGATTAGAAAGAGCACAAGAGTTTGTTTTAAAAACCAAACTACGATGTCGATCTTTCTACAATTTAATTGGTTATCTCCGCATGAACGAGGACGATCGGGATAACGGAAGGTTGTCAACTATTCATCGAGCGTTAGCAGTAAGTACCGGAATTGAAAGACAATTACAATTAAACATTTTATAAACAGCACAAATAAACATATAATGAAACGTACAATTGCCCTTTTGACAACGACTTTAGTTTTATTTACCACAACAACATTTGCTCAAACTTCTATGAAAGAGTATAAAGTAGGACACGTTTTTTATGTGAATCTACCAGACTACATGAGTAAAACAACCGGAATAAATGACGCAGCAGTTGTTCAATTTAAGAACTCAGTGAAAGAAATCTATTGTTTAATACTTGAAGACAATAAAGAAGATTTAGAACTAGTTCAAATGAAGTTTTCATCAATTACTGATTACTACGACAATTTTAGAAAAGATTTTTTGGCTAAAGAAAAGAAAAAAGAAATTTCACTGCCTGTATTTCAAACCATTGGTGACAATAAATTTATTGAATTAGATGCCACTTACTACGACAAAGATGTTAAGGGGACTATTTATTATTTTGTTGGTATTGTGGAAACTAAAGATTCATTTTATAAGGTGTATTGTTTTGGCAATTTAGATGCTAAAGACAAATTTAAAGTTGACTTCCAGAAAATACTTTACAGCCTGAAAGACTGAGATGAAACAATGCTGCTAACACTCATTTTGAATGTTGGCTAACTAACTTACTTAGAACTGGCTTTGTTTCATTATTCACTTTGATGGTTTATGTCAGAGGACACTCACTTTGACTGTCAAAACCCAATAGATTGGTAGTATGGCATTAGAAAAAAATTAAATCCAGCCTTTTAATGATGAATAAATCGAATAGAAATGAACATAAATTTAATATTAGTTATAGCAATTTCAATTTATACTTTACTTTCAATTATTGAGTTAATAGGCCTACACCGATTTAATTTAAGATTTTACAAGTGTGGATTCAGAATATTTGAAAAGAATATAAAACATAAATTTTCAAACTGGAAAGACTTAGAAGCAATTTATGCGGAGAAAGAAGGTGAATATGTTTTCATTCCTGATATGAAAGTTGGTTACTTTATAACAAACTTCAATTTTTACAGAGTTTACAGTCCAATAGCATACACCAGAGGAATTCCATTGACCATATTTGGAAAAATCAATGACGAAAATAATGAAGTTAAGTTGTTATTCTATATTTCATTTAGGGTTGTTTATATAATTGTTACCTGGTTTGTGGCGATTATTCTGATTTCAATTTTAGCCTGGACTTTAATAGCATTAGCGATTGGAGTTTTTGGTGTAATATTCAGTTTAGGGCTATTGTATGTTGCAAAGCTATTCTACCAAGGCAAAATGTTGGTAATGACCGATGAAATATCCGAGATTTTAAAAATACGAAAATAACTTTCGAATTGTATAGAGTTGGAAACTATAATAACAACAATATGCGAAAGGTTAGGAAAAACACCTTACGACTTAAAAAATATGTAAGCGATAATAGCCAGATAGACATGTTTTTAGTTTGGTCTGCGTATTGCTCGCACTTTGTCTGTCTGTCTGTCTGTCTGTCTGTCTGTCTGTCTGTCTGTCTGTCTGTCTGTCTGTCTGGTAAAGAAAAGTGAATGCTCCACAAATCGCAAAACATATCAATTATGTCTACGGAGAATAATACCAAGTATAGAAATGAATAAAATCAGATTGTTTATTGTACTAAATATTCTTTGTGTCCTCTTTTCGAGTGTGTATGGAGAAAATTCTACCACATCGAAATATAACAAAGAAGAAATTAAGGCTATCAACCAATTCGTGTATAAACTGATAGATGCAGAGAGATTGTCTACATTTAATAAAACAAATAAGCCCTTGATGTATATCTTTGACACAAGATTAATTTGTGACTTGGAAAAGACAACTTTCTTAAACTACAAAGCTAATTCTCTAATTAATAAACTAAAAAGAAGAGAAATTATTGACAGAAATATTGATTCAACAAGTATTCGAAAGTTCGAAAAAGCAAAATTCATTTTCATAAATAACGACAGTGTAGCTCAAAAAATAAGGAATTCAGAAAATATAGCAGGTACATTAAGATTATCAAGAATAAGTTTCAATAAATCTTTCACTAAAGGTTATTTTTTTTACTCTGTCAGCATAGATAGCAGTTCGGGTTGGGGCGGCTTAATGAGGATTGAAAAAAGAAATGGTAAATGGAAATACATGGGTGGTCCCATGTATATAATTTAAAAGAATTATGAAAAAACAAATTTTAATTTCGATATTCGTACTCCTGACATTTGTCTCTTGCAATAATTCCCGAAATAAAGAAAAGCAGGAACAAAAACCGGAAACACCGGCAGCATTGAAGGATGAACGTTCATCCGGAATTCTCTCGAAGCGCGGGTACGACGATATTCTGGAAAGTTTGTACAAAGAACTTGCCAACAAGACACCTGAGCTTAAAGAATTGGAAACTAAAATGAAGAGTTTATCCGGAAGTAAGAATGACTCCACTGACTTGTATGACAGATACAACAGAAAGAATCAGTCCTATTATAACTCCGCCAACAGCCATTTGACACAAATCAATGATTCGGTACTGAGAAAGCGACTAAGGTCAATGATTTCTGCCAGTCTGAAACACTATAATTCTAAAATATCCCGACACTCGGAAATCCTAAAGTCCATTGACAAAAAGACAACTACTTTAAACGATTTACACGAGGTATTGATGATTACAATGACATTGCCATTGATTGAGAACTATCAGAATAACAATTTGCCAACAACCAAATCAATAGACGGATATTCCGGGCAACTCAACAAAGTGTTGCAGTTTGAGAATTTCTTACTTGAAAAGTACGATAGGAAAGAAAAGACGGAAGAATAAAAGAGACTGATACAAAAGAGTTATTAAGTTTGGAACGAACTTTCAAAACGTATAGTGCTGTTTTAGATGCTAAAAAAATCAAAGCTGATCTTCAAAAAATACTATATAGCCTGAAAGACTAAGATAAAACAATGTTCTTAATACATTTAATTATTCGATGGCTAAAGTGGATTGGATCCCCCTTCCAATAACTATAATGCCTGTCGTGTATTGTTCCTGCATTTATTTTGTTTTATGAAATGCGATCCGACGAATGCTCCACGATATTAATGTGTAACAACTATAGTCGATACTGAAGTTTGTAAAGCAGTATGCTAATAATAGGAAGTCGGAATAAGCCGAAAAAAGACTTTAAACAGAAGTAGGTACTATTAAAAATGAGAATGATTTTATGAAAAAGATTTCACTGATTTTGCTTGTATGTTTGGTTTTTGTCAGTTGTGCCACGACAACACAATTTGTAAAATATGCCAACAAAGACAATGTTGACAAAGAAACAGCACGGATTTATGTTATAAGGCCTTCAACTTTTGGATCTGCAGTTACATTTAATATTTTTCAGGATAAGAAACCCGTTGGTAAATTAGGACCAAAGAGTTTTTTACTGTGGGACGTTAAGACAAATACCGGAGCCATTAAAATCGAAAGTAAATCTGAAAATACGGCTATGATAACAATACAACCACTACCTGGGAAGACTTATTATATTTTGCAAAAAGTACAAATGGGTGTAATTGTCGCAAGGACTAAGATTGAATTAATTCCCGAGCCTGAAGCAATTGAATACCTGAAAAAATTGAAAGAGCCCCAAATGAAAATTGTTGAAAAATAATCAATTCGATGTGAAATGGAAATTGACATCCTGTGACATTGAAAAAATGAAAAATCTGATAATTACATTGATATTTATATCTTTAGTTGCATGTTCGCAATTAAGACAAACAAAGAAGATTACTAATTCCGGACTTCCGGAAAGGATTAGTTATGTGTCAAATCCAGATCATAATGACAAGCTTTGTATATCTGAAATTAAGCGGGCAAAGATAGATATAGAAAAAGGTAAAATCGTTTTTTGTCAAAGGGTTGGATTTTTATTTGGCGGTATCAGATATGAAAGCGAATTAAAGAAATTGTGCAAACAAAATAGTCTTGTGTTCGGCTTCGATATGATTAGTGATGTTGTATTTGAAGGTCAAACTCAAGGTTGTTATGGTAATTATATGGACAAAGTAATTATAGAAAAGTATGGGCTTAATTTTAAAGAAAACTTACATAAGACAGCAGACAGCTTATATTTAGTACGAACACAATTAGAAAATAAAACTGTGCAGTATTGGGATTGTGATGAACGACCAAGACTCCCAAATGAAATAAAAAGGACTTCTGACGAACTGCCGGATATTCATATTGCAGATCTTGATATAAAAGAAACAAAAGGTGATTCTGGTGGCTGGCCTTTCTTCGATTTGGGTTTTAAAGTTGAAAAAGACAGCACAATTACCGGATTTTATGTACGTAGTTTTGTCTCTGAAACGGACGAAAATATTAAATTTAAAGATAGATTGTTCACTGTCGCTGTTGATTATTTAAAGAAAAATTATCCTGTTTGGATTCCGGGGAAAATAAAAGGAATTCCGGTAAGGACTAACAATAATGTCAGAATTTACTTTGTAAAGGACAAAAAGTAAACGTCAAATAATAAACACTATGGTGTTCTGGCAATTTGTTTGTAGATGGCTCAATTGCTTTGTTCAATTTGCTGGTGGGCGGGAGTTAATATACCTTCAAATTTTATATACCAATTAAAAGAAAGCATTAAAATGTCAACGGTGGGATGTAAGTTAAAGACAACAAATATTGTCGTATGATTTTAATTTAAATAAGGGAATTAGGGTTAGTTTTTTTGCAATATTTCTACTGAGGGTTAAAATAAAAAATAAGGTTTAATATTTATAACCCTTGTATTTAGAATATTAAACCTTAGTAGGAAGTCAAATACCCTGATTAAAAACCTTATTCTCTTATTTTGAATATTTGAAAAGTTTAATTTTTCAAGTAATAATACAGGATACTATATTGGTCCAATTATATAAGTCAAAAAATTAAAAACATGAATTTTAGTGAAGTAATAGAAAAGAGACGTACTGTTCGGGATTTTCAGAACAAGAGTATTCCGGACAGCATACTGGAATATGCGATTAAAAACGGCTTTAAGGCACCGACATTTAACCATTTAAGAGAATGGAATTTTGTTATTATAAACAGTTTTGAGTCAAAACTAAAGCTTGTAAAGGCAGAGAAACTTGACAAAATGATGAATGTGGATGAGCTTAAAACAGTATTCAGGAATGAAGAGCCAGTCATGAAAGAAATGTATCTGGATGCAATACCAAAACAGAAAAGAATGATTTTAGAGGCGCCCTCTGTTGCTATTGTTGTTTACAAGCCCAAAACTCAAATTGAAATTGCACAAAGCGTGTATGACTTAAATTGCCTGGCATCGGTTTGGACGTGTATCGAGAATTTCTTACTCAGTCTGGCCGAACATGATGTTTATGGTGTGACTTATATTCCCCAAAATACGGATGTAATAAAAGAGGCATTTGGAATCCCCGTTAAACTTGAAATTGCAACAATAATACCCATCGGTTATAAAGCCGGTAATGCCAAAATACTGAAGCAGAAATCTATTAATATTGCTGAAAGGATACATCCTGAGAAATGGTAAAATAACATTTCGTGACCTACAGGTTTCAGGTGATCGATTCGGACTGACACAGGGTTAACGTGATTGCTCGCTTATTCAACAATAGCGAAATGATAATGTCATTATCAATAATACTAAAATGAGAACGATTATTCTTTTCATAACAATGTATTGTCTTGGATTCGGTTTTGGAAATGCTCAACAAACAGATAATCATTATTCGAACAACGATTCAATAATGATTAGTACTGCTAAAAAGTATCTAAACAATAGAATAGGTACTAATTTTGTCGAAAAGAGTATTGTGATTAATAGCGTTGATAGTATTGATGGTATAGTTACATTCCTCATAAGTCAACATGGTACAAAAAGCAAAAGAAACATGATTGTAGTTTTTGTAGATGGAAATAAAATTGACTCTTTATTTACTCCTAAGATTAGAATATCTGACATAATAAAATTTTATAAAGGGACTATTTCAACAACTATATTTCTAAATAAAACATACGCGATAGAATTAGCGGAAAAGATAGGTTTTCAGAAAGGTATTCATAAATGGTCTGTAAAATTATTAAGATTCCTTGAAACTTTGATTTGGAAAATCGAAAACACCCAAAAAGAACAACTTGATAAACCCTATTTCGCTTCAGGAAATGGATTAAATATTAATGCCAAAAGTGGAAAATATAAAAAACATGATTGGGTATCATGTGAATAAACAATTTAAATAACTAATACTTAGGGTTACACCCATGTGAAAAATTCAAGGTTGTACAGAAGCCTTTAAGTCTAAAATGATAATTCTACTTACTTTTCAGATAAAACGGAGTCTTCCTTGTGCAACTTAGAGTCTTTGTTCCTTTGTGGAAGTGTGAAGTATGTTTCATGAGGGTGGAGCAAACTGTTAACTTATAAGGTTAAATATTCAATTTCCCTATAAAAATAAGTATAGAAAAAACTATTCGTATAACAAATATGTTATATGTTTGTGTTGAAAACCAAATTGTAAATTTATGAAATGGTCGGAATTAAAAAGAAAAGCCACTCAACAGGGATGGTATCTGTTGCGAAATGGAAAAGAGCATGATATTTATGCACATCCCGATAAAGATTTTAAAATACAGATTCCAAGACATGATTCACAGGAAGTAAGAACCGGCATTTACAATAAATTAAAAAAACAAATTGGTTTTTAAAACATTATCAAAGAACTACAATCATGCATTCATTTAATTTAAGTCATGAAAACAATAGCTTTAATTGAAAAGGGGAAAGATGGAACATTCGGCATTTTTACACCCGACCTGCAACATACCATTGTTGGTGAAGGAAATACCGTTGCAGAAGCCAAAACAGATTTTGATAACTCGTTGAAAGAGATGGTTGCTTCGTATACCGAACTGGCAAAAGAAATACCCGCCGAGTTAAAAAAAGTACAATTCGAATATAAATATGACCTGGCCTCCTTATTTAATCAGTATGACTTTATAAATGTGAGTAAATTTGCCCACATGGCAGGGATGAATGCTTCTCTGATGCGGCAGTACAAATCCGGCAACCAGTATATTTCAGAAAATCAACTATCCAAAATAGAAGAGGCGATACATAAAATAGCCCGTGAGATGGCAGCCATTAAACTTATTTGAAGATTTGACCTTATACCCAAGGGGTGTAACTGATAACCCCGGAAAAGTAAGGCAAGTGTGGTTAATAAATACGATTTCTGTCAATTTTAATTGGGTCTATCCTGTTGTTGCTGTCTATATAATAAAACGATCAAAGTCCGGATTTGTGCATGCAATAGTGCCATATAATGCACTATTTCGTGTACAAATGTATTATGGAACTCAAAAAGTACAGAAAAGTGCAATATAGTGCACTTTTGATTGCAATTTTTAAAAATATAACTTCCAACTTTTAAGTAAAAAAAATAATTGAGAGAATACGAATCCATTTCGATAATCGGGAATCTGTTTGATATTCAGTTATAATCATGATTTGTACTGTCTCTTTTTATACTGTAAAGAGGATGAAAAATATGTATGCATAAGCTATTTCATAATTCAAAATAAATTCTGAAATTTGCACCCTGTAAAAAATCAACATCCGGGTATGGGAATTGCATTCAAAAATAAGACTTTACTATCAGACAAAGCATCGTTTACTCCCAATCGAAAGAATGGGATGACAGTGCAAAGTTTCCATTCTTCGGTATTGCGAATGTTGTTTGCTGTTTTCTGTGACACGAAATCAATCCAACACCTGTTGATCCCCCTATTCAAAAAATCGATCTCATACAACTGTCTCTTCCGGGCAGCTTTCTTGTTGCGGTTGCCAATCTAATTGGTGAAATCAACTCTATCAGGGATAGATTTTAAAGAAAATCGCTTCATCTATATCCCGTTGGTTTCACATCCCCCTGAATGATTCGGATATTCAACTTGTCTGTGCAAAAAGAGCAATTCTATATAATTGCAAAATTGCATATTCATTTTATTGCTTCTGCCGGATAGACATTAAAGCGATGACATCATCAACATCAAACAAATTTAGATTATTGAAATATGGGAATTAAGTATTTAAAAATAAGTAGTGCGTTTTTATTCGTTTTACAGGCGACAAGTATTTTTTCACAACAGACACAGAAGACTGACGAACCCACTCCACTGATCCCGATCGTGAAATTAGGTGAGAATGTACAGGTTAAATTCGGGGGATTTGTTCGTGCCGAGTATTATTTTGATTCACGGGAGACGGTGGGTGCTGTGGATGACCTTTTTAGTTTCTTTCCTGAAAATGTAAAGAAAGATGCAAATTCAGGTGACGACCTGAATGCGGTTTCCCGGAATAATCTATCCTCACAGGCTACTCGTTTTAATGCATTATTTACAGGCCCTGATGTCTGGAATGCAAAATCATCTTCGTTCTTTGAGTTCGATTTTACCGGCGGGGGAGCAGGTGTAGGAACTTCAGGGGCAGGTACATCAACCGGAATAACGAATGCCGTGGGTTTGCGGTTACGTCATGCCTGGATAAAATTAAGCTGGGTTAAAAGTGACCTGTTGGTAGGCAAAACATGGAATCCATTGTCAGAGATCTCATTCCCATCGGTGATAGGATTAAATACAGGGATTCCTTTTCGTCCTTTTGGACGGGGTGATCAGCTTCGGTTTACCTGGAAACCAAGTAGTACGATCAATGTGTTGGCGGCTGCATTGTATCAGTCGGAACATAAATCTTTCATATTTAGTGATGCTGCAAACACAACGGCCGGAATATCCAATTGTGCCGATACCCGTAGTAACCCGATTCCTGATTTACACGTACAGATCCATTTTAAAACACCTGCCTTATTTGCCGGGATAGTATCCGAATACAAGGTTGTAAAACCTGCAACACAAACCACCGGTACAGTCGGAGTCTATAATGCAAATACAACCATCTCTTCGTATGCAGTAGGAGCTTTTGCCGATTACAAAAAGAATCTATTCAATGTAAAAGTCGGGGAAATGTATGGTGAAAACCTGAGCGAGTTATTTCAACAGGGCGGGTATGCCGTAAAAACACTGAATGCAGTAACCGGAGAGAAGACATACAGTGCTTCAAATTCTGTGACATCCTGGTTGAATATAACGTATGGAACTAAATTAATGGCCGGACTATTTGGCGGATATCAAAAAAATCTTGGGTTTAATGATAACATTCTTTCAGTCACAAACGGAGGGGCGTTTTTAGGTCGTTGGCAAAATGTGGATCACATATATCGCGTGGGTCCATCATTGAAATATTCTATCGGAAGATTGGTGCTGGCTGCTGAAGTGGAATACAATGTCGCCGGGTACGGTACGGTTGATTATAACAACAGGGGAAAAGTGATACATCCAACTGATGTATCGGGCGTTCGCGGCACTCTGGTAACTACCTTTCTGTTTTAAGAGAATAAGGATAGGGCTCAATTAGACTCAATAGAAAACAAAAGAAATTTTTTAACCACAGTAGAGCACATAAAATACTAAAAAATAATTGATTTCTACTTCGATAACTTGGAATCTTCGATAGTATATTACTAAAATAATACTTACTTTAATTGTTGAATTGAAAATCCGGAAAAACAGCTATATAAGTAATTGGACAAATAAATTGTTCTATATTTTACTTGAAAAATTGGACTCTCCAGATACTCCAAATAAAGGAGTAAGGTTTTTAATCCGGGGGTATTTAGTTTTCTCTTATGTAACTCATTCATAAATACTTGAATTTCTGCATTTTAAAAGAGTTATTTTATTGGGGCTTTTTGCGTTCATATTGAGGGACTACTAAGGTTTAATATATTAAATATAAGGGAATTAATAATTATACCTTGTCTTTTATTTTAACCTTTAGTAGAAATATTAAGTAAAAAAACTAACCCTTATTTCCTTATTTAAATCAAAATTATACGACTTTATTTGTTGTCTTTTACTTGGTTTGATTTTGTGTTCTTTTATGTCTTAGCTTTTTTTGTCTATTATGGTTCCCGTATTTTATTTTTCTTTGGTGTTGTGGTTCACCCTTTTCAATATTCCGATAACAGGAGGGTTTGAATGGCGATATTGCTTTTGTCGGCACCATGTTTGAGCACACAGTCCTTTATCCGTTTGCGGAATTTCCAGCAGGTCATTTGGTTTAAACCCAGCTGGTCGGAATATTCGTACGACGATATATCCTTCCCTTCCACACATACCGTATAGGCGATATAGAACGCTTTATTTATAGGGAACTTGCAGTTGTGGAACAAAGTATGCGCAGTAGCCGACTCTTCTGTCTTGCAGCGCGTACAGCGTCGTGAGCCGGTCGATTTACCTTCGCAGTAATTATCGTGCCCGCATTTCCGGCAGATATATCCATCCTCCCATTTTACACCGGCTATAAAATTCAATGCTTTATCGCTATCCAGGAACAATTCCTCGGCTAACTCTCGTTTTATTTGTTTCTTTAATAACATGGGTGGCTAATTTTCAGACAACTATTAAGATGCAAAAGTAATAAAAAAAATTCAATTGGTGATATGAATGTGATTTAATTAGTGATATTAATATAATTTAAGTAGTGATACTATTGTAATTCAAAATAAACCTGTATCTTTGCATCGTACAATCGAATAAAACAATTCCAACTATGAAATATGTAATTATTGGTGCAGTGGCCGGAGGTGCAAGTACGGCTGCCAGACTTCGAAGGAATGATGAGCACGCCGAAATAGTGATTTTTGAAAAAGGCGAATATATATCGTATGCCAATTGCGGGCTACCCTATTATATCGGAAATGTGATTACCAACAGGAACGCCCTGTTTGTTCAGACAGCGGCTTCTTTCAATAAGCGATTCAATATCGATGTGCGGACATTAACCGAAGTCACGGAAATAAACCGATCTTCCAAAACAGTCACGGCTAGAAATCAGACTACCGGAGAAGTATATGAGGAACAGTATGATAAACTGGTATTGTCGCCGGGGGCTGAACCTGTTCGTCCACCACTGCCGGGTATCTCGGGCAAGGGGATATTCACGCTGAGAAATGTTGCTGACACCGATTTTATAAAATCTTATGTACTAAAAGAAGAGACAAAAAAGGCTGTCGTCATTGGAGCCGGGTTTATCGGACTTGAAATGGCCGAGAATCTACATTCACTTGGTCTGGATGTTACCGTGATCGAAATGGCACCTCAGGTACTGACACCGGTTGATTTTCCAATAGCTGCGATCCTGCAACAACATATCCGTTCGAAAGGAGTGCATCTCGAATTGAATACCTCCGTCACCGGATTTGAACAAACAGAAACCGGCATTCAGGTTGTATTGAGTACAGGTCATGTCCTCGATTCGGATATTGTGATTCTTTCCATCGGCGTAAAACCCGATACCAGGCTGGCTACACAGGCTGATCTGAAAATAGGGGCTGCAAAAGGAATCTATGTCAATGAATACCTGCAAACTTCCGACCCGGATATATATGCAGTGGGAGATGCCATTGAGTTTACAAATCCCATTACCGGTAAACCGATGATCACCTATCTGGCAGGACCGGCAAACAAACAGGGCCGGATCTGTGCCGATAATCTGGTGTTCGGGAATCACCATTCGTATAAGGGATCCATCAATACCGCCATTGTCAAGGTCTTTGACATGACAGTAGGAACTGCCGGAACCTCTTCCAGGCAATTGCAACTGGCAAATATCAGCCATCAGGTGTCGACGATAACCAGCGGTTCACATGCAGGATATTATCCCGGGTCAAAACAAATGACGATTCAACTGGCATTTACTCCCGGCACCGGCAGGTTGTTGAGTGCCCAGGTGGTGGGATACGATGGGGTGGATAAACGATTGGATATATTGTCCTCGATCATACAACACGATGGAACTATTGCCGAGCTGACCGAATTTGAACATGCATATGCACCTCCTTTTTCATCAGCGAAGGACCCGGTGAATATGGCGGGTTTTGCGGCAGAAAACATATTGCAGAAAAGATCTGTTTTATTTTACTGGAATGAGTTTGATAAAATTACACCGCAGGATGTGTTGTTGGATGTTAGAACCAAAAACGAATACAATGCCGGTAGAATAATGGACGCCATCAATATACCTCTGGATGAATTACGAAGCAGGCTTGATGAACTTCCTGCGGGAAAAACCGTTTATATTTATTGCCTTGGTGGTCTGCGCGGATACCTGGCTCAACGGATCCTGATGCAGGAAGGATATAGCGATACGCTCAATCTTTCGGGCGGTTATCAGTTGTGGAAAACCTGCATGCTTGAAACACCGGTCAAAGAAAGAAAAATTGAATATCAGAACTTATAAAAATCAAACAAATGGAATTAGAAAAAATAATCAAAGAAAAATCAGGGACTATTGTTGATGTGCGATCAACGCTCGAATTCAGAGGTGGCAGTGCCGCAGGTTCAATTAATATCCCCTTGCAGGAAATACAACAGCGTCTGGAAGAAATAAAGGAATTGAAAACGCCCCTGGTGCTTTGTTGTGCCAGTGGAGGCAGAAGTGCCATAGCAACCGATTTTCTGTCGGCACAAGGCATTGCATGTATCAATGGTGGGTCGTGGATGAATGTACATCAATATCAAAAATAAAATAAAAATGATAGCAACGATAAAAAAACTGCTGGGCATTGGCCCAAAGACCGACTTTGCAGAACTGGTGAAACAAGGAGCCCTGATAGTGGATGTCCGTACCAAAAACGAATACAGTACCGGGCATATCCAGGGTTCGGTAAACATTCCAGTGGAACAGCTTAGTAACAATTTGGGCAAGCTGAAAGATAAAAAAAGGGTGATCATTACCTGCTGCGCTTCGGGCATGCGAAGTGCTTCTGCAAAAGGAATACTGACTTCAAATGGTTTCACGACCGTGCATAATGGAGGAGCGTGGCATAGTCTGGATAGAAAATTAGGATAAAAAGATTTATAATTTGCAATTTACTATTTACTATTTACAATGCAATGTCGTTAAGTTCGTGTTTCCTTTTCCGATAAATCGGAATCTATGATGTGCAACTTAGTGTTTTTGTGCCTTCGTGGCTAATATTATCTTGCCTGTCTTGCCACAAATGGAACATCCCGAATGTCGGGAGTTTCTAAGTTACAATTCGTCAGCTGGCGGACACAAAGGACGTCTATCATCAAAATCCTTAACTAAACAACATTGATTTACAATTTTAAAATAAGAGGATTATTCGAGTTCGTTATAATTTTTGGTAAGCAAGAAAAAACTATTTTAAATGAATCTTTTAAATGTACATATAATGAAAAAAGTAAATAAAATTTTACCGGTGCTTATTTTGTTGGTTTCAATGACAGCTTTCCTTGAGGCTCAGACTAAAAAGGAAGTGAATTCTAAAGTAGTCAGTGTCATGCTTCAAAAAGACCCCGGCCTGGTGGTACTTGATGTACGGACCGCGGATGAATTTAAGGAGGGGCATATCAAAGGAGCAATAAATATAGATATTCGTAGGGAAGATGCATTCGTCAGTATTGATAAGCTCAATCGAAATGTTCCCTACATTGTATACTGCCGGACTAATCACAGGAGTGGAATGGCTGTGGAGCATATGATGAAAAGCGGGTTTAGAAAAGTGTACCAAATGATGGATGGATTCCCCGGCTGGGTGGAAAATAATTTCCCTGTACAGAAATAAGAAGACTTTTTGTTCTGATTAAATATCCTGAAAAAGTAACCACCGGAAGAAACCAGTATCCGTTAATCTAATGGAACTGTAGAAGTCAGATTATTCTTTTTCGATGGCACCCAACGCGCATTTATTGACGCATTCACCACATTCGGTACATGTCGTTTCATCAATGACAGGTAACCCATCATACATGATTTGAGTTATTGCGCCTTCGGGACATTCAGTAAGGATCGGACAGCGATGGTTTTGAGGACATATGATCGGATTGATTTTGAAAGACATAACAACCGGTTTATAAATCGTTCAATAGTATATTCATCAGTTGTGGTTTCGTATGTACACCGGCTTGTTGATATTTTACCTCTCCATTTTTAAAAACCATTAATGTAGGTACGCTTTTAATATTGAATCTGCCTGCAATTGCCTGGTTCTGGTCGATATCTATCTTTATTACTTTAACCCTGTCACCCAATTCATCCGCAACCTGTTTTAAAATTGGGGACTGAACCTTGCATGGTCCACACCAAAGTGCATGAAAATCAACAATGACCGGACGGTCCTCATTGATAATTGTATCGAAATTTCCTTTCACAACAAATGATTTAATTTAGTTGATGTAAATCACAGGACAGAAAATTAATTAATAATTAATAATTGATAATTAATAATTGCCAGCGTATTGAAATATAAGCCTTTGTAGATTAATAAATATCTACAATTACAGATATACACATCATCGGTGAATTTAAATGCCTGTTTCATATTTAAAACAACCGGCAGGTTATTTTGTTTGTTTTATTTTTACATAAAAGCCCCTTATTCCGACCGAAGAACTAAAACGGGTAGAGACAAACGGTAATGCGGGACAAATAGTAAATGAATAAATAGTAAATGAATAAATAGTAAATGCTTTCGGTTCGTAGGCTCACTTAAATATATTTTGAAACCATATAAACAGCCACAATCAGTAAAAACACAGAAAATACTTTTTTAAATATTGCAGAAGGTAATTTTACACCAAGCTTTGATCCAAAAAATGCACCAGCTAAAATCCCTAGGGCAAGTAAGCCTGCAAATGCGAGATTTAAATGCCCGCTGTTGGCATAAATAATGACACTCGGCAAACCAACCGGCAATTGAAGTGCAGCGAGTGAAGTGGCTGCTGCTTGCTTGGGGTCGTATTTGAAAATACTGATAAGCAACGGGACGATTACAATTCCACCGCCTTTCCCAAAAAGGCCTGCGAAAATGCCGGCACCAATACCTACTAAAAGAAACATCCAGATAGGTTTACTCACGTTGATAGTTTCCAGAGGGTTCTGTTCTTTCTTTTTTATAAAGTAAGAAAAGACACCGAAATAGCTTAATGCAATGTACAACAGGATACCTGCATACAACATGGCAAGTAGACGTTCATTGATATTTACTGCCAGCTCTCCCCCTACAAACGATCCCATAAACAATCCCAACGCCATCCACAAAGCCTCCCTGACTTTTATATATCCTGCCTTGTAATAGGAGATAACTCCTAAAATACCAACAGGCAGTAGCATGGCGGCTAATGATGTGGCATTTGCATCCAGAATATCCATCCCGAAAATAACAATCAACGAAGGAACCAATACGATTCCTCCTCCAATACCAAATATCCCTGATAAAATACCTACTACAATACCGAAAAATAACAATCCTATTTCTAACATATTTTATTGATAATGTCCTGCCTGTTTAGAGGAGTGACCTGATTAATATTCATTCTGACTCCTTGAGAAATAATTCCTTTCCCACTATTTCGGCAGCTAATGCTACGCATCGTGCACAAGGACGGGTTTGATAATACGCATCGGTGCGTTCTGAGGATTCGGGATGTTGTGGTTCGTGTTTTATTTTCAATAAATCGGCACAGATATACGAACCCATAACTGATTTGAACTCATTTGCTGTTCTTTGTACCGCTTTGTAATTCGTGTTTTTAGCAGCTTTATCTTTTGTGTCGGTGAAAGGATACTGCATTCCCAACACTAAAAACATTCCGCTTACCGCACCGCATACTTCTCGAAGCCGTCCCATTCCTCCACCAAATGATGTCGCCAGTTTAGCAGCCATTTCCGGTTCTATTCCGTATATGTCTGAGTATGCCATAAAAACAGCTTGTGAGCAATTGTATCCTTGCTCGAATAACGTAATGGCAGTTGTAACACGACTTTCTATTTTTTTATCATTCATAATGATGGCATTTTTATATTTGACATTCTATTTTAAAGGTTTAGCTGAATTTATTCAGTCCTGTTTTTTACTAATATAGTAAATAGATAAAGGCCAGACTGATACCCGCTATAAAAAACCAGAGCGTTACCCCTAAAATAAAAGGTTTCACACCTACCATTTTAAGTGCCGAACGGGATAATCCTGCTCCGATAAAGAAAAGCGTCAGCGTTAGAGATTGTTTGGAAACTGCAACAATTCCATGAGTTATATTCGTTGGGAAAGGTATATACGTATTCAAAACCATTGCAAAGATAAAGAAAAAAATAAACCAGGGAATCACGATTCTGCTCCCTTTCGATTTAAAATAGAATGAAGTGAATATCGACAGCGGTATGATCCACAATGCACGGGTCAGCTTCACTGTTGTCGCTACCTTTAATGCTTCAGCGCCATAAACCGATCCTGCCCCAACGACAGAGCTGGTATCGTGAATGGCAATGGCAGCCCACATGCCAAACTCATGTTGTGAAAGATGTAGCCAATGCCCCAGAACAGGAAATAAAAATAAAGCGATCGCATTTAATACAAAAATGGTAGCTAATGAAACCGACATTTGACTTTCGTTGGCTTTGGCAATAGGTCCCACAGCAGCAATTGCGCTGCCACCGCAAATGGCAGTTCCGGAAGCTATTAAATAGGATGATACACGGGATATTTTAAGCCATTTGCCAACCAGAACTCCTGTAACCATAACGCTTACCACTGAGAACAGGGTGAATAACATGCCATCCGAACCGGCTTTCACTGCATCAAATAAATTCATTCCGAATCCGAGTCCAACAACAGAAACCTGAAGCAGGTATTTTGACATCCTGCTGTTAAACTGAGGGAACGGGGAACCCAATGTCAGTGAAAAAACCAAACCAAGCAAAAGAGCAACCGGTGCCGTAATAAAAGTTGTTAAACAAAGTAAGGCAAGAAGAATATAAGCAAACTGAATAAAGTGATTTGAAAAAACAGGAGGAGTCATATGAATTATTTTGTCCCTATAATTTTATAGGACTACAAAGGTAATTCTTATAGATTTAACAAAGAAATAGTTATTCTTTATGGTTGATTACTTGAAGTTATAATGCTTTGCAAATTTCATAAATAATTCGGGCAGTGCTTCTGCTTCACCGTGAGATTGTATAAAATGGAACACACGGTCTATAGTAAGCCCGTTTACATCAATAATGGCGACTTCTTTATTTTTAAGCTCTTTTAAAATAGAATGAATGGATAGAAATGCCATGCAGTCGGAATGGAGTAAGTATGATTTTATACTTTCAGTGCTTCCTAACTGCATTTCTGTATTGAGTTGTGAT
>Ga0302286_10000321_pt1 | contig 39455 bp, 55 predicted proteins | sample III_Fen_E2_3_FD_198765 | JGI IMG/M metagenome (GOLD analysis project Ga0302286, IMG submission 198765) | Peat permafrost microbial communities from Stordalen Mire near Abisko, Sweden - III_Fen_E2_3 | ecosystem: Environmental > Terrestrial > Soil > Wetlands > Permafrost | place: Sweden: Abisko...
ACAGGCAAAGTAGCGTGAAGCGACATAAAACCAGTTCCGGCAATTCGTGTAAAGTCTTTTGATGCAATAGTATTATCGCGTTCAATTCCATACCAGGCGTTCTGGTTCAAAGATGACCAGAGGTGTGCCTTATCCTGTACCAATAAAGATATATTTCGTGTAATTCCCATAACCGAAAATTATTTAGAATAAACCTTGTACATACTGGCTCCGGATCCGGTTTTAACCTTGGCGATACGCGAAGGGGTAATTTCGTTCACGGTCATGGTGATGGATCCGGAATTACCATATTCATCTTCATATACCAATGCAGCGCCATCAACGCCACGATTTTGTATCCAGCTTGGATAATCGAATGTTATTTCGGCCGATACAGTGCCTACCGCTTTAAAACCTCCGGTAACTCCACGCGAGGTGCGGAATGTGTTTGTAAATATTTGGGCTAATGATTCCAGGATATTCATGGTTATATGTTTTTGTTAATTTTCGGACAATGTTACTACCCGTTTCTTTTTTTTAAAAGGACATTTTTAAAACAGTATGCTTACACCTATAATTTATCCCATAACTCTTTGTTTTTTGTGAGTTTCAACTTCGCTTTTCGGCGCAGGTATGCTGCATGCTGGCTATGCGGAATTTCCTCATAAGGAAATCCGGGAGAAAAACCCCAGTATTCTGGATTTGTAAATACAATACTTTTATCCTGGATCGGTTTTTCATTCTTAACTATTTTTCCGCAAGGTAATACCCTAACAAAAATATCGGCATAATTGAGTACCGCTTCGTTTCCATCAACCCAGCCCAGGACTTTAAAACCTTTCGTTTTTAGCTTATCAATATTTTCCTGCTGTATAGATGGAATAAATGGCGGGGAAATCATTTAAATAATCAGATTAATTTTTAACATTTTTTTTTAAACATTACTCCAATCATTGTTAAATGCATATGATCCTTCCGTTGTTAAGGCAGCCCATTCAGCATTTGTAAAAAATGTGGGGTCTGCTCCGCCCATGGTTATTAAATCCCCGTTTCGGAATTTGATTTCGGCTAAGTCGTTCACAAGCCATTCTACGCCGCCAAAACATTTAGTACGATATACTTTATGATCATTTCCTGTATAGGTGCCTGTTTGGCCATCCGAAAGCGAAGTTGATGGGTTAATTAAACGTAAACCACAGCCTCTTTTGTACGAAGCATAAACGTTATGGCATAAACAATAATTGAGATTGTAATATATGCCAACCGAAAATGCGGATCCAGGGCTATCCGAATTAGTGCTGGTCCAATACCCGCTCTCTGATTTTAAACCAACGAAAGAACCATCAGTATGCATGCGCACTCCATGCCCACGGGCATTAAACCCAACATCATTAATACCGGTATTCCCTGTATTCCAGTATGTAGTACCTGATTCTTTAAGATGATATCCTGCATCATTTGCAGTTGGACCATCCCAATCGGGGCTATATGGATTATACGTCGGATCAATATACATGGCCAATTGTACCCAGTAAGCCATAGAGGGTACTTCCCATCCCGTATTCGCTATATGCCTGGCATCCATAACGGCCGGCCAGTTATAGCCCAGGCCATATTTAATGGATGCAAACCGCCTGGGTATGTAAAGGATCCTTCCCATTATATCCTGATTAATTTAAGCTTGCCGCGAATTAATGTGGGCGATCCAGTAATACAAATTCCTGTCGCGGCTAACCATAAATATACCAGATCGCCTGTATTTACAGTTTCGTTTTCACCGGTTCGGGCTCCCACTTCGGTGATGTCGGTATTTATTACAAACCCGTCTAATCCAAGTACGGCGGTTTCATTGCAAACAATCCAGGGGAATAAGGTACCGTCATCCGTTTGCATAATAGCACTAATAATCTTGTAGGGATAACTAGCCTTAATATCTAAAATATATTTTTGTTCTGTTCCAAGAGTAATGTCGCGAAATTCGAACGATATATCTTCAATGTTCTTTTCAATATACTCAATCGCCCCCGTAGTCGCATTGGTAGCCACCACCTTATTATAATCCGCTTCAGCTGCAGCAGCGTGATCGGCAGCACTGATCATGCTATGTAACCTGGCATGTGTGGCGGGAGGACTTAACTCGGCTCCCAGGCAAACTACCGATTTAACGCCACCAACAATTTTAAGCCCGTAAAACAAGGCATCAACCCGGTTGTATCCTACATTTAATAAAGCCTGTTCCAGTTGGCTCACGGTAGGCACACGGCCGGCAATATTGGATATATAGGGTTCTTTTGCCATTATACCGATTCAATTACGGGCGTTTGCAAATATTCGAATTCGAGCGCTACGCTTATCAGCGCGTTATCGTCGTTAAGCTGCTGCATTTTTTCGGTGCGCAGTTCCACAGGTACCAGCACAGCGCCCTGTACTTCATATATTTCGGTACTGGTAAGTAATTCGTTACTCCAGGCAGTTTCGGCCTTAAGCATATAACCGGTTTCGGCAGCCAGGGTTTGCCTGCCCTGGTTGTACCAGGTTACGCGGTCGGGTACCTGTGCGCCATCATACCCGGCTTGCCGGCTGGCCGTAAGGCGGTCGGTAGTGGCGTTAATAATTCCGAGGCCGCGGAGCATAAGCTGATCGAACGTGCCGTACGAATTACGGAAAAATAACTGCCGCGGATTGGTATACGGCAAACGGTTAATTACAAATGTGCGTGTTTCGCTAACCGGAACTACTACACTTAAATCATTAATATAAGCAGCCCTTACCGTATAGCCCGCCACGGTTTTGGTAGGCTCATCGGTCAGTGCCCAGGCTAATACAATAGCCGGGCTGGCATCGAGCTGCACCACTTCGTATTCGCCTGCCTGGCCCGAGTATGCGCCTTCGAACACGGCGGTAGTGCCATCGGTATACGTAACCGTAAACTGCAGCTGGTACAGGTACTCGACCGAATCCTGAACCATATAATACAGGTGGATGATTTCGGCCGGCAATACTTTACGCACCTGGTTAGGGTACCAGGTTAAAAACGGCTTATGGGCAACAATATAATCGTTAATGGTTCCGCTGAAATCGTGCTTCCAGTGCGGTATGCGGGCCGGCATAATACGATACTCAGAGGTAGTAAGTTCATTGTGGCTGGTGGGTGGCGTTCCATAACGTTCGCCGAACACAAACGCCTGCAGCGGAAATGCCTGCGCGTGTAATCCCGGAACGGTGAGCGATGCGGGCAGCACCGGTTTATCGCGCACAAAATCGGAAAGTTCGAAGGTAACTTTATGCGCCGTGTCGGGTTCAATGCTGTCGCCGATGGTGCCTACCATACCGGTGATATGGCACAGGGAAGTATAATCGGTAGTTAATTGGAACACTACCGGCATACGGGCGGCTATAAGCGTGGGAGGTGATTTAATTATAGTAAGGGCCATGGGGATGTACGATTTACGATTGCAAAGATGATTTAGCTGATGTGTTTTAAAAAGGACATTACATAGCCGTTGAATCTTCGGCATACTTATCTTTTTTCTGCAGGTCCTTTAGTTTTTGATAATTAAGCTGAACACCCTCCTGTTGAAGCTGCTGCAGCAACTTTATATTTTCATTCATTAATGCCAATAAAGCAGGATTTGAAATGTCGGATGCCGGATGTTGCATATCCAATGTAGCCCGGTCGGGTACCCGCCCGCTATAGTGCTGCGGCACGGCGCGTATGGCTTCCAGTATCTCCGGGTAGTTCATGGTAATATTGCGCGAGCGCAGGTGATCAATTACAATTTCGCTGCCATGATCGGCTATTAACGTGGGGTGCGTATACATGCCGGTAGTGGCATTGCCGGCATAAGGCACATTGGTATATTGCCGGCCATCGAGGGCGCCGGTAACGTTGCGGCCGGCAAAGAACTGGGGGACTGGCTGAGATGCAATTACAGCTATTTGAGCCGCTCCGGCCACACCTGCCAATATCATTGCAGGTATATTAGCCGGAGGCATTACTCTGTTGGCTGAAGCAATTGATAGCGCAGTATTAATAACAGCTTGAATTATATCTGCTGCTTTCTGCTTTTTAAATGCGTCCTGTTTAAGTTTTTTAGCTTTCGCATCATATTTAGCATTAATTGCTTCTTTTTCAGCTTCTGTAAGATTTTTATTGCTTAACTCTTTTTGCCGTTGCTTTTCGAGTAAATTATTTTGATTATCATACTCAGCCTGTTGGCGGCTTGCTACTATATTAAAAATGGCCTCATTTGTTATTTTTGCTGATTCAAGTACAGTATTTTTAACTTCGCTTTCCTTTTTATCTTTGCTTTCAATATCTGTTAGTGCGCCTTTAATTTTATGACCCATTGATTTTTCAACTCCAGCAGCGGCCTGCGCATCTGATAATGCTAATAATGCGGCCTCTTCGTCTTCGATCAGTTTGGTTGCGATTTTACGAGCTTCGTTATCCAATAATCTCTTTTGCGTAGCATTCCATTCCATTTCGGTATTTACACTCACGGCCATATCAAGCTGTCCAAGCGATTTAACCGCTTCATCAATGGTTTTCTTTTTTGCTACCAAGGCATTATATACAGCAGTTTCAGCAGCGGATAATGCTCCACCCGATTTTATTTTTTCAACATAAGAATCGATTTGGGATGACAGTTTTTCATAGGCCGTTTTTTGCTTATCAGTTTCAGATGTCTCTTTCTTTGTCGGATCTATCAACTCATTAAGTATTGCTATTTTTGATTTTGTAGTGTTTACTATCGCCTGCTCCAGTTGCTGCTTTACTTTTAAGTCGTTCATTTCTTTTGAGGTAATAACTCCATTGCCATCATTACGCATCCCGGTCGTATTGTTTTCAATTTTTTTCTTAGTTGCATCAACTAACGCTTGCTGTTGCATCATCTTTTTATTCAAATCATCGATCCCGTTTTTCTTGATTAAATTCCATCGTGTTTCGTCTTTCTGTGCTTTCTCCATTTCCGAACGAAAATTTGAAACGGAAACAGCCGTTGATTGAATACCATCCTTCTGCGCGTTCCATGCATCGCGGCTGCCACCAAATGAAAAGAAAACGTCGGTAACATCTTTTAATATTGTTAATATTGAAGTAAGCTTTTTTATTACCCAATCAAGAGGGCCATTAGTTCCAAACCCAAGTGACTCTTTAAATTCGCCCCATGCCTGTGTCATTTTTGAAACTGCAGTTGCACTTTCTTCGGCAGTACCTTTATATTTTGTTAAAACCAAATCAATAGCTGCACCATTCTTTAACTGGGTAGAACTTAGGTTTTTGAAATCAGAATCCAGGCGGGGCAAAGTCTTATCCATTTGGCCTACCAATGTTTTATTAAGTGCCAAATAGGATTGCTGGAGTTCTTTACCCGTTATGGATGATAATTGAATTGAAGCTTCAGTAATTTTCTTTACTTCTTCGGTACTTTTACCGGAAGTAACTCCAAGCATTTGTATCTGACTGATAACAGAGTCTTCGATACCGGTTGCCATTTGCAATTTACTCGATTGTTCATTGAGTTGTTGAAAAGCATCAATATTGCCTCTTAATGCAAATAGTAATCTGCGGTCTGCAACTCTTTGTTCATCGGCAGCATCATACAATTTTTTAAATGCATAAAATACACCTGTAATTGCGGCAGCCCATCCCAAAATTTTAGCATAAGCCATCCCCATTTCACCGAATGATTTTGAAAAAGCGGATCCGGTTTGATTTGCAGTGCCTTTTAATTCTTTTAACCGGACTCCAACGGCATCAGCTTCCTTTTTAAGATCGGCATATCCTTTCATGCTCGGGCTCATATGTGCCAATACGGCATTGAGTTCTGCCTGTCGCATTTTTAATTCCTTGAGGCTAAGGTTAGCGATGCCAATGGATTCATATACTTTATCCATTTTGAGTTTAACCTGTATCATTTCCTGCTTGAGCCGTTCCCAATCGGCAGTGCCTGTAGCAAACTTTTTTTGTTCGGTAGCCAGTGATTTATAATCACCTTCAAGTTTACGCAGTTGCTGGCGCGCCTGGTCGTTGTTAATTACTATATCCAACTGTACGCGGTCGATCTTTAAACTCATGGTGCAAGTATTTACTGCGAATGTAATCCGCCGCTACCGTAGCGAAAAGGACATAAAAAATCCCGCTCATTGGGGCGGGATTTTACGTAAACTTTTACAGGAGTGCTCAGGGTGCTTTTAGCTCTTCAATCCATTCCACTATAATGGCCAGGTCGCTTACAAGCTCGTGCTTGCTTTTAATTACTTCGGGCCGGTCGTCGTTATTCGGATCAAGACTTATATACATAATGGAGCGCAGTATTTTACTTACTATCATCTCAATCGTATCGTTATCCTGCTCCTGCAGCAGCTCCATGCGCTTTACGCAGGTATCGGTAAGTATGGCGGTGCCTACCTGCAGTACATTTTTAGCCTCATTCATTACCGGCCTCCTTTCCTTCCTTAAACAGTTCCATCTGATATCTGTCAGCAACATACTTTTCATAGGTCAGTTTTCTTACCTGGTCAAGATCAGCCTCAGCTTCGTTCATCCGGGCACGCGCCTGGCTGTATCCGCTTTTGGCTTCCTTAAACCGCTCAAGTTCCTCTTCCATCAGGCTGGCCCGGTATTGTACAAACTCAGCGTATTGAAACAACGAATTGTAAAGCGCGTTAAACAATGAAGCTGATACTTTAAAACGGATTCGCGGCTTTCTTCCTTCACGTTCCGGGAGTCGATCCGGAAGAGCCAGCCAAAAACAAATTTAAAGGGAATGGTAACCATTTCGTACTGCTTTCCATCGGCTCCAGTTGTAACCTCCAGGGTTATAACTGAACTCAGAATTGGGTCCTCTTTTAAGCGTTCAATTTGCCTTTGAAAAGCAATTCCCAAAGCCTGGCAAATTGGTTTTACGGCAACACGTTTTTCGTCGCCTTCGATAATAATGATTTCAACATTATTAACTTTTGCCACAGCAGTTGTTTTACTTTCCATTTGCAAACTCCTTTCCGCGCATGTACGATGGCATTTCGTTAATACTGTTGGTAATGGCGCGAACTTCGGTGCGGTTCGCATGGTCGAGGAAAGTAAGTACTTCCATCAGGTTGGTTTGTGGCTTACGTGCCTTTAACCTGCGCTCACGGGCGTGAGCTCTCATTTTGTTAAACATTGGTTTTCCTCCATGAGAAAACCCCTGTAACACGCGTTAGGAAGCCCGCTAAAGCTTCTGTCCCATTGCTGGGCCAACGTGATACAGGGGTTTCCCCTATAAAGGTGATTGTTCTTGTTTATTGACATGGTAGCGGTTTTTCTAACTTCATTCAGATGTCTGGCTGAATGATGTCGCAAATGTACAATGAAAATGTAAAAAACCTACCAGTGTCGCAAAATTATTTTTTAAGCGCTTCGTTTAAAGCAGTCAATAATTCTTCAACTTTCTTTTCGTGTGCTTCATCTTCTTTTCGTTTGCTTGCAAATGCAATTAAAATGCCGGCAAGCGGACTAAATAATAATGAAGCAAAAAACACGATAAAGAAACCGATTTTCCTTTCGCTTGCAATAGCAGCAGCAACAAAACTCATAAGAGCCCAGGCAATAATAATAGATGTATACATGATAGAGGTTTTAAAGTTATCATGTAAAGATATAATTAAATAGGTTTAACTCCGTACCCTGATGCAATTACCTGCTTCATGCGTTCCAGTTCGTAATCGGTAAACTCGTACATAATTTTACAAATCAGCGTATTCAAAGCGCCATATACGGTGCTGGCATAAAAACGGGTATCCTTGCGGCGCCGGCTGGTTTTGGGCCTGGTACGCTGTCCCATCAGGGCGGCGTTGGCTTGCTGGTTAAGGGTGGTCCACATGCCGGTATTCTGGCTCTTTTTTTTGTAAGCCGATATATCCTGGAAACGGCCGTAATCGGGAAACGAAAGTTCCAGGTGCGGGTTTATCCCGTACATGCCCACGCGCCAAATAAAGCTATCCATTAACTCGCCCGTTTTTATGAGGTTGCGGGCCTCAATGGCGCTGATAAGCAAATCGCGCACATACTCCCCGTGCTGATCAAGCTGATCATCAATAAAAGCGAGTTCCAGTTCGGAGAATTTGCCGGGCATTATAAGGTACGATTTACGAGGTACGATTTACGATTTATGAAGTACGAGGTACGATTTATGAGGTACGATGTACGAATTACGGCATGTACCGTTTTATATAAAACTGAATGCCTTTAACAATGGCTACAACTATTAAAATACCGAATGCAATACGGCCCAGCCACAGTTGAAATATTTGCCACTGGGTTAAGTAGTTAATTTTGGTAACTACGGTTTTGGTAATGGTTTTATACTCCACATGCGATTCGCGCTGTATGGCATCGCGTATGGTTTTGGCAATTTCGGCCGGTTTCTGATACAGGGTATGAAAAAGTAAGCCGTTCAGCACATAGGCAATGGAATACGCATATTCGGTATCGAGGCGGTGCTGGTCGGTTTGCGCCAGGCCGTTACGCAGGTACACCGTATCAACCGACCTTACGGTATCGGCTTTAATATACACATAAATGGTGGTATCGTGGTGCACGCGTATGGTAGTTTCCTTTATAACCGTATCGGATTTGGCTACCAGCGGGCATCCCCATCGATAAGCGGCCTTTTCGTACTTCAGCTGTGCTTTGGTGCATTTACGGTCGGCAAGCTGCTGAGGGCTGCGGCACGATGCCAGGGAAGCAATAATAGTGATGAGTAACAGAAACTTTTTCATGCTGTATAGGTTTTAGTGATGTCGATATAAATGGTTTTGCCATTGCGGTTAATGGATTGCAGCACCTGGTGCTTATTCGTGCCGGCGCTCAGCGATACATGCACCCAGGTTGGGTTACTGCCGGTGCCGAATTCCCATATCAACTGGTTGAATGGAAGGTTCGCGAATATATAATCGAACAGCTGTTTGTTGGTAACAGGCGCATCGGCGTGTATATCCATAGCCTGCCCGAGTACATGTTCGGAGTTGGAGGCTCCTCCTATAAGGGTATTAAGCAGCGGCGCCCGGTAAAAACTGTTGAGGAATATAGGCGCATGAATAGCTTCGCGCAGGGGCTCAAATACCACTTCGGCCAGATGTTGCATAGCCTGCAGTTCCTTTTCGCCCGGTACGTTCGGGATATTATGCAGTATGGCATAGTTGCTGCGGGTGGCTTCGTCCAGGGTAATGTGTTTCGAAATGTCTGTCATTACGTTTTGGGTTGATTGTTTTTAGCTTTTAAACCGCTTATATATTCTTCAATTTTATCTTTTATCAGGTTCCATATGGCATGTATAAGATCAACCTGCCGTATGCGGCTTATATTTTCGTAATTACTTTTTACTTCAATGCTGCCTATATACAGCGCAACAATGCGGGCCAGTTCGGTGCCATCATTTATTATTTTTTGCAGCACATAGGCAATAATGATGGCAATGGCGTAAAAAATAAATTTCTCAACCGTATTGCGTAGTTTATGGGCGTTAAATTTCTGCCCTTCCTTAATGGAGGCCCAACTTCCGGTAATCAGGTCGAGAGCCACCAGTACCAGCACCAGGTGTACATAATTGCTGATGGGCGTTAAAAAAAGTATGATAAATGCAAAAATCTGGATCAGGGCATTGCAAACATCGTGGAATACAGGATAAAGGCGGTACATGATTAAGAGTGTTTAAGTTAAAAACCAGTTGAAGTGAGTATAAACGAGAGGCTGTAGCCGTCGCATCCCAGGTAATTGTATTCGGGGTCGGTATGCATGCGGTTAAAATCAATGCGTTCAATAAATCGGTGATACGTTGCATTGCTGTTAGTGGCATCGGCGTATAACTGCGATTTTAAAGCAGTTATACAGTCCTGGGTAAGTTCCATGCCGGTAACTATATCGGCATCGATCTGGTTAGCGCGGTCCACTTTCATTACGGTATACAGGATCAGGGTTTCCTCCTCCAGTATATTGTCCTTATCGCGTTCCCTGGTATCGCTCGATGGTATTACCACCACCAGGAACAACTCGCCTGCAGTTACCTGTTTAATTTTTTGTGCCAGTTCGGTTTCGTTACGCACCAGTATGCTTTTGGTGGCTTGAATACGGTTGGCCATCGAATCAAAATACGCTTTCAGTACACTAATCTTTATCATTTTTTTTGCTTTTAGCTACCATGGCATCATAATCTGTTTTAAGCTGATACAACCGTACCAATATATCGTACAGGTTCGTATTGCTTGTTTTTTCGGCATTACCGAAAACAGACGATTCGGCCAGGGAATAAATTATCCCGGTTAAGCCTATTCCTGATGGGCCGGAATCGTCCTTATTTTTCGAAAACAGCAGGGAGAAATCGATCTCAATACCGTCGATGGTTGGTTTACCCGATACAATATATTCGATGCAGTTGCCAAACCACAGCAACACGGCGGTTTTAATGTGCTCGGGCAAATGGTTTACCCTGCCGGCTCGCCGGGCTAACCTTTCGGGACCTGTTTTTTCGGTAAACGACTGCCGCTCTTCCATACTGTTCCAGGATAAAAGTTTACGTATGCCATAACAAAATTTACGCGGGCGGTATAGTATGGCAATAAGCGTAACAAGCGTTTCCGTATCCTTATTTTTCAGGTAATCGGTATAGCGGGTAAAGGCTTCCTTGTATTCGTAAATGGTGCAGTTAGTCAGCGCGTCGGCAGGTCCCACCAGGTTGCCTATGGTTGGCATCATTTGCTTAATCCAGTTGAGGGAAAGCTTTTTTACCAGCTTGCCATCCTCTTCCGTGTGTTCGTAAAAACTATCAATGGTTTCGACCAGCCGGTTCATGTTATCGTGAACCAGTTCGCGTTCGGCGGCAGGCATCATGTAATACGTTACGGTTTTTCTAATGTTCAGCAGTTTCAGCGTAAGCATAAACCTGAAGTGCTCAATGGTTATTTCGCCTTTTTGCTGCATAAGCAAAAGTTTCATCATGTAAATAAATTCATCATGCGAAAGCTCCTCTATACACGAAGCGTACTGTACGGTTTTATACCCGGTGATATCGATAGTATGCATAGGGTTACGACATAAAGAAAGATTGCGTGGTATCGGTTGTTTCTTCCACAACCGGGGCTACCGGCAGCAACGCTATAATATAATTCTGCAGAGGGATCAGTTCGCGGCGCCCGTCGCGCTCAAGCAATGACGATACCGCAATGCGATCGGATGATAAGGCCGGCTTCGACTGCTTTACGTCCATGGCCATAAAACTTTGCACTACTGCGTCGGGAAGCAGTTCCACAGGGAGGCGTTTCAAAGCTACCGACATCGTTAGCAACACAACCGGAACTTTTGAAAGTTCATAAATTTCTTTGCTTTCGGTATTGTCGGCCACGTTCGGGTCGTTACTGTCGCCTGTTAAATCAAGCTCTTCGTCTTTAATCAGTTCACGTATTAAATCGTACCGGGTTGAGCCGATCACCGGGCGTATATATCGCAATTCCACCTCCCTGATAAACGGGACCAAGGCCAGGTAAAGCCGCCTGGATGCATTAATCGGGAATATGTAATCAAACTCCCGGGCCGAATTAATAAACAGGTCCTTCAGTGCCGAATACGTGGCCGACGACCGCCAGGTATCTTCGATCGTATTGGCTGTAGCTTCACCGGTAAGAGCTTCCTGGGTTGGCACGTACGGAATAGGCACCTGTTCGTCGAGCCATTCGAGCAACAGATCGGTAGCTTCGTGGGCCAGGTCGAGCAGGCTGGCATTATCGCGGGTAAGCATCCACTCAAATGCAGGTTTCTGTTGATCGGTTACCGTAATTAGCCGGCCCGCTTCCGAATGCGATAAATCGTTAAGCGGGGCAAACCTACGGTATGCATTCAGTATAACTGGCAATTGTATAAGCCTTACCAGTTCGTCGAGCAATACCAGTTGCGGATCGGGCGTAGTTTCCGGAACGGGAGTTACCTGGTAATCGTCCGATTGGTAATGATTTTCAGCCAGTTTAAAAACTTCGGGGCCGATAACCCGTTTTATATCGCGTTCGGCAATGGTTACATAGGTTAACAGGTTTTCGAAATTATTCGATTTGTAAATAAACCCGAGCAACTCTTTTGTTTCGACAGCGCCGTTGGTTGATTTGTTAAAGATCATGGTTTATTGTTTTTTATGCGATCGGCCGGAGCGGTTTGCGCTTCAGTTATAACTGCATCGTGATAAAATCCGAGTTTCAGTCCCTTACCCGGGAAATTGGCGGCTATGGCATTATTGATATCGCGGCATACGATGGATTCGGGAATATCCACACCCGTAAGCAGGTAAAGTTTAAACGCATACAGCTGTTCCGATCCGCTTGGTAGGTTGCCATCGAAACTGATATTGCTCAGCGCCGGGTGCAACCCGATACCGGCGGTAGTTTCGAGGCTGGCCTGTTTGGCTATGTTTACCTGGGCATCAATAAAATCTTTCACTTTCTGATCCAGCACATCAACGGTCCAGCCTACATATTTACCCGATGTTTCGTCGAACAGTTCCTCTGTAGTCAGGAATTTCCCAACGTTGTCGACACCGCGCAATACATCGGCAAACTCCTGCATTTTTTTCTTCTTGAAATCAGTAAGCAGCTTATCGGCATAAGCAACGCCGTCGCGGTTGCATTTATCTTTCAGTTCCTGCTCGGCATTATCCCAGTAAATGCCTGGCACTTTAATGTGATATTTAATGGCAGCCGAATTTTTATTAAAATTGCTCAGCAGTTTGGCAATGCTGGTAGCCAGCCTTATCCATCCGAGCGAACCGTAATAACTGGGGCGGCTGTAATCGTTACTCAGCGCAAACGAATACAGGTTGCTGTAGCGCATAGTTACCGGCCAGGCAAAAGGATCCTGTTCCGAATACACCGGGTAGGCACGCAGGCCATACTTCCAGGGCTGCGCGTAATCGCCTACAATAATATTATTAATCAGGTGATACTGGTCGGGCCATTCGAGGCGGGCAAACATACTGCTTACATGCTCAAGTTTAGTAATAAATCCAGGCTCGCCGATACGGAAGCCGCGATTGCGGAAATACTTAGTATAATGGCCGTTCATATGGCGGAATTCGATGGTTGCCTTTTGCAGGTAATCCTCAAAATTCCACGACCGGAGCCAGCCTTCCACTTCCGGATCCGAATCAAAATATTTTTTCCGTTCCCCGTTTTCGAATTTTAATTTATACAGAGCCGGACCCTGACCCCAAAGCAACGAGGCTTGCTTATCGAGTATGCCAGGCGTGAGGTTATTTTCGTCCAGTAATATACGTAAATCGGTAGGCAATTGATTTTGTTCGCCATGCGGAACAATATCAAAGTTCCCGATTTTCATCGGCAACAATGCCCGTATGTTGGTATAAAATGGCAATACACCTGGCTGTGCAAAAGTTTGTGATCCTGATACTTCAAAAGTATATACTTCGCTTCCGGCAGTAATTATACCGGAATTTCCATGATCATGAACCTGGATGTCGTTTTTTTTATATCCGATGGGTTGATTGTTCATTGTAATATAATTTTAGTTCCGTTGAAGTACATAAGTAAAGGCTGCCAGCACACGCGCGGTTCCTGGTAGTAGTCGTCCCAATAAAATAACTTGTAATCGGAGTTCCGGATATCGTCTTCTTTGGCAGCCGGGCGGAGTTTGGCTCGCTTCACGCTGGTTAATCCCTGGGTGCGTCCTGTATTTCGGTTGTAAGTGGCGAACGTAAACGAAAAGAAACCGCTTTCAGCGGTAATTTTACGCATCATGGCGATTGCCTCGTATAGGGTTATGGTTGTTCGTTCGTCCATGATGCGAAAGTATGATTGTGATAAGGGTAACGAAAGGACAAAAAAATCCCCGCTAACCAGGCGGGGATTCAAACCAAAAACCAAGATATGAAAAGTTTAGGCGATGTCGTACCAGCTAATAGGAAAGACTTCTGTCCGGTTCGTTCTGTCAATAATCAGTAGTTTGTCTGATCTGCAATTAAGAGCGTTACCTGCTAAGAGAGGATAATCGCTAAATCGAATTATTTTATTAGAGCTCAGCCACAGTATACTATTAAATACGGGAGGATGCCATATATCGGCGCTATAACCTGTAAGCTCCGCCGATTCGATTGGCATTCCGAGTTCGGGAATAGTGCCTGCAAAAGGTAGTTCATAAAAAACTACTGCTTCAAGGATATAGGCCGGTTGAACCGGATCTATAGTTTGCGAAACAGTGGCTGAAACCGGATCGCAATCCTTAAGCACAGGCCCCGAGGCATAGCACGCCATTCCAATCAGGAGCATGCAAAGTACCAGGAACGTTTTCATAAATAAAATGAATTAGTTAGTAATGATTTAGGAAGCGAAACTAACCGGATTTCACCAGGTGTAAAAGGACAAAAAATATTACAGTATTCTTTCTGATTTTTTAATGTCACATTCCGCCTAAACACTGCTAAAATTGTTAAGCATTAGTTTGTTTCAGCCTGTAATTATATCATTAATCGAAAAAACCTACACAGAAACAAACAGAAAAAGCACAGAAACTGAGCAAAATCGTACAGTTTTAAAAATTTTTGTACGTCAAAACTTTGATTTGCAAACAACAAACCCACCCGCCAGCAGAAAAAATATCAATAAAAGACAACTCTTACCGACCCGCTCAGACCCGCATACGCAATTGCCGGCGTGCCCAAAACCGGATATATGACAAAGCCCTGGTCCGGGATCGGATCAGGGCTTTGTAAATGGTTTAGTTATAACTTAACTGGTTATGCCTGCTGTACTATGCTTCTTTTGCTTTGCCATCTTCATGTATTGCTTACGGCAGATGAAGTACTTGAAGGCATCACTCATGTTGGTACTCTCCATAGGCAGGCGCTTGATGCTTAGCTTCTCACTCTTCTTAACCTTAATGATATTGCCTTTCGTATCCTTTGCCAAAGGAGCAAGATTGAGACTACTATATAGTTCTTTGCATTCGAACTTATCAATGAGTAGGCGTGGTAAGCGTGGATTCTTTTCGCCCATCATTTGGTTAACCAGGTCGTACTCTTCGCCCATGGATATATTACCCTGTCCTACACTCATAAGGTTAACACGCCATCCTGTTGGCTTGCCTTGCTTATCGTACTCAATGGCATGTTTAACCTGGCTTGCAAAGTCCTGTTTGGCTGTACGATAGTTGTTTGCTGCTCTATCGTAATAAAGGTTCAATACCTTGCACTTATGTGGAGCAAAGAATGTGCAATATAATGAACCAAGTTCAGGGATCCAATCAGGCGATAGTGTGAATAGACTCTTAAGGCATCGTGTGGTATGGCCTTGTTCCTGGCCTATAACCATACTCATCATATTGCCTGCGTCGAAGCCAGCGTCTAAGGGTTGATCATGCTCTATATATTTGAGTCCTTCACTTGTCTGGGTAATATTATCGCGCAAGCCAAATCGATCATAATAGTCGTAATTATATCCATCTTCATAAAAATGTTTATCGGCTAATTGAGCATAGAAACGGGCTCCTACCTCAAGGCTTGCCTTCATGCTCAGGATGGCTGTTTTAAATTCCTCGTATTTGAGGGTGTTTATGTTTGTGATCAAATAATCAAAAGTTAGAATATCGATGTTCACCAGGGAACTAACGATCATAAAAAGCGTGGAATTCTTCCTCACTTTGTGCAAACGTGCCTTTTCGCGATCGAGGCGAATGGTAATGTTTTTAATTTCCTTTTCGCTGGATCCGGATTGCTGAGCCTGGTAAAGTTCATACTCAATTTCGTTTACATGCAAAGCTTTGTAAAATATGGCCAGTATCTGAGTAACATCCATATTGTTTTTCATGCGAAGGATCCAGTCGTGTTCGCCATCGGCAGGATTAGGCATATCGGTTGCAAATGTCTGGCCCATAAAGTAGGGAGAATCTTTATATAGCAAATAATCACCTCTTAAAGTTGGAACGCTTTTCTTCAGTTTTGTTTCGTTCGCAAACTTAGCTTCATCACCGAAATTGTGAACGGTTGATATTCCGGCGTTGGAACTGGGCCTATCGAGCGATTTAATCATAAACAGGCAACCGTTAAAAGTGCTAATTGTATGCCTAAATTCGTTTGCCCTGGTATATGGACGTTCGTAATCAATTGGCGGTTCCTTATCGCAAACAAAATGACCGGGACGACGAATTCCACCAATATTAAGATCCTCGAAGAATCCCTGGCGTTCCCAGCCTGTTATGAGGTTAGGAATTATGTTGGTAATCGCGTTTACATATGTATCGGCCAGAAAAGCGAAAGTTCCCCTGGGTAAGCTGTAAATGATATCGATGGATCGTTTGGCAATAATATCCTGAGTTTTGGCGGTTCCGCGACCACCAACCACATACAGGTTCTTTGGCTTAATGATATCAATTATCATCGATAGCCAATTGCTGTATCGGTATTCGACTTCCTCCACTGTGGGTTTATTCGACATCGGCAAACGGTATATCAACTATTTCGGCATCCAATACGTTTCCTTCGCTTTTGCTGGTCATTCCATCGCGATGCATCCTGATGCGGTCCTCGTTCGGAATATCTTCGAGGCTGTCAATCCATTGTGCAAGCTTCGGGCGGCTGGCTTCGGGTAAACCGATATCTTTAGGGCGGATGGTGTAGAAGATAGGACGGCGTTCGAGCAACTGTTTAGGTATACTTTGATTTACTATTTCGCCCATGCGGAGCTTTGCAGCATCCATTGTACATTTCTGTGCTGTAGTCCAGTCGTTATCTGCTATTGCCAGTAATGCTATTTTATCAAGCTTATCTGCGTAAACCTGTGCCCAGGCTTCGCGTTTTATTTCGTTACTAGAATAAAAAAAGTTTATTGCCTCATTAAATAGCTTTTGAGCCCGGTATTCGTTTAGCGACCAGGGAGGCAACAATAAAGTCTTTATAATAAATTTCTTCTGTTTGTATTTATCATACATGCTGCGGACCAGTTCGAGCGCCTGCAGATAATTGACAAGATCGACCGGCAAGTCTTTTGATTTACCGGTTTCAATCCATGCCTGGAGTTGTTCATATGATGTATCGTCAAAGTCCAAAGAGCTCGTGCTTTAAATTATTAATTCTTGTTTTTTCCTGCTCTTTCAGGTAAATTTGAACGGCAGTTGAATTTTTATCCATAGCCTCTTTCATATTCGCAATAAGAACATCCGCATTTGCAATTAACTTTCCACGATCGTAATGATAAGTAAATTCCGATTCTTTATCCTCGTATTCAGTGAGCAGAAATTGAACTGAAATATCAAAATAAACGGCAACTTGCCGGATGGAATAATTAATTCCGGCAAGTTGCTCAATAGTTTCAAATTGTTCAGGTGTGAAATCCATATCAGGAGCTCAGCCCTAAAATCCCGTTCACAACAGTAAGTTCAACTTCAAATTTTGCAACACTGGCTTTGCGATCCGAAGTATTTTTATGTTCAGGCTGTTCAGCAATCTTTTGCTTTGTACGGGCAATGTTATTCATCAGGTTTTTCTGCAGTTTCACCTGATCGGCTGTGGTCATGTTCCGGATCTCAAGCATGCGATCGGTAGTGCTGAAAATTACATGCTTGCCAAGGATTTTACCGTTTTCCTTGTAATAATTAAGTTCATCCCATATTTCGCGGTTCTCCAGGTAATTTTCAACAACTGTAGAGGCTACTTCCTGTAATTCGTCACCCGTAGTAACCTCGAACAGGCGTTTGTGCCCATCCACATAATTGGCATATGCTGTAAGCATATCGTGTACCAATATTTTAAATTTGTCAGGGCACTTGGGATCGGCCAGAAACGGGAAATCATCGCGCAACCGTATCGTTTTGCGGATTTGTTCCGGTATTTCGCGGATAAATACTTCTTTTTCTTCAGGAGATACCGGAGTTTCCATAATTTCCTGTTTAGCAGCTAACGAAACCGGCTGTAGCAGCATGATTCTGAATTCATCAGGCGAAATGCCGCCCTCAATGCGAAGTTGCTCAAGTAATACCCCGAGGTTGTGTTCGGAATATCCCTGGTTGTTCAATGTCCTTTTCAGGGATAAGGATTTGCCATGCTCTAAATAGAGTTTCAGTCCTCCCGCAAACGACCGGTCCTTGTTCAGATAGTTTAAGATTTTTGCTTTCATGATAAATATTTTCACAAAGGTGCAATTGCATGCCTGCTTATAAAAGGACAACCCATAAAACACGAAATCCCGATAAATCGGGATCCGTGCGGCAAGGAAGGCAGGCAGGAGACTAGGTGCGGGAGAGTTCGAGATACTTGTACGTTGAAGCGCCATCTTTGAAGGCTTTCACGGTAAGAGTGGCACCTGCTATGGCTGTCCATGCGGTTCCGTTTTTCAACAGGAAGCTTCCGCCGGTAATGGTCGAAGGATGCGCTCCTCCGGATCCAAGCAGTTTGTAAACGAGTCCGTCGCTGGCATTGGCAAGCGCGGTAATGGTAGCAGCTGCTGAAGTTCCGGTGGTAAGCTGATATTCACCCTGTCCGTTGGTAACATCAACGGTAGTTGCATCGGCAGCCTCGGTATCGGTAACAGTATCAAAAGACAGCGTTCCCTGGTAATCACATTCAATCGGTCCCTTTTGGGTCGATGCAAATGTAAAAACAGTATGATCAGTATCTTTGGTGTCCTGTTTTTCCGAAACCATCTGCAGCGGAGCGCATGGAGTGCCGTACAACATTTTTTTTGTGTCGGAGCAACGCTGGATGATAATTCCAACATTACGGTTCAGCCAATTTGCATCGAATTCGAGAATAGCGGCTTCGCTACCCGGATGCTCGAATTTTACATTTTGGATATATCCCTTTTTATCAGGATCGCCTTCACCTTTGTGCCCGCACTCAATAGTATTTTGAGTTGCATACAATTTGATCATGTAGGCACCGGGCTTAAAGGTAATATTATCAACCGAAACATGGCCATTCTCATCCCTTGCAGGATAAGTAAGGTAATCGTCCATATCAAATATAACGATTTCGGCCTTTTTGTTTCCGCCAACACCGAGGTTCATTCCCGGTTTGTTGACATTTACTTTTACATATGACATCTTAAAAATGTATTTGAGATTACAAAAGCGCAGGTACCGGATTGCTCCGGTACCGTTGCTCAGTTTGGCTATGCGCGGTTGATCTCGTAGAATTTGCCGTCGGTGGCCGATTTACGAATGCTGATCCAGTGACCGGTTGAAAGTGTCATCGCTGCAGTAAGAACGAAGTTCCCGCTGTTGGCAATAGTGGAAGCATTTGTTGAACCGGCACCATAAACGGTATATAAAACGTTGGTAACTGCATCATCAAATGTTGTGATAGCCGTTGCCGTTGTATTGGCATTGGTAACAAATGTTGAACCACCCAATACGCTTGGAGTTGCATCGTCAGCGGCAAAAGCGTTGGCAATGGAAGCCGGGTTAATACGTGAAAGTTCGAGGAACTTTCCATCCGAACGTTTTACAACTTCCAGCACTTCGTCCAAACCAGGATTCCAAGCAGCTGCAATCAGTGAAAAATCACCGGTTTTAGCGATTGTGATTGGATTGGTTACATTTCCGCATTTGATGCGGATAATATCACCTGTCACCGCATCATCGATGGTGGTAATAACTGTAGCGCCTGTATTGGCTACCGAAACAAGCGATTTATGTACGGATACGCTTGGGCTGGTATCATCCTTTGTCATCGGGATGTAATAATCAGCAGGAAGATCCACGTCGTTGACAAAAATAAGCTGTGTGCTGTAGTCGGTCGGGATTGCAGCTGCAGAAGCATATTTTTTACCAACCAGGTAAGCCCAGAGGCTTTCTTTCCAGTTCGACCATACTTTCAATGCCCAATCCTGTTGTTCGAAATTGAAAGCAACCATTTCGCCTGGCTGATCTTCGAACAAACGGATATTGCCGGCCAGTGTCCAGATAAAGCGTTTTGATTCGCCCATATTCGGAACAACTTCAATAGCTACATTCGGGTATTCCTTTACATATTTGATGCCCGGTTTATAGTCCTGGTTTAAACCGTACAGTGTTTCGTTATTGCGAACGTAAGCAGTGTAAGCATCAGGGCTCATGTAAAGAACTACATTTCCCGAATCACGAACAGCAATAGGAACATACGAAGTACCACGACGAACATAATCGCTTATGGTTGTATCGGTCCATTCGCCCATAACGAACGGGCGGATTTTGAACAATGCGATCTGATTTTTTATAAACTGGCGCAATCCGTTGGAAGCACCGATGGCTGTACCAAGTACATTGGCCGTTGGATTTGACCTGATACCCGAAACGCGGCGTATTTCACGCTCGTTCTGAAGTTTCTTGGTAGTTTCAACCATCACGAATTCAATGAACGACCATTTCATCACGTTGGATCCTTCGCGGTTAAGATAACCGAGCCAGTTTTTCTCCAGCGCTTTCAGATCGGTGAATTTATGTGCGAACATAACACCGTACATGGTAATCACTTCGGGTTCGAATTTGTACGCGCCCTGAACCATGCTGTCAAAAGTACTTCCAATCGTATTTTCGGCCTGTGAAAAATCACCGGTCAAAAACATGTTTACTAATACGGCCTGATCCTGATACCCGCTTTCCAGAGGGAAAATGGTTTCGAGACTTGGCAATCCCATAAGGAACGACTGAATACGATCCTGTTTGCGTACACGGTAATAATCGCCCAGGTCGGATGTAAGACTTGCATAGTCCATGCTCGAAGCTTTCGGTACCGGTATTTCGATGCCGAATTTTTTAAGCATCAGGTCGGAATAAGCACGTTTGTTATACCCGTGTTTATCGTCGATTGCCATATAAGGCTGCTGAACGCCACCCAGGAACTTATCGTTCTGATCGTCCCATGCATTACCATCCACAATGATTACTTTTTTAGGAGCAGGTTCATCTTCAGATTTTGAACTCAGGAGTGTAATCACGTCTTTTTGGGATTTCAAAGTGGAATTTAATTGAACCTTTTCGGCTTCGAGTGCGGTTTTAGCATCGGCAAGTGTTACCTTTTCCTTTTCTGCTAATTGGAGTTTTGCCTGCAGGTCAGCTATAACCGAGGCATTTGTATCGAGATATTCGTCAGCATTGGCCTCGAAGGTTCCGAGGAGCTTGGCAACGAAAGCATCACCGAAAGTAGCGGTGAGCGTTGTTTTCTGTTCTTCGGTCAACGTGTTTTTGCCTTCGTATTGAGCAAAAGCAGTTATCCCGAGCAGGGTCAGAACAGTGGCCCACATTTTACGCATAATAATTAAGGATTTGAGTTAAAAAATGATTTAATTGAAAATTCCAGTCCAAGTTTATACGCCAGGTTAACTGCATATTCGAAGGTGTTTATTTCGTGGGCAAGTCCTACTTCAATTGCCTGGGTGGCATTGAATATCTTACCGGTAAAAACATCAGAGGCCGGATCAATGCCAAGATTGTCCTGTATAGCCTGATGAAAAAATTCGTTTACATAATTCAGATCTTCCCGGATGGAAGCGGTACGCTGATCCATAGGAAGCGATTCGTCGAGGAGCGTGCGGATCTCTATGTTTTTGTTTGTCGACTTATCGGCATAAATATCGAAAACATCAATATTGAGTTTCTTTTTCAGAAAACCGGCAATATCCATAATACTTGCCATGGTGCCGATGGATCCAAGCCGGTCGAGCGGTGAACTGGCTATGATCCTGCCGGTTCCCGAAATAAGCCACATGGCTGCGCTTGCTGCCATATTCATTACAAAAGATACGGATGGTTTTTGCATGCTTTTGATAGCAGCTGCAGCGATATCGGTATAAAAAACCATTCCTCCCGGGCTGTTAACCAGGAATACCACGGCAATAATATTCGGATTAGATTCGGCCTGATCAATAAACTGAACCAACTCCATGGTACGCCACGAAAGTATTTCGCTTTGAATAGGAATAACAGCAACTGAATTTTCAGGTACATTCATATCCTGAAGATCATACCTGTTTACCAGGTCGATAGTTCCGGATGAGGCTGCAATAAGATAAGGTTTAGCGCGATCCTCTTCGGATGCATCAAAATCTATTTTGGTACCCGATAAAAACGCCAAAAAAGCCGGGAAATAATTATATACTACTTCCTGGCTAATAAGCCAACGCGCATTTAGAATTTGGGATATACGATTGATCACAGCATTGTTTTAAATAATGCTGCAATATTAAGGCGTGGCTATTGTGGTTAAAAGGACTTGAAAAAAGGGCTTACCCTATTCAATTACCAGGAAACGCGCACGTTCGTCGCTATCGCAGGCAATACTTATATTAATACCTGTTGAATCGCTTGCCGATAATGAAAAGAAAAGTCTGGCAGGAACATCCATCGATCCGATAACCTGAACCAAACCATGCTGATAGGTTATTTTATAAATTGCCGGCGTGCGCTCAAGTAATACTAATTGACTATGCGACAAAACTTCAATTCCCGGATAATAAACAGAAAGCTTTTGTTTGAATAGTAATCCGGCAGCTGATACGTCGGATGGCTCGCTGAACGTATGCGACGAAGGTGTGCCATACAATTCATTGAATACCTTACTACCTTTCATGGTTATATCAACCTGGTTAAGCTCCACGTTTTCCATTGTTAGGATATCGTCTGGAAAAGCATATTCAATTTTACAGATCAGTGGATTCGATTTACTGTTTTTTGCGATTGACATGGCTGTTTTATTAAAAATAATTACATTTCTTACAGTTAATGACACACAGGACAAAAAGCGCTTTTAACTGACGATATTTTTTTTATTTTACGATGATCTAATACATAGCGGGAGTTTCGGTAACGCTGGTAATCTTTTATCAGCATATCGTACGAATCCTGGTTGATCGAATATTTTTCCATGAATAGCTGAATAGCTTTAAAGGTTTTTATTTCCAATAAGCGGTATTGGTCCATCTCGTCGCGGAAAGTAAGCTTGAAAGTATTTTCAATTTTATCAACCAGCACACTCTCCTGTATAGCTGATAAATTGAAATTGTAAAGTACATTTTTATCCTCAAAATAAGGCAGTTGAATTTCGAGGTTAGTATCGCTGCGGATATAATTACTTGAAGTAGCCGGTTCCTTTTCCATAAATTTATTCAGGATACGGTTAAAATTATTTTTACGAGGAAATGAAATGGGTTGAGATCCGAATAATGACTCAAGGAAGTTTACCAGGTGTGGCTGTATCCGGATGCTGATAGTTAATGGAGATGGCATAAAAGTATTTTTCTCTAAATTACGTAGTAATTTATAGACAAATCAGACAATAATTTAGTAAAGTTTGCACATGTGCAAACAATTCCAATACTTATACCTCTGAAAAATAATTTCAAAATTCGAAAAATTTGTATTTTTTACCATAAAACACTATATAACACACTGATACTCAGCAAATACAAATTTTAAAATAGGCTTGTATTTTACAAGCTAACTATCTGATAATCAGAAATACAATTTTATTGGTAAAATTGAAATTTTATTAAAAACAGGATGATCAGGCCCTGAGAAAAAAATACAAATTTGTTAAAAATACAAAATCAATTTTAAATTGTATTTTTTTTGTAATAGAGTAATTCTCTGATTTTCTTTAAGTTATCTATATAAAATACAAAATACAATTTATTTAGTAAAAAGGGGGTTAGGGGGTAAAACGCAAAAGAGCGAAAAAAAGCGAAAAGGCTCCACAACTCGTGCAAATAGTTATGTCGGCAATCGCTTTATATGCACTGCGTTGCTATGTTGGAAAAGGATATAGTTTATTTTGGCGAAGGGGGAAAGGATGTATAGTGTGAACAATGAAAAGTAAAGGTATGCTTCGCATGTAAATGACAGAAGCACGCTGTGAGCGTGCTTCTGGAAATCGGAATGGCTTAACCAGGATAAAAACTATATGCGGATATTATTGATTGGAGATTCTATTTTATTCACAATATTGTGCGACATGTGAATATATATGCAGGTGGTTTTTACCGATGCGTGGCCGGCCTGGTGTTGTATAAGATTTATATCGACTCCGTTTTCGACCATATGGGTAAAGCAGTTATGCCGCATTAGATGAGTATGAACATGTTTATTAATACCGGCTTTAAGGGCCAGAGATTTCATTATTTCGTTCACACTCCCATCAGAGTATTGATTTTTGAATTGTCCGTTCAATATGTACTCCTTTGGCTTATATGCATAATAATATTGCTCAAGTAACGGTATAATGACTGCAGGGAGATTAACCTGCCGATCCTTGCCGCCTTTGCCGTGGATAATGTTTATTACCATGCGGCTTCGATCCAGGTGCGACCATTTAAGGTTGATCAGTTCGGAAACGCGTAGCCCGCACGCATACAGGAGGCTCAGGATCACTTTGTGCTTTATATTGATACATACATCGAACATACGCTGAACTTCCTGCTGGCTAAGCACAATGGGAAGTTTCTTTTCGGAACGCGGATATTTGATGTATTTCAGCTTCATGGGCTGCTTGCCGGTAAGCGCATAAAATAGTTTCAGCGCCGAAAGGCGATGTGAGATTGAATTCTTTGTTTTGCACTGCAGCAACCACTCTTTAATCTGTCGTTCAGATATTTCGGACGGTTTGGTAGCAACCGGATCAAAGTGTTTGAGGAACAGTTCCACCTGGCACGAATAATTTTCGATTGTACTCACGGCATAGTGCCTGAGTTTTAAATCGTCGGAATACATAGCAACATACTTTCCGATATTCATGGTATAAAGGTTTAATTATTAATTAATTGTGATGGACGAGTACATATAACTGTTAGCAATAATAGCCGCTTACGGAAATCTTATAAAAACCACTCCCAGAAACAAATGAACGGCACAACAATCTATGAACGTGAAGCGGCAACTATTGCTAACACGTGCTAAAGCAAATGCACAGTTCACAGCCTCAATCAAAATGTGTCGGTTCATTCCATAAATAATTAACATGGTTCACGAGCATTTTTACTACTTTACAATTATTCGATGTATCTCACAACCTTGGATAATTACAGGCTTCCCGATTACCGGCCTCAAACCCGCATTAAAAAGTGTCTGATAAACCCAGCCCTTTTCTTCGCAGCACTTCTTAAAAGTTCCCCAGCCGTGATCTATGTCCGGGGAAATCTGTATTATGATTGTTTTCATATTACCATGTTTTACCTGTTGATTCATAATTTCCATCAGGATTAAGATATACTGTACATTGCCCGTTAAAGGCGCTGATAAAAATCAGGTTATTATCAGTACTTTCTTTTTTAGCTATTTCAACGGCTTCTTTTTTTGAGCAGTCAACAAATGTTGATAATGTGTTGCCGTTTTCATCGTTTACTTCTACTGTGTGTTTCATTTTACTAAGTTTTTAGTTATTAACCTATTTTTACATTTGTACCATCAATGATTAAGCCCTTTGCCATAAGATCAACCATAGGTTTCCTTATTGTGTCAAGTTCTTGTGCCGTTGTAGCTATGCCCCAAAAAGTGTCAAATGCCATTTTTTTGTAACCAAGTGATTCAGCTAATTTTGCAACTTCACCATCAACAGGTACATAGGTTAAAACAACCTTAATTTCAATGCCTTTTTCAGTTTTGTTTTTTTCTAATCTAATCCTTGCTTCCATGATTTCTATGTTTTAATCAAATAACTTTGTTGTTGTTTGATGAAGTAAAGATACGCAGTATTATAACTATCCCGACATTTTATTGAAAATATATTTTTAACAATGTAACATACTGTTATTATGTAAGTTACATTTATAAATATAGTAATAATATACAGTATTGTAACTTTTAGTATCATTATTTTAGTAGTAAAACGTCGTATTATTACTAAAAAGGTAAAACAAGCGTTAATTATTTATTTCTTCAGGGCAACAATTTAACATCGGGTAGCACTTGCCTTAGCACCAAGCGTTAGCCAGCAATGTTGCATACATTACAATCTTAAAACCTCGTCGGGCAGCTTCATACAGGCGCAACAATTCAGAAACATGGGTGCAACACTGCTGCTAACACAAGCTATACACAATGCTTGCATTTCGTTTTCAATTGGGCTGTGTGCGTTGGTAATCATAATTTTAATGTTTTGGAGACGAGCAATTATACTTTAAAATTAGTTAGTGCTTTTTCAATGGCGGTTTGTAGGTCCTTATATCCAACAACAGTCCATCCTTTTTCTCCATCAATTTTAAAATGAAGTTCATCAATTTTATCGTCAAGCGTAAAAATCTTAATGATAGCATCGTTTTCTCTGCAAGCGTAGGCTGTACACCTGTTTAGGCTACTTAGTTTTACTTCTTTTCTCACCACTTTACTTACCTCTTGCGATTCGTCTTTTAGCTTTTGGCTTTCAAGCAACTCCTCGCATTGATGATAGGCATATTTTTGCATAGCTTCTGTAACATGGTGTAATTCAATTGTGCCTTTAGGTGGTTCACAAATCCACATTGTGTGCAAAAATTCTTCTGGTTTCATGGTTTTTTATTTAAATAGTTCGTACTGATGTTTATGTTTTTTTAGTCGTTCAACCGATTTCAAATAGTATTCTTCGTCAATTTCGTAACCGATGAAATATCTATTCAAATTCATGCAAGCAATCCCAGTTGAACAACTTCCGCTGAAAGGATCAATTACTATATCATTTTCTTTTGTGACCAATGCCAAAAGTCGTTCAATCAATGCAGTTGGTTTTTGTGTCGGGTGTATGCTTGTGTAGTGGTCTCGTATTTCCCTTATTATTGTTTTTTCATTCATTCCGCAATGAATTGATTGCATAGAATTACATGCTTTATCCCCATCTTTTACCTTATCTGAATATGTTAGCATGTGTTTATTGCTCCTTTCCCCTAAATCGGTTCTAATGATGGTCTTTTCATTCATTCCCTTTTCCATACTGATAAATGATGAAAGTGCTTGATCTGGTTTATATTTACCGGGGCTTATTGTTATTGCCTCGCTCATTGGTGAACTATTCGTTTTATCTGAGTTATTAATGAGAAAGTCATTAACAGCATCAAGCGATTTTGCTGGTCATTATTTTGATTAATCCCATTATAGCTTGCACCATGGGAGTACTGAAAAGGATCGGGTGTTCAGTTTTACGTTCCATATTTATGTTTTATTGCCGTTTTAATCTGCAAATCCAGGATCCGGTTTCGTCGGTTACAAGTTCACCTGATATCCATTTTATATAATGAACCGTACCGCTTTCGATAAGCGAATCACCATGCAAAATACCTATGCCTGAGTGAGACAGAAATACAGAGTCAGCACAGCTGGGGGTGGAAGGGATAATCACGTTACAAATAGGGTACTGGTTGCCTTCGGGTATGGTATAGCAATTTACATCGCGGCTCTCCCACCAACGTATTTTAATAATTTCGCCGTCGTATGCGGTTATAATGCGGCTTGCCTGGGTGGTTTGGTGATAGGTGGGCAGGTTGTATGTGATGGTACCCCGATAGGTGCCCAACAAGTTGCATTCCGTTTGTTTTTCGCACGATAGCAATAAAACTGCCAGACCCACTACAATAAGAATAAATATCAACCGTATGAACCGGGCAAATCCGGGCTGGTTGTATTCCTCATTTTTATACAAATCGGCGTATTCTTCCTTACTCATGATTCTCATGGCTTACAGGATTAACAGGAATAACAAAATCCAAAAAGCAATCACGTAAATGGATGAAGCGAGGCATTGCCAGGGACTGAATTTTACTGAAGGGTTTTTTGTATCCGGTGGAATTTCGACAATGAATTTCATAATGCTGTTTTTTAAAAAGTTATTAATTAGCCGACATACGGTCGGTACCCAATGCCCAGTGCCATCCGTGGTGGCCAATGTTGTGTATTTTGGTGGATGGGTTATACGGCCGGGGGTATTTGGCCGACGAGGCACACGAGGTTAAAATACAAATGATGATTGCGGCCAGGAGACCTGCGAAAGCAAAAAGGAATCCTTTTGCGGCTGTTTGTTGTTGGCGGTTCATATGGCTATTTTTAAAGCTTTCCGTTTACGGCATACGCCGGCAAATGAACGTATAGGGTCGCCAATAACACAGTCGTGTTTAGGTGAATCAGTAGGATCATCCAGGTTCCATTCGTCGTGCCACCGGTTCCATCGGATATCGCCGGGTATAAGGATGCCTTCGATTATTATTTCATACCCTTCGGGCAGGCTATCCATCATTATTCGGGCTGCTATTTCTGAAAACATATCAAAAAGATTTTATAAACACACGGCCGGCCGGTATCCAATCGAGCCAATTTAGAAAACGATCCATAGTGCTGGTTCGGTGGGCTTCGTACTCTGTACAACTGGAACTGAGTACCAGGAAATCGATACCAGGTTTTAATTCGTTATCAGTAGTGAGAAAATCGGCAAACACGGTACGCCGGCAACCCAGCGGGAAACGAGGATAAAACCATAACCCGGATTGTTTATATGGCATTTTGTCAACAAATACATTTCCGGCAAGTATCTCGGTGGTCCAGGCATCGAGTGCGGCGGTATCGTTTATTTTTTGAGCCTGGTAATCTGAAATCGCATCCGGCTTATGAAGTATATTGACTCCAAAAACTAATTCATCAGTTACGATTTTAAAATCGATAAGCGCAGCCTGGCGCATTCCGGCAGGAAGTTCCGGATAGTTCCAGATGCCGTCGGCCTTGTAAGGTCCTTTTTTTATGGCTATCATAAGAGTAAAAGTTGAATGGCGTAATGATGATTTTCTAAAAGTTTCTTCAGCTGCGAATCTTTTATTTGGTTAACCTGATCTTCGGTACAGCTGAGGGTGCGGGAGCGGGTGCGGACCGAAATACCTTTTTCGCGTACCCGGTGATTCAGGTTATAAATCTGCTTGATGTTTTTTTTCTCAATATCGGCGTTGTACATGGACTGAACTTCAAGCAAAGCAGCTTTGTACATATGGCGAAAAGATTTATCGGTATTTACAAGGTCCTTTGCAGTATTCATGGCGCGCATGGGTGTGGTGTGCTGATGCTTTCCATACCACTTGGCCAGCTTAATGGTTGATGCTTTTAAAACCTCATGGCATATTAGCATGGCTGCTCCCCTGGGATAAGATCCCTCATCATATTTAACCGAATGCATCAGATCATCCGGAGTAGTTCCGAAATGGCGGGCAACGATGAGGTTGATATCGAGGTAAGTCATGAGTTATTGACGTTGCATTTATCGCGTATTGCATTTATCTTTTCACCATGAAGTTCTATCAGGAGAAGCTTATTGTTGCATTTTAGGCAGAATCCTGAAACCGGAATTGCTTTGCCGCAATACATGCATTTGTATTCATTTTTTTTCATGGTTTTGGTTTTTAAAATGGCCTTATTTCATATGTTGGTGGTACATCAGCCGGCGCAGTTGTTTCGTAGTTCGCTCCATTAGCAATGGCTGTTGATATAAAGAATACTTCCGTCGAATCGCCTTCGATGGTTTTGGTGATGCGGTTGTTAAGTTTGTCGTTTATTTTGTCTTCCGGATTTAAAACATAGCCATGATACTGGCACCAAGCTTCGAGATGGGTTTTAAAGCGGTTGGCCTTATAATCTGAAGCTTGTTTCGGGCTGAGCGTAGCCGTGAATATTTTAAAAGCAACATTACGTTTAATCGGAACATTAAAATATCCAACGTGATCGGGTGAATAATCGGGCTTTTCACCGATGCATTTCTGGAAGTAGATGTTGGCCCATTTCAGGAACTCCTCTTCCTTACCCAGCCCGGCAGCCATGGTTTTGCGGTACTGCTGTTTATCGAGGTTGGTCATATTGGGCTGTATCTTGAAAAAGCGCTGCTGCAGCTGTATGCAATACGCTACCAGGTTGTAAAACTTTACCCATTCCTCTTCGGTAAAATCATCATAAAGGCGGCGGTTAAATTTGGTTAATGGCGACCGGCTTTCACGATAGTCGTTTACCTTGGTGCGTTCATGATAGAAATCGCTTACCGCACAGTTGAGCAAACGGCGGTAGGTTGATGCATCGGTATTAGGCAGCGTATAGTTATAGGAGACAAGCATCTTCCCCGAATCAACATAATCCAGTACTATGGCCGTGTAGTTTTTCGGATTCACTTCGCGGGATCCGGTAATGTCGGTATACAGTTGGGTAAAATCGGCAAACTCGTGCATATCGTCTACCTCAATAAAATCGTGAAACTCGGTAAGCCCATCGTAAAAAAACTGCCATACATTTTTATCACCCATTTTTTTACCACCCTTGTAAAAGCTGGCGCGGCAAAATGTAATGGCTTTACTCAGCAAACTTTTTCCTGAACCTCCGGAGGCAGTTCCAACAGCACTGATCAGGTAATCCTGCAACAGCGTTAACCACGCCTTAGCAGGATCCTTATATTGAGCGCAATGATACCCTATTACAAACATAAGGTTGGCCAGCATCAGGTTTTCTTCCTTTTCCTCGGTTACGGTGAGTTTTTCTTTACGTTCAAGTTCTTTACGCCAGTGGATGCGGCTCAGGTCGCGAAGGAAATCGACGAAAATAAAGTGATCGTTAATTTTTACGTCGTAGCGGTCGATATCAAGGAAATCGGATTCATCCACGTACAGATCGGTGCGTTCCTCTTCCGTTTTCGCGATAGCAATTTTATCGAGTAAAGCCTGGTATTCGGGTGTAGCATTTATTTCGATAGCCGGTTTTGTTCTTTTCACTCCATTTTCATCAGCATTGACATCAAATACACGAATATTGCGGTCGATAAGGTGAGTAATGGTGCGCTGGTTTACGTAAAGTTTACCCAGGATGTAATTGGGAACTTCGTACTGTTTTATCGATTCAATCTTATCCTTTGTGATACGGATGGAGCAATTTTTAAAATGCAGGTATTCGGTGTTACGATCGTAATTACGGAATTCGAGTTCAATTTTTTCAAGCCCATCGATATTGGCCTCGGTGATCTGGTTGCTTCCGTTGAGTTTATTCAGAATTTCTTTGGCATCCATCAGTTTCTTGCTGCGGATCCAGTCCTTGGTAAAGCGCTTAATGATTCGCTTTACATCGTCGGGATGAATAAGCTCGGCTGCTTTGCCATCAAGCTTTACGTAACAATACCCTGCTTTTTTATGATAAACGCTATCCATCTGATAAAATCCATTCGCCTTCAGGAAGAAAAAGAAGTCTTCCATATTCAGATTATAGTTGTAGGCTTTGGTTTTTTTATCCAGGATCTTGTTCCAGAATTTTACGCGCAAAGCGGCACGTTTCAACACCATCACATCATAATGCGTACTGTCCTCGGTATTGCCGGCAATATTTATAAAATCCTTAAGGTCTTTACAAGGATTTCCCCGCCAATCGGTTTTGTATTGCAGCCACTGAGGCAGCTCAATGGTATACTGATCAATATGTTTGAGGGCATTGCGTAGCGCTTCTTTATGGCCTGTCGCATCCAGGTCCATGATCTGGTAATGGTTTTTACACAGATCGTCCACTTCTTTAAACATCTGCCAGGTAAAATCCTTGCTTTCGCTGTTGAGCCAATAGGAGTGAAAACCTATAGAATATAAATTAATGGCATCCGACTCGCCCGAACAGCGGAAAATATCAAGTACAACGGCATTCGGTTTATTATCGGGTTTTTTGAGTGGTTCCTGATCATCATCATCCGGATCATCATTTACAAATTCATTTTCAGCCTCAAGGATCTGGCGCAGGCCATAAATATAATTGTCGGGTTTGGTGCCAATGTAGAAAAACCGGTTCTTTTTCTCCTGCTCCATTGGTTTATACAATTTCTTGTAATTCCCATCATCAAAAAGGAACATAGGGAAATCCTTTGTGGACTTAAAAACGTGAACCACATCGCGGTTCAGTTTTTTATGCGTGGTGCAATATTCGTATTGATCGACTGATTTGCAAAAGAAATGATCGAGGTGTTCCTCGGCAACATAACGGCCGAAGGTGCTCAGATCATCTTCCGAAGGATGTTCTTTAAAGGTAAAGTTGTAATTTCCTTTTTTATCATCCGGAGTCATTTCGCGAAACGAATACTCAGGCTTGTATTTGCCTGGTGTGAACTTGCCCGGTTCAATTTCACGGCGTATAATTACCTGTTCGATAAATAATAAAGCGTCGTACCAGGGCAGGTTTTCTTTCCACATTACGAATTCTATGGCTTTGCAACTGTTGAGCTCGCTTTGGTTACCGTAATCGGTAATACGCCAATAATTCTGATACCAGCTTATGCGCGCCGATGCCGATTTTTCATCCCGTACCTTGATGTAGTGTTTCGGATCGCGTATAACGGCTTCGCTGTAATAATGTGCGAATATGGTTAAACCTTGTTCCGTGAGTTCGTAAATTTTCTGTTGGTCGATATAGCGCATTGGTGGCAGGCTTGTGGTTTGTGGCGGGGAGTGGTTAATTAGCTAAGTTGATCACTTCAAATCGACGGACAAATGATGCATCTACAGGAATATCAGACTCTTTAATAAACTCGGATATACAAATAATGCGCGGGTGAATATTGATGGTTGGTTTACCTAGCGTGTTGACCGTGATCCCTTCGGTAGCATCGAAAAAATTATACAGATGCTTAATTGATTTTATCTCATCTATAATAATCAGTTTTGTTTGTTCGGTACACCCATCGAAGAAAAAATCAGAAACGGTTCTTTTCCTGAACATGGAGAAATAACATACTTCATTTTTTGAATATTCAGCAGCAATTTCGTTTGCTCGTTTGGTTTTACCGCTTTTTGGAGGACCGATAATAAGAAGATGTTTTGGCGAAGGCAATGCTTTTTCAACCGAGATATCTTTTTCGGTGGGGGTTGAAACTTTTTTCCGATCGGTACTCAGGTACCTGGTATCAGTACCACAGCAGTGTTTTTGTTTTTTGCCTGAGTTACACAGGCATTTATCGTTTGGCCGTACTTTGCGGCTGAGTAACTGGCAGCCTTTGTCTTTTGGGGCAAAGCCGTTGAGTAAGCGTTTTTCTTTTTGCATAAGGATTTTACTTATAAGTGGATTAGTCTTTTACTAAATACAGTGTTAAATGAAATACTCCGGGAATCACCAGGCATCGATGATCATCCCTGGCTCCAGTCCGATCGCAACGAGATCAAATTCAAGGTTTCCTTTTAGTTTTATACTCATGATTTTAAGTTTACCAGGCTGATTGTTCGTTGAATTCAGCTAATAAGTTTTTCAATCTGTAAATGATATCGCTGTGTTCACGCATTTTACTCTCCTTTTTGATAATGTTTTCGTAAACAGTATCCTCTACTCTTTTCAATAAAGCTTCATGTTTTTTAATTCGTTCGTCGAAAAGACTGACATATAGTGCTACATCTATTTCATCAAGAAATAAATGAATGGGATGGCTTTCAGGTTCTTTATCCAGCGATTCGGTTTTTATACTTGCTATCATGATTTCTTCTCCTGTTGAATAGCTATGGCTCTTTTTAAATCCGAAACCAGGCACTCGGCTTTTATAAGTGCGCATTCAAACTGCCGTACGTCAATCCAACCACGTACATTGTTAAGTTGGAATACAACATTTTGAGTTGCCTCTTCTAAAGAGTCAATATCCAAAACATATACTTGTTTTTTATCGCTCACGATTTCGGATTTGAAGAGTCGCTTTGGTTTTCTTTAATGAGTTCTATTATGTGGTCAATAAGTTCATTGGCCTTCAGGTTTTCATCCAGCAGAACTCTGCGATCGGTACAATTAAATGTATGGGGTAGGTTAATGAGGTTGTCAACCACCAGTACTTCACAGGCTTTTTGTAAAAGCGTGAGTAACGGAACGCTTGATATTTGGAGCATTTTCATAGCTGCTTCTCCCAGTTAACAGTAATTTCATTATCAGCTATTTCGTTGATATCATTTTTTATATCGGCGCGTAGGGCGCGTGCAGCTTCCAGATTCTCTGTTATTTTTTTGTGAGCCAGGCAAAAAGGAGGAAGATGTTTTTGATAATATTCCAGCTCATCAATTGTACGCTGCGAAAACTGGAGCTCATAGCTCAGAAGGCGGTATTTATTTACCAGTTCGTCCATCACATGGCGTGTTGAAAGGTTTCGCGCACGTGGTATTCGGTGTTGTTTTTTGACATGCGTTTATCGAGCATGTCAATAGCATCGGGCAGCGAGGGAGCTTCAAACTTCACTTCGGCACTGTGCTCTTCGCCGTTAACAATGGCGGTGTACTTAATGGTAAATGCTTTTTTAGGCATAAGGTTGGTTTTTGGGCGCGGGTACGCAGTGTTATATGATTTTATTGGTAAAAGCGTAATTGAGTAATAACCGGTCGGGGTGTGTATGGCCGGTAAAACCTAGTTTACGGTAAATATTATTGATATGATTATGAACCGTATCCTTTGAAATGTATAGTTTCCCGGCAATGGATTCATTATCGGATCCGCGGACGAAAAGTTTTACTATTTCTATTTCCCGATCGCTCAGCGTAGTTTCGTTCGAACAAAATACAGCTTTGCATTTATGGCGTATTGGGCAGGGTACCCGCTCAGTAGTAAGAGTAAAATCATCATCTATATCCGGTCGGCCATCGCGGGTTGAGAAATTGCAGGCCGAAAACTGATATATCCGGTTAAAAGCGAATTGCGGACCATAACCACATTCATCGCACAGCGCTTTATATGCTTTGGGGCGCATGGTAGCGATGGACGAATCAAGTTTCTGAACCTTTTCATTATTCCAGTCCTCCATGCGTTGTGTGGTTCCCATTACAACATCTTCTGACATCAGGGTCGACCGGGTTTCGTTCCAATAAATTTCGATTGCCATGATCAGAGAATTGAAGAGGATATATCTGATTTAAATTCTGCTACAATTTTTTCAACGGCTTCGCGCTCCAGTGCCGTCCAGGAATCGTTGTTTATTTTATTGTAAAATGTCATTTTACTTCTGAACTCCAGCTTATCAATTATACGATCGCGGAGCTCGGACTGAAGCTCTGCAAGATTTTTATAATAGTCCGTAAAGGTTATTTTTTGATCAGAATTGTTTAGGGGCTTGCTTTCCATTGTTTTTCGTTATATATTTTATACTGCAAATATAATTTAGATTTTACATAATGCAAACTAAATCTTTCAATATAGAAACAATATATTTCAATTTAGAATCAATCTAAATGTAACAGTATGAATTACAGTAAGATCAGAGTTTTGCAAATGCAAAAGAATCTTAGCGACAGAAAATTTGCTGAAAGCATTGGAATGAGCGGTCCAGGTTATAAAGGCATGCTTGATAATCGCACTTGCAGCATCGAAACAATAGAACTTATATGTAAAACATATAATGTGTCTCTTTCCTATTTTTTTGATGAACCGGGCAATCAGTTTAATGAGCCTGCAGTTAAATATGGAAATTGTAAGGAATGCGCAAAGAAAGATGTTTTGATAGAGGAATTAAGGCGTGAAATAAAGTCACAAAAAGAAGATATCGCCATGTTAAACCGAGAAGTAGGAAGGAATTTGCCTGGAGAGAGAGCGAAAGTTGGCTGAAATGCGTGTAATTTATTTTAAATATAGTAGCCTTTAGAGATCATTTTTTTTATATCAGATAATTATATCAGTCAGCGAAGATTTACGCATTAGACAAAAACGAGGTTTAACAGACGAAAACATACAGATCAGACAAGATGTAAGGCAGTGAATAACAATTAAATAGAAAATACAAATCAGGTTCCCATACGCTCCACCGAAAAACACAATTTGCAGCAGTTCAGTAAGTTGTATTTTAGAGATTGAAAAATAGACAAGAATACGGCTTTTTTTCAGACAAGTTTGGGCGCGGGTACGCACAATTCGAGTCGAATGAAAAAGCAAATAGAAGTGGTTTTGCCGTATGTGGTGAAATCGAACGACCAGAAAACCTGGTATGTTGAATACCGCTGTTTTAATTCTAAAACAGAAAAGCTTGATCGATTCAGGCATTATAAAGGTTTTTCCAGAAAAAATACTGACGACGAAAAACAAGCCTATGCGAATGAGCTTGTAAAGTATTATGATCTGAAACTTAAATCGGGATGGCGGCCTTGGGACAGCGAGAAATATATTTACCAGGATGCAATCCAGTATCAGAGTATCACAGATCATTTCGGATCATCTAAAAAGGATAATTCCCATCTCCGGAAATATCTTTCCGACTTCCTGCATGAAAGAAAGAAAATACTGTCTCCCAAATCATACGAATCCTATTTGAGTAAAACTAGGTTGTTTTGCCAGTGGCTCGAACAAAACGGATATGCTGAACTTCGCATTTTTGAGATATCGAACATGATATTAAAACAGTTTTTTACTTACCTGATTGATAAGCGTAAACTGGATAAAATTACCGTTGCGAAATACAAGCAAAATCTTGGAGCCATGTTTCGTTATTTTAAAAATGCGAAGCTTTTGGATACAGTTCCGATGGAAAATCTACCAGCAGCTCGTAAAATAAAGGATATGTCGGCACGGCCTATGATGGATGCCGATATTAAAACATACCTGGAGTATATGGCCAGTAATGACAAGCAAATGTTCCTGGCCAGCTTGTTTCAGTTTTTTTTGTGCTGCCGCCCCGGGAGAGAACTCAGGGAAATGAAAATTGGTGATATTGATATTTATAACAAAGTGGTATACATTCGCCTGGATACAGGAAAAACAGGCAGCCGGCAGATAAGTATGCCTGATGCGTTAATTGAGATTTGCGAAAATTACAAACTCGACCGGTTTAACCGCGAATTTTATGTATTCGCCCGGGGAGGGGGGCCGGGATCGGAACTGTTAGGGAAAAATCATTTTGGTAATCGGTTTCGTGAGGTACGCGACTTGCTTAAATTACCGAAATCATACAAGTTTTACTCATTCAAGCATACCGGAGCAGGAAAGTTGCTTGAGAGCGGAGCTACATTTGCCGAATTAATGAACCACTTGGGGCATACCTCAGTTGAAAGTACCATAGCCTATGTACGCAGGCATTTTGGCGAACAGTCGAAAAAGGTGATTGATTTCAGGCCGGAAGTGCTGAATGGATTATGGAAAGTAAAAGTTTAACAGGTATATGCTTCAATTTCCGCTTCACTTAAATGATCATTAACAATATTTACCCTTATTTCTTTAATCAAATAGGTATTGCCAAGTATACGATACTTAGTAGCATAATTTATGGAACGCAACTGGGAAGGTGTCATCACGGCTTTTAATTTCACAGGTTTGGTACTAAAAACAAGCCATTCGAGCCATGCCTGCAGTTCCTCGGTAAATGTGTTAGGTTGCAAGCCGTCAACACAAAGATTAGGATTGAGAAACGTGCTGCCAACCACATTTTTTTTGCCGGTAATAGCAAGCGGATACTCCTCGTAATTGCTATCCATTTGCAATCCTTTGAAAAAAAGAAGTTGCATACCATATTCGGCGCTCATATCCGGGAATCCTTCGAAATTTCCTGCCTGCCAGCTTACAGGAATAATCCAGGTTCTATTGGCTGGAGCACCAACAGTTTCATCCAGTATTCTGTGATCGATAACCGGTGCCATGTCGCACGAAATTTCCAGATATGGGGCTTCTCCATATTCGCGGGTTAAGAAAAAATTCTTGCTGTAAAATCCCCATGCCAGCCGATACAATTCTGTACTGTATTTCCATACAATAAGTTCGTTAGTCGATTCAACCAGGTACCTATCATTCACAGTGTTTCCGGTAGCAGGCAAACCACTAAAACCGCTTACACTTCCCTTATCTACATATTTGGGGTTTACTGCTTTAATTCGCTCGCTTATATACTTATCACTACCGGCTTTAAGCTCAATTTTAAAGCCCTTGTATTCCGGTGCAACAATTACTATAGGCGACTCCGTAATAATGCCAGGAAAAGGCACATTGGCGGTTGATTCTATCACTGTACGCAGCCTCACAAAGGTAATGGTGCGCATTTCGGTATCAATATCAATCCGCCTGCCGGTTATTTTACAAAGCGAATTTAGGAAGGTAGCAATTGGCGTTTCCGGAACATGATCAACCAGGTTAAAGGTAGGCTTAACGTTGATCATCCTGGCATCATCAATTAAATATGTGTTTTCAGCAAACGCATTATATAAAACAGCATTAAAATAAGGTGAATCTGTAACAAATGGAGAATCTATTAATTCATAATTCAAATCGGCTGCAATCTGATCCAGGAGATATTTTATATATACGAAAGGTGTAAAAACATTCATCGCAAATGTATGATTTCCGTTTTTTTCGCCCGAAAGCATATACGGGAAATGTCCATCTTTCCAGTAATTCTGTACAAAGAAACTTTCATTGTAAACCTGTTGAATATTTACATTATCAATCTTGAATTCATCCTTCGGAAAGTTATCAAAAAAGTTAGGGTTTTCAATAGGGAATACTGTATAGTCGAAAGTAGACTGATCACCCGAAGCAACATCTATAAAAAGAGAATCGTCTGTTCGCATTTCAATAAAAAAATCTTTTGCGATTGCAAAATAAATCACATCATTATTAGCTAAATCATTGCCTGAATAGGCAAATAATTTATATTCAATTACATCATCTGTTTGCAATGACCAATTATTTTCAATAATGTTTACTCCATTCAACAATTCAACATCTAATAAAATAACACTGTTTTTGAATATTTGTAAAAAAATCTGTCCATATGTTATCCCAACATCAAGAATAATCTTTGATTTATATGTCGTTGTTGAAGGAACTGTAAATGTTGTATTTGAAATGGTAAGACTGTTTGTAAAATCAACTATTATCTTATTGATTGCTAAAATTTGTTCTAGAGTCCAATTTCCAGTATTTCTGAAATCATTTATTTCAATGCTTTCAGTATTTGTTGCAATGGAATAAGGTCCAGTTGAGAAAGCCCTGTCTCCTCCCAAATCCAGATCCTTTAATGTTTTTTCTGATACTTCGGCGGCAAAGTCGCCATTACGGATTTTTAACAGCGTTTCATAAGCTTTTGAATCCGCTTCCTGTACTGAACTGGTGCCTGAATAGCGCAAACTACCTTGTTCCATCGCGAAAGGCAACTCTGCTGTTGCGCGTCCGTTTCGAGAGGGCCTGTGTGCCTGCTCGAATTCTTCGCGCAATTCGGGAGTAGCCGGTAGTTTAGGATTAAAAATAAAACTGCCCGGTGTTTTACCATCCGAGTTATCGAATAACGGCGACCGGAGCACCAGCGCTAAACTGGTGCCCGGATCGATGGGTATATTGGATGATCCTATTTTAAGTCGCATAATCGATAACCGGTTTTAATATTTAATGCAATGATAAAACAGGTTGCCCACCTTAAAAAGGACAGAAACCAATTTTACTTCCTGAAAAAATTATTACCCGCAATTTGTTTCGAAATGTTTCCAAGTCGAACTAAGCCGTTAAATCTTTTACAAGCTCATTAGCTTCCAGTTCTGTCTTGCCGTCTGCAATTAATGCGTTAACAATTGCAACCTTGTCAGGCACTCCC
>Ga0302286_10000323_pt1 | contig 39276 bp, 40 predicted proteins | sample III_Fen_E2_3_FD_198765 | JGI IMG/M metagenome (GOLD analysis project Ga0302286, IMG submission 198765) | Peat permafrost microbial communities from Stordalen Mire near Abisko, Sweden - III_Fen_E2_3 | ecosystem: Environmental > Terrestrial > Soil > Wetlands > Permafrost | place: Sweden: Abisko...
GGGTGGTTGGAAAGGATATGACTCTCAAGGCCCGCCAGGAGTAATCGTATTGAAGAAGGGACTAGAGCGCTTGGGATTCATAATAGAAGGCATAAGATTAGAAAAAGATGTGTACACACGGTAGCTGACAAGCTAGCGGGTAGGAAGTTCAGGATGACTATACCAATAATTTTTTGGACGCCCTCCTGTATGTTACTTCTTTTACTCTTTAGCACTTCGTCCGAAACTTCGGTAAGGGTCTTTTTCAATCTCCACATCCGGTTCGCGAAGTGGGTTTTGATGACTAAGCCGGAATGCCAGATATTTAATGTTCAATCCACGATCGAGCCACTGTTTTTCATAAAAGGTTTGAATCGAAAGCACTTCATCGAGTATTTCCGAATGGTATAAGTCTTCGGTTTGGCGGATGACTTCCAGCTGATTTTCTGCAACCATTGCTTCGGTATAGCGATACAAGAAATTACTGTCCGATTTGAGGTGAATGATTCCATTCTGGATCATGATCTGACGGTAATTTTCAATAAAATTGGTAGCAGTTAATCGTTTACGTGTCCTTTTCATCTGTGGATCGGGGAAGGTTAGCCAAACTTCAGCCACTTCATTTTCAGCAAAAAACAGACGGATGTTCTCGATGTTTGTTCGCAGAAACCCAACATTTTTTAATCCCTGATCTTTAGCTTGTGTGGCACCTTTCCACATTCGGGCTCCCTTAATGTCGAGACCAATGAAGTTAAATTCGGGATAATGACTGGCCAGTTTTACGGTATATTCACCTTTTCCGCAGCCTAATTCCAAAACAATAGGGTTGTCGTTGCCAAAGAAAGATTTACTCCATTTTCCTTTGTACTGAAACTCTTCGGATTGTAATTGTCGGTACGAAACCTGAACGACATGCTCGTATGTTGCCAGATCGGCAAACTTTGATAATTTATTCTTTCCCACGTAAGCGTTATTTTGTTTTTCGATCCGGATTAAAAATGCAGATCGCTTGTATTTAGTGATTTGTAATCATTTCAGAAACCAGCTTCAGGCCTGAAATCAATACGTCTTTTCGATTCGGATACCAATATCGCGAATTCCCTGAAGGACATTGTCGCGCATACCCTGTTTAAGCTGGAATTTGTAGTTCCCCTTGTGCGGGAAATACACGCTGCTCTTGTAGATGATCTGGTTATCGTGAAGTCCGCCGATACCACTGCCTTTCCATTTGCCTGAAGGTTCTGCCAGTGAGAATTCAACGGTATCGGTATGTGTTTTTCCATCAGGAGAACCGATAGTCAGAAAAAGCCAAAGGTTACTGTATGGATAGGTTCCTTTGTTGCGAATGTTTACAAATATATTGTCGTTCTTGACGGTATCGGTAAGTGTAACATTAAAAGTTACGATTGAATCTTTGTTCCATCCGTTTTTGTCTAAAGTACGATACGATTCAAAAACCCGCTTCCGGTCGCATGAAACGATACCGATAGCCAAAATGACGATTAGAAAATACGAGAAAAATTGTTTCATTTTTTAAATTGTTTCAAAAGCCTGTTTTCTGTCTTTGTTTTGACTGCTATCAGACTTGTTTTCCAGGTCGTTGCCTGAATCTTCTTTTTTTATTACTGTTTTTATGTTTCTTTTTGCCTTCGCTGTCCGGAGTATCAAACCGGGTCAATGTATCACGATCTGATCCCGCTTCGAATCCAAGCTTTTCAATCGTTGGTTTTGACACAAACGGCTGACCCAGGCGATCCACTTTCTGCCCATTTTTGTTTTGCTGAATGATCTCCTTCACGCGTTCGACAGGAACCGGATATAAAGTTCCGGATCGGTCTCCAACCAGCGAATACCAGAATGTACGCCTGAAAATATCCGCTTTCTGATACTGATAGTTTCCGGCATCGGTTTCCAACAGAATGGTATTCGATGGAAAATCCCGCTGTTCATCCAAATAGGTGTCAACCTCGTAATTTAAACAACATTTCAGTTTTCCACATTGCCCGGCCAGTTTCTGCGGATTTAGTGAAATATCCTGATAACGGGCTGAGTTGGTGGTGACTGACACAAAGTTATTCAGCCACGATGCACAACAGATTTCGCGTCCGCAAGGACCAATACCTCCAATACGACCAGCTTCCTGACGTGCCCCGATTTGTTTCATCTCGATACGAATGCGGAATGTTTCTGCAAAGATCTTGATAAGCTCACGGAAGTCAACCCGATCGTCGGCCAGATAATAAAAGATAGCTTTGGTTTTATCACCCTGGAATTCGACATCCCCGATCTTCATGTTCAAATTCAAGTCGAGAGCAATCTGCCGGGCTTTTAACATGGTTTGATGTTCGAGCGCAACGGCTTCTTTCCACTTATCAATATCAGTCTGCTTTGCCTTGCGGTATATTTTCCGGATTTCGCCATTAATCATAGTGACTTTGTGCGTTTTTATCTGCTCAAGTACCAGATCTCCGGTTAAGGAAACAATACCAATGTCATGTCCGGGATTTGCTTCAACAGCAACTATGTCACCCTGATTGAGTGCCAGATCGTTTACATTTCGGAAATAATCTTTACGGGTATTTTTGAAACGAACTTCAACCAGATCGGTTGGCTTAGCAATGTTATTAACATCGTTAAGCCAATCGTAAACGTTCATTTTCGAGCAGGTTCCCACATGCCCTTTGCAACAACCCCGGTTAATCATATCCAGATCATCCATAGTAATGTCGAGTCAATCGTTTAACAAAAACTGTTTAGAACGTAATATTCCATGTTGTTTGACAAAATACTCAGAAAAGCAATTTTCTTCGTGGTGTCCACAGCCATGGAGTGACTTGCTGATTGAATACCAAATGAATTGGTGATCAATAAGTAGCTCGCCAGTACCTGCAAAAATAGATATTTTCTTTAATTCCACCGACCCGCATCTGTGCTTAATTTTTGCAACCGTCGGAGAGTGTATTATTTTCGGATGAGTTTGGTAATCTTGAAGGCAATGTCGGTAAAGATAATTTTGGGATTACCGTTCATGCTGATGTGTGCAAACCCAGTTTCAAAAACCTCGGTTAACTCCTGAATATTACGTTCGTTGATGAACGGCGAAAAAAAAAACGTTTCGAAGACTCTTCCTCCTGATTACTCCTAAAGGCTAAAATTGCCTTTAGGATAATGAACTGTCATTAATTGATTGGTATGCAGCCGTGATCAAAAAACAGATCAAGCAGATATTATCCATGGTTTAAAACCAGAAAGAAATAACGGCATACTCTGCATAGATTTTCAAGGTTCAATTCTCATTATGATCAGGGATCCATTCATGATAAGAGATTTTAGTGATGAAAAATACCATTTTATGGGGATTGTACCCGACGGTGAAGTCAGCTTATTTTACCTCTGTTTAGTAGTACGAATTGAACGGCTGAGCATATAAATAATGAATACATAAAGGATTTATTGTAAATAATAATCCACTAAACTAAAAATACCAAAATGGAACGAAGAAACTTTATTAAAAATGTCATAGGTACTACTGCAGCAATCGGATTAGCAAGTCCATTGGCCATGGGAAACCTGCTTCGGGAAGAAGGAAAGAGCAGCTTTTCTCTGGAAGAGATAACAAAGGCAATGAAGAGTTATTTTGACCCTATGTTTTTGATGCGGAATGTCGATATTAACCGTCTTCCAACCAAGGGGCTGATTATCTTGGCCGATTCGTATGAGTTGAAAATAAATGAGGGAAGAAACAATATTTTCGATATGGCCGAAATTGTTATTGAGAAAACGAAGCCATTTGGGTTTAACGCCAAGTCCTTGAGGGAAGGGAAAATGCCGGAAGGCCTAACCGTGTCTTCAAGATCCATCTCCTTTAAAAGCGATGGAATTTTACAAGGAATAGTAATACCGGGCTTAAAGGATTACGATGTTGAAATTGTTTTCAAGAGACCTATTACTATAAATTACAGCGTTCCGGTTAGCGAGTTAATAAAAGAAAATAGTTTTAAACATCTCGGGTCTGATGATAAATACGATAGTTATCAGGGAGAAAATACTAAAGCAAGGATTTTCATAAATATGCATGATAACTCTCGTTATTTTATTGTTGATGCTATTGAACCGTTTAAAATTCGCTCAGCAGACAACCTAGATCAACCTGCCTTTCGCAAGGAGGAATTTTCGAGAAAATTAACTGATAACTTTAAAAAACTGATTTCTCATGAAAAATAATAAGATTGTGTCAGATTGGCCCTCAGAGTGTGCGATGCAGCTTGAAATAGGCTGTTGTACATCCTGTGAAGCGTGTGTCGCGGTATGCCCTTCAGGAGCTTAGTTTTGTGATGACGATGGCCAAGTAAAAATCTATCTGGATGGCCCTTGTACTTGTTGTGGAAAATGTGAGGAGGCTTGTCCTGAGGGTGTTATTCATATTGTTGCAACAGGAAAATAAACAATCAACAGCCAGTGTATTGGTCATTATATAAGTAATAGAAACTATATAATGTCGTATTTTACAAACCGAAGTCCGCAAGCGGCCTTTGCCCCTCTCTTCGAGAAGTGAGGAGCAAAGAAAATAGTTTTAAACACTTCCGCTCTAATGATAAATATAAAATTTACCAAGGGCAAAACACTCACAAGGGTGTTTATAAATATGCATGATACTTCGCGTAATTTTATTATCGATGCTATTGAACCGTTAAAAATTAGCTCGGCCGATGATCGGAACCAACCTGCCTTTAGCAAGAAGGAATTTTTGAAATATGGAACAGATAATTTTAAGCAACAACCTTTTTTTGTAAATGGTATAGCAACAACTTTTGGAACAATGCGGTGTGGGTTTTAGTGGGGCGAATATTGTTAATTTCATCTAATTTATCGTTTGTTTGAATAATTTAGTCTTTTTGTTTCTTTGTTTTTTCCCTGTATTGCTCTTTGCTCAGGATTATCGGCTGAGTGGACATGTTTGCGACTCAATTAGCGGTAATGTCTTACAGGGAGCTAATGTCGTTTTTTTTTATGGCGAAAGCGGACAACTGGCAGGTGGAACGGCAACCAACGCTGATGGCGATTTTACCATCCGTATCGATACGCGGGAAACTTACCTTATTTCGGTTAGTTTTATCGGCTATCAGCCCACGAAGTTCCGATTGGGAATGAATAACCTTCCGCCGGGCAGAATTGAAATCCGCTTGTCGCCTGTAGTCACTGTCCTGAACGAAGTTATGGTGGTATGGAAACCGCTGATTGAATATGGCGACGATGGTAGCACAGCTTTAAACCTCGATATGCTGGGTAATGTGGAAGGACTTTCGGCAGCCGATGCTTTGGAAATGATTCCTGGTTTTTACTTCGATTCTGATGACAAACCGATATTTAAAGGATCCGGTGATTTTACCATTCTGACTAACGGGGAGAAAAATAGCGGGATACTTATCGGAGCAGGCATAAGCAAGGGAACTGCTCTTTATACCTTGCGCAGTATTCCGGCTAAATACATTAGGCGAGTCGAAATTATTCCTGAACCCATGGGAAAATATGGGTTTTTTACTCCTGTAATTAACTTAATTACCAAGGGAGAGCTTATGGATGTTTACAATGCCGGGGCTAGTGTTAGTACCCCCAAAAAGTACGCTGTTGGTCTCGATTTCTCGAAAAAGATAGGGAAAATAAGACTGATGCCTTCCCTTTCCTATAGTGAATCGAAGATTCACACACAAACCGACGAAAAAATGTTTTTTACAGCAGCCGAAACACTGGATTACAGCCGCCGTACCGACCGCAACGAAAAACTTTCGCAAGGACAGGCATCGCTGGAAGCAACATGTGTTAGTGGAGCGGAAAACCGGATAGCATTCGGTCTCAGCGGCACTCCTGTTAACTCCGATAAAACAAGTCAGACTAGGTCAAGCTTTTCCTCAGCCACCGGAAAAAACAGTTTAAATGAAGAGTATTATAGCTCCCGTCCCCAGAATTGGGGAAGTTCGTTTTCCCTGTCCCGAATGTTTTGTTTAGGCAGGACTTCGTCGCTCCGATTACTTGCAAGCTTCGGACATCGCTACACACAAAAAGATGAACAACAACAGACTTCGACGGAGTACTTACAAAAATATCTGCAACAAAATACAACAGCCAAGTTTAATACTGGCTACAGCCTCCAAGTACAAAAACTGTATACAGCCGTGAATATAGGATACGATTACCAGAATAATTATAATTTTTCTGACAGACTGGAATTGATAGATGGGAAATCGGCATCGCTCCCGGCTTACTTCCGCGATAAACGGTTGCAACGTTCAACTACTTCGGTCGACATGCGTGGAAATCGCCGTTTAGGGAAAGCAGGAACGATGCTCCGTTTGGGTTTTTCTGGAACCTGGAACCTTGACCGGATTAGCGACTACCGTACAGAAGAAACCAGTTCTGAAGATCATTTTCGATTGTCTGGTTTTGCCGGATATAACGGTTACATTTTCAAACAACGTATCAGTTTTGGGTATCAATATCAGGTGTCAAGTCCCACATCGACCCAATTAATGGCAACTCCCGTATATATTAACCAGAATACCATACGTGTGGGGAATCCGGATTTGAAGCCAGAACTAGGCCATTCATTCTCATTTAGTGTTGCCCAAGGCTACCAACCGGGAACCGTAACCATGGGTAAAGAAATGGGAGGCAGTCAGCCAGTCGGTTACACATTAAACCTTGATTACAATCTGTTGTTCAATAATATAGAGAACAGTCGGATCATAACCAACGATTCGGTGGTTACCTTTACCTTTGCGAATAGTTCGAAAAAACGCTCATTCAATTTTTCAGGTAGCTTGTTTTATCATTACCGCAATAAGTTCCGCATTCAGGTTGGGGAGAGCTTGGGTATTGAAAATTTTTTTGATAACAAGCTCGAAAAGCAGTCGGGCAACAATTGGTCAGTATTCACTAAGCTCAGAATGAAAGTTTTATCTCAAGGTAATTTGGAACTAAAATATGGATATAACTCCCCGAAGATTGCTTACCAAAGTAAAATACATGGCTCGCATGATGCATCGGTAGCTTTTTCTCGTAATTTCCTGAAAAATAACCTAATGATACAGTTAGAACTAAGTGATCTTCTTCGCATGAAGGGGATCAGAACTGAATACTTCGGGGGCAACTTTTATTCGAACACGGTTGTGAAAAACGAAACCCCAGTTCTTGCAATTAGGATAAATTACCTGCTGTTTTCATTTTACAATCGGGAATCTTTAGAATAATTGTTTGGGGAAACGAATATTTCAAATGACATTAAAAACAGAAGTTTTAACCAGAAAAGTTTCCGGAGAATAACAAAAACGTAGTAAAGACAACGTTTATTTTCGGATGAGTTTGGTAATCTTGAAGGCAATATCGGTAAAGATAATTTTGGGATTACCGTTCATGCTGATGTGTGCAAACCCAGTTTCAAAAACCTCGGTTAACTCCTGAATATTACGTTCGTTGATGAACGGCGAAAAACGTTTCGAAAACTCTTCCTCCGGATTACTCATAAAGGTTAAATCTTTGTTTTTCAGATTATAAATGAAATTTTCGCGAATACTGATCAGGCAGTAATTTAACAAGCTCTTTTGCTTTTCACGACCAGCTCCGGCAACTTGTTCGATCCATTTAAACAGATCGGCATATTTCCGTCCGTACGAAAACCGCATAAGTTCCTTGAAACGTTCGAGGTTGAAAAGGGTCAATTCATCGGGTTGAAGCAATTCAACTGCCTTTCCATAATTCCCCTTAGCCAAATGAACAATATTCCGGATATCGCAACCCTGAGCTTCAGGCAGCTGTTCCAGTGCATTTGCCAAGGTTTCGGAGTCTATTGGCGGAACGGAGATTAACTGGCATCTCGACCGTATAGTGCTGATGATATCTTCTTCGTTGTCAGTAATCAGGACAAACAAAGTTTTTACCGGTGGCTCCTCGATCATTTTCAATAGCTTGTTGGCACAGGCCACATGCATTTTTTCGGGCAGCCAGATAATCATGACTTTGTATTCCGACTCGTATGATTTTAGGTTCAGTTTCCGGATAATTTCTTCGCTTTGATGCGAATAAATCAAGCCCTGAGCGTTTTCGACCCCAATTTGTTCGAACCACTGATCGACATTGAAATACGGGTTTTTCCCGATCATCATTCGCCATTCTTCCAGAAAATTATCGGAGACCGGTTCTTTAAATTTGGGCGTTTTAATAACCGGGAACACAAAGTGAAGATCGGGATGAATCAGTTTTCGGAACTTCTTACACGAAGGGCATTCTCCACACGAATCGTTGGCTTGACGGTTGGTACAGGCAACATACTGTGCGTAGGCGATCGCAAGAGCCAGTTTCCCGGTTCCCTCGGGACCAGCAAAAAGCTGAGCGTGGCTTACCCGTTCTTCCTGAACCGACTGAATCAGTCGACGTTTGATTGCATCTTGTCCAATTACTTCTTTAAAAAACATACCAAATAAATTGTGATGTGCCAAAAATAACAATTCCTGCTGCGAAAACCAGTATTGCCGAAAAATTAGATTTAATAAGTTTACCCGAACATTAATTCCGAAAGCCAAATGTTACCGTTTTTTATTCAGACTGATATATTTTTTATATTTGAGCTGATTTTAAGTAACTCTAAAAATACAGATATGCAAACAATTGAAACGTATGATTTTCAGGGCAAAAAAGCTTTGATCCGTGTTGATTTTAATGTACCACTCGACGAAAATTTTGTAATTACTGATGATACCCGTATCCGTGCGGCATTGGAAACCATAAATAAAGTAATTGAAAAAGGTGGTTCTCCAATCATCATGTCTCACTTTGGTCGTCCAAAAGCCGGACCGGAAGACAAATATTCAATGCGTCACCTGGTTAGCCATTTGAGCAAATTGTTGGATCGTGAAGTAAAATTAGCTCCTGATTGCATTGGTGCTGAAGTAAAAGCGATGGCTAAAGCATTAAAACCAGGAGAAGTATTGTTGCTCGAAAACCTTCGTTTCCACAAAGAAGAAGAAAAAGGCGATGAAGCTTTTGCTGAAGAATTGGCTGCCAATGGCGACTGCTGGATCAATGATGCATTCGGAACAGCTCACCGTGCTCACGCTTCAACAGCTGTAATTGCTAAATTCTTTCCAAACGACAAAATGTTTGGATACCTGATCGAAAGCGAAGTTGCCAGTTTGGATAAAGTTTTGAAAAACCCAAAACGTCCATTAACTGCAATCATGGGTGGTGCAAAAGTTTCTTCAAAAATCACCATTATCGAAAACCTGCTTGACAAAGTAGACAACCTGATCTTAGGTGGTGGTATGACTTACACTTTTGTGAAAGCTCACGGTGGCGAAGTTGGTAATTCGATCTGCGAAATAGATTACCTCGATACCGCTTTAGCTATTGAGAAAAAAGCTGCTGAAAAAGGCGTGAAAATTTATATGGCTACTGATGTTGTTGCTGCTGACGGTTTTAGTGCCGATGCCAACACTCAGATTGTTGAAGCCAGTGCTATTCCTGCCGGATGGGAAGGTCTGGATGCTGGTCCAAACAGTATTGCTATGTTTAAAGAAGTGATCGAAAACTCAGGAACTATCCTTTGGAATGGTCCTGTAGGTGTTTTCGAAATCGAAAAATTTGCTGTTGGCTCTAAAGCTGTTGGTGAAGCTATCGTAAAAGCTACTTCAAAAGGTGCATTCTCTTTAGTTGGTGGTGGTGATTCAGTATCATGCGTTAACCAGTTCGGTTTTGCTGATGGCGTTTCGTACATCTCAACTGCGGGTGGTGCATTACTCGAATACCTCGAAGGAAAAGTTCTTCCGGGTGTTGCAGCTGTAAGAGGCGAATAAGAAAATTCAAAATCTTATATACTGAAAACCCGGGGCATTGCTTCGGGTTTTTTGTTTAGTAATGAAATGGGAACTCAGTAGACACATAAAACACATTGGTGTAAAATCATAGCTAATGTGAGTTCGATCCGGGAATAAATGCAATAACCAATCCGATTGAAATCAAGTGTTTGATTTTTCTATTGAGACCTATGTACCTATGTGGTACAAAAATTATATATCATGAAAAAATCGCAGACCGCAATTGAAAATTTTAAGAAAATGAACTGCGCCCAGTCAGTATTGGTAAGCTTTGCCAATGATTTAAATCTGGATGAGAAACTGGCGCTGAAAATAGCTTTAAGCTTTGGCGGAGGAATGGCTATGGGCGAAACCTGTGGCGTAGTTACCGGAGCATATATGGTTCTTGGACTGAAGGCAAAGACTGAAGGTAAAACCGTCCCCGAAATAAAGGCTGAATCGAAAGCCGCGGTGCGTCGGTTCAATGAATTGTTTCTGGCAAAACATGGCTCATTACAATGTAAAAAACTGATTGGAGTTGACCTTTCAACTCCCGAAGGACATCAGAAAGCGGTAGCTAATGATCTTTTTAATCAGGTTTGTGCGAAACTGGTTGCTTCTTCGGCTGAAATCTTGGAAGAAAATTTCTAAACCCTAAGGCATGATTTTTCGTTCCACGAGGAAAAACCTCTAAATGAAAAACCATGCGATACAATGTAGGATCAACTGACCGGGTGCTCCGTATCGTTGCCAGATTAGGGATTGCCATCGGTGGCATTATTTTCGAAAGCTATTGGGGACTTGTGGGTGTTGTACTGCTGGCAACTGCCATTTTTAGATTCTGTCCGCTTTATTCGCTTTTTAAGATTGATACGTTTGAGAAGGAATAGCGGTGCCCTTAGAAAACAACAAGAGCTTGTCTTTTTCAGGACAAGCTCTTGTTGTTTTGATGCAAACGATCAGTTGATCTAGTCTTTCTTGCGGTAGTTTATACCCAGCTGATCCATCCGGAGATATTCAGTATCCATTCGTTTTTCGAAGTCAGCAAAGTCTTTTTTATCCTTTGGAGACCAAACAACTTCGGCCAATGCACAAATACGTGGAAAAAGCATGTATTCCGCTTGTTTGGTTGAAGGAATATATTCGGTCCAGACGTTAGCCTGAGCACCCATAACGTATTTTTGTTCGTCGCCGGTAAGTTCTTCCGGAATTGGTTCATAGGAATATACCGTTTCGAGCGACAGGAATCCTCCAATAGCCAAAGGTTCTTTTTCGGTGTCCTTTGATTGATAATGATCAAAATACATATGTGTTCCCGGAGTCATAATTACGGTGTGTTTTTCTTTTGCAGCAGCAATGCCGCCTTTAATTCCTCTCCACGACATTACCGTTGCACCAGGAGCTAAACCGCCTTCCAAAATTTCGTCCCAGCCAATGATCTGACGGCCTTTGCTGTTTAAGTATTTCTCAATGCGACGAATGAAGTAGCTTTGCAACTGATGTTCGTCGGCAAGTTTTTCATCTTTAATGCGTTTCTGACAGTCAGGACATTTTTTCCATTCGTCTTTAGGGCATTCGTCACCACCAATGTGGATGTATTTGGAAGGGAAAATTTCGCAAACTTCATCCAGAACATTTTGCAGAAATTTGAATGTTTCTTCTTTCCCGGCACAGAAAACCTGATTACTTACACCCCAGGTGGTCATCACTTTGTAGGGACCGCCAGTACAGCCTAATTCAGGATAGGCAGTCAGTGCAGCACATGAGTGTCCTGGCATCTCAATTTCAGGAACTACAGTGATATATCTGGCAGCAGCATAACGAACAATCTCTTTAGCCTGCTCCTGAGTGTAAAATCCGCCGTAACCACGGCCATCGTAGATTTTTGACTTGCTGGCATGCCCAACCACGGTTTCATCACGATAACTTGAGATCTCAGTGAGTTTAGGATATTTTTTGATTTCAAGTCTCCATCCCTGATCTTCGGTTAAATGCCAGTGAAACGTATTAAGTTTGTACATAGCCAAATAGTCGATATATTTCTTGATGAAGCTTACTGGGAAATAATGTCTTCCAACGTCTAAATGCACGCCTCTCCACTGAAAGCGGGGTTCATCTTTAATATCGGCAAACGTAACTTTTAATGGCGTATTTGCACCTTTTGCAACAGGCAGCATTTGTTTAAGAGACTGAATTCCGTAGAAGATTCCAGCCGGAGCTTTGGCTGTAATTGAAATCCCTTTTTGATCAACTTTTAGCAAATAGCTTTCATCACCAAGCGATAATGATTTGTTGAGTTTTAAACTTATTCCGTCTTTCCCCTTTTCATTTACAGGAAGTGCCGTTTTATAATAGGTGCTGAGGTATTCGTTAAATTGAGCCGCAATATCTTTCAGTGCAGCATTTGATGCGTCAAATGAGATTCCGGTTGTTTTACTCAATTCAAAGGAGCCTTCACGGACACTTACTTCGGATGGTTTTGGAATAATAGTAAGCGACTGCCCAATCAGATGTGTGCTTGCGGCAATCATTAAAAGTAAAAAAAAGGTTTTCTTCATGTCGTTTTATTGTTTTAGATTGAATAGACAAATGTATTTATAAAGATTTATAAAGCACAGGTACACTTCTATAAAAAAATTAAAAAGTTTAGAGAAAATAAAAAGATGGCATCAAGCCTACCCTATTGCTTTTGCAACACCAACTGATTATTCAGCAGGACATTCTTCTGGATCACAATCCGGAAAATTCCAAACTCACAACATCAGTAATCCGTTATCCCGCAATTCTTTAATCGACGAACTATTCCAGAACAGTACAAAATCGCTGCCCGTATGTTGTTCAAAGCTTTTCTCCAACTCTCCAAACGTGACTGGCTGCACAGCAAAAACCGAGAGTTCCGGGATCTGCCTGGCTAACCACTCCCCTTCCGATTGTTTGAGCTGAATCACCAGATCCTGCTTTTTAGTAAAGAAGGTCAGTTCGGCCATTTCAAAACTATGGTTTTTCTTCTTTTTGGTATAGCTCCGAATCGTCGGGACACCGCCTAACCAAACGATTTTTGCTTTTGAACTGGGCAGTTCACATCCCTGCTGATCAATAGCCTGCTGAGTGAAATCGGGAGCAACAGTGGTAAGCGGAATCTTCAGATCAAACCAATCCTGTAGCGGGAAATCGAAACAGATACCGTGCATGTAGTTAAACAGCGATTTGCGCAAGCCTTCGCTAAACAGTTCGGGATTTGCCCCCGACAAATCGCGGTAAAGCAGGTCGTTATTGGCAAACGATCCGGGCTTTTCATTTTCTATTTTAACCTTAAACGGTGCCGGATTATTCCCCACAGTGCTATGAGCCGTAAGCGCAAACTGATGCCAGAAGCCCGACTGCACAATCCCAGCCTCGAATAATTGACGAACTACTTCCAGCGAGTCTACTGTTTCCTGAGCCGTCTGAGTTGGAAAACCATACATCAGATAGGCATGAACCATTATTCCGGCCCGGGTAAAACGATCGGTTACCTGAGCAACCTGAGCGACACTCACCCCTTTATTAATCAACTTCAGCAAGCGGTCGGAGGCAACTTCCAACCCACCGGAAATAGCAATACACCCCGACTCTTTTAAAAGCTGGCACAAATCGTAGGTATAGCTTTTCTCGAAACGAATATTAGTCCACCACACCACCGTGAGTTTACGGCGAATGATTTCCAAAGCCAAAGCCCGCATCAAAGCAGGCGGAGCGGCTTCATCAACAAAATGAAATCCGATCTGTCCGGTCTGACGGATCATTTCTTCCATGCGGTCGCATAAAACCTTTGCCGTATTGGGTTCATAGCGACGAATATAGTCGAGCGAAGTATCGCAAAAGGTACATTTCCCCCAGTAACAGCCATGCGCCAGTGTCAGTTTATTCCAGCGACCATCGCTCCACAAACGGTGCATCGGGTTTACAATCTCAATAACCGACAGATACGAATCCAGCGGCAAACCAGCATAATCCGGAGTGCCGGTTTCCGCCGGTGCAAAATCAGCCTGAGCCGATCCATCGCAATAAACAACCTGATCTTTCCGACCTAAAAAAGTTCGTTTCAAATCCGACTGTTCACGCTTGCCATCAAGGTATTCAATCAGGTTTAGCAAAGGAGCTTCCCCATCGTCGAGCGTAATAAAATCGAAATAGTTAAATACCCGTGGATCGGTCAGTGAGCGCAGTTCCGTATTGGGAAAACCGCCACCCATCAGGATTTTTAGTTCCGGGAAATTCTTTTTCAGGTACTGAGCACATTTAAAAGCACTGTATAAATTTCCGGGAAAAGGAACCGAAAAACCAACCAGTGTTGGCTGAGTCTGTTCTATTTTCTGATGAAGTAAACTCAAAAGAATCTGATCGATAAAACTATCCGGAGCATTCAATGCAGCATCCAGCTCGTCGAATGTTGCGGCCGAGCGTCCCAACCGTTCGGCATAACGACTAAACCCGAAATGTGGATCCAGCGTTTCCACAATCAGATCCGACAAATCTTCCAGATACAAAGTTGCCAGATGCTTGGCCTTATCACGATTCCCCATCGTTCCGAAAGCCCAGTCCAGATCTTCGTTCTGCGCAAACCGGGAAGCCTCCGGCAAATAGTTTCCATCGCAAATCACATGCGCCAAAGCCACGTTTTTCTCCTGCAAAAAGGCAATTACCGAATCAATCGTCCGGATATAACTATCGCGCAGATTGACAATGCGCTGAGCATTCGCCGAAAGTTGCAGATTACGTGTTTCCAGTTGCGTAAAAAGTGAAGTAAGACCTTCCGAAGAAAACAGTTTAAGAATTGTTTCAATCCCCAAATCACACTGCTGCGAAGCAATCTTCCGGGTATTCAGAAATCCTTTCAGGTAAGCCGTTGCCGGATATGGCGTGTTCAATTGAGTAAACGGCGGAGTAACTAACAATACATTTTGAGCCACAGACATTGATTTTTGAAAAGTAAATGTACAAAAAAAAGGAAGCGCAGAAGGAATAGGAAATCTTGAATCTCGAATTACAAATTACGAATTAAAAATTACGATTCAATAACTAACCACAGAGGGAACAGAGATTATACAGAGTTTCACAGAGACCATTTTCTGCTGTTCAGCCGCATCGCAGCGGCAGTATGGTAGAAATAGAATTTCGGTTCCAGAAAATCGTCCGCGAGAAAATACCAAACAACGAGATGATCGTTTTTCGGACGAAAGGCCGGATGCATTCTTTAGCGATTTAAAAAATGGTTTTGTCCTTGAGTTGGACGGGCTCTTACTTTTTCCCTACATCTAGAGAAAGTAAACAAAAAGAGTCGCCGCTGAAGAATAAAAAGCTAACCTTTCCGTATGGAGAGATTAGCTTTTACAAGTCATTCAACAAACAGACAAGTCACTCGACTGATTTTCGGTACATTTTAAAAAACAGAAACGGAAAGAAGGCAAAATTGATGATTACTATTGCTGCCAAAAATATAGATGTTGACAAAGACCAATGGTTCATTCTAAAAATAGCAAAAACCATCAAGAGTTCAACTCCAATAAATCCAAATATGTATTTTAATTTGTCGCTTGTAGATTTAGTTAATTCTCTTTTGTAAAGGTTCATAAAGAGACTCGGAAGAAAAAGAAAAATCAGAATTACAAAAGTCAAAAACAAAGAGATTCCTCCATAACTTAGATGTGAAAATCGAAAAAATAGAGTTGTGGTCATCCCAATCAAGGCTAAATAACCGGATAAATACATTAATCGTTTCATTGCTTTGATATTTTTAAATGTTAATAAATAGACTGTCTCTCGTTGGATTTCGTCAAGTCCATCCGGACAGATATTCTGATAAGCCTTATCATACGATTTTTTAAAACTCAAACCTTTTTTCATTTCTTCTTCAATAGCGCAGCAAAAATGATCAATCAAATCTTCTTTCATCTCGTCTGATTTTATTTTGCTATCATTAATGATTTGGGTTACAAATTCAACATTCTCATCAGTTAAGTTACTCATGGTTTGATAATTGCGTTGTGATAATTTTGTTTATTGTATTAATAAAATCCCTTAATTCAGCTTCTTTTTCACTTTTTATTTTACTGCCTTTAGGAGTTAATGAGTAGTAATGTCTAACTCTTTTTCCAATATTTTCAGTTTCTACATCAATTAAACCATCATCCCTTAGCTTATGTAATGCAGGATACAAAGAGCCCTCTTTCAGCAAAATTTTATCATCAGATAAATCTTTTACCAACTGTGTAATTTGGTAGCCGTACATCTTACCATTTTCATCAAGAAGTTTGAGAATAATAGCAGACAATGTTCCTTTTAACAATTCTTTTGAATACATAGAACGAATATACATAGATTTGTGATGCATGCAATTTTTTTTGAAATATTTTTTGTCTCTTTAATGCATCAATAATTCAGACAAGCAAAAATTAGTTTTTATATGTTTTATTTGACAAAAAACAAAAAGGGGAAATAAATATTGTGAATTTGGATCAATCAAATACAGCCCCTGCTCATTTAAATATGCAGACATTCGCGATAGCTAGTACTAATTTGTAATTAAGCAATTAAACACCAGCCTCGTTGAACAACATTGAGCCGCATATATGGGATTTTCACCATCAGGGAAATACGTTCATTATTTCTGCGCTATGTAAAGTTTATTTGTATTTTTAAACTTTCCTCTGCGTTTACAACAAGTTACGCCCAAGCCTAAAAAACAAGAGCTAATTGCAAATTCAATCGTTAATGATAAAAATCTTTGATTTTAAAAGTGACAGGTTACATGGATTAGATCATTTGAGGGCTTTAGCAATAGTTCTTGTGATGATACATCACTACAGACTAGAAATGCCAACCTGGCTTGAACCGGTCAGAAACATTGGATGGACTGGCGTTGATTTATTTTTTGTTTTGAGTGGATACCTCATGGGATACCAATTATTGAAAGAAATAAAAGAAACGAATAACATTTCTTTCAAACGGTTCTATTTGAAACGGTTTTTCAGGATTATTCCCGCATATATTGTAGTACTGATTCTTTATTATTCGCTGCAAGATTATAAAGAAGGTTCCGGAATGCCTCCCCTATGGAAGTTCATAACCTTTACGCAAAATTTCGGGCTTGATGTACTGCATGGAAAATCATTTTCACATGCATGGTCTTTGTGTATCGAGGAACAGTTTTATTTGCTATTGCCAATAACCATTTTGATTATATTCTTATTAAAAATTCAAAAATATGCCATTTATTTGATTGTTGGTCTCATGCTAATTGGATTCATGTTAAGACTATACAATTGGTATCAACACGTTCAACCTTTTATTGACAGCGGCGATGACTTAAAAGTACAATTAGGCTTTTTAGAGAAAATATATTATCCAAGTTATAATCGAATGGATGGGTTATTATTTGGAGTTAGTATCGCTGCCATACTTAATTTTAAGCCAAAAATTATGAATTACCTTTCGCCCTATGGTAATTTCGTATTATTAGTTGGGATTGGGATATTGACTTTAGCTTATATTACTTGTAATCACTTCCTTTCATTCAGTACCGCGATTTACGGTTACACTTTAGTGTCTTTTGCTTATGGATTAATTGTCTTGTCCGCATTATGTCCTTCGTGCATTTTATATAAGGTAAAGTCAAAAACTACCTTTATAATTGCAACATTGTCGTATGTGATTTATTTGTCGCACAAACAATTATTTCATTTAATTAAACTAGGAATAGTCAACATCGGAATAGATCCTCAAAGCACCTGGTTATTGGTGATTTGTTTGATAATTGCCGGATTGGGTGGATTAGTTCTGCATTTAGCTATTGAAAAACCATTTCTTCGAATACGAAATAAAGTTTTAAAGAACGTATCCAAATAGCTGCAAATTATAGGATCTTACATTTAAACCACACATTTGCAATAACTTGTATTTTTTACATCGATGAGAAAAATTTCTTGCTATTTAATGCTAATTCTAATTCCCCTTTCAGCGATTTGTTCGAATGGGAAAAACATTCAGAAACAGCAGATTAAAAATCTTGTTGCATTTTCTAAATCATACGGATACATCCGTTATTTTCACCCTTTAAATGAATCAGGAAAAATTAACTGGGATAATTTTTTATTGGTTGGAATTCCCAAGGTTATTGGTTGCAAGAATAATAAAGAACTAAAAGATTCACTAAATCAACTCTTTAGACCGATTTCAGATCAAGTTAGTTTTCTCTCCCATAAGTCAGGAAAGAATGAAGAACAAACCTATAAAACAACTGATACATTAATCTTTCATCAATACAGGGGAATTAAAACCTCTGACCTTTCGTATTTGATTTTCAAAGATTATCAGGTTAAAATCGCTAATAATTCATTCATCGACAGTTCATTATTTAACATCAGCCCAAAATATCAGAAGAATTATTGTGAACAATTAATTTCCGGGTTATTTATTGATTTTCCTCTGGTACAAAAATTCGATCCACATAAAGGAGTTAATCCTCTTTTTCATCAACCAACAAGCAACAATCCGGGTTTGTCGATTACAAAAGAACAGATAAATATTCTTGCGGATGTAATTGCATTTTGGAATATTATTCAACATTTCTATCCTTACCACAACGAATCGGGAATGAATTGGGAGCAAACGCTGGAATCGATTATCGCAAAGGTATTCAATGACCCCAAAGGGATCAATCCGGGAAAGTATATTTTTATGCTTGGAAAGGAAATGAAAGATGGTCACTTTCGGATTACTAACTATTACAAACAAGGCTTTTACCCACCTTTTCACGTACGAATACTAAACTCACTTCCTGTCATAACAGAATCGTATGATACAAGCCTGTTCAAAAAAGGTGATATTTTACAAACTATTAATACCAAACCAGTTTCAATTCTAATTGATAGTTTGAAGTGTTACTTTAGTGGTTCCGACGAATTTGCAAACTACGGTATTGGTAACAATATAGCTCGAAGCGAAAGACTTGATGAAGCAAAGGTTGAATTATTAAGAGGGAAGAAAGTTATAACCATAAGGGCAAAAAGGGAATATCCTAAAAGTAAACCAAAAAGTAAATTTATTGACAAAGGAATTTATTACTGCAACCTTGCTGATGATAATTGCAATATGGATACGCTAATAAATATTGCCAGTCGTACTGATGCTGTTATTTTGGATTGGCGAAATGGGTGTAGTCTCAAATTGCAAGTCCATAGTTTATTTCAACATTTGACAGATGATACACTCCCAAGCCCATTACAGTTTATAATTCCTCAAATTGTGTATCCCAACCATAAATTTGAAACGTATTACAAACCAGAGCAATTTCTGACACCATTAAAACCAAGAATAAAAACAAAAATTATGATTCTTTCAAGCCCTTCAAACATATCCTATCAGGAATCCATCATAAAAGCGGCTCAATTGTATAATCTGGCAACAATAGTAGGAGAAACTACCGGAGGAGCGAATGGATCAATTAATTTTTCAACATTGCCTAGTGGGTGGGTTGTTGGTTGGACAGGAATGAAAGCAGTTAACCTGGATGGCTCACAATTTCACATGAAAGGTATCAAACCCAACATATCAGTTACCCCAACCCTTGCAGGTTTAAAAGCGGGAAAAGATGAGGTTTTAGATAAAGCGTTGGAATATTTGAGGATCAAATAAAATAACTGTAATAAAGACGTAGATAGCCAGTAAGCCATTAGCCTACAGACACAAGCCTCGTAATTCAAGGTTCAAGATTTGAGATTCGTAACTCAAGCCTCCGCACTCCGGGTATTTTTTCTACTTTTGTCGCGTCTTGGTGACAAGCATCTCCGGTTTGGAGAATGTCTGAAAAGGGAATCCGGTGCGAAACCGGAGCTGTGCCCGCAGCTGTAAGCCTTGAAAATGCTTTTTGCACTCCCCGCCACTATTTCCCGAGTACTCGGGAGATGGGAAGGCCGCAAAAAGTGAGGTGAGCCAGAAGACCTGCCAATTCAAAATCAGATTAGTCGAATCTTCGGGAAAAAAGATCGGTGGATGGTAACAGCTGTTTCCTATTCGTTTCTTCCGGAATAAAAATTAGATCATGAAAGTATTTTCATCGTGGAGTGGTGGCAAAGATTGTATGTTGGCACTTTACCGAATTCAAAAATCGAACCAGCACCAAGTCAGCGTTCTACTGAACATGTGCGATGCCTCAACAGATTATTCTCGTTCACACGGAATTAAACAGGAGTTGATTGTTCGTCAGGCTGAAGCGTTGGATATTCCACTAATCCAACAAAAAACCGGAAGACTGGATTACGCACAAAACTTTACATCGATCATGCTGAAGCTTAAAGAGCAAGGGTTTACCGGTGGTATTTTTGGCGATATCTATCTCCGAGAGCATCGCGAATGGATTGATCAGATTTGTACCGAATGTGGTATTGTGGCCATCTTTCCGCTGTGGAACAACCTGGTTAACATGCTAGCCACCGAGTTTATCAAAGTTGGTTTTAAAACATTAACCGTTTCGGTCAACGCAAACCATTTGACGGAAGATTTTCTGGGACGCGAATACGATTTGGCATTTGTGGAAGAACTTTCGAAAATAGAAGGCATTGATGTATGTGCCGAATTGGGCGAGTTCCACACCTTTGTATACGACGGCCCTAATTTCAAACATCCGGTATCCTTCCAAAAAGGAGGAGTCACATTCAGAGATAACCATTGGTTTCTGGATATTATTTAAAGTCAGGCATTCAGATTAAAAGTTTTACTATGAAAAAGATATATTTCCTTAGTGTTTTACTAATTCTTTGTTTGATAAGTCAGGCGCAGGAGGCCAAACGTATTGTATCGCTGGTTCCATGGATGACCAAAAGTCTTTACCTGATGGGTGAACAAAGCCGAATCGTTGGGTGCACCAGTTTTTGTCCGGTTAATCCTGCAGATAAAATTCCTGTAGTAGCCTCAGCTATGAGCATCAACGTTGAAAAAACACTGATGCTAAAGCCTGATTTGGTGCTGGCTTCCTCCTTGATTAAGCCGGAGATTATCGACAAGCTTAAAAATCTGGGAATAAAAGTATCGTACCAGCCGTATCCCAAATCGTTCGAAGAAATCTGTTCGAGTTTCGTTCGTCTGGGCGAATTGGTTGGACAAGGAACGAAATCGCGACAAATTGTTAGTGAACAAAAAGAGCGGTTATCGAAACTAATGGCCAAAGTACCCAAAGATAAAAAGCCCAAAGTGCTGATTCAGATTGGTGCTAAGCCTTTGTTTGCAGCAATTCCCAATACAGCTATTGATGATTTTATCCGTTTTTCAGGAGGTACGAACGTTGCTGCCGGACTGAAATCGGGAGATATTACCCGTGAATATATCCTGAAGCAAAACCCGGATGTGATTTTCGTGGTCACCATGGGAATTGTCGCTCAGGAAGAAAAAAACACCTGGATGTCGTATCCCGTAATATCGGCCACCAAATCCAAAAAGATCTTTATTCTGGATTCCGACCAGACATGCAGTCCGACACCGATTTTATTTGTAGATGCGCTGGACGGGATAATCAAACAGATGTACCAATAGCAATGATTTCAGGACACGGCGACGACCGTTTTAACTACACGCAGGCAATTCATACCGATTTCAGTTCGAATGTCTGGTTTGGAGGAACAGCTCCAGAGCTGATTACCAACTTGCAAGAAAACCTGCACTTAATTGGTCATTATCCTGAACCGGATTCCAACAGTTTATGTCGTGAGATTGCCGGCTATCATCAGGTTGATGCAGAACATGTTCTGTCGTTCAACGGATCCATCGAGGCTTTCTACACCATTGCATTGGCTTATCGCAAAGCGGTGTCGGCGATACTTTATCCGGCATTTGCCGAATACGAAGATGCCTGCCGAATGCACCGGCACATTCCGTCGTTCTTCAGAAAAAATGAATGGAAAGCAGTCCTGACTCAGGGAGCCAACCTGGTTTGGATCGGCAATCCAAATAATCCGGATGGTTCTGTTTTTAGCAGACAACAACTCGAAGATGCACTAAAAAATTACCCCAATACCATTTTCGTAATTGATGAAGCCTATGCTGCATTCGTTCCCGACTTTGAATCTTCGATTCCCTTAACCAGCAGCTATCACAATCTGATGGTGGTGCGATCGCTTACCAAATGCTGTGCAATACCCGGTTTGCGACTGGGATATGTGGTTGCTTCGCAGAAAATAGCTTCACGCTTACGAAAATTTCAGCAACCCTGGTCGGTCAATGTGTTGGCACAGGAAGCCGGTAAATTTCTGTTACATCGGTTGAGCGAACATCCGCTGGATAGTCGTTCCATTAGCAAGACATCAGCAGAACTTCAGCACGCAATTGGACTACTGAATGGCTTTCGGGTACATTCGTCGCCAGCTCCGTTCTTCCTGATAGAGTTAAAATCAGGAACTGCCACTGAACTAAAGCAGTTTTTAATTGAACAACACGGCATTTTGATTCGTGATGCTTCGAATTTCAGAGGATTAAACGAACGCTTTTTCAGAGTCTGCACCCGAAATGCAATTGATAATCAATTGCTGATTGATGGTTTAAGAAATTATTCAAAAACAATTAACCACAGCGAATGTGGAGATAAGACAGCGAAAACAGAGTTGAAAATAGTAGAATAATTTCTCTGTTCCCTCTGTTTGTCCTCTGTTCTCTCTGTGGTAAAAGTTATACCATGACATCCGAACAACTCCTCATTATCCCGCTTTTAATCGGCTTTCTGCTCGACACTCTGCTGGGCGATCCGCGTTGGCTTCCCCACCCAATCCGGCTATTCGGAAAATCGATTGATTTTCTCACGACCCGACTAAACTCCGGCGAATACCGCAAAGCAAAAGGTACAGCAATGGCTGCTTTTTTGATATCAGCCACTTTTGGCATCGTTTGGCTAATTCTCAAACTATCAGAAGAAGACCAGACCCTCTGTGCCGCACTGGCAAGTCTGGGTGTTTTCTTCGGACTGGCCAATCACAGCCTGATTTCGGAAGCCCAAAAAGTAATTACAGCTCTCGAAAAACACGGACTGGAAGCCGGTCGCAAACAGTTAAGTTTTATTGTTGGCCGCGAAACAAAAGAACTAAATGAACAACAAATACGCACAGCCGTGCTTGAAACGCTGGCCGAAAACCTCAGCGACGGAGTAATCGCACCTCTATTTTTCTATGCGCTGGGCGGCGTTCCGGCCATGATGGCTTACAAAATGGCCAACACCCTCGATTCCATGATTGGCTATAAAAGTGAGAAATACCGCAAATTTGGTTGGTTCGCAGCACGATTCGACGATGTAATCAACTTTATTCCGGCGCGAATTACCGCTTTGCTAATGGTGGTGCTTAGCCTGAGCTGGCGCGGACTGGTATTTATTTTCCGCTACGGACACCAGCACAGTAGTCCAAATTCAGGCTATCCCGAAGCTGCTCTGGCCGGAATCCTGAATTGCAGGTTTGGAGGGCCGAATGTTTATCACGGTATTTTAGTCGAAAAGCCATACATTGGAAAGATCGGGCGGACAATCACTACCCGCGATTTCTACAAAACCTGCATTTTGAATTTCTTCACCTGCCTGACGATGATTGGGTTGATTGGTGTGGTTATGATATTTTTACACCACAGATAACACACCAGTCCGCAGCAAGCGGGGATTTTCACAGATATATGTGTAATCTGTGGTAAAATAATCGTTATCCCAGAATGAAACTATTTCAATAATTCAAGAACATGTTTTAATTCTTTACTTGCACGAGTTGACCAGATTATTTTTTTGTCAGCCATTCTTTCATCTCAGAGATTAGGTGGTCATTCTCAATACAATCACCGCTTTTAATTTCCTCTCGGCCTTTTGTAATTGAATTATTTTGCTCCGGGGATAATTGATAAAGAGATTGTTCCGATGAATCAAGTATTGTTTTAAGTGCTTTTAAAAAATTCATATCATTCGAGTCTTTAATTTTCGAAATCAAACTATTTTTCAGTTGAGTTGTCATGTCCATAAAGATCTGGTTTCAATCACATTCAAAAATAAACAATTCTCCCGAATCAGGTGGCTTCCCAGATTTATTCACACCAGCATGGCATTTTCACAACAGATATAGCACACCTGTCCGCAGCTGGTGGAAATTTTCATAGAGATATGAATAATTTGGATTTTAATCTGTGCTTATTTGTGGTATCTGTGGTAAAAAACTTTACTTTTGTCCACGGAAATGGTTCCAATGTCAGTAACAACTGACTCGGACTAATAGGGAATCCGGTGCAAAACCGGAGCTGTACCCGCAGCTGTAAGCCTTAATGCAAACTTTTTGAAACTCCTGCCACTGTTTCCCGAGTACTCGGGAGATGGGAAGGCCTCAAAAAGAAGGTGAGCCAGAAGACCTGCCAATTCCTTACACGTTAATCATAGCTTTCGGGATAAAAGCAATGGGGTGATCGTTTTCATCTAATTTATCCATTTGTTCCTTTTTTGTCAGCCCGGGATGTATCACGGGGAACAGTTGAAAGTTTATGGTCAACATTTTTTAATGTTTAACCATAACGGAAATGAAAAAATTCAGAGTATTCACGGTACTTTTTCTTTTCATCTATGCGACTTTGCCGGCGCAGATGAAAATGACAAAAGACACCATTTTGCTGGAGGAAGTAACCACAACCGCCATTGCAAAAAAATATCAGGCGGGAGCTAAAATTGAGACCATCTCACCTACTCAGCTTCAGCTTAGTCAGGAAGGGGGAATTGATCAGGTTTTAATGCGATTTACCCCCATTTATATCAAATCGAATGCCGGAGGATTATCGTCCATCCATTTGCGAGGAACATCAGCCAACCACACTTCTGTTAATTTTGGAGGTATCAATGTAAACTCACTCACACTGGGTAGCGCAGAAATGTCTGCCGTCCCATCTTATTTGTTCGATGGTGTTGACCTTCAATACGGAAGCTCGTCGGCCATAAACGGATCGGGTGCTATCGGAGGATCTCTGACTCTCGGACTGCAAAGTAACTGGACTGATGGAGTAAAAATGAAGGCTACCGTTTCGCAGGGATCATTCGACGAACAATTCTACGGCACCAAAATTTTTGCCGGAAATGGCCGTTGGGAATCAGTTTCTCGTTTATACTATTTCTACAAGGCAAATAACTTCTCTTTTAAAAATCCCTATACCGGAAACGTGGAAGATCGAACTCCGGTAAACGACCGGCAACACGGAGCAAATATCGAAAACATGGGACTGCTTCAGGAGTTGAATTACCGGATTGGGAATGATGAGCAAATCAAATCGGCTATCTGGCTCGAACACGACTGGCACCACGTTCAGCCAAACATGCAAACAAACCTGCATTACACCTCCGCTGAAGAACTGGACAATCGGAACATCCGTTTTTGGTCGGAATACCAAAACAACAAACACCCGCTGAAGCTTCGGGGTGGTTTGGGATATGTTCACGATATGCAGGTTTACAACAAAGATAAGGTTCAGAAAATCGGAACAGACCGGATGATCTCCGAACTGGAAGCTTCACAGGATATCACCAACAGTTTCGGCTTTAAAGCCGGAGTAAAATACCAGTATATTGTACCTCAGGTGTACGCCTATTCTGATTCAATCATTGATTCAGAGCAACATCTGGATGCCTATTTCTCTTCATTTTTGCGAATTCGCAACCGATTAAAACTGACGATTAATCTGAGGCAGATGCTTGTTACGAACTTTTCAGTGCCGTTTACACCTTCACTTGGCGCAGAATATCGCTTACACTCCGAAGAACGGAATTTACTAAAACTAACATCCAATATTTCAAGCAGCTACCGAATTCCAACTTTCAACGATCGCTACTGGGGAACACAGGGAAATCCAAATCTGAAACCGGAAGATGGAATCAATTACGAATTGGGAATCAATTACCTGCACACCTCCGACAATTTCAAGACCGACCTTCGGCTAAATGCGTTTTACATGGACGTGAAAAACTGGATCGAATGGCGAAACTTTGGAGTTTGGCAAGCTCAAAATGTGAAAGAAGTTAGAAGTAAAGGAATTGAATTTCAGTCGAACACAGATTTCAAGCTGGGAGAAATTCCAATCCAATTTTGTTTAAACTACAACTATAACCCAGTGAAAGCGGTTAAGGATGTTTCCGAATCAGGAGTCGTTGGAAATCAGCTGGTTTATACACCCAAGCACATGGCAAATAGCTGGTTGATGGTTACCTATTCACGCTGGCAATTAAACATTGATGGTTCTTATACCGGAGCCCGTTCATACGATGATTTCGGAAATCAGCTTAATTCATACCTACTGGCAAACTGTGGACTTTCCCGAAAAATTCAGATCAAAAAGCAACAGTTTAACGGAGCTTTTTCTGTCAACAACCTGTTCAATACCAATTACGAAAACGAAAAATATTACGCGATGCCTGGAAGAACTTTCCGCATCAGTCTATCAATGAATTTAAACATACAATAATTTATAAATCAATATGCTATGAAAAAGTTTTTATCGTATTTCTCCATTCTGTTTTTTACGCTGACCCTATTCAGCTCCTGTGACAAAAACAACGATCCGGATCCATATCCAAGTGAGCAAGTTAAAGGATGCTATATTGTAAATTACGGAAACTATGGAAGTGGAGGAGCCAGCATTTCGAAATACGACTATACCACCGGAATCCTGACTAACTCTTACTACAAAAGTCAGAATGGCGGTCTGGATTTGCTGTCTAACATTCAATATGCATACAGCTATAACGATCAGGTATTTCTTATGGGAAACAGTCCGGATCAGGTGATTACCGTCGATCCGCTTTTTGTTCAGGCTAAAAACGGAGTAACCGACCAGATTGCCAAACCCCGCACCTGTGTAGCCAGTGGCGATTACCTGTATATTTCTTGTCTGGGAACAAGCCCCGACTGGTCGGCCATGCCAAATACCTACCTTGCCAAATACAACATTAAAACCCGCACCGTTGAAAAGAAAATCAGTTTACCCGGAGGCCCTGAAGGTCTTGAAATTGCCAACGGGAAATTATATGCTGCATTAAACTACAAAAAGGCAGTTGCTGTTATCAATCTGAGTACAGAAGCAATTACCTACATCGAAACCCCGGCGGTTACTTCCTATTTTGTAAAAGACAAAACCGGCAATCTGTATGTTTCACTGGTAAATTCATATGCAACACCGTCACAAACAACCGGACTGAGCTATATCAACACCACAACCGACAAACTGGCAACAACATACCCATTAGCCAGCGTGAGTACCGAGTATGCATCCATCATGACTGCAAACAGCGACTTTTCAAAACTGTATGTAATCACCTCGCAATACGATGCCAATTGGAACCTTTCGGGAGCAGTTTCGGTGTTTGATGTCGCCACTAAAACATTCGCCACACAAAGCCTGATTAGTAGCATCTCCGGACTAAAAGGCATTACTGTAAATCCTAAAGACGGCAACCTTTATTTATTTACAGGTGAAAGTGTTACCGGTGCCGGACTGTTGAAAATATACAAACCTACCGGAGAATTCGTGAAACAGGAATCAGTAGGAGCATCTCCTGCTATGGCTATTTTCCTTGACTAATATCGCCATTTATTGAGCGGGTGACTTAGAGTCACCCGCTCAATAAAAACTCACTAAACAACCAACGAATCATGGCTCAAATCACATTCATCACCGGAGGTGCACGCTCAGGGAAAAGCAGTTACGCACAAAAACTGGCCGAGTCGCAATGCGAGAATCCAATTTATCTGGCTACAGCACGAGTTTGGGATGAAGATTTCCGGCAACGGATAGAACGTCACCGGCAGGATCGCAGCCCCCGATGGACTACCATTGAAAAAGAGAAAAATATATCGGAGTGTTCACTCGATGGACAAACCGTGCTTCTTGACTGTATCACCCTATGGATGACCAACATTTTCTACGACAATGAATTTAAAGTAGATCAGTCGCTGGAAGAAGCCAAAGCCGAATGGGATCAGTTTATCCAAAAGGACATGAACCTGATTGTCGTAAGTAACGAACTGGGCATGGGGGTTCACCCAACAGACGAATCAGCCCGCGAATTCGCCGACCTTCAGGGATGGATGAACCAGCATATTGCCCAACAAGCCAACGAGGTTTTCCTGATGATCTCGGGAATACCAGTGAAGATTAAGTGATCAGTTTACAGATTGGAACCACAGTAGGCACATAGTTCACATAGAAAAACTTTGTGTCTTTGTGACTTTGTGTTTGAATTTTATATATGATGCAAAAACAACTACACATATTCCTCAGCGCCATCATGTTCTACACGCGGATTCCGGTGCCGAAAAACCTGCCATATTCCGATGAGATGCTAAACCGATCAACCCGGTATTTCCCGTTCATTGGATGGATTATTGGCGGAATTGGAGCAGTAGTATTTTATGGTTTGCAGTTTGTTCTTCCACCCGAACTTGCTATTCTGCTAAGCATGGTGACTACCATTTTTGTCACCGGAGCTTTTCACGAAGACGGGTTTGCTGATTTTTGTGATGCCTTTGGCGGTGGTTACACCCGCGAACGCATCCTCGAAATCATGAAAGACAGTCGTATCGGCACCTATGGAAGTATCGGACTATTCGGAATGCTGGCAACAAAATTCATGAGCTTACATGCCATCAACCCAATATCAATTCCCTTGATCCTGCTGGCAGGCCATTCTGTTAGCCGACTGATGCCTGTCCTTCTGATCTACACCTCGGTTTACTCACGCGACGATGCCACCAGCAAAAGCAAACCCATCGGCAAAAAAGGGAAAGGCACCGACCTTGCAATGGGACTATTCTTCGGACTGGCTTTCCTTGTATTCATTCCCTTTGCCTATTCTCTGGCCATACTGCCGATACTTTTGCTCACCACGTTTATTTTCAGAAATTACATCACCCGGCATCTGGGTGGTTATACCGGAGATTGCTTAGGAGCCTTACAACAACTCACTGAAGTACTATTTTATCTGGGATTCGTCATCTTTCAAACGCTTCAGCCATGCAACTAACTATCATTCGACATACTTCGGTGAACGTTCCTAAAAATACCTGCTACGGAATTACAGATGTTCCACTGGCAAAAACATTTCCGGAAGAAATGGAAAAAATTCGGCATCGTCTGAAAGATGAAATATTCGATGCCGCTTTTTCAAGTCCGCTGAGCCGTTGTACAATACTGGCATCAGCAATTATAAATGACCAAGCCATTCAGGCCGATCCCCGACTCGTTGAGATGAATTTTGGAATCATGGAAATGACCGACTGGGACACTATTTTTGAAACTCCGGAAGGAAAAAACTGGTTCAACGACTACATTACTGCCCATTGTCCGGAAGGTGAATCATTCAACGACCTCATCCAACGGGCACGATCATTTCTGGAAGATTTACAGCAAACACCATTCGACAAAGTGATCGTATTTACCCATGCCGGGATTATTCGCGCACTAATGGTTTTGCTTCAGCATAAAACACCCGGAGAGGCATTCAGCACCTCCATTGAGTATGGTGAAATCATCAACTTTACAATGAAAAAAATTAACACCCATGAACACAAACTTTACAATTCCTGATTTCGATCCAGAGCTGATTTCCCAGATTCAGCATAAACTTGATAACAAAACAAAACCGGTGGGTTCGCTAGGTCGGCTGGAATCGCTGGCTCTGCAGGTTGGAATGATCCAAAACACGCTTACTCCGGAACTGAAAAATCCGGTAATGCTCACCGTTGCGGCCGACCACGGAATTACGGCAGAAGGGGTTAGTTCGTGTCCGGCTGATATTACCTGGCAACAGGTTCACAATTTTCTGTCGGGTGGCGGCGGAATAGGTCTGCTTTCTCGCATTTACGGAATGGATTTATGGGTGGTTGATGCGGGAGTGAATTATACCTTCGCTCCTCATCCCAAACTGATTGATGCCAAAGTAGCTTACGGCTCCGAAAATTTCAGGCAGAAACCCGCCATGACGATGGAACAGTGTATGAAAGCCTTCGATAACGGAAGACAAATCGTTCGGAAGTTTGCACAACAAGGAAGCTCGGTAATCGGCTTTGGTGAGATGGGTATTGGAAATACCACTCCGGCATCGGCATTGATGTCGATCATTTGTAGTTTACCTGTTGAAGAATGTGTGGGCCCCGGAGCTGGATTAAGCCGTGAAGGTATTCAGCACAAGGCTCAGGTAATTCAGGAAGCATTCAACAAACATGGAATTTCTGATTCGCCCATGGAAAACCTTGCCCGGTTTGGCGGATACGAAATTGCAACCATTGCCGGTGGAATGATTGAGGCCGCCTGTAACCGGATGGTCATTCTGGTCGATGGGTTTATCACCACTTCGGCTATGCTGGTTGCCCAACAAATGGATAGCCGCGTGCTCAATTACTGCATTTTCGCTCATGAGTCCGACGAACAGGGACATCAGAAAATGCTTAGGCACATGAATGCCTCAGTCGTTCTTAAGCTAAGTCTCCGATTAGGCGAAGGTACCGGTGCCGCCATTGCTTATTCGGTATTAAAAGGGGCTGTTGCCATTCTTACGGAAATGACCTCATTCGAAGAAGCCCAGGTAATTAACACCAGTCATATTCGGATTTAAGAAGTGACTAAAGAATTACGAATCTTGAATGCGGTCTTGATTCTTGCAGCTTGATACTTGATACATTTTCCACTGTGTCTCCGTGCCACCGTGTTGAATCTTTTGACTTTTGACTTTTAACTTTTGCTTTTTGCCTTTTGCCTTTACACTTGAAACTTAACTACTAAATGAAAACAAACCTTCGCCCTATCATGTTTGTAGGAACCGGTTCCGATGTTGGTAAGAGCATCATCAATGCCGGGTTCTGTCGCATCTTTAAGCAAGACGGTTATTCGCCGGCTCCGTTCAAGGCACAGAATATGTCGCTTAACTCGTTTGCCGGCATCGACGGGCTGGAACTTGGACGGGCTCAGGCTGTTCAGGCCGAAGCCTGCGGCATTGAACCACTCAGTGAGATGAATCCTATTTTACTGAAACCTACGAGTCACCAGAATGCACAGGTAGTGCTAAACGGAAAACCAATGGGCAATCAATCGGCCAAGGAATATTTTCTGGGAACCGATCGCGATACGCTGTTTGCCGAAGCCATGAAAGCATATCAAAAACTGGCATCGTGCTACCATCCGATGGTGATTGAAGGAGCAGGCAGCATCTCCGAAATCAACCTGCGCGAAAAAGACATCACCAACATGCGGGTAGCCCTCGAAGTAAATGCCGCGGTTATTCTGATCGCCGATATTGACCGGGGTGGCGTGTTTGGCAGCGTATATGGAACCCTTGAACTTCTTCCTCCGGAAGAACGAGCATTGGTCAAAGGAATTCTGATCAACAAATTCAGGGGCGACATTGATCTGTTCCGCGAAGGAAGGCAACTACTCGAAAAACTCACCGGAGTTCCGGTAATTGGTGTTGTTCCATACTTCCGTGATATTCACATCGACGATGAAGATTCGGTGGTAATCGATCACAAACACGGGAAAACTCAGGACGGACTGGTTAATGTGGCGGTAGTCCTGCTACACCATATGTCTAACTTTACCGATTTTAATGTTCTGGAACGAACGCCGGAAATTAATCTGTTCTACACAGCCAATCCTGAAGAAATTGAGAAAGCAGATGTGGTAATTATTCCCGGTTCAAAAAACACCATTGCCGATCTCGACCACCTGCGTAAAAGCGGACTGGCAAAAGCTATTCTGAACAGTCAACAAAAAGGGAATGCTGTTTACGGTATCTGCGGCGGATACCAGATAATGGGACTCGAAATTCATGATCCTGAACACATCGAAGGCCCGGTCGAATTCATGCCCGGACTGGGAATTCTGCCGGTAATAACCACACTGACTTCCGAAAAACGAACCATCCAGCAATCCTTTACTTTCCTCAATGATCCCAATTCCTGCAAAGGATATGAGATTCACATGGGCGAAACCCGCAGAACAGGAGGCTCACCGTTATCGGTACTAAGCGATGGATCAGAAGATGGCTGTTTCTTAAACGAAAAAATCTGGGGAACCTACCTGCATGGCATTTTCGATAATGTTCCGGTTATTCAATCCATACTGAAAGCCTGTGGTAAAGAAGCACACATTCAGGAATTCGATTACAATGCCTATAAAAACGAACAATACGACAAGCTGGCCGATCACATCCGCCAATGCTGCGATATGGAATACATTTATCGGGTGATGAAAGCAAATAATCAGTAATCAGTCGCAGTTACCAGAATCGCAGAACGAAAATATCCAATAATGAATAAACAATATCCAATACCCAATAGAACGCAGAACAGCTATTTTTCTGGAACTTGGAACTTTAAACCTGAAACTTAATGAGCGGATTAATACACATTTATACCGGCGAAGGAAAAGGTAAAACCACCGCGTCGGTTGGATTGGCGGTTCGGGCGCTGGGACATGGCCTGAAGGTGTGCTACACTCATTTCAACAAACAACCCGAATTGTATGGCTACAACGAAATTCAAAGCCTTCAGAAACTGGGAGCGAAAATGTTGGGTTTTACCAACGGACATTGGTCGTTTAACTCGTCGGTAACCCAAGAGAGCAGTCGGAACGATGTTTTATCGGGGCTGGCAGAGCTCGAAAAATACATTCAGACGAAAAATCCGGATTTACTTATTCTCGACGAAATTTTGATTTCGGTCCGCGACGGAGTCATTGAAGAATCAGAACTGATTGAATTTATTTCGGGCAGACCAGCACATCTCGAACTGGTGATGACCGGCCGGAATGCCAGCGATGGACTAATCGAAATCGCTGACTATGTTAGTTACATCCAAAAAGTTAAGCATCCGTTCGACCGAAAAATATACAGCCGGGAAGGAATTGAGTACTAATAAATTCAAAGTGCGAAGTGACTAAAGAATCTTGAATTACGAATCTTGAATTACGAGGCTTGTACCTTTTCCTTTTGCCTTTTTACTTTTTACTTGTGTCCTGATACTTGCAGCTTGATACTTGTGTCCAATTCTTCGCTTTTGCCTTTTTACTTTTGCCTTTCACCTTGAAACTTGACAATGAATGACTAATTTTGGCTGGTTTTATAACTAAACACACATCCTGCATGGTTGATATGCAAAAAAAATACTACCGATGGTCTCTTTATCTGGCCGGATTACTAATCCTGCTGGGATTTACAGTTCTGGTCTCTCTTTCAATTGGAGAGATTAACTTCGGACTGGGAGAAATCGTGAATATTCTCCGAAAAGGAGGTGAATCGATGGAATACACCATTCTGAAACAGATTCGTATTCCCCGGGTTTTACTGGGTATTGCCGTCGGAGGATCGCTCAGCCTTTCGGGTATTTTATTACAGGGCGTTTACCGCAATCCGCTGGTTGAACCGTATACTCTGGGGATTTCAGGCGGAGCATCTCTGGGTGTTGCCTTCGTCGTTGTATTCGGACTTCATCATCTTATTGGCTCATTTATGTTGCCACTGGCCGGCTTCGTGGGATCATTCCTGATTATCTTTCTGGTTTATACCCTAAGTACACGCAACGGCAAGGTAAATATCCAAAGCATGTTGCTTACCGGAGTTATGGTTAGTTTCATCGCATCGTCCACCATGATGCTACTGATGTCGGTAACCAACTCGGAGAATGTTCACGGAATTATTTTCTGGATCATGGGATCTCTCGACGAACCCGACATGTCGCTTACTTATACGATTTTGATTATATCCATTATTTCCCTTTTTGCTTCCTACCTTTTTGTTCAGCCGCTCAATGCGCTGCGACTAGGCGAAGAAAAAGCCAAACATTTGGGAATTAACACTGATACGGCCATCAAATTATTATTTCTGATGTCTTCCTTGCTCGCCGGAGTAAGCGTTGCAGTTGCCGGGATCATTGGTTTTGTAGGTCTGATTATTCCTCACGTGATGCGCTTACTCGTTGGATCTGACTACCGGATTCTTTTGGTTAGTTCGTTCTTGTCAGGTGCTATTTTTCTGGTACTTTCCGACGTGATTGCCCGAACCATTATCGCACCTAACGAGCTGCCCATTGGGGTTATCACCGGAATCATCGGCGGAATTGTATTTTTACTCATGATGAGCCGGTCGTCGTACCGTGCCAGAAAAAACAACGGATAATGGGATCAACAATATTGAACATACAGCATCTTTGTTGCGGATATCCCAAATTTCAGTTATCCGGAATCACGGTCGAGATGCCCAAAGGATCGTTTACCGGAATTATTGGACCTAACGGATCGGGCAAAACAACCTTATTTCGGGCCATTACCGGAACGTTGGGTATTAAGTCCGGGCAAATCCTGCTGGGAGATAAAAATCTGCATTCGCTGGCTCCGAGACAACGGGCACAACGCATTGCTATCGTCAGCCAGTTTATCGAATCCGGCGACATCTCGGTGGAGGATTATGTGCTGATGGGCAGAATTCCTTACCATAGCAAGTTTAGCTTTTTCGAGAGTGAAGAAGATTTTGAGATCGCTCAAAAATACATGGAAATGACCGGCACCTGGAAGTTCAAAGATCGCCTGATGTCGGAACTTAGTGGCGGAGAACAGCAATTGGCCGGAATCGCCCGCGCACTGACCCAGCAACCCGAGCTACTTTTACTCGATGAGCCAACTTCGCACCTCGACATAACCCATCAGGTTCGTATTCTGAACCTGCTTCAGCAACTGAATCAGGAAATGGGCTTGTCGGTTCTGATGGTTATCCACGACCTGAATCTGGCCTCCGAATACTGCGACCGGCTAATCCTGATTAATCAGGGGACGGTTCATATGCAGGGAACTCCGGAAGAAGTGCTTACGTTCCAAAACATCGAAGATGTTTACCAAACCGTTGTGGTTACCCAGAACAACCCACTTTCAGGTAAACCAGCTATTTTTCTGGCTTCACGCAAAGTGCTAAAAGAAATTCAGGAGCGGCTGGCGAAAGGAGAACAAAGAAAAGAGGATTAGTAAATCGTCTTTTAGCAATAACACTTAAATTCCAAAATAAAAGTAAAAATACATTCTTTAAAAGTTGTCAAAATGACAACTTTTAAAGATATTTGCACTATTGTAAGTTGTAAGCAGTAAAAATAACCCAATGACGTTAATATAAAAATCATCGTCCATGAGAGTTATTTCACCCAAAAAATTCAGGGATTTTGCATGCGAGTATCCTGATTGTGGTAAACAGTTGAATTTACTGTTAAGTGATTTGAAAAGAAAATCATTTGAAAACTTAAATCAAGTAAAGGATTCATTTCCATACATCAGTATATTAAGCGACAATCGTATCGTCTTTAATATTCATGGGAATAAATATCGTGTTGTGGTTAAGTTCAATTTCAAAATGCAGATTTGCTACGTGAGGTTTATTGGAACTCATACTGAATACAATAAGATAGATGCAAACATGATTTAATGACAACTAAATTTAAAGAACAATGACCAATAAAATTATAAAGAACGAAGCTGAATACAATGCTGCATTAGCAAGAATAGAAGAGATTATGGATGCAGAACCTACTACTCCGGAAGGTGAAGAATTAGAGCTATTAGCCTTGTTGATTGAAAACTACGAAGAAAAAAACTTTCCGCTACCAAATCCGGATCCTATCGACGTTATCCAGTATTACATAGATCAGCGAGGACTAAAGTATAAAGATTTAGTGGGTATTATTGGCGATAAAACAAGCGTTTCGAAAGTCATCAACCGGGAACGACAACTTAACCTTCGGATGATTAAAAACTTACACGACAAAATGAATATCCCTTATTCTCTTTTGCTTCACGAATAAATGCTAGATCTTTTATTATTGCATTACCTCTTCATGCAAAGAAAGTTCCCCAACATCCTTGCGGCAACAGGTCATTAAAAAAGTTCAAGATACCCTTCAATCCTCAGCATCAGCAAACTGATTAGTCCTCCGATTAGCAGACCAAACAGCACTTCCGTGAGCGTATGTCGGCCAAGTTTGATTCGCGACCAGCTTATCAGTCCGGTAAATACCAATGCAGCAATGCAACACTTGTCATTCAGCATAAAAATCAACGAAGAAAGATAGATGCTGAAAGAAACATGTAGCGAACTTTTAACAAAGAAGTTCACCCCCTGAGTAACGACCAGCAATATCAGGGCAAACAATACGCTAATACAGAAATTTTCGGATTGATTCGTGGCAAATAAAACAATCGTTGCAACCGTCAGTAAAGGCACAGAGAACCAGAACAACGAACGTCTTTGTTTTTTGTCCGAAACATCAAAATTGGTGTAGCTGCCATTCCTCGACTTCAGGTAAGCCCACAAGGTAACCGGAATAAATACCCCGCAAATAAGCAAACCCGAGACAAGAGCTGCCGTTGCAAACGCTTCGGTGCTAAACATGACAATCACAATAAAAACCGGAATCGTCAATAAGGGATGTCCGATCGTTGAAATAAAACTGGCTATTTTCCGCATAATTTTCGATTACAAAAAAACGGTTGATTCGCCAACAGTTTTCGCAGTGCAAAGTATCAAAAAAAAACCGCAACCTGCCAGATATGCAGATTGCGGTTTTACAATGCGTTGAACAACTACTCGTTTATTTCTTTATAAGCACAGGGACATCCTTTTTAAGGGATAATCCTTCAGCTTTCATGGTCCATACTTTGTCAAGCATGTCACCATCCCACATATTTTCGGTGTTCGAAATATCATCAACAATGCTTCCCATGCTCTTACTCAGGTATACCGATTTACCTTCCGGCACTTTAAGGATCATGGTAATCTCCTGATCACGCCATTTGGCATTATCTTTCAGGAAATAATACGGATCCAAACGCAGGGTCGAGTCTTTCTGTGAAAAGTTATACTCAATCTGTTCAATATTATTTTGGGCTTCCGAAGTGTTATTTCCTCTTGAACGCTTCTTAATCAGCAATGAATATTCGCCTGAAGTACTTTTCTCGATGGTAAATGAAGGATGTCCAAGAACTTTATCTTTACCGTTTACCTGAGCGACTTTCATTCGGTTAAAAGAGATATTCCGATGATCAATCAACGACTCATATAAATCTTCGGAAGTTTCCAGATACAAGGTCTTAAAGCTTGTGCAATCTACTTTCTGAGTAATAGTTTGACTGGTCTGTTTGGCAAAGTTCCCAGCCTGATTTACTCCCACCACAATCATCACCACCAAGGCTACCAACCAAACTCCAAAAGCTCCTAATCCGATCAGTTTATTGTTGGTTTTATAACGGAAAATCAATTTGGTGCCGGCAAACAGAATCAATAGAATTGGAATTCCGACCAGCAAGCCGATGGTGATCATCAGAATGGTATAAGACCCGGGACTCACAAAGTTATTGATCAAGGTTCCCATTTCAATATCATGTCCTCCGCCAATATGCCAGATTCCGCCATTCAGGAACGAATTCCCAACTGCCATTGTCGCAACAAAGCTTATCAGGCCTACAATTGCTCCAATAACTAATGCAGCACCCAAAACAAGGACCAGCACCCGCAAAACCACTTTAAACACGCTGGTTACCACATCACCAAAACGTTCGCGACGAAGACCGGCATCACCCGTGGAAGCCGAATTTTTATAACGGTTATAGTTTTCACTAACTTCGTTAACTTCTTCCTTAATCGTTTTTTCAATGTTCGAAACCGTTGCTTCTTTCCCTTTCATTTCTAGCTTCTGAGCTGTTGTTTTTGCCTTTGGAACAGCAATCCACAACACTAAATAAGCCACCAATCCAGTTCCGAAACTAATAAAGATAGCCACCACAAAAAGGATTCGAAGGATAACGACATCCAGATTGAAGTAAGCACTCATTCCGGAGCAAACACCCCCAATTACGCGACTGTCGCCATCACGGTACAAACGCTGACGGATCTTTGGCTCAGCTTCAGGCTGTGGTTTTGCACTAGGTTCTTCTTCTGCCTGATCCATAAAATCTTCAGGTTTTCCCATCCGGTCAATGACCTCCTCCACCATGGCATCGGTAACCACCTCCAGCTTGTTGTTGGTCCGTTCAATCAACAACTCGGCGATACGGGCTTCAATATCCTGAAGAATTTCCTGTCCTTCAACAGCCACACTAAAGTGCTGATTTAACATGTGAAGGTATCGCTGTAATTTGTCAAAAGCATCGTCGTCGATATGGAAAACGCTTCCATTAATATTTATTGTAAATGTCTTTTTCATTGGTATCTGTTTTTCTTGTTTCCCTGAATTGAACTATTTATGAGCTTTAATCATACGGACCGCTTCAACCAGCTCATCCCAGGAAGCCCCCATCTCAGTTAAAAAATACCGGCCTTCGTCGGTCAGTTCGTAATACTTACGCGGAGGTCCCTGTGTCGATTCCTCCCATTTGTAAGCCAGTAGCCCGTCGTTTTTCAGCCGGGTCAGAAGCGGATAAAGTGTGCCTTCCACCACGATCATCTTCGAGTTTCGCAGCTCCTCGATGATGTCGCTTGCGTACAAAGGTTTGCCCTCGATCACCAGCAAAATGCAGTATTCGAGCACTCCTTTGCGCATTTGAGCCTTGGTATTATTCAAATCCATAACATCTCCTCCTTTTGTTTCGTTTCTTGTTTCCTGTTTGCTGAACCTGTTTTCTTGTTTTCATGACTTTGAGTTTGTTTTCTGAACACGTTTTTGTTTTCTGTTTTTCTGATAATAAGATAATTGGCTTTGGATTATACAGCACGTGCAACGAACTTTTTAAATCCTCTACCTTATCTTGCATTGTTATTGGCTTTACAAACATACAAACTTTAAATGGTTCTATGCAACACATAGTAGTATAATTTTAAAAATATTTTTCATTGCATTCATTTTCAATGATTTACAAATAAGCCAAAACAAAGTTAAAGCTCAAAAAGGCTATTCAAAAGACGTTTTGCGTCATTTTTTAGTTGGAAATTGACTAGGGGAAGATGCGCGTTGGAGGGATTAACCATTCATAAAAAACATGTGACGGCTTTTCGTCCGAAAAACGACTAGTGTTGTGTTAATGATCTTTTGACGGAGCGTCATGCCGAACTTGTTTCGGCATCCATTTACTGAGTGAGACCCCGAAATAAATTTGGGGTGACTGGAATCTGGCAAAAACAAGTTAACACAACACTACTCCATTGCACGAAATGTCGTTTTTTGTGCCATAGCCCTCCATTTCATTACGGACTATGCTTTTACAAGGCTGAGCTTCGCCCCTTGTTGATTTGCGATGATTAGCGCGATGTATGAAAGTCCTGAAAGCTTGCCAGCCGCAGCTACCGTGTACCCACAAATCTATTACTTTTATTGCATGACACATGAAACAAATCTGAAGTATTTTATTCCTGATTACACGGGAACACTTCCTGATCATCGTTTAGAAGTCAGGGCAGAAAAGT